>JACDJC010001131.1_pt1 | contig 24951 bp, 22 predicted proteins | sample 7454191 | NCBI WGS metagenome assembly JACDJC01 (sample SAMN14253291, study PRJNA609438) | sludge metagenome | isolation source: sludge after 25d culture with pyrite and EDTA | collected 2018-12-20 | reverse complement strand
CCTGATTACCCATAAACCTCAGCCATTCTCAAGAGACGGTAAGGCATGGGTGGGGTTCTTAGGGAAACAAATAACAGCCGCTCAATCATCGCAGGCAGATCGAATCTGCGGTTGAACCGGTATTCGAATTCAGCAAGATAACGAGGCACGTGTTTGTCGCGAATGGCATGAAAGGTCCCAAGCAAAGCATTTTTGACGTTACCCAGCATGGTGTTCACCCACTTGAACGTGGAATGCTGCGCGCTATTACGTCCGCCGCCGGTGACAATGGCCATATGCTCACAGCCGGATTCAGCCACCGCCCTGAAGCAGTAGAGCCCATCCGAAAAAACGGTGCTTCCGACCGTCAAACTGGCCTTGGCATAGCGAGCAATTTCCGTGCGACGAAAACCCCGTACCCGGCGCAGATGAATAGCCCGTGGTCTGCCGTCCTGCGTCGTCTCAACGGCCGCCACGAAAGGGATCTTGTTACGCGAACCGCGCCCGCGTTTTCCCGGACGCTCACCGCCCAGATAGGCATCGTCCATTTCAATCCGGCCAGCCAGTTTCTTCCCGTCCTGGCGTTCCAGCATCACCTGCATCAGCTTGTGCTTGAGTTGCCAGGCTGTGTTGTAATTCACCCCCAACTCACGGGACAGTTGCAAGGCCGAGATGCTCTTTTTGCGTTGCGTCAGCAAATAGATCGCAAGGAACCATTTTTTCAATGGCAGTTTGGTCGCGTGGAAGATGCTTCCAGCCGTCAGCGAGGCCTGGTGATGGCACTTATGGCACTGGTAGACAGGACGGTTTTTGAGTTCACAGCCGGTCTTATTACCGCATGCGGGACACACGTATCCAGAAGGCCAGCGCAGCTGATAGAGTGCCTGGCGGCATTGCGATTCGGTACCGTATTTTTCAAGAAATTCGTGCAAACCAAGGCCTTTTTGAAACTGAATCATGTTTTTGGACATAATCGAAACCCTCTTACAATCAGTGGGTTCCATTATGTGCAGGTCACAGGCTCAATAGCTGAGCCTCATGGGTAATCAGGAATAGTTTTATCCTTGGTTATCAGCGCATAGGCTGAGTGATTATGGATAGACTCGAAATTTTCTGACTCCACGCTATATGCTGAAATACGTTTCTCTGCGTTCAGCCGGTTTGCAATATCCCGCACGATATCCTCGACAAATTTGGGATTGTCATACGCCTTTTCCGTGACATATTTTTCATCGGGCCGTTTGAGGACGGAAAACAGATCGCAGGAGGCTTCTCCCTCGATCAGCTCAATCAGCTCCTCAATCCAGATGAATCCGCCAATACGTGCAGTCACCGTGATCATGGATCGCTGGTTGTGGGCGCCATATTCCGAAATGCCTTTCGAGCAGGGGCAGAGGCTGGTGGCTGGAACCGCAACTTTGATACTTACAGCCAGTTCATCCTGATTCAACTCGCCAATAAAACTGATGTCATAATCCATAAGACTTTTAACCCCGGAAACCGGTGCTGACTTTTCGATAAAGTAGGGGAAGTGCATCTCTACATGGCTGGTCTCCGCCTCCAGCCGGTCGTTGATTTCAAACAGCATTTCATGAAAGGAGCGCACGGTGATCTCTTTTTCATGTTCGTTGATAATTTCAATGAAGCGTGACATGTGCGTACCCTTGAAATGCTGGGGCAGGCTGACATAGAGGCTGAAGTCAGCAATTGTGCGCTGTTCACCACCGCTTCTGTCTTTCACCAGGGCCGGGTGACGAATACCTTTGACCCCCACTTTATTGATGGGTATCTGTCGTTTGTCGGCTCTGTTTTGTACATCTTCCAGGGCGAGGGCAAGGTTGTTCATTCAGATTCTCCAATGTTGAGAGCGGATTACCAGCCATGAGCCAGGTGCATGACTCATGGGTCGCTCGTCGGGATCACGCAATAGGGTGCCCGGTTCATGCCGGTTCAACTTGAACAGCACAAAATTTAAATTCGGGTATTTTGCCATCCGGGTCCAGCGCCTCATTGGTTAACAGGTTTGCTGCTGCTTCGTAATAACAGAAAGGCAGAAATATCTGTCCCGGTTTGAGTCCGCGGTCGCTCCGTGCCTGCGTGATTACTTCACCGCGTCTTGAACGCAAACGGATGGATTGTCCAGCCTGCAAGCCTATCTGTTTCAGGTGATCGGGATGCAGCATGGCCACTGCTTGAGGTTCCAGGTTGTTAAGTACGCTTGCCCTGCGGGTCATCGCCCCGGTATGCCAGTGCTCCAGTTGCCTGCCGGTGATCAGAATGTTCGGGTACTCCTTGTCAGGTAGTTCATCGGCCTGGCTGAAGGTGGCTGGAACCAATGCGGCCTTTCCGCCTGTGCGTGGAAACTGTTCCTGAAAGATGACTGGCTCTCCCGGGTCACCCTCCTGGCTACAGGGATAAGTGACCGCGCTCTCGGCCTCGAGTCGTTCCCAGGTAATGCCGGCGATACTGGGCATGGCCTGGCGCATCTCATTGAATACATCACGCGGACCCGCGTAGTTCCAGTCCAGGTTCAACCGACTGGCCATCGACAGGATTATATCCAGATCCTGTCGTGCCTCGCCGGGCGGGTTTATGGCTTGTCGGCCCATCTGCACGCGTCTGTCGGTGTTGGTAAAGGTGCCGGTTTTTTCCGGGAAGGCCGAGGCGGGAAGAATGACATCCGCATAGTGTGCGGTTTCTGTCATGAAGATGTCCTGAACCACCAGATGCTTCAGGGAAGACAATGCCTTTCTTGCATGATTGAGATTGGGATCAGACATGGCGGGATTCTCTCCCATGATGTACATCCCGTTTATTTTTCCATCATGTATGGCATGCATGATCTCAACTACGGTTAGCCCCGGATCAGGATCAAGCGCAGTTTTCCAAAGCGCCTTAAATTTCTTCTGTACCCCGATATCGTCGACACGCTGATAGTCGGGGTAGACCATAGGGATCAAACCAACGTCCGAGGCACCCTGCACATTGTTCTGACCTCGCAACGGGTGCAGACCACAACCGGGCCGGCCGATCTGTCCGGTAATCAATGCCAGGTTAATCAAACAGCGCGCATTGTCAGTGCCATGCACATGCTGCGACACACCCATGCCCCAAAATATCATTGAGCCTTTTGAGCTGGCATAGATTCTGGCTATCTCATAGAGTGTATCGGCGGGTATGCCGCAGATCGGCGCCATCCTTTCCGGTGCAAACTCTTCCAGGTGCCGCTTTAATGTTTCGTAGCCCTCTGTGCGTTGCTCAATAAATGCCTTGTCTACCAGATCCAGTTGAATGACCGCGTGCATGATGGCATTTAACATCGCCACATCAGTGTCAGGATTGAACTGCAAGACATGATCGGCATGACGAGCAATATCGGTTTTTCGCGGATCCATCACGATGAGGGTTTTTCCCGCTCTGGCGGCATTCTTGAAAAAGGTGGCGGCAACGGGATGGTTGGAGGTGGGATTGGAACCGATCAGCACGATCACTTCACATAAATCCACGTCCGAGACGGGATTGGTCACCGCACCTGAGCCGACCATCTGCAGCAGTGCTGCAACGGAAGAGGCGTGGCACAGGCGTGTACAGTGATCGACGTTATTCGTATGTAAGCCGGTACGAATCAGTTTTTGAAACAGGTAGGCCTCTTCGTTAGAGCCCTTGGCCGAGCCGAACCCGGCCAGGCCTGCGGGACCCTGACTATCCAGAATCACCTTCAACCCGTCGGCGGCGTACTGCAATGCCTCTTCCCAGCTCGCCTCGCGAAAGTCGCGTAATGGATGCTCATAATCCATATCCATTTCAACATGCTTTGGGGCATCGGTTTTGCGGATCAGTGGTTTGGTCAGGCGTTGGCGATGATTCACATAGTCAAATCCATAACGCCCTTTGACACAGAGACGGCCGCGGTTGGCCGGGCCGTCACGTCCCTCGACAAACTGTATACGGTTGTCTTTTATATGATACGTGAGCTGACAGCCTACGCCACAGTAGGGACAGACCGAGTGGACCTTTCGGTCAATAGCCTGCTTGCCCGCATCGCCGGCCGGCATCAGTGAACCGGTGGGGCAGGCCTGTACACACTCTCCGCAGCCGACACAGCTTGATTGCCCCATCGGATCGTCCATGTCAAATATGATCTGTGCCTGGCTTCCCCGGCCGGAAAAACCGATCACATCATTGGCCTGTTCTTCCCGGCAGGCGCGCAGACAACGGCCACATTGAATACAGGCATCCAGGCTTACGCTTATAGCGGGATGAGATAGATCCTGTTCGGGTTGTCGCCGTTGCGGAAAACGGCGCTCGGTGACATTCAGTTTTTTGCACCAGTGGTCCAGTTCGCTGTTGGGGGTGAGTGAGGGTGTTTTCGGAATATCCGATTGCAGCAGCTCCAGAACCATCTTTTGTGCTGTAGTCGCACGAAGGGAGTTGCTTTCTACCGACATGCCTTCACTGGGATAACGACAGCAGGATGGCGCCAGCGTCCGCTCACCGGAAATCTCTACCACGCAGGCCCGGCAATTCCCGTCGGCGCGCAGCGTGTCGGTAAAACAGAGATGCGGTATCTCCACGTCATGCCGTTGGGCGACCTGCAGAATAGTTTCATTGGGCTGAGCAGCGACGGTCACACCATCCAGTGTGAACGAGATTGTGGCTCTGTTACTTTTCAGATTCGAGGCCATTTATGCAAACTCCTCTGGAAAATACTTCAGTACACAGCGGAGTGGATTAGGAGCGGCCTGGCCAAGACCGCAGATGGAGGCGTCCGACATCACTTGGCAGAGCTCCTGTAACAGGGACGGATTCCATTCCTTTTCGCCCATCAGGATGGCCGCTTTTCTGGTGCCCACACGACAGGGCGTGCATTGACCACAGGATTCGTGGGCGAAGAAATTCATGGCATTCAATGCCTGTTCACGCACGCTGTCCTGGTCGGACAGGACAATAATCGCCGCCGATCCAATAAAGCATCCATATTCATTTAGCGTATCGAAGTCGAGCGGGACATTGCTCAGGGAAGCCGGGAGTATGCCGCCCGAGGCACCGCCCGGGAAATACGCTTTTAGCCGGTGTCCTTCCTGCATGCCATCACAATATTCATCAATGAGTTGCTGCAGGGTGATCCCGGCAGGCGCAAGATACATACCGGGTCTTTTTACTCGACCACTGACGGAAAAACTGCGCAGCCCCTGTCGACCATTACGACCATGCGCACTGAACCAGTCGGCCCCATTCTCCAGCAGCTCACGGACCCAGTAGAGGGTCTCCATGTTGTGTTCCAGTGTGGGTAATCCGAACAAGCCTTTCTCGGCAATATAGGGCGGGCGCAACCGGGGAATACCCCGCTTGCCCTCTATGGATTCGATCATGGCGGACTCTTCACCGCAGATGTAGGCCCCGGCTCCCCGCCGTAGTTCGATCTCGGGCAGGTGGCATGGTGGATCAAGATTGAGTGCCTGCAATTCACGTTGCAGTAGTGTACGAATACCGGCGTACTCGTCGCGCAGATAGATGTAAATCTTTTCAATACCCACTACAGTGGCGGCAATCAGCATTCCTTCCAGAAAACGATGCGGATCGCGCTCCAGGTAATACCTGTCCTTGAAAGTACCCGGTTCTCCTTCATCTATATTGACAGCCATCAGGCGCGGGGCGGCAAAACCCCGCACAATGCGCCATTTCCTTCCGGCAGGAAAACCCGCTCCGCCAAGGCCACGCAGGTTTGCGTTCTCCAGTGTCTCAATGATTGATTCACTGGTCGCTTCATCGCCTTCATTGACCAGGTCTTTCAGTTGCTGATAGCCGCCCGCTTCAAGATAAGATGAATAGGTGAGTGCTGCCTTGGGTATGGGTTCGTCATGGATACCCTGATCAACTGTCTTGTAGACGCGATCGGGGGTGGCAAACGGGATCGGATTGGTACCCACGACAGCCACAGGCGCGTTCTCACATCGCCCGATACAGGGAACCCGTTGCAGGCGAACAGCCTCACCCAGGCCAGCCTGTAATTCAGTAATGAGGGTTTCGGCACCTGCCATGTTACAGCTGATGGAGTCACATACCCGAATGGTCAGTGCCGGTGGCGGGGGGGCATCATCCTTGATGATATTAAAGTGATGATAAAAACTGGCCACTTCATACACTTCACCGGTTGAGAGCCGAAGTGTCTCCGCCAGTGCGGTCAATATGCCGCTATCCAGGTAGCCACGGTCATCCTGAATACGATGCAAATATTCAATCAGCCGATCACGACTGGCGTTTCCATCATCCAGGTACTGCTTTACAGCTGTCAGGTCTGCAGGTGCGGCCTGCCGACCTCTTCTGCGGGGTTTCCTGCCTGTTGTTTTCACTTTCAACAACATATCCTCATTTTTTATTCCTGCCAGCCATGGGTAGATCTCAATAACTCAATAAGGGGACCTGCCTTGACCCTGGCTTTATTCGGATGGTTGATTGATGGCATTCATCAGACTCTCGGCCAAGGCTTGGGGGGGCAGTCCGTGGGGTAGAACCGTCATCAGTTTTCCCTCTCGGTCAATTACATAGAGGCTCGCGGTATGATCAATGGTGTAATTGGGCGTTTCACCCTTGCCTACGAACTGGAACCGAGCGTGATAGCGCCCGGCAATTTCCGCAATGTCTTCCGCATCGCCCGTCAGACCAATCAGCCGTGGATGAAAATATTGCGTGTATTTACTTAGGGACTCAGGGGTATCCCTGTCCGGGTCTACAGATATAAAGAGTGGGTCGACTTGTTGTGCAGCGTCGCCGATGCTGTCCAGGGCACTGCTGATGGTTGCCAGTGCGGTCGGGCAGATATCGGGACAGAAGCTGTATCCAAATGAAAGTATGACAATATTGCCGCGCGAATCGGCCAGCGAATAAGGCTTGCCGTTGTGTGCGGTCAGGCTGAAATCACCACCCAGTCCGAATGCCGTGCCGCCGGTGATTAGTAGTAGTGCTATGAATGAGTACTTGATTGATCTGTGCATGAAGTTCTCCAGATTATCCCCCCTACAATGCAGCTTTAGTGCCAACTCATGCAGGCCTGTCCTGCCTGATCAGAAACCCGATAAGTGTTGCAGACACTGTGCAACAGCGTGCGTATGTGTAACAGCGACGGCGCACCGGGCAACTCTTCATGCGCATTGAATGCCTGTAATAACTGACATTTGTCAGTTTGGCATCTATCTTGCGGTATGTCCGCACACCGCTGGAGATCGCGGTGATGATCAGGCTGGCGAAGTATTCCCCAACTGCTTGGGGCTTTAACCCAGCAAACAACCAAATAGAGTGAAGAGTTGGAGGAAACCACCTTATGCAAAAGCAACACAAAGGGACATTCAGTCGTGTTCTCATGGCCGCCTCGTTGGCAGCCACGACACTGTTGACTGCGCTGCCTGCCAGGACAGTTGCTGATGAAACCTGTCAGTCACCCTACATGGCGAAGATTGTCGGCCAGGAAGATTTTGTCTATGTCTGGACTCTGGGTGTCGATGGACTGGGGGATGGTCAGGACAAACTGGTTACGGTTGATGTGAACCCGAAATCCATGAATTACGGTAAGGTCATCAATAGCCTCTCTGTCGGGGGGCGCAACGAGGCCCATCACTCGGGATTTACCGATGACCGCCGCTATCTCTGGGCTGGAGGTCTGGATACCAATAAGCTGTTTATATTTGATGTTCATACAGATCCGGCCAAACCTCAGCTCCACAAGGTGGTTACAGACTTTGTCGCAAAGAGTGGAGGAGTTGTCGGCCCCCACACAACCTATGCCTTGCCAGGCCGTATGATGATCACCGGGCTGTCGAACAATCAGGATCACGGTGGGCGTACAGCATTGGTCGAATACACCAATGAAGGTGAATACGTGGCGACGCACTGGATCCCAACAGATCAAAACCTGCAGGGCGCCAAGAAGGGCGGTAACTTTGCCGACGGTTATGGCTATGATATTCGCGCATTGCCACGTCGCAATGTGATGGTGACTTCGTCATTTACCGGCTGGTCAAACTATATGATGGATTTTGGCAAGATGCTGCAGGACAAAGAGGCGATGAAGCGTTTTGGTAATACGGTAGTGGTATGGGATCTGCACACGCGCAAACCCAAAAAAGTACTCGATGTCCCTGGAGCACCGTTGGAAGTTCGCTGTGCATGGAAGTCTGAGAATAACTGGTGTCTGACAACGACTGCGCTGACTTCCAAAATCTGGATGATCTATGAGGATGAAACGGGTGAATGGCAGGCCAAGGAAATCGCCGATGTGGGTGATCCTTCCAAGGTGCCTCTCCCGGTTGATATCTCCTTGCTGGCTGATGACTCCGGTCTGTGGGTCAACACCTTCATGGATGGTACCAGTCGCTTTTTTGATCTGAGTGATCCGCACAATCCCAAGCAGACCTATGAAAAGAAGATAGCGGCACAGGTCAATATGGTTTCAGAGAGTTGGGATGGAAAGCGCGCTTACTATACCAGTTCCCTGCTCGCCAACTGGGATAAAAAGGGTCAGGACAATGAGCAGTATTTCAAGGCCTATCACTGGGATGGCAAACAGTTGACCGAGCAGTTCTCCATAGACTTTATAAAAGAGAAATTGGGACGCGCGCATCAGATGCGTTTCGGTGCCTACTCGCTATATGCCAATAACAGAAGTACAGAAAAGGGTCAGTCTGCCGTCGCTGCAAAATAGCAGGTTCTTCCCGACACCCCTGCCGGGTTCCACCGGCAGGGGGTTCCTGCCCTCTTACCCCGGAGGGCATTTTTTTAATCTCTGGGTGTGCGGAGTATTCTGTATGAGCGTGATCAAGCAGCATGGGATATATGCCATAGCCGTCATTCTACTGGGCGCACTAATGACACACAGTCCGTTTGCTGCGCCTGCACGAGAACAGCCTGCAGTACTGGCGCCATTCTATACAAAGGCCGAGTACCCACCGCCGGAAGTGGGCAGCTACAAGCTACCACCGTTTGGAGTGGCAGCGGATGGCAGGGTGATCGATGCGGATGGCAAAGAGGGGCGATTGCACGATTTCTTTGGCAACGGGAAGATTATTCTGCTGAGCTTTATCTACAGTACCTGTACCGATGTCAATGGTTGTCCGCTGGCAACGGCAGTCATGTATGACATTCAGCATAAAATAAAAAATGATCCTGTTTTACGTGATCGCTTGCAGATGCTGAGTTTGAGCTTTGATCCGGTATATGACACGCCTGAAGTATTGTCCCTTTATGGTGGGGGGTACGCAAATGCCGGAAACTGGCGTTTTCTGACCACTGCGTCATGGAAGGAGTTGGAACCGATACTTGATAGCTACAACCAGCCGGTCATCAGGGATGTGGATGAGCAGGGTAGGGAGTTATCGACATTTTCACATATTCTCCGGGTGTTTCTGATCGATCCCGAGAAACATATCCGCAATATCTACAGTGTCTCTTTTCTCTATCCTGAACTCATTATCAATGATGCCAAGACGATACTGCAGGATAGCGTGCCGAAGTCAGAACGGTACAGCCCAAACGGGTTAATAAAGGTATCCAGACTTTCCAGGCCAGGTGATTATAAGGGAGGATATGAAACATCCGGGTACGTGACACAGAGTCAGTCGGTTGCGGAACGGACTGGAGAAAAAGCCGACCTGGCTCACTACCTGGTAAAACCCCCACTGGGTTTGCCTGCCATTCCTCAACCGGAGGATAATCCGGTTACCCATGCCAAGGTGGAACTCGGAAGAAAGCTGTTCTTCGATCGCCGGTTATCGCTGAATGACACATTTTCTTGCGCGATGTGCCACATACCGGAACAAGGGTTTACCAATCATGAGCTGGCGATTGCGGTTGGCCTGGAAGGACGGAGTGGACGTAGAAATTCCCCCACTATTTATAATACCGGTTACCTGTCCCGGTTGTTTCACGATGGCCGCGAAGAGTCATTGGAACAGCAGGTGTGGGGGCCATTACTGGCGATGAATGAGATGGCCAATCCATCGGTTGGTGCGGTGATTGGGAAAATACGCAAAATTCCTGACTACGCCGGCATGTTTGAAGCTGCGTTTAATGGCCGAGGCGTCAGTATGGAAACATTGGGGATGGCCATCGCAAGCTACGAGCGTCTTCTGGTGTCGGGTAATTCACCCTTTGACCGCTGGCACTATGGTGGCGAAACAAACATTCTGAGTGAATCGGCAAAACGGGGGTATGCACTTTTCACCGGTAAGGCCGGTTGTGTAAGCTGTCATCAAATTGGCACGGAGACCGCACTTTTCACGGATGATGCCATGCATAACACGGGTGTGGGATACCGTGAATCGATGGGTATTAAACCCGAGAAAGAGAAGATACTGGTGGCACCCGGTGTTTTTCTGGAAGTCGACAGGGAGATTATTGACGCAGTCGGCCATCCGCCACCCGCGGACGTTGGTCTCTATGAAGTGACCCAGAATCCCCATGACCGGTGGAAGTATCACACTCCATCATTGCGGAATATTGCATTAACGGCGCCCTACATGCATAACGGCTCTTTAAGCACTTTGCGCGAGGTGGTTGATTTTTATAACGAGGGCGGTATTGAGAATGAACTGCTGGATGTCAGGATTAAACCACTGGGCCTGTCCGAAGGCGAACGGGAAGACCTGGTGGCTTTTTTGGAAAGCCTGACCGGTGATAACGTGGATACTATTATCGCTGACGCATTCGCTGCCCCGATAGGCGATATGACCGAGTTGGATCCCAACTGGGCCAATCAGAAGGCAAGTCATGAGTAAACTACTTTGTCTGGGTTTGATTCTCTGGATCTGTTATAGCAGCGTAGGCGCATCAGAGGGTATCGAGCGTGTAGACCCACCTCAAGATATTACTGATTTTTCTCTGGCCGGCATCGATGGGAAACAACACAGCTTCGAGGATTTCCGAGGAAAGTACCTGCTGGTCAACTTTTGGGCTGTCTGGTGTGCGCCCTGTCGTGCTGAAATGCCCTCGTTACAACGCGCCTACGAAAAATTGAGTAATCCGGGTTTTGAGTTGCTTGCCATTCATGCGGGTCCGAGCATCGAAACCGCGCAGCAGTATGCCAACCAGTTAAATCTCGAATTTCCTATCCTGGTTGATCAGGAACTGGCACTGACTGGCTGGGGCATACGGGGATTACCATCCACATTTATAATTGACCCCCAGGGCCGCATAATTGCCGAGGCTGTGGGGGAGCGGGTATGGGATACACCCGGCATGCTTAAAACGATCGCCGATTACATGAGAAAAAATAGAGCCGGTATCTGACCGGCTCGTTGCGATAGTACCGCCTTTCCTGTCCCGGCAAGCAGCGCTTGTCGGGGTTGCTTATTCCGAGATCAAATATTCATAGGAAGCCGCATCCAGCAGGCATTCGTAGGCGTCCGGATCAAAGTCTGTCACACGCACCAGCCAACCCGCTTCATAGGGATCGTCATTGATCATCTCGGGATCAATATCAGCGCTGCCATTTAATTCAACAACAGTTGCATTGAGCGGGGCAATCAGATCGGATGCGGTTTTCATCGACTCAACAGTGCCACAGCTGTCGCCGGCAATAATGCATTGACCCTTTACGGGAAGATTCAGGCTAACCACGCTTCCCAGGGCGGACTGTGCATAATCGGTGATGCCTATCACCAGTTCATCCTTGTCCAAAAGTGCCCAGACATGCTCCGAGCTGTAACGACGATCATCAGGTAACTGCATAGCTAACTCCAAACAATGAAAAATGCCGTCGCTCGAAAGCGACGGCTGAAGGTAAAAAATCGATCAATCAAAGTGCCAGGTCAATGCGCCGCCAACCTGCCATGCCCCGGCGTCGACCCGGGTTTCGCCAATGGTCTCGGCCCGGTCCAGGGCCACGCTGGCATGGGCATCCAGGGTCAGCATTTTGCTCATGTTCCAGCCAACACCGAGGGTGACCTGGTCCTCCCACACCACTTCGCCGTTGGTGGCCTGCACATAACGGGTCAGTGCCGGGTTAAGCGGAACCGTGGCGCCACCCACCAGTAGCGAGGTGATGCTGCCCACGTTTGAGCCGACATTTTTCTTGATCGGACTGTCCGCGTGGGAAAAGCCGACCCGCAGTTTATAGGGGCCGGTCGTATACTGGGCACCCAGGGCAAAGACGGTCTGGTTGTCATACAAATCGCGATAGCTGTCGGCGCTCTCCCAATCTTTCCAGACTACATCTGCGGCGATGAGCAGTTTTCCACCGGCGAGGCTCTCGTTCGCAAAGCCGAATCCGACTTCCTGGGGCTGCTCGAAGGTGGGACTGTGGAAACCGGTGGTGGAATACTGAACCATGTTGTCGTATTCAATTGACAGCGGTGACCGGTAATAGAGCCCCAGCGTGTTGTCATCCATGCTGTAGTTCGCACCCAGCGTAGCACGCAGACCGAAGTTGCTGGTGGATGAGGTATTGCTGTTCAGGCCCGCTTGGCCAAATCCCATGCCCAGGGTCGCCACAGCGCCCAGAGACAGGTTGTCGTTGACCTGGTAGGCGGCACCGGCGTTGGCGCCGAACACCATGATCTCCGCCAAGGGACCCAGGCTGCCGGGCACCTTGCGGAAGTCGGAACCGATTCCGGCAACCACGCCCAGTCCCAGACCCAGGGTCACCCGGTCATTCAGTGACTGGGCAATGGCTATGCTTGGAATCAAGTAAGGCCCCGCATCCGACTCTCCAGACCAGGCCGTACCTGTAGTGGTGCCATCATGCAGGGCATCCACGTCCTGCGCGTAGAATGTGGCGCCAAACATGAAGTGGGTGCCGTTGAACTGAGTAAGCGAAGCGGGATTGCCAAAAACCGCCGAGCCGGTATCCTGGGGGCGGGCAATGCCAACGCCCCCCATACCCCCCGCCGCCGGCATCATGGTGAGATTAAGGTCAGTGCCATAATTGGCCGCATTCAGTTGAGTGCATGTCATGGACAGACCGGTAACCAGGCCTGCATATTTGAGTTTGCTGCTGAATCGTGTCATCAAGAGTCTCCAGCAGCATCAAGCGGCGTTTGAATTTGGTGCGGTGTGTGCCTGGCCATTGACTTTTACTTTTCCAGTCACGGATTGAGCCTGGACAAGAATGTCGAGAACAGGGCAGTGATTTTCTACTACATGAATCAGTTTGCTGATGTTTTCACTGTCTGCCGAGCTGGTGATTTCAGTATCAAATGTGATGCGACTAAAACCAGGGGTTATCGATTCATCCAGACCAAACATTCCTTTCAGGTCCAGGTAGCCACGGACCTTAACAGATACCGCTTCCAACGGAATCTCCATGACCGAGGCATAAGCGGAGTACATGATCTCCTGGCAGGTGCCCAGGGCGACCAGCACCAGCTCAACAGGATTGGCGGCGCTGTCCTGCCCGCCCAGCTCCAGTGGCTCATCGATGGTGAAGGGTGCAAAATCGCGGATCTTTGCGCTGCATCTTACATCCTCCTCCCATGCGGTATCTGCGCGAAAAACTACGCCCGACATGGCGGGATTGTTTTTGATGCCTTCGATTGTGTTTAGCAGTGCGGTTCTTACGCTTGCCTGGGACATGATATCTCCTCCAGATGGTTCTAATAATGGTGCAGCACGGTTTCTGTGATGCTGTCTGTGAGGATATGTTGCGATGGATATCGTGCCTATTCGCAAGACTACGATAGGTATCCGTAATACTACTTACACGTAAGAATTTGTTGGATATTATTGATCTGTTTCGCAAGGGCAGTGACAGAATCGACGTCCATCTTTTTCAGAATGCTGGCGCGATGGGATTCCACGGTGCGTGGGCTGAGTGCAAGTTCCCGGGCAATGATTTTGTTGCTCTTCCCATCCAGCAAGTGAGTCAGTGTTTGTCTTTCACGAGGTGTCAAAAGACTGAGTCTTGATCTTAACTTATCGTCTTCGGCGTGCAGTAGACGCTGTTGTCGATCTATTTCAAGTGCCTCGTGAATTCGTTGCAGCATGACATGATTGCGAAAAGGCTTCTCGATAAAGTCGATCGCATTACGGCGCACCATTTTTACCGCCATTGCAATATCACCATGGGCCGACATGGCGATCAGGGGCAGGTTGATTTTTCTCTCCAGCAACACCTGCTGTAGCTGAATTCCATCCATACCCGGCAGACAGATGTCTGTGATGAGACAGCCTGGGATCTCGTTGCTGTAGCTGGAGAGAAAATCATCAGCCGTTGCAAAGCGTTCGGCAGTCAGGCCGACCGACTCCACCAATGTCACCAGGGCATCCCGTACCGCAGGGTCGTCATCAATGATAAATACCCGTTGAATCATTATACGTCCTATACCCTGCAGGGCAGGGTGAGTGAGAACAGACTGCCGGGATCTGCCGGTTGATACCGGAGTCTGCCCCCGTGCGCCTCGGCAATGCTGTGACTCAGGGCCAATCCGATACCCAGGCCTTGCTCTTTAGTCGTAATAAATGGGGTAAACAGATTGGGACGTATTTTGTCGGGAACACCGCCCGCATAGTCACGGATCATGATAGTGACATCAGAATCGCCCGCCATGATGTCGATAGATAACTTTCTGGGATTATCGGGGTTCAGAACAGTGGCCTGGATGGCATTGGTGATCAGGTTGAGTATGACCTGTTCTATCTGTACGCGATCGACCCAGATGTCGGGCAGTGGATCATCATGTGTCACATTGATGATTAATCCTTGCCGGCGTCTTTCCGGGTCAATGAATTCAAGCATGTTTTCTATCAGTGACAATGCCTGATTAGCCTGCGGCTTCGGTGTCTTCTTGCGTACAAAGTCACGCAAACGTTGCAGAATGCCGTTGGCGCGCTCAGTCTGACAGACGATCTTTTGCAGGATCTGATCGACTTTAGTCGGATCCTTGCCATAAGGACGTGCATTCAGGAGAACGGCTGATTCAGCATAACTGGATATAGCACAGAGCGGCTGGTTTAGTTCATGCGCCAGCCCGGTTGCCAGCTCACCAATGGTACTCAGACGGCAGACATGGGCCAGTTCTTCATGCTGGCGGCGCATCTTATCTTCGGACTGTTTTCGATCGTCAATATCCCGGGTAATAGCCAGCAGTGCGGTAACATTACCCGTATTATCCCAAAGTGGCGCGGCATGAGTTTCGAGCCAACGGTGCGCGCCGTTGATTCCTGTCACTTCAAACTCCATGCATCCGGGATTTCCAGCAAAGACCTCCTGGGTGAGTGCCTGATAGGCTTCGTGATACTCGCTGTTCAGGAACTCATAGACCGACCGACCAATCACTTCAGTGGAGTGAGTGGCATTCAGCAGGGCAAGCCCAGCGGGGTTCATCTCCAGGATTGTACCGTACCGGTCCTGCAGTTTGACGCACTCGGGTTCGGATTCAATAATGGTTTGGAGACGATTTCGCTGTTCCTCCATCTGGTAACTCATCTGCTTACGCTCTTCAATATCCCGTGTGATCGCCAGAAGCGCTTTGATATCACCCTGGTCATTGCGTAAAGGTACTGCATGAGTTTCAAGCCAGCGTCGGCGCCCTTCAAAAGTAATCAGTTCAAACTCCATGCACTCGCTGTTACCCAAAAATACATTGTCAGTAAGCTTCTGATAGGCTTGGTGATATTCTGGCGCAATAACGTTATAAACCGATTGACCAACAATGGTTGCCGGAGTATCGGTTTCCAGAAGCGATAGTCCGGTGGCATTAATGCGCACGATGGTGCCGTCCGCGTTCTGCAGTTTGACGCACTCAGGTGCTGAATCGAACATGGTTCTGAACAGTTCTGCCTGTTCACTCAGCTGTTCATGCATTTCACCGCAGCGCTTGCGTGCAGCCATCAGCTTCTGTCTGACCAGGGTATTATGATTTTGTAGCCAGAACAGCCTCGCCAGGAGGGGAAAAAGAATAAGGCAGCCAATCAGAAGGTTAGATCCCATAATGGTGCTAGGTAAGAATGATAATTTCACCCAGACCCTGACAGGCAAGATCACCGACATAACGGTCAACATGACGCGCAAAAGAAACTTCAGGTGTTTTTCCCACAAGGTAGTGACGAAGTTGCCGTATAACCAGGGTCAGCATGGTGAGGGGTAAAGAACCGTTGTGGTTCAGGGTAACGGGGAGTTGATCGGGGCGGTGATTGAGTAGAATAGTCCCGCGGCGCATGCCAAGGCCGGTATGTTCACCTATACGCCCGCCTACATAAATAGTGCCGGCAATCATGCGATACCCGGTGAGATCACCCGCATCACCCTCGATGATCAGCAGGCCACGCCGTTGGCACTCGCCGGTACGATTGCCGGCGTGGCCCTGTACATGTATGACACCGCCATTCTGTCCGCACAAACCGCCCGTGATAGGGGCGCCGGTAGCGTTGGCGACATTGCCCTGCACAATGATTTCTCCACCCTGCATGGCGCTGCCAGTGAAATCACCGCCATTACCATTAACATACAGTTTGCCCCCCAGCATCCCGGACCCCGCATGGTTCCCGGCATCACCGGAGAGGGTTATCGTCCCCGAGGCCATCCGGGCACCGACGTAATCCACCCGATTATTGCCGGGTATGATGATCAGTTCATCCGTCGGGTCACCCTCCACACTGAAGAACGACGATAATGGAACCGTTTGATTATCGGCTGTGATCCGCAACTGCTCGATGGCAGGTAGCTCAAGCGTGGCAAGTCGCTCCGGCGTGATTCCCCGGAGATCTATACGCCCCTTCTGTTTATTGACCTGGCGCAGTATCAGGCTCATGCCATTACCTCATGTAATTTGAAGTGAAACTGTCCCAGCTTGCCGCCATAGTTGCCTGCAGAGATGCGTCTTATTCCCCGCTCGCGGCCATGACTGCAGACGGTTTCAATGCCGGCGCGCATGGCCCGTGTGATATCGTCCGGTGTGAGTCCATTGACAACGATTTCCAGCACTGCCCCGGTCTCATCATCCAGTTGGGTCTCAACGAGTCCGCGCAGGGTGGGGCAGTAGGCCTGATTGGTGGAGGCGATCAGTGTCTTGTACTTGGAGCCGACTTTTGATCCCGAGCGCACAATCCCGCCGGGAAAGGGCAGGATGACATTTGGTAGTCGCCGCATTGCTATTACCGCCTCTTCGCAGGCGGTCAAGGCTTCAGGCAGGGTATCAGCCAATACCAGGAAATTCCCGCCTCCCACGGCTGCGCGGCGTCCGGTGTCCTGCTCTGCGATGAATTCTCCATCCATTACCGGAATTCGCCAGTAGCGTTTGCCATCAAGCAATTTGCTGATCTGATACCCATCTCCGAAGTAACGCAGGTTCTTTCCAAGCGGCAATCGCTCACTGCCATCCATTCCGGCGTAGACCGCGGTTGTCGGGCAGGTGAGTATGCATTGCCCGGTTCGCCGTTCCAGTGCCTTGGCAAGGTCTCTGGTTGACATGCCAAACAGCAGAACGCTGACCCCGGGTCGACCATCGGGTGTCTGATCGGCGGTCAGCTCGGATTCGATCCCTGCCTCAACGCCGCAACCGATGACCGAGGTGGCGAAGCCGGTCATGGTTTCTCCTGCCTGCCGGGCCCAGCGCAGATTGAGCGCGGTAATGATGATTCGGGTGGCCCGCATACCAAATGCTTCCGCAAACGTATCTTCGATTATGACCCCATTAATCTGCATCAAGTTAACCATTTTACTAATTGATTGGACTCACCAAGGCAAAAGCTATGCCGGGATGGGCGGGGGTAGCGTTGGGCGCCACTGTGGCCTGCTGCAAAGCGCCATGGGGTGTCTGATTGTCATGGGTGCGCCGTAGGGTCGTGACACAGTGACTCATGACAGACGCACCCGCCAGCGTAAGACCCTACAAATCCGGCCGTTTTTATACGCTTGAGAAAACAGGCACGGGGTTTGCAATTGCAGCTCGTATGAGAGATCAGTGGTCATATCGTCAACAGCATCAGCGTGTCTTTGTCAGTACGGCAGCACGACTACATCTTGGTTTTCTCGATATCAGTGGAGCCCTGGGCCGGCGTTTTGGCAGTCTCGGACTCAGCATCAATGCCTTCAGGACATCCCTGCATATGCAGATTGCCCCCACGGTCAGTGCCTCCGGCCCCTCAGCAGAACGGGCTGTCGGCTATGCCACGGAAATGCTTGGCCTCCTGGGCATCAGGGAAGGGGTGGAGATTGGTATTGATGAAGCGATTCCCGACCATGCCGGGTTGGGTTCAGGCACCCAGATGGCCCTGGCCGTCGGGCACGCGATCCACCTGCTGTTTGGCTTGTCCACAAACACGTCTCAGGTGGCGATCCAGATGCAGCGAGGTCGGCGCTCGGGTATTGGCATTGGTGGCTTTGATCATGGTGGTTTCATGGTTGATAGCGGAGTCAGTGAGCAGGATGGCCCTCCGCCGCTCACCGTGCAGATGCCATTTCCGGAAGCATGGCGTGTGCTGTTGGTGATGGATAGAGGTGGCCAGGGTCTGCATGGCCAGCAGGAGGTAGAGGCGTTCAGGCGTCTACCCCCCTTTCCCGCAGATCAGGCGGCTCATCTCTGTCATTTGACGCTGATGCAGATATTGCCCGGAATCAGGGAACAGCGGCTGGGTCCGGTCGCTGCAGGAATTGCCGAACTGCAGCGCAGCGTCGGAGATCATTTTGCTCCCGCACAAGGGGGGCGCTATACCAGCCCGGCTGTGGCTGATCTTTTGAATTGGGCCGAGTCGCAGGGCTATGCCGGGGTCGGACAAAGTTCCTGGGGCCCCACGGGCTTTATTTTGCTGCCCGACCACGCTTCTGCCATACAGCTCAAGGAGCAGGCACGCCAGCGTGTTGGCGAGTTCTCCCCGCTCTGTTTTGAAATAGCCGCAGCCTGTAATGAGGGGAGCCATGTGGCGATTGAATCGACCCGTCCGGTCACGAAGGAAGCCCGCTAACGTATGAATTACCAGACCATTCTGCACATGTTTACTGAAGTGCCTAACTTGAGCCCATTTGATGTCAATATGGCGATTGATGCGGGGTGGAATCACTGTATTCCGTACACCGGGTTGGGAGTAGGGCAGGTGGCGGACTTCACCCAGGATGCCATTTTTTCCCGCGGCCCCAAAGGGGTAAAGCGCACCGGTATCTTTATCGGTGGTCGTGATATCCACCATGCAATGGATATGCTGAATGCCGCACGGAAAGCGATGGTGCCGCCGTTTGAGGTCTCTGTGTTTGCCGATCCCAGCGGTGCATTTACCACGGCTGCGGCGATGGTGGCCTGTGGTGAAAAAGCCTATCGGCGGCGAACCGGTAATTCGCTCCAGGCAAAGAACGTGGTTGTGTTTGGCGGCACCGGACCCGTGGGTCTGACTTGTGCGATGCTTGCAGCACAGGCCGGTGCACATGCAATTATCGTCAGCCATGAGAGCAAGGAAAAAGCTGATGTTGCGGCAGCCTTCTGTGGTGAACGTTACGAGACCGTGATTACGGGTGCAGCAGGGAGCGATGATGCAGAGATATGCGCGCTCCTGTCAGAGGCAGATCTGGTGTTCGGTGCCGCCAAGGCGGGTGTTCAGGTATTGAATGTTCGTCACCTGGCGTCTGCACTATCGGTACAGGTGTACTGTGATGTCAATGCTGTGCCGCCTGAAGGCATAGCCGGCCTTGGTGTCATGGATAATGGTGTTGAATTGGCATCAACGCCGGCAGGTGCTCTGGGCATCGGTGCGCTGGCGGTGGGCAATGTGAAGTATCAGACCCAGCGCGCCTTGTTGCAGCAGATGATTGATACCGACAAGCCGGTCTATCTGGACTTCTCACAGGCACTAGTTGTGGCCCGGAGCAAGGCGTGAGATGAGCCGGGTACGATCTCTCCTCATTGTGGGTAACAGTGTGCGCTATCTTGCGCAGTCCGCCTCGCGTGGTGGTTATGCGGTGACCGGCGTGGACCTGTTTGCGGATGAGGATACGCAGGCTGCCTGCCATACCGTTGTCAAAGCATTACGACAGGATGCAGAGGGGCTTGCAGATGCCTGCCTCGATCAGGATATAACGGCGAACACCGCCTGGATATATGGTGCAGGGTTCGAGGCCGAACCAGAGCGGTTGCAGCGGTTGGAATCACTGGGCCGCTGTTTGGGCAATAACCCACGGACACTGATGCTGTTGTCTCAGCCCGCCAGCTTTTTTTCCCTGCTTGATGATATGGCGATCAGTTACCCGCGGGTGTCATTCAGGCGGCCGCACAAGCCGCGTGGCTGGTTAAGAAAGGTTGCCGGCAGTTATGGTGGCCTGGGTGTCCAGTATGCGCGGACGGATGCCCCTGATAACCGGGTACATTATTTCCAGCGCCTGATCCCGGGCCCTGTCTGTTCGCTCACTTTTCTTGCCAATGGTAGTGAAATAGAGGTGCTGGGGATTAACGAGTTGCATGCAGTGAATCCCGGTCTGGGTGATTTTCGTTTTTCTGGCGTGTACACCAGGTGCAATCCGGGTGATGAGCACAGGCGGCAGATGATTGACTTGGCGCGGAAGTTGACGGGGTCCCTGCAGTTACGCGGCGCGAATGGTATCGATTGCGTGTTCGAGGGTGATCAGGTGCTCCTATTGGAACTGAATGCCCGCCCACCGGCCACGCTTGAACTCTACGAACAGGCGCTTCCGGAAGGTGGCGTAGCCGCGCATATCGCTGCCTGCAACGGAGTACTCAGTAAGCCGTCTGTGGAAGGCCAGGCACGGGGATACCGGGTCCACTATGCGGAACAGGATCAACGGGTGGGCCGGGTATTGTGGCCGGAGTGGTGTAGTGATCGTCCGCCAGCCGATACCCATTGCCTGAAGGGGGCGCCGGTCTGTGGTTTGCATGCGACGGGTAACTCCAGCATCGAAGTGGCTGGACTTCTGCAGGAGAGGCTTGAACAGATCCGCTCCCTCATGGCCTTGTCGAATCAGGAGGCGGCCTGATATGGCATTGCAAAACAGCCCCGCTTCGATGAATCGGCATACCCGTAGTCTGGTTGATTCCCTGTTGCTGGATTCAGCGTCGCTCAGACTGTTGCCGCAACAGCTGGAGAATGGCGTTACGGTTATTGATGCGGGTATTAAATGTCATGGTGGTCTGGAAGCGGGTAGACGGATTGCCGAGATCTGCATGGGTGGGCAGGGACACGTATCACTGCAGGCTGCGGGTACGGTGTCGGGCTGGACTTCCAATATCACCGTGCACAGCAACCAGCCGGTGCTGGGCTGTCTGGGGAGTCAATATGCAGGCTGGAGTCTGTCGCATGGCGAGGGCAAGTCGGCATTTCACGCCCTGGGCTCCGGTCCGGGCCGTATCCTTGCGCGTAAGGAAAAACTCTATGATCACCTGGGCATTGAAGATAGCGCGGATTGTGCCACGCTGGTGCTGGAAGTTGATCAACTACCCCCCCTTGAACTGACCGACCGTATTGCGCTGGATTGCGGTGTATTACCGGAGCAACTGCGTCTGATACTGACGCCGACCAGAAGCCTGGCCGGTACTACCCAGGTGGTAGCGCGGGTGCTGGAGGTCGCGCTGCACAAGGCGCATGAACTGGGTTTTGAACTGGGGAACATCGTGGATGGACTGGCGACCGCGCCGCTACCACCGCCTGCGCCGGATTTCCTGCAGGCGATGGGCCGAACCAATGATGCCATTCTGTTTGCCGGACAGATTCATCTGTTTGTTACCGGTGAGGACAGTGCGGCGAAGGCCCTTGCGGAGGCGCTGCCCAGCAGCACGTCAAGTGACTATGGTCGGCCCTTTGCGGAGATCTTTAAATCTTACGAGTACGACTTCTTCAAGATCGACCCGCTGCTGTTCAGTCCGGCGCGTATTACCGTAAGCAATCTTGATTCAGGGCGCAGTTTTACCCATGGCGTGATCGATCGTGAGCAGTTGCTGGTCTCTTTCGGGGTCTCGCTATGACGTTACAGGTTGCGGTCGTAACGGATGATCCAGGCTGGCATGGCAAGCGGCTGCACGAAGCCTTTATGGCGCGTGGAGTAAGCTGTCAGTTTAGCTCACTGGCACATGCGCGTATCGAGATGGATCGACAGGTCCAGGTGGTGCTTCCCGGTTTTGAGTCGGGTCTGCCGGATGCGGTTTTTGTGCGGGGTATTCCCGGCGGTACATTGCAACAGGTGGTGTTCCATCTGAATGTACTGCATATCCTGCAAGCGCTGGGTGTACGGGTCTATAACGATGGTCGTGCCATTGAGCGGTCGGTTGACAAGGGTCTGACGACTGCACGGCTGTCTCAAATGGGTATTCCGACGCCGCCCACCTGGGTCTGTGCCGACCGACCGATGGCGGAAGCCATAACCGAACGGGAAACGGCGTGTGGAGATCAATTGATTTGCAAACCCCTGTTTGGATCACAGGGCAAGGGGATCGTACTGGTTAAAAACAGTGCTGATCTTCCTGATGCCGATGCGATACACCACGTATGGTATCTGCAACGATTTATCGAACAGTCGGATGATCTGGCCTGTGACTGGCGGGTGTTTGTCATTTCAGGCGTGGCGGTGGCCGCCATGCGCAGGAGTACGTCGGGGTGGTTGGCCAATGTGGCGCAAGGCGGTATCTGCCATGCCGCGGTACCGGAAGGGGAACTGAAGCACCTGGCTGAACAGGCTGTTGCCTGTGTCGATATGGACTATGCCGGGGTGGATCTGATGCGTGATGCCCGGGGCAACTGGTGGGTGATTGAGATTAACAGTGTTCCCGCCTGGCGTGGCTTGCAGCGTGTTACCTCGGTAAATATCGCCGCCGCACTGGCAGACGACCTGTTGATGAAGTGTCGTCGTTCGCCCGCATGCGAGGCGCTTCAATGAGCCCGATGACAATACAACTTGTTGCGAAGTGTTACCTGGAGGCCTGTGTATTGGATGTGGCAGCATTGAAGCCCGGAAATGTATCGCAGCATTCGGCCGGTCATGGAATGGATGCCGAGCTGTTTGTACAGAGCGCTCTGGCGAGTGCGGAGGTGATTACGGAACCCGGCCAGGTACTCGGAAAACGCATTTATGGTGCGGTAAAGGCCACCCTGGATGCGGTTCGGTGCAATACCAATCTGGGTATTATTCTCCTCTGCGCACCGATTATTCAGGCGGCTATTGATTATCCGGAAGAGAGATTGGAGGTTGCGCTTCCCAAGGTGTTGTCCGCTGTTCATGCGGAAGAGACGGATAGCGTGTTCGCGGCAATACGGTTGGCAAATCCGGGCGGACTTGGTCGGACAGAATCCCATGATGTGGCCGGTCCAGCGACCCGTCCCCTGGTGGAAGTGATGGCGCTGGCGGCTGACAGGGATTTGATCGCCCGGCAATATGCCAACGGTTATCACGAGTTATATAACGCAGTTCTGCCTTATCTGACCGACGCATTTCAACGCCATGCCGATGAAGCGGCTGCTGTCACTGATCTGTTTCTTCATCTGCTGGCGAGCTATCAAGACAGCCACATTGAACGAAAACAGGGGACAGCACAGGCGATCGCGATTTCCCGGTGGGCTGCTGACGGGCATCAAAAATATCTCACTGCTGCCGATGACTCGGCACGACATCTGTTGTTGCTCGAAATGGACCGGCAACTCAAACAGCAAGGCATAAATCCTGGTACGACGGCAGACTTCTGTGTTGCTGGCGTATTCATCCATCGTTTGCAAATGCAAACGATAAACAGCGCCGGGGTTGCCCGGAATTATCCGCGGATGATGCGGCCGGTTCAGGCCAAAACACCGCTAATACTATAAGCCAACAATCTGAGGAGATCCGATATGGCGGTTATTAACAAGACTATGGTAGGTGAATCACTGGTCGGCGACGGCAATGAAGTGGCACACATCGATCTGATCATGGGGCCACGCGGCTCTGCTGCAGAGACGGCTTTCTGTAATGGTCTGGTCAACAATAAAGATGGCTTTACATCACTGTTGGCCGTTGTGGCACCGAACCTGCCCTGTAAGCCACACACCATGATGTTCAATAAGGTAACCATCAAGGGTGCGGCACAGGCCGTTCAGATGTTTGGGCCGGCACAGCGTGGCGTGGCCATGGCTGTCGCCGATTGCCTTGAGGATGGCACCATTCCTGCCGATGAGGCGGATGATGTGTTTATCTGCGTGGGGGTGTTTATTCACTGGGAGGCGGCGGATGACGCCAAGATCCAGGACTACAACTACGAGGCAACCAAGCAGTCAATCAAGCGGGCTGTTGCTGGTACGCCTACTCCTGCAGAGGTGATTGCGGGTAAGTCGACCAACGAGCATCCGTTTGCTGCACACGCTTAAGTGATCGTTGTGGGGTCCATTGGGCCCCACACTTTTTCTCCTCGTCAGGAGCAGGTTATGCACTGTCTGGAATGTGGCGAAACAGTATCTCAATTGGATAACGGGCATTTGCTCAAATGCAGCAACCTGACAATCCAGGAGTATGCAATACGTCACCAACTGCCACTGGATTTGATTCTGCATAGTGATCAGATTAACCAGCCTGATCATATTGAAAATTATGCCCGTCCTGTTGCCCGGCCGACAGAGGCGGCGCGACAGGCCCTGTTGGGGCTGCGCTGGGCGGGATTGCTCCAGGAAAATGATGGTTACGTCGATGTGGCTGGTGAAGTACGTCGACTGGACCTGCTGTTGTGGACACTGAATCATCTGGTTGATTACGGTTTTCAGTTTCATCAGGTTTATGAATATCGCTCGGATACACATCGTGTGGTGGCAAAAAACCTTCTCCGGGCACCGTTGCGAAATCTGGTTCATGACTGGGCAATGCCTGAACCGCCACCTGCCTTTTTGGGCGCTCTGGCAGTATATATGGCCCACCGGGCGGAGTGGCATGCGGGTTACCTGTTTATGGTCTTCAGCCGACCGATTTATGCCGAGGCCGTTCGTGAACATTTGGCCTGTAATTTTCACATCCATTGTCAGTTGCTGGATGCATCCGATGAATCAGATGCAACAGGTGGTTCACTGTTACGCACGCTGACACTGGCTGATGGT
>JACDJC010001129.1_pt1 | contig 24973 bp, 27 predicted proteins | sample 7454191 | NCBI WGS metagenome assembly JACDJC01 (sample SAMN14253291, study PRJNA609438) | sludge metagenome | isolation source: sludge after 25d culture with pyrite and EDTA | collected 2018-12-20 | reverse complement strand
CTTCGAGACCCGCCAATCGCTCGCGGAAGAATCGCTTGCGCCATTCGCTGACGACTTCGCGCCGGGTATCGAGGCGCGCCGCAATCTCGTCGTTACCAATACCGGCGGCCGCCATTAGAATCATCTTGGCGCGCACCACCTCAAAATACGGCAACGTATATTTCGCCACACGGCGATTTAGCTCTGCACTTTCTTCCGGTGATAGCTCAATCTGGAACGGGCTTTTCCTAGGCATAATCGAACCCTCCTCGCAGGTTCGAGCAAACATACCATACGCGACAGCAATTATCAACACAATACGTGTCCGTATTTACGAAAATACCCACTAAGGCACGGACATGAAACGGAAGAACGGAATTTGGATCGTCATCTGGGCAGTCCTTATCGTTGTCACAGGCTTCCTCGCTTTCGGCTCCGGCCCCGGGATGGGCTATGGACCATGGCACGGTCGGGGTAGCGCGGACGGATGGAATGACAACTCGCGGCCGGGCGGCGTATTCGGTCGATACGGGATGGGTCCGGGGATGATGGGTGGCGTCGAGTCGGGGCGAGGCTGGAACATGCCTTGCGGAATGATGATGGGCCGCAACGGTTCTGGCATACCCCCGACGGGCGGCATGATGGGGTATGGCTATGCCCTGGCTCCTGGCCAGCTATCCGGCCTGACCCCGGACCAGACCCAACAACTCAGCCAATTACAGAACGAGGCTGAGGAACGCAACAACCGCCTGGCACAGCAGCTTTGGGCCGCTCAGGACGCGCTCAATCGGTTGCAAATGAGCGGGAAGCGGGACTGGAACGCGATTCGTTCCGCCTCGCAGACTCTGATGGATCTTCAGCGCCAGCAACTGGATGCAGGCATCGACTTTCAGCAGAAGGTCGACAGCTTGCTGACCGATAGCCAGCGACAGGACATGGTGCGCTCCTGGCGGGGTTATGGATGGACAGGGGCGCAATAGCATGGCTTTTTTGAAGCAGATTGGACGCAGACGTTTTCTCGGCGCACTGGGCGGGACGGCCTTGCTGGGCGTTGTGCCGGCCAAGGCACAATCCAGGCAGGGTGCTGCGACTGCGTCGGGCGCATTCACGCCCGACCTGGAACTGGAGTTGCGCGCAGTGCAGGATCAAGTCCCGCTCTTTGCCGGCACCCCCACCCAGGTCTGGCGCTACCGCGGCAAAGTACTGAAAGGCGACTCGCAGGCCGTCACCCATGACTCCGATAGCCCCGTTGGCCCGGTGATCCGGGTCCGTCGCGGCATGCGCGTGCGCATCCATTTCATCAATGAACTGCCGCAGCCCAGTGTGGTGCACTGGCATGGCCTGATCGTGCCGGAGGCGGCGGATGGCCATCCGCGCTATGCCGTCGGTCCGGGCGGGCGCTATGTGTATGAGTTCGAGGTGATCAACCGCGCGGGCACCTACTGGTTCCATCCTCATCCGCACGGCATGACCGGGGCCGCAGGTATACGCCGGCCTTGCCGGACTGTTCATCGTCAGTGATGACGAGGAGCTGGCGCTGGGCCTGCCGGCCGGTGATCGCGATCTCGGCCTGGTGATCCAGGATCGCAGTTTTACCCGCGACAACCAGTTGCGCTACATGGGCCAGAGCGGGGGAATGATGGGCATGATGGGCGGCATGATGGGATTTCTGGGTGACCGGATTCACGTCAATGGACGCCCGGACTTCACGCTCGCTGCCGAACGCAAACCCTATCGCCTGCGGCTGTTGAACGGCTCGAATTCACGCATCTACAAGCTGGCCTGGCTCGACGGCACACCGCTGACTGTGATCGGTACCGATGGCGGCCTGTTGGCCGCACCGTCAAGCCGGCCATATGTGACCCTCGCCCCGTCAGAGCGGATTGAGTTGTGGGTCGACTTTTCGACCCGCGCAGCCGGGGACGAGCTGACGCTGGTCAGCCTGCCTTTTGCCGCATCGGGTGGCGGCGGCATGATGGGGGGAGGCATGATGGGCGGTGGGATGATGGGTCGCGGCATGATGGGTCGCGGCATGATGGGGGGTGGCGGCGGTCCTCCACAGGGCGCCGCATTTCAGGTACTCAAGGTGCGCGTGGGGCAGGGCGCTGCGGTCTCTGAAAAACTGCCTGAGCGGCTTGCCAGCATTCCCGCCTTGCATCCGGAGCAGGCACGCAACCTGAACAATCCCCGGCTCATACAGGTCACCACAAGCGGCATGCGCTGGAGCTTGAACGGGCGCGTGTTCGAGATGGACGGCGTGGCGAACGATGAAATCGTGCGCCTCGGGTCGACCGAAGTGTGGGAGTTCGTCAACGAGGCCAGCATGCATATGATGGGGAGCATGCCGCATCCCCTGCACGTCCACAGCGTGCAGTTTCGCGTCATCGACCGGCGTGTTCATCCTGACGCGATGGCCGCTTGGCGCAGCGTGCGCGAAGGCTATGTGGATGAAGGCTGGAAAGATACCGTGCTGGTCATGCCGGGCGAGCGGGTCCGGGTGCTGATCCGTTTCGAGCACTACCCGGACCTGTTTCTTTACCACTGTCACAACCTGGAACACGAAGACGCCGGGATGATGCGGAATTACCTGATCAAGGACTGAACCGGTCACGACACAAGTAGTTGCTGCCTGATCGATTTGGGCTGATGACTGGAGAAGCCTGTGAACGAGCATGCTGAACACGCACATGAAATGGATGGAACGCCCGCCACTCGTGACAGGGAGACCACTCCCGCGCGACATGGAAACGCGAAGCACGGTGCTCACGATCACCATGCTCATATGGTGGAGGATTTCAGGAAACGCTTCTGGATTTCTCTGATCCTCACCTTGCCCATTCTGGCCTTGTCTCCAGGTTTGTGGGACATGCTCGGACTGAGCGCGCCGTTGATGTTTCGCGGCGACCGCTATGTGCTATTCGGGCTGTCCAGCATCATTTTCTTCTATGGCGGCTGGCCGTTCCTGAAAGGGTTCGGCGAAGAACTCAGGAAGCGCCAGCCCGGCATGATGACGCTGATCGCAGTGGCGGTCACCACGGCCTACGTCTACTCCAGCGCCGTCACCTTCGGCCTGCGCGGCATGGGGTTCTACTGGGAACTGGCCACCCTGATCGACATCATGCTGCTCGGCCACTGGATCGAGATGAAATCGGTGCTGGGCGCCTCCGGCGCACTCGAGGCCCTGGTGCGACTGCTGCCATCCGAAACGCACCGCCTGAACGCAGATGGCAGCACAGAGGATATTGCCGTCAGCGACGTCGCCCCGGGCGACAGGCTACTGGTGAAGCCGGGCGAACGCGTGCCGACCGACGGCATCATTGTCTCCGGCCAGACCAGCCTGGACGAATCCATGCTCACCGGGGAATCGAAACCGGTGGAAAAAGGCGAGGGCGCCGAGGCCATCGGCGGCTCGGTCAACGGCGAGGGTGCGATTACCCTGGAGGTCAAGAAAACCGGCGGACAGACCTATCTGGCCCAGGTCATGGACATGGTGGGTAAAGCCCAGCAGTCGCGCTCGCGCACCCAGGATCTGGCCAATCGTGCGGCCGTATGGTTGACTGCCATTGCCCTCGTCGGAGGCACCGCTACCCTGGTCGTGTGGCTGGCCCTGGGGCATGATTTCGCTTTCGCCATGGAACGTGCCGTCACCGTGATGGTGATCACCTGCCCCCATGCTCTCGGTCTCGCCGTGCCACTGGTGGTAGCGGTCAGCACCAGCATGGCCGCGTCCCACGGTTTGCTCATCCGCGACCGCGCGGCATTCGAGCGTGCCCGCAACCTGGGCGCCGTGGTATTCGACAAGACCGGCACGCTGACCGAAGGCCGTTTTGGCGTGAGCGACATCGTGCCGCTGGGCGATCTGGACGAGACGGCCTGCCTGCGCCTGGCTGCTGCGCTGGAGAGCCAATCAGAGCACCCTATTGCCGCTGGCATCGTGCGCACGGCAAAGGAGCGTCAACTGGAATGGCCGCAGGCGAGCAATTTCAGCAACCTGACCGGGCGGGGCGCACAGGCTACGGTCGAGGGGCACGAGGTGAAAATGGTGAGTCCCGGTTATCTACGGGAACAGGGCATCCAGGTGGCGCACCCCAAGCTGGAAGCACTTGCAGCCGAGGGCAAGACCACGATCTTTCTGCTGGTGGACGGCGAGGCCGCGGCTGCATTCGGACTGGCCGACGTGGTGCGCCCGGAATCGAAAGCGGCCATCGCGCAGCTCAAGGCCATGGGCATTCAATGCATGATGCTGACCGGCGATACGCAGGCGGTGGCGCAAACGGTTTCGAAACAGCTGGGGCTGGACGACTACTTCGCCGAAGTCTTGCCCGAGCAGAAGGCGGAAAAGATCCGCGAAGTAAAGGCGCGTGGTCTTTCTGTGGCGATGGTCGGTGATGGCGTGAACGACGCACCGGCCTTGGTGGAATCCGATCTGGGTGTGGCCATCGGCGCGGGGACCGATGTCGCGATCGAAGCGGCTGATATCGTATTGGTGAGCAACAACCCGGAGGATGTAGCGGCAATTCTGGGACTATCGCGCAAGACCTACGGCAAGATGATCCAGAACCTGATCTGGGCCACCGGTTACAACACCTTTGCGATCCCGCTCGCAGCTGGCGTGGGGGCCTATTGGGGACTGCTGCTGACGCCGGCAGTGGGGGCCGTGTTCATGTCGGCCAGCACTGTGATCGTGGCGATCAATGCCAAGCTGCTGGGACGCGGCGGCGCGGTTGCTCCCGCAGTCAGTACGGCCGGGAAATGACAGGAGCGTTTGCAACGGGGGTTTACCCAATGCTTCGAGGATCGCGAAGTCGGCAACGCGGAAGTCACGCCGCATCGACGACCTCATTGAAAAAGCTCAACCTGCGTTCGCGGGTGGAGGCCGCAGTATGGGCGGATCGCTGTCGGCTGCCAGAGCAAATCCTGAAATCTGTCCGAACGGTCGCGCCACCCTGATTTCCGGCTTTTCGGCCGTACCGGGCGGCAACGTGGCCAACGATATCTGGTTCTGCCCCCGTGTACCGGTGAGAAGACCGATCCATCGCTTGAAATCGTCCTGCATCGGAACGACAGGCGTAGACTGATCCAATGTCCCAGAGACATTTGCCGCAACCCGCTTCACGGAGATCATTATGAAATATCGTTTATCGCGCCAACTGATGGTGCTGTCCATCGCGGGCGTAGCGGTGGGTGTGAGCCTGTGGAGCGCCCCGGCAACGGCAGAAGGGGACGCGGCCGCAGGCGCCCGGAAGTCGATCTATTGCGCGTATTGCCATGGTCCGGACGGTAATCCTCCCGACCCGGCCGCGCCAAGACTGGCCGGCCAGAACGCCGACACCCTGGTAAGCAAAATGAAAGCGCAGACCGAGGCCTTGGGCGCGCATGAACTGATGATCCAGGCATTTCGCACCGGTCGTGCGCTCAACGATCAGGACATGAACGATCTGGCCGCCTACTTCTCCCGGCAGCCGGTTCGCGAGACCCTGCAATCTCCACCCCAGTAGCGTCCAAAAAACAAGCGACGCGGTACGATCGCCTGGCCCGACCCCACGAATTTCTCAGCGCGCCTGATCAATCTGCTCGCGCAGACTGTCCAGGGCCGCCTGTTCGCCACGCACGCTGAAGAACGCGCCTTCGTCGTCGGCGCGCTCGGCCAGCACTTCGCAGCGCGAGAAAATTTCCCCGCGCAGTTGCTGGGCTGACCAGGGCAGAAACAGCTCGGCTTCGACGAGATCCTGCTGGAAAAATGCGACGATGGCCTGGTGCAGTGCCGCGACGTCATCCGGGCGGCGCGCACTCATCACGATACAGCCGGGATGTGCGGCATGCAGTGCCGCTTCGCGTTCGGCCTGTGCCGCCGCGTCGCCAACGTGGTCGATCTTGTTGAAAACCCGGATGCGCGGCACGTCCTGCGCCTCGATTTCGTTCAGCACGTGTTCGGTGGTTTCGATCTGCCGTTCGAAACCGGGGTCGCTGGCATCGACGATGTGGAGCAGCAGCGCGGCATCCAGCGCCTCGTCAAGCGTGGACTTGAACGACGCGACCAGGCCGTGCGGCAGATTCTTGATGAAACCGACCGTGTCGCTGACCAGCACGCGCGGGATACTCTCGGGGTAGAGGGTGCGTACCGTGGTGTCGAGCGTCGCGAAGAGCTTGTTGGCAACGAGCACTTCGCTGCCGGTGAGTGCGCGCATCAGCGTGGACTTGCCCGCGTTGGTGTAACCGATCAGCGCCACGCTGGCGTGCCCCTGACGCCCTTGCCGCCGTGCGCGCTGGGTCTTGCGCTCGACGTTCATCGCCGCGATCTCCTTCTGCAGTTCGGCGATGCGGTCGCGGATCTTGCGCTTGTCCAGCTCGGTGTGTGACTCGCCGGCGCCGCGCCCACCCACGCCGCTGCGTTGCCGTCCTTGTGGTCCCGCAAGTTTCGCCGCCTCGCGTAAACGCGGCGCCAGATAGCCCAGGCGCGCAATTTCCACCTGCGCGCGCGCGGCAGGGGAGCGCGCGTTGCGGTGAAAAATTTCGAGGATGAGCATGGTGCGATCCATCACCTGGCAACCGACCTCGTTTTCGAGATGGCGCGCCTGCGACGGGGAGATCTCATGGTCGACGAAGATGACGTCAATCGGGTCGGGCGAGACCGATGGCTCGTCTCCCAACCCCTCGATAATCGTATCGAGGCGATACAAAGGATTCAGCGAACCGGGATCGGGCTCGGTTTCGTCGCCCGATGTACCCTGAACAAAATGGCGAATCTCCTGCCGCTTGCCTGCGCCCAGGTAGGCCGTGGAGTCGAAGCCGGACCGTTTTTGTGTGAACCTGCGGGTAACCGTGAATCCCAGTGTCTTGGCCAGTTCGCGTAGCTCGGTCAGCGAGGCTTCGAACTCCATGTCGCTCACGCCCGGCAACTGAACCGACGCGACGACCGCGTACTGGGGTTTTTCCTGGATTTCCTGTTGCATGCGTGCCTGCTTCTGTCGGGTGGGCGAAGCTGGGCATTATCCGCCAATGCAATTGACTCGGGCGTTGAATCTGCGAGCTGGCGTGCCGCCACGCCGCCGTTCAGCAGATCCGCGGTAGAGGGTCGTCTTCCAGTTCGTCGAGAATACGGCGGCCACCCAAGGCGGTTTCCAGAATGACCCGGCTGTCGCCGGTCTCGATGCGGCCGATGGCGCAGGCTTCAACGCCTTCGGGCAGCGCCTGCCAGCGTGCGAGAATTTCACTCGAGGTGGCGGCATCGGCCACCGCGACGATGCGGCCTTCGCAGGCGAGGTAATAGGGATCGTAGCCGAGCATTTCGCACACCGACACCACTTCCGGACGCAACGGTACCGCGCGTTGATCGAGCGCGACGTTATGGCCGCAGGCACGCGCGATTTCGTGAGCCACCGTGGCCAGCCCGCCGCGTGTCGGGTCGCGCATGAAGCGCAGGCCGGGCAGGTCACGCACTGCCTGGGCGAGAGGTAAAACCGAGGCGGAGTCGGAACGCAACTCGCCCGACAGGCCGAACTGCTCGCGCGCCAGCATCACCGCGATGCCGTGGTCGCCCACCGGGCCGGACACCAGCACCACATCGCCCGGGGCGATCGATTCGATCGATAGGTTTGCCCGGGCACGCTTGACGCCGATGCCGGCGATCGCCAGATACAGGCCGCCGCCCTCGCCGCGGCGCACCACCTTGGTGTCGCCGGCGACCACGGCCACGCCGTTGTGCTTGGCCGTCTCGGCAAAGCTGGCGATGAGCCGGTCCAGCACGTCGACCTCCAATCCTTCCTCGATCATCGCCGACAGGGTGAAATAGCGCGGATCGGCGCCGGCCACGGCGAGGTCGTTGACCACGCCATGCACCGCCAGCGATCCCAGGTTGCCGCCGGGAAATTCCAGCGGATGCACGGTGAAGCCGTCGGTGGTGACCATCAGTTCGCCATCAAGTGCCGGCAGCGTCACCGCGTCGGCGTCGGTGTCGAGCAACGGGTTGCCCAGATGCTTGGCAAAAATATCGGCGATGAGTTCGCGCATCAGGCGGCCGCCATTGCCGTGCGCAAGAAGAATGCGGGTGTCGTCCATGGAATGTCTTTATCGGTGGAGGAATTCGATGATCTGGCCGAAACTGAGTCCGGCATCGTTGACGGGAACCTGTTGCGGCAGACGCACCGCAAAGCCGGCCGCTTCAAGTTTCTGGATGGCTGCCTCGGCCAGCAGGCGGTTCTGGAACACGCCGCCGCTGAGGCCAACCGTTTGAAAGCCGGTTCGTGCCTGGAGCTGTCGGGCCTGGTCGACCAGGACCTGTGCCAAGCTCAGATGAAAGCTGGCCGCGCGATCGGCCACGCTGCGGGTGGGGTCGGTCAGCATGGGCAGAAGCGGCGCCCAGTCCGAGCGCCAGACTCCCAACGCATCGCGTCCGAGCGGCAAGGGCACGGCATGGCCGTTTGAGTGCGCTGCGGCGATCGTTTCCAGCCGCATCGGCCCTTCACCCTCGAAGCTGGCGTGGGTGCATACGCCGCACAGGGCCGCTGCCGCGTCGAACAGGCGCCCGACTGCAGAACTCGCCGGGCTGTTCAGCCGGTGCGACCAGGCCTGGTGCAAAGGCTCGGGTGCAAACGGCGCGGGCTGGCCGGTTTCCCACAGCAGCGCCGCCGCGGCGCGCCATGGCTCACGCCCGGCCTTGTCGCCGCCGGGCAGGTGAAACGGCCGTAGCGAGGCGGCGTGCTGCCAGCGGCCGGGCGCGCCGGTCAAGGCTTCGCCGCCCCACAGGCTGTGATCTTCACCCAGGCCGACGCCATCCCAGGCAAACACGATCCATTCACTTACATCAGGGAACTCCCATGCCAGCGCCGAAGCGTGGGCGTGGTGATGCCAGATCTCGGTCAGCGGCAAGGCGCTGTCGCGCGCGTAGCGGCGGTAGCCATAGCCGGGGTGGCGATCCAGCAGCAAGCGGGTGGCCGACACCTGATACAGGGCCTGCAGGTCGGCGGCCACCTGCGCCAGCGTGTCGAGGCTGCGCAGGCTGTCGAGTTCGCCGATATGCGGCGAGATCACGGCACGCGTGCCCCAGGCGAGACAAAGCGTGTTTTTCATGTGGCTGCCCAGCGCCAGAACCGGTTGGGGCAATGCTCTGGGCAGTTCCTGTTCCAGCGGGGCGATGCCGCGCCCGAGCCGTAACGGGCGCGGCTTGCCGGCGATGACCCGATACACCGGGTCGTCGGCCGGGCGCACGATGGGCCGGTTGTGGTGCAGAAAGGCATCGGCGAGATGGCCGAGGCGCATCTGCGCTTCGTCGTTGTCGGTCAGCACGGGTTCGCCGGAAAGATTGCCCGACGTGGCCACCAGCGGTCCGCCAAGGTCGTTCAGCAACAGTGCGTGCAAGGGTGAGTAGGGCAGCAGGCAGCCGATTTCAGCAAGGCCGGGGGCTATCAGTTGCGACAGAGCGGAATCGGCGCGCTTGGACAGCAGCACGATGGGGCGGGCGGACGAGGCGATGAAATGTTCCTGTTCCGGTGCAAGCTGCACCACCGCGCGCAGGGCATCGAGATCGCGCAGCATCACTGCCAGCGGCTTGGTCGGGCGCGGCTTGCGTTCGCGCAGCGTGGCAACCGCCATGTCGTTGCAGGCGTCGCACAGCAGGTGATAGCCGCCGACGCCCTTGACCGCGACGACCTTCCCCGCGCGCAGGGCCGCGATCGCAGCGGCGAGCGCGGCCTCGTCACCGTTTTGTTGTTCCTCGCCCGAGACAAACTGCAGATGTGGGCCGCACACCGGGCAGGCAATCGGCTCGGCGTGGAAGCGGCGGTCGAGCGGGTTTTCGTACTCGCGTTGACAGTCCGCGCACAGCGGAAAATCGAGCATCGAGGTGTTGGGACGGTCGTAGGGCAGGGCGGTGATCAGCGTGTAGCGCGGGCCGCACTGGGTGCAGTTGATGAAGGGATAGCGATGACGGCGGTTGGCAGGATCGTGTAGTTCGGCTAGGCAGTCGGCGCAGACGAAGCCGTCAGGCGGCAGGTGGATGTCGGCATGGCCCGATGCCGTGCTGTCGAGGATGGCAAACGACTTGGTGTTCTCGGGTTCGCAAACGGCGATGGTAAGCGGGCCGGGAGCGGACAAGGGGGGTGCTTCGCTGACGAGCGCAGCGCTGAAATGCTGCAAGTGCTGCAAGCCGCCTTCGGCATGAATTTCCACCAGACCATCGGTGTTGCGCACCCAGCCCGTGATGTTGTGTTGCTGCGCGAGGCGGTAGACGAAGGGCCGAAAACCCACGCCCTGTACCCGGCCGCCGATGGTGATGAATTGCGCGGTGCGCTCAGGCATCGGCCGCTGCGCGCACACCGCCCGCCCACCAGATGCGGCAGGCGCCTTCGTCCGACACCATGCAGGGGCCGATCGGATTCCTCGGCGTGCAGGCCTTGCCGTAGATGCGGCATTGATTGGGATAGATCTTGCCCAGCACCACTTGGGCGCAATCGCAGCCCGGCGGCATTTCGCCGGCGCGGCGACGGGCAGGGTCCGTGTGATCGGCAAACCGCAGGCGCGCGTCGTGTGCGGCGAAGGCAGATTTCAACGCATAGCCAGAATGAGGAATGATGCCGATGCCGCGCCAGTTGGCGTCGACGACGTCGAGCGTGGCATTGAGCATGCGGCGTGCGGTGGAATTGCCGCCAGGATGCGCGACTTCACGGTAGCAGTTGTCGAGAAAACGCTCACCGCTTTTCAATTGTCGCAGCACCGAATAAAACGACGCCAGCAGCGACTCCGGTGCAAAGCCGGAAACGGCAGCGGGAATGTTGTGCTGGTCGACGACGAAGGTCCATTCTTCCGGCCCCATCACGGCGGAAACGTGGCCGGGCGCAACCAGCGCGTCGAAGCCCGGCGTGCCCGAGTCCAGTAGCATCGCCACCGCCGGCCAGGTCAGGCGGCCAGACAGCAGGATGGATAGATTGTCGGGTATGCCTTCGGCCAGGATCGCCGCCGTCGGCGCCGTGGTGGTCTCGAAGCCGGCAGCAAAAAATACTACCGGGCGCTCGGGATTTTCCAGCGCGATTTTCCTTGCATCGAGCGGGCTGGCGATGGGCCGCACGTCGGCGCCGGCGGCCTGCGCCTCGGCCAGCGTACGTACCTCGCCTTTTTTCACGTTCGCCGGTACCCGCAGCATGTCGCCGTAGGCGACCAGGATGACCTTGTCCTGCAGCGCAAGCTGGATCGCCTGATAGACGTCCTCTTCCGGACAGACGCATACCGGACAGCCGGGGCCGGGCACCAGTTCGAGCCATTTCGGCAATGCGCCGCGCAGCCCGGCGTGGGTGATCGAGCGTTCATGGCCGCCGCACACGTTCATGATCTTGATCGTGCGGTCGAATTCGAGGGCGTGGATTTTATCCAGCCAGGCGCGGGCGTCGTCCATTAACGTGAAGCGCGCGTAGCGTGACTTTGTCCCCCTCTCCCTCCGGGGGAGGGCGGGGTGGGGGAAGTGGCGCGGTGATATTTCACGCCGTCACTCTGGATCGCCGGGCGGCGCGACTGGCCGATGGCGACGCGGGCGCGCTGCGCCGCGAGTTGCTCGCGCAGCCAGACAAGCCAGGTGTCCATGCCCAGATTCTTGCGCGCCGACAGGCGCATCACCGGTGCCGGGTTGGCCAGATTGCGCAAATGGCCTTCGGCCTTGTCGGGGTCGAAGTCGTCGAGCACCGCCAGCAGGTCGGTCTTGGTCAGCAGTATCGCATCGGCGGCGCGGAACATCACCGGGTACTTGGCCGGCTTGTCGTCGCCTTCGGTGACCGAGAGCAGGGTGACGTTGAGGTGCTGGCCGAGGTCAAAGCTCGCTGGGCACACCAGGTTGCCGACGTTCTCGATGAACAGGATATCGACGCCTTCGAGCGTCATCTGGTGCAGCGCATCGTGCACCAGATGCGCGTCGAGATGGCAGGCAGTGCCGGTGACGATCTGGTGCGCCTGCACGCCTTTGGCGCGGATGCGCTCGGCGTCATTCTCGGTTTCCAGATCGCCTTCGATCACGGCACAGGTGAATTCGTCTTTCAGCGCAACCAGCGTGGTTTCCAGCAGCGCGGTCTTGCCGGAGCCGGGTGAGGACATCAGGTTGACCGTGAGGATGCCGCGGCGGTCGAAGTGCTCGCGGTTGTGCGCGGCCTGGTCGTCGTTTTTCGCCAGCAGACCTTTCAGCACCGACACCGCAGTCGTACCCTTGGCGACGGGTTTGAACGCGAGGTGCTTGTTGCCGGGGGTGAGGTTGCAGCCGCAGGTGTCACACATTTTTCAGGGGCTAGGATCTAGGAGTTAGGGGCTAGGGTAGGGGTGGTTTCGAGTTCTACGCTTTCGAGCAGGAGTTCGTCGCCGGAAATGACCTGGGTGTGCCAGTCGCCGCAGGCGCCGCAGAGCAGACGGTTCATCGTGGCTTCGGTTTCTGCGCCGCAGGTCTGGCAGCGCACCTGGATCGGCGCATGGGTGAAATCAAGCTCGGCGTGCTCCATGCGGCTACCAGCCGCGGCGAGCGGAAAGGCCGTCGCCAGCAGTTCGGGTACCACGCCGGCCAGCGGGCCGATGCGCACGCGGATGGACGTCGCGCTGCTCGCCTGATGCTGCTCGATCACGGCGTCCACCTGTTCGACCAGCGCCTGGGCGACGGCCAGTTCATGCACCGCTTTCGTCCAGGATCTGGTCGAGCAGTTCCCAGGTGGTGCGGGCGTCGGCCTCGGCGATGGTCTGGATGGCGTAGCCAACGTGCACCATGACGAATTCACCGACTGCCGGCGGTTCGTCCTGCATCATGAACAGGCTGACGTCGCGCCACACGCCCTTGGCCTGGCAGCGGGCAGTAAAGCCTTCGATCGATTCGATCTGCATCGGAATGGCGAGGCACATGGGCGGCAATCAGAATCTACACTCGGATCAGTATATGTGATTTGCCGGCCCTCTGCCGGATCGAAAAACGCTGCCAATATCAATGGTAGAAAATCAAAAACCTGAGTGATTTACTTGGTTGTTTTTCGAATATCGGGCTGATAGATTGAATCGATGAAAACACTCGTGCTCGGTATCGGCAACACCCTGCTCACCGACGAAGGCGTGGGTGTACACGTGATCCAGGCACTCGCCCCCAGGCTCGCCCATTTGCCTGACGTCACGCTGCTCGATGGCGGCACACTATCTTTCACCCTGGCGGGACCGATCGAGGACGCCGATGCGCTGATCGTCGTCGATGCCGCCAATATCGGGACAGAACCGGGCGAATGGAGCTTGCTGAAGGGGGACGAGATGGACGCATTCCTGATGGGCAACCGCCGCGCCACGGTCCATGAAGTGGGCCTGACCGATCTGCGCGCCATTGCGATCCTCTCCGGACACTGGCCGGAGAAGCGGGCAATGCTCGCAATCCAGCCCGATGTCATCGACTGGGGCGAATATCCCACCCCCGCCGTCGCCGCCGCCATTACGCCTGCCTGCGCTGCAATCCACGAACTGATCGAGGCATGGCAGCATGTCGCGTGACGCGATTCCGATACACCTCATTCCTCCCGCAGCCGAGGCGGGAATCGCGGCCGGTATGAGCGGAAATGCGCCGCCGCTGTTGCGCGAGCTTGCCGAACTGCTGCGCAATCTGCTCGAAACCGGCGAGTCGTCCGCGATCGATCTGTCGGCACTGCCGCTGACGCCGGCCGACCTCGACTGGCTGCAAGAAAAACTGGGGCAAGGCGAAATTGCCGTCACCCTGCAGGCCAATGGCGAATCCACCCTCAACGAAACCGCCTGCCCCGGCGTCTGGTGGGTGACGCATCGCAACGAGCAGGATACGGTGACGGCGCAGTTCATCGAGGTGGCGTTCGTGCCCGAACTGGTCAAGGCGCACCCACGGGACGTGGAAACAGGATGGGAACATCTTGAATTACTGATATCCAACCTCTAAGCTGAATTAAATGCCGTCATAAATGAATGTCAGGAGGCTAGCATCATGCAGGGTCCATTGATCGATACACTTGTGCGGCAAGGCGTATCCCGCCGCACCTTCCTCAAGTATTGCGCCACCCTGGCCTCGATGATGGCCCTGCCGCCGGCGGCAGGGCGAGCCATGGCCGAAGCGATCGCTGCAGCCAGACGACCGTCGGTGATCTGGCTGCCGTTTCAGGAATGTACCGGCTGCACCGAGTCGATCACGCGATCGTATTCGCCCTCGCTGGAAGGCATGATCTTCGACATGATCTCGCTCGACTACCATGAGACGCTGATGGCCGCCGCGGGCCAGCAGGCCGAGGAAGCCCTGCATGCTGCAATGAAGGACAACATGGGCAAGTATCTGCTCATCGTCGACGGCTCGATTCCGCTCGGGTTGGACGGCGCGTATTCCTGCATCGCCGGACGCTCTAACCTGGAAATCCTGAAACAAGCCGCCCCGGGCGCAGCTGCCATCATCGCCCTGGGAACCTGTGCATCCTTCGGCGGCATCCCGAAAGCCAACCCGAATCCGACCGGTGCGGTGGCGGTGTCCGACATCATCAAGGACAAGCCCATCGTCAATATCCCCGGCTGTCCACCCATTCCGGCAGTGATCACCGGGGTGCTGGCGCATTACCTCACCTTCGGCAGCCTGCCTGAACTGGATGCCAAGGGACGGCCGACCGCCTTTTACGGCGAGACCATCCACGATCGTTGTTACCGCCGCCCGTTCTACGATCAGGGCAAGTTCGCCAAGACCTTCGACGACGAGGGTGCACGCAAGGGCTGGTGCCTGTTCGAACTCGGCTGCAAGGGGCCGGTGACCCACAATGCCTGCGCCACGGTGAAATGGAACGGTGGCACCTCCTGGCCAGTTGAATCCGGGCACGGCTGCATCGGCTGCTCCGAGCCGGATTTCTGGGATGCCGGCAGCTTCTACAAGGCGCTGTCGATGCCGGCCAGCCCGCTCAAGTTCGTTGCTGGCGCGTCAGTCGTGGGCGCGGTCGCCGGGGTGGCGGTCAGCGTGGCCAACCGGGCCAAAAAAGGCGCGGCCAAGTCGGCGCATGAGACGACCACGCTGGAAGACCTGGAGAAATAATGGAACCTCTGATTGCTTTATCCGTGGACCGCGTTTACACGAAAAAGGCTCAGCTGCAAGGCGCGCGACGAAGGTCGTATCGAGCATACGAAGCCGAGGAGCGCAACGCCGCAGATGGGTGTTTTTCGTGCAAACCCTTTGGCGCGGGCTTTCGGGGAGGCCTGCTTTGTCGCACCGCTTGCAAAGGGGTTTGCCATTTACTGCGTGGCGCTTCGCGCATCCCACCCCGGAAAGCCGCGCCGCGGCCTCGGATAAAGCAATCGGAGGTTCCTAAATGAATGACCTGCAATTTCTGACCTGGGTGCGTGGGCCGGGGCTGAATATCGCCCTGGGTATTTTTCTGCTGGGGGTGCTGTGGCGCCTGTTCGAAGTCTACTCGCTGGGCCGCAAGCAAGACCTGTCGGTACCGCGCCATACACCCGGCGCATCCGGCCTGCACACCGTGTTTCGGCGTTCGCTACCGCCGCCCGGGATGCTGAAGCGCTCGCCGGTGAGCTACATCGGCGGCTACGTCTTCCACCTCGGCCTTGCCATCATCGTGTTCCTGTTCGCGCCGCATATCCTGCTGGTCAAAAATGCAATCGGCCTGTCGTGGCCGGGCCTACCGTCCCAGTTCGTGGACATGGTCACGGTGGTGACGCTGGCGACGATGGTGGTGGTACTGGTCGATCGCATCAACAAGCCGGCCAAGCGTTTTCTCAGCACCTTCGAGGACTGGTTCACCTGGGCGGTGACCTTTGCGCCGGTGCTGACCGGCTGGATGGCGGTACATCACATCCTACTGCCCTATACCCTGATGCTGGCGTTGCATATCCTCTCGGTGGAGATTCTGCTCATCGTGCTGCCCTTCACCAAGCTGTTCCATGCCTTCACCCTGTTCGGTTCGCGCTGGTACAACGGCCGTGTCAATGGTCACAAAGGGGTACCCGTATGAGCAGGGAACAGGGGCCCCGCTTCGCAGGGATGAGACCGGCCGCGAATACGGGTAGCGACCGATACGTGAGCTTCGGCACGAACTGCACACTCAAGGAGGAAGCCGTATGAGCGCCACCCTGGAAAAAGGCATCCGCGTCCTCAAGGAAGTCATCGACGCGCCCATCGCCAGTTATTTCGAGAGCTGCGTGCACTGTGGCCTGTGTGCCGAGGCCTGCCTGTTCTACACCGAAACCGGTGATCCCAAATACACCCCGATCCACAAACTGGAGCCGTTGCGCCGCGTCTACGAGCAGGAATACACGCTGCTCGGCCGGCTGAAGAAAATAACCGGCCTGTCGAAGCCCGTCACCGACGACGAGCTCGATCAATGGCAGGAACTGGTCTACAACAGCTGCACCCTGTGCGGCCGCTGTTCCGCCGTGTGTCCGGTCGGCAACGACATCGTCTACATGGTGCGCAAGTTCCGCGAAGGCATGTCGGCATCCGGTCATGCGCCCGAGGGCATCAAGAGTGCAGTGGTCCGCACTGTCACCATCGGCAGCCCGATGGGGGTGAAACTGCCGGCCGTGATGGCGCAGATGAAACATGTGGAGAGAGACTACGGTCTACCCATTCCGCTCGATGCCGAAGGCGCCGAGTACCTGGTGATGCTGTCCTCGATGGAAATCATGAACTTCCCGGAATATCTGGGCGCCATCGCCAAGATCATGCAGCAGGCCGGCAAGACCTGGACGCTGTGCTCGACCGCGTTCGAGGCCACCAACGCCGGGATGCAGATCGGCAACTCCGACCTCGCGAAGGTGATCGTTTCGCGCATCGTCGAGGGCGCGGAAAAGCTCAAGGTCAAGACCGTGATCAGCCCCGAGTGCGGCCACGCCTACACCGCGCTGCGCTGGGAAGGCCCCAACCTGATCGGGCGCCCCTTCACCTTCGAGGTCAAGCACATCATCGAGTTGCTGGGAGAATTCCAGGCCCAGGGGCTGCTGAAGACCGAAGGTTTCGAGACCGACCGGCTGACCTTCCACGACCCCTGCCAGCTGGTCCGCCGCGGCGGCGTGATCAAGCAGCCGCGCACCCTGATGAACATGGTGGCGAAGAACTTCGTCGAGATGCCCGACGCCGGCTACATGAACTGGTGTTGCAGCGGCGGCGGCGGCGCCTCCGCCATCGAGGAAGGCGAGTCACTGCGGCTGCAGGCGTTCAAGAAAAAGAAATCGCAGTTCGATGCAGTCAGCCCGGATCGGGTGGTCACCGCCTGCGCCAACTGTCGCATCGTGCTGGAAGAAAGCCTGGAACATTACAACATGGACATCCCGGTCGTCGGCCTGACCGAAATGATCGCCGAACACATCCCGGACAGGCCGCCGCAGGCCGCAGCAAAGGCAGAAGGAGCCTGACACCATGACCACAGCACAACGCATCGTCGTCGACCCGATCACCCGCATCGAGGGCCACCTGCGCATCGAGGCCGAAACCGACGCCAGCGGCAAAATCACCAGCGCGTATTCCGCCGGCACCATGGTGCGCGGCATCGAGATCATTCTTCAAGGTCGCGATCCGCGCGACGCCTGGGCCTTTGCCCAGCGTATCTGCGGCGTCTGTACCCTGGTACACGGCATCGCCTCGGTACGCGCGGTCGAGGATGCGCTGCATCGGGCGATCCCCAGCTACAGTATTCCGCAGAATGCCGAACTGATCCGCAACCTGATGATCGCGGCGCAGTTTGTTACCGATCACGTGATGCACTTTTATCACCTGCATGCACTCGACTGGGTCGATGTCGTATCGGCGCTGAAGGCCGACCCCAAGGCCACCTCGGCGCTGGCGCAATCGCTCTCCAGCTATCCGAGATCGTCGCCGGGCTATTTCGCCGACGTGCAGAAGAAGGTGAAAACCTTCGTCGAGCAAGGCCAGCTGGGGATATTTTCCAACGCCTACTGGGGTCACCCTGCCTACAAACTGCCGCCGGAAGCCAATCTGATGGCCGTTGCGCACTATCTCGATGCGCTCGCCTGGCAGCGCGACGCGGTCAAGCTGCACACCATTTTCGGCGGCAAGAACCCGCACCCCAATTTTGTGGTGGGCGGGGTGCCTTCGGCGATTTCCGTCCAGCCCGGTGTCGGTCCTGGCCAGGGGCCACACCATCGCGGCGGCCAGGATGGCACCGCGCTCAACATGGTGGGTCTGCAGACGATCCAGAATGTGATCACCCAGATGCGCAGCTTCGTCGATCAGGTCTATGTACCCGACACGCTTGCGATCGCCGGCTTCTACAAGGACTGGACTACGCGGGGCGAAGGCCTGGGCAACTTTCTGTCGTTCGGCGACATGCCTTCGAAAGGCTTCTGGGATACCGATTCCTATCTCATCCCGCGCGGCGTTATTCTCAACCGCGATCTCTCCACCATCCATCCCATCGATCTCGAAGCCGACGCCGAGATTCAGGAGTTCGTCAGCCACGCCTGGTACACGTACGGTGACGGCGATGCCCAGGGTCTGCACCCGTTCAAGGGCGAGACCAAACTCAACTACACCGGCCCGAAGCCGCCTTACGAGCATCTGGACGTCGGCCAGAAATACTCGTGGATCAAATCGCCGCGCTGGAAGGGCAAGGCGATCGAGGTCGGTCCGCTCGCCCGGGTGCTGATGCTGTACGCCAGCGGCAACGCCCAGGCCCGGGAACTTGTCGACTACACACTGAAAACACTGGATGTGCCGGTTGATGCGCTGTACTCCACCATCGGCCGTACCGCTGCGCGCACGCTAGAGTCGAAAATCATGGCCGACAACATGCAGGGCTGGTATGACCAGCTCATCGCCAACATCAAGGCCGGCGACGTCCGGACCTTCAACGACCAGTACTGGGATCCGTCGACCTGGCCGGGCCACATGCAGGGGATCGGCCTGATGGAAGCGCCACGCGGCGGTTTGAGCCACTGGCTCGTCGTCGACGACGGCAAGATCAGCAATTACCAGGCGGTGGTGCCGAGCAGCTGGAATGCGGGTCCGCGTGACGCGCAAGGCCAACCGGGCGCCTACGAGGCGGCGCTACAGGATAACCATGTGATGCACGATCCGAAGCAGCCGATCGAGATCCTGCGCACCATCCATTCCTTCGATCCGTGCATTGCCTGTGCCATTCATGTAACCGATCCAGCAGGCGAGGAACTGGTGCAGGTGAAGATCAAGTAAGGCTTTAACTGATCGGGCAGAATCGTCCCGGTCGACGTTTTTGGAAACTGGAGAGTAGCCAATGAAACCGATGAAAAATTCACCAACGATCGTCCTGGTCGGCCTTTGCCTGCTCGCGGGAACGGCGTCGGCACACACCGGACAGCATGCAGTCACGGGTTTCCTCAGCGGGCTGGGTCACCCCGTGTCGGGCCTGGATCACCTGCTCGCCATGATCGCGATCGGCCTGTGGGCCGCGCAGCAGGGCGGGCGGGCGCTGTGGGCCGTGCCGGCAGCCTTCGTCGGCGCCATGCTGCTGGGCGGCGGGCTGGCACTGGGCGGGCTGGCGCTGGCGCAGATCGAGACCGGGATCGCGGCATCGGTGCTGGTTCTGGGTCTGCTGGTCGCCACGCGTCAGCGCTGGAGTGTAACGGCCGGCATGGCGATCGCCGCCGGGTTCGCGCTGTACCATGGCTACGCGCACGGGCTTGAGATGCCGCAGGCTACATCCCCCGCGCTGTATGCCCTGGGCTTCGTGCTGGTGACGGCATGCCTGCATGGCGTCGGCATCGCCGCCAGCCGTATCGGCCGCTACGCGACCCAGACAGCGGGTGTCGCAATCGCGGCCAGCGGTCTGGCGATGTTGTTCGGGATGTGAAGCGGTGGCCGATCAACTGCAACGCCTGCTGGACACCGAGGCGCGTGCCCGAGCCCTGATCGACGCCGCCAGCGACGAACGCCAGCGCATGCAGGACGAGGCGCTGGCCAGCGCGCGTGAGGCTGACGCGCGTTTCGAAGCCGGCAAGGCCGGCTTGCGCGCGCCGTTTCTCAACGAGGCCCAGGGCCGCGCCGACCAGGCGGTGGCCGAACTGGCGCGCAAATTCGCGGAGCGCCAACGCACCCTGCGCGAACTGGCAGCGCGTCACGAAGCCGAAGCGGTGGATGCGGCGCTGGCCCTGTTGCTCGACCCGACCGTATGATTGCATCCTGCGCCTGATGGGAAGCGCGAACCTGCGGTTGTTTCCCGTCGCGCCAACCAATACTCTGCTTCGCCCCCATGTCCGCCTACCTCGATACCCGAGTCAGCCTGTTTTCCAGCCGTCTCTGGCAGGATAAAGCGCTCGACACGCTGGTGAGTGTGCCGGACGAGGCCCTGACCGAGACGCTCGCCCGGCGGGGATTGTCGCAACTGGCGGCAGGCTACGGCCGCGCGGCAGACCGTCAGGGAATCCGTTCGCTGGAACAGCGCATCATCACCCAGATCCTCGACGAAACCCGGATCCTGACCCGGCCCCTGGCCGGTCCCGAACGCGCATTCCTGACCTTCTGGACCGCACGCTTCGAGATTTCCAACCTGAAGACGCTGCTGCGCAGCAAGATGACCGATGAATCCGCCACCGCGGTGCTCGCCCGGCTGATCCCGATGGGGGCTTTCGGCCGGCTCGACGTCGAGGATCTGGCGCGTGCCGAGGATGTCGGCGAACTGCTGCGCCGGCTGGAGGCCGGGCCGTATGCCGGTATCGTGCGCCATGCCCGGCGCGCGTTCGAACAGAGCCACGACCCCTTCAATCTGGATGCCGCGCTCGACCAGGGCTATTACGAGGGTCTGATGCTGCGCGCCCAGCCGCTGGAGGAAACCGCGGGGTTGCCGTTTCGCAGCCTCATGGCGAGTCTCATCGACCGCATCAATCTGCTCTGGCTGCTGCGCTACCGTTTCAATTACAAGCTGCCGCCGGCGCAGGTCTATTACCTGCTGGTGAGTTCCCGCTACGACCTGTCCAGCACCCTGTTACAGGAACTGGCGGCACCGGACAGCCTGCAAGCGGTGCTGGCGGCGCTACCTCCGGCATGGCGGCAACGGCTGGCCGGAGTGACCGAGATCCCCGACGTCTTCGCCCGTATGGAACAGGCCGCCGCCGACCAGGCGACGCGGGTGCTGCGCTCGGGCGCGCCCGGGATTGCCCGGGCGTTCGCCTACCTGATCCTGCGCGAACGCGACCTGCGTGCCGTCCGCGCGGTGTTGCGCGGCCGTCATCTCGGCCTGGACCGTGCGGCGATCCGGTTGGCACTGCGGCGCGAACCGGCGGAGGCGGCCTGATGCTGCGCGCCGAACCCCTGCTCAGGATCGAACTGTTGACCCTGGCATCCGAGGCGCAGGATGCCGCGCTGGCGCTCGCCCGCTTCGGCGTGTTCAATCCGGCGCCCTGCACCCTCGAGATGCTCGCCGACTCGCCCGCGACGGCCTATCGTGAGGTTTTTCTGGAAGCTGAATCACGGTTTGCCAAACTGCTGGAACAATGCGGCGACCCCGACCCCCTGCAGCTGCCCGACAATGCCACAGCGCCGGTACTGGCCGACCTGCAGGAACTCAACAAGTGGCTCAAGGGAGTGTGGGGCGCCTGCCTCGCCAGCGACGAAAGCCAGGCGAATATTACCGAAGCGCGCAGCCGCCTCGATGCGCTGGAAGAAACGCTCGCCAAGCTTGAGCGGCTGAACGTGGATCTGGCGCGTTTGCTGCGTGCCGACAGCCTGCTGGCGGTGAATCTCGGCAGCCTGCCGGCGGGCAGCCTCAAACGGCTCACCGAAGCGCTGTCGATGACCGGCCATCTGGTTTCAGGCTTCGATCAGGTGGGCGACCAGGTGTATGCGGTGATTGCCGGTCCGCGCGCGCGTCATGAGGAAGTGCGCGGCCTCCTGGTCCAGGCCGGTTGGCGCGAACTGCCGGTGCCGGACGAATTGCGTACCCGTCCGCAGGCCGCACGTGCCTGGCTGGACCAGGAGCGCGCCCGGCTCGATACCGAATCCGGCGCCGAACGCCAGATCCTCGATGAACTGCGTGAACAGTTCGGCCCGCGCCTGCACGAAGCGCACCTGCGCCTGGCACTGGCGCGGCCGCTGGCCGAGGCGGCCCGGATCGGGGTGCGCGGGCAGGGCGCACTGGCGGTGCTGTCGGGATGGATCCCCCGCCGTCAACTGGACGAACTGCGCAGAACGCTGGATGCGCGCTTTCACGGCCGCTACTGGCTCGATCAGCGCGAACCGGCCGTCGGCGAAGTGGCCGACGTGCCGTCGCTGGTGCGCTACCCGCGCTGGCTTGCGCCGTTTGTGCCGCTGGTGAAAAGTTATGGCGTGCCGCACTACGGCGAATTCGACCCGGCGCTGCCGTTTGCGCTCACCTATCTGCTGCTGTTCGGCGCGATGTTCGGTGACGTCGGACATGGCGCGGTGATCCTGCTTCTGGCGGCGGCCCTCTATCGGCGGCTGGGCCGCATGGCGTGGGTCGGCGTTGCGGCCGGCGCGGTGTCGATGCTGTTTGGCGTGTTCTACGGAAGCGTCTTCGGCTACGAGGACATCATCGAACCGGTCTGGCTGTCGCCGATGCACGACCCGATCCGTGTACTGACGCTCGCGGTCGGCTTTGGCGTCGGCTTCATCGTATTCACCCTGCTGGTCAATGCGCGCAACAAGTTCATCGCCGGCCGGGTCGGCGAGGCGCTGTTCGATTCCACCGGTCTTGCCGGGCTGGTGTTCTATCTCGGTGCTGTGGGCGCGCTGGCGAGCCTGGCCGGCGTGACGGATGTCGCGCACCCCGCGTGGATATTGGGCGGGCTGGGGATCACCGGGGTGGCCGCCTTCAAATGGCATGAAACGCGGGCGCCGCTGGGTGAGCGCGTGCTGGTCACCTTGATCGAAACGCTGGAAACCGGGATCAACCTGTTTTCGAATACGCTCTCGTTCATGCGGGTGGCGGCGTTCAGCCTCAACCACGTGGCGCTGGCGCTGGCAGTCTTTACCCTGGCGCACGGCCTGAATGCGGCCGGCCACGCGATCACCCTGGTGCTGGGCAATATCGTCATCATCGTGCTGGAAGGCGGTATCGTCGCGATCCAGGCGCTACGCTTGATGTACTACGAGGGGTTCTCGCGCTTTTTCAGCGGGGACGGAAGGGAATTCGTGCCCTTGCGGATTGAGAAGGCGTGAGTAGTGAGCAGTGAGCAGTGACCGCCTCACTGCTTACCGCTCACCGTTCACCATACAAAGGAGAAAACATGACCTGGTTGATTGCATTGCTGAGTGTGCCGGTGGCGGCCACGCTGGGTGCGGGTTTCTGGCTGATACTGAAACCGCGCCAGTTATCTGCGGGCTGGCTCAAGGGCGGCCTGCTGGCTAATCTGGTGCTGTTCGGCGCCGGCGTCACGGGCGTCCTGCTGATGGGGGTGCAGGAGGTCATGGCAGCCGAAGCGAGCGTGGCGGCGGCGCAGGAAATCAGCCTGGGACAGGGTCTGGCGCTCATCGGCATCGGCTTGCCGACCGGGCTGGCGGCCATCGCCGCGGCAATGGCGCTGGGGCCGATCGGTTCCGCGTCGCTGGCGGTGATCGCCGAGAAACCGGAAATGTTCGGCCGCACCCTGGTGTACATGGGATTGGCCGAAGGGATCGCGATCTACGGCCTGGTCATGTCGATTCTGCTGCTCGGCAAACTTTGAGCCGATGCGCTCCGAAGCCGACATCCTGCCCGGCAGTGCCCGCTTGCTGGTGCTGGGCAGCGCGGGGCTGGTGGAAGGTTTTCGCCTGATCGGCGCCGAGGTGTATGGCGACGCCGATCCGACCACGGTGGAGACCGTGCTCGACGAGCTGGTGAGGAACGGCGACGAGGCCCTGGTACTGCTGGAAACGCACCTGGCGCACGCCGGCGGCCACTGGCTTGATCGCCTGCGCAACGAAGGCGGCCGCATCGTCATCACCGAACTGCCGCCGCTGCCGGCACCGCGCGACTATGCGCCAGCGGTGGACGAGGTGGTGCGTGCGGTGCTGGGACCCGATGCATTGAAGTAGCTGTACCCCGCAACGCGCCGGAACGAGGGCGAATTTTTCAGGTTTTTTGAAACCTGATGCTTGAAGAATGTACCGTAACTTGTTGTATTTGGAGTATTAAATGGACGCGGAAGCACAGGTATCGCAACTCGAACAGGCGCTGATTCATCAAGCCGAATCGCTGGCGCGCGAGCAGCGCCAGAATGCGGAGGCGGCGCGCGAACAGATCCTGGCCGAGGCGGCAACCAGGCGCAAACTGGCCGAGGAACGGGAAATCCTGGCGGCCAGAATCGAGGCCGAACGCCGGGTGCGGCGCCAGATTCAGGCTGCCGAAACGCGTCAGGCCGCCGAACTCGACCGGCTGCGCTGGGCCCTGACCGAGTCCACCCTGTCCGAAATGAAAACCGCATTTCAAAAGCTGACCCAGGACGAGACTCGCTACCTGGGCGTGCTCGAAGCCTGGCTGGCGGCGGCGGCGCAGGCGCTGCCGCCGGGTGACCTGGTCGCCGAAGTCCGGCCCGAGGATCAAAAAGACCTGCAACCGCAGTGGAACGACATCGCCGAGCGCGCCGCACCGGGGCGCGGCGTAACGCTCTCCAGCCACGGCCACCCGAGCGAAGGCGGGATCCGGGTGCTGCTGGCGAACCGCCTGGCGCAGCTGGATCAGACTTTTGAAGCCCGCCACGCCCGACTGGCCGATGAGCTGGCGCGCGTGGCGATGGAACGCCTGTTCGCCAGCGCACCCGATCTGGAGATGCTGATAAATGGGTGAAAAGCGGTGAGCGGTGAGTGGTGAGCAGTAAGCGGTCCAACCCCGTGACCGCTAGCTATTCGCTACCGCGTCCTGCTCACTGCTCACCACTCACCACTCACCGCTCACACATTTAAGGAAACACATGGGCAAGATTCTCGAAATCAACGGTCCGCTGGTCAAACTCGAACTGCCGCAGACGGTGATTGGCGAACAGGTGCGGGTGGGGCAGCTGGGGCTGATCGGCGAGGTGATCGGTCGCGATGGCAATACCGCGCTGGCGCAACTGTACG
>JACDJC010001123.1_pt1 | contig 25094 bp, 18 predicted proteins | sample 7454191 | NCBI WGS metagenome assembly JACDJC01 (sample SAMN14253291, study PRJNA609438) | sludge metagenome | isolation source: sludge after 25d culture with pyrite and EDTA | collected 2018-12-20 | reverse complement strand
TGAGTATCTTTTGAAACATTGCGCTTTGCTGCCCGTTCATTGAATAAGCCGTAATCTGTTGTCTTATTCGATTACGACGAGCGGCTCACCGAATTCAACCGGCTGAGCGTCTTCGATGAGGATGGCCTTGACCGTACCAGCGCGCGGGGCCGGAATCTGGTTCATGGTCTTCATGGCTTCGATGATGAGAAGCGTCTGACCTTCCTTTACCTGTGCGCCAACCTCGATGAAGTTGCGGGCACCCGGAGCCGGAGCGAGATAGGCGGTGCCAACCATCGGCGACGGAACGGCGTTCTTCGACAGATCAGCCTTGGTTGGCTCGGCGGCTGCAGCAACTGGCGCAGCAGCAGTAACAACAGGGGCTGCGGCAGGCATAACTGTCGCTGCGGCCTGAACCGTGACCTTGCGCGAAACGCGGATACGCAGATCGCCGTGTTCCACTTCGATATCGGTAAGGTCGGTTTCGTTGAGGATGTCCGCCAGGTCGCGGATCGTTTCCTTGTCGATGACGGAATTTTTGCTGGACATATCAGGCCCCTTTAACGCTTTGCCCGTTGTTTTCTTCTTCTTTGGCAATTGCCGCAAGCGCGCGCAGACCGAGCAGATATCCTTCCGCGCCAAAGCCGCAAATAACGCCTTTGGCGACTGCGGATACATAGGAGTGATGCCGGAAAGCCTCACGCGCATGAATGTTCGAAAGATGCACTTCCACGACCGTTACCTTGGCCGAGCGGATTGCATCATGAATAGCAACCGAAGTGTGACTATAGGCGGCAGGATTGATGAGGACATAGGCGTTTTTGTCGCCAGCCTCCTGAATCCAGGTCACCAGATCGCCTTCATAATTGGACTGACGGAAATCGACATCAAGTGCGAGTTGTTCAGCCTCACGCTTGCAGTCCGCCTCGATATTATCGAGCGTTGCAACACCGTATATCCCCGGTTCTCGTTTACCGAGAAGGTTGAGATTGGGGCCGTTCAAAACAAAAACCGTTTTTGCCATATCCGTCCGCGACTGATAACGCGTTACCGCGAAGTTTCGGTACACTTCGCATTTCATATAGAGGGCTTGGACGCAAGCCGAAACCCTCTAAATCATTGCAGATGTTTTGCCGTACCAGTTTTTCCCGCTATTCTTTGCAAAATAAGCAGGCAATACGGCAATTTCTCTTCTCGCAACATAAACATTGGATGCGACGGCATAAACTGTTTCACAAAAGTGACCAGTCAAGCCACGGCCGACCAGATTAATTTTTCGCTGCAGCGCGCGCTGCCGCGATTCTCTCGACCAGCCCATCAACACCGATCGCGCCGGGAACCAGTTCATCACCGATGATGTAGGATGGCGTTCCGGTAATGTTGAGCTGCTGTGCCAACTGATAGGTCTGCTGGAATGCGCCGGTGATGGCAGGATCCTTCATCTTGTCGCGTAGCTGTGCTTCATCGGCTCCCAGTTTCACGGCATCGGCGATAGCGGAATCTTCCGTTGCACGCTCTTGTGCACCCAGCAGCACTTCATGGAATTCAGCGTATTTTTCCGGCATCAGGGCTCTGAATGCCTGTGCCACAATATGCGCCTTGGCCGAATCCGGGCCGAGAATCGGGAATTCTTTCATGACAAACCGGACATTCTTGTCGGTTTTCAGGATCGCTTCCATGTCCGGCAGCGCCCGCTTGCAATAGCCGCAATTGTAATCGAAGAACTCATAGACCGTCACATCGCCGTCTGGATTACCGAAGACTGCATCATGCTTGGGATTATAAAGGGCGCTGCGGTTGGCCGTCAGCACCTGCTTGATCTGTTCCTGCGCCGCATGCGCCTGCTTGGTTTCAAGTGCGCTTTGCACTTCCAGCATCAGTTCAGGATTCTGGATGAGATAGTTACGCACGACGTTTTCAATGGCCTGCTGGTTCATCACCACAGGAGGGGCCACAGGGGCCATAGCAGCAGGGCTTTCCACGGCGGCCGGAGCCTGTCGGGCAGTGCCTGCATAATAACCTAATGCAAGAGCGGCGATGCCTACAACGCCGCTGGCAACTGTTATGGAAACTGCATTCTTCATTCCAAATTCCAATCTGTCTAGAATACCGGTTTCAGGCGCAAAATGCCGCCTTACTTGCTTTTCTTGGCATTAATGATGTCCTGCGCGCGAAGCCATTCGGGTGAACGGGGCTTCATCTGCTTTTGCGCACGGATGGCGAATATCTGGGCCTGCTGAAGCTTGCCAGAATAGTAGTTCATGTCGGCCGTTGCGAGGTCGGCGAGCGCCATGTCACCTTGCTGGCCATAAGCCTGCGCGAGATAACCGTAGCCTCCTGGAAACTCCGGATCGGATGCTATGCCTGCCTTGATCTCCTTGATCGCCGTCGGCATGTTCGCCTTGGCACCGGTGAGCATAAGGGCGCGCCCATAGCTCATGCGAAGCAACGGCGACTTGCGCGGATCGAGCGAAACGGCCTTCTGGAAAGCCTTTGCTGCGCCTGCCGCATCATTGGCTTTCAGCAGGACTTCGCCGCGCATTTCCTGGAAATAGGGGTTTTTTGGCTGTTCCTTGATAAGTGTATCAAACTTCGGCAGCGCAGCGCGGGCCGAACCATTCAGGAATGTTGTGATGGCATTGCCATAACGGGCAGGGAGCCCGCCGGGATTGCTGCGGAACATGCGCTGTAGCGCGCCCATATTGCCCGAATAGGCGGCAATTTTCGCACGCGCCATATCGTGCCGCATCTGCAATGCCGGAGAATCAGCTTTGTTGAAATACGGGCTCTTTCTCGCAAGTTCTTCCAGATTGGCAATTCGCTCACGCGGGAGTGGGTGGCTGATACGATACTGGTCGATCTGGGTGCCGGTAAGCGACAAGGCTGATGCGAAGCGCTCAAATGTATCGAGCATTCCCTTGGTCGACTGCCCGGTGGCGTTGAGATAGTTCACGGCCAGGCGATCGGCGGTCATTTCTTCGGTGCGCTGATAGTTGAGCACGCTACGCATGGCCACTTCGCTTGAGCCCATGGCGATGCCTGCGCCTGCGCCCGCTGCATTGCCGCTGCCGCTTGCAGCACCTGCAACACCGGCACCAACACCAAGTAACATACCGATGATTGCCATGTTGCGGGCACGGCTCAACTGCTCACGCAAACGCTCCTGATGCCCACCTGCAAGGTGCCCCGATTCGTGTGCGATCACGCCAATGATTTCATTGGGCGTTTCCGCCTGCATGATCGCGCCTGTATTGATGAAAATACGCCGTCCATCGACAAAGGCATTGAAGCTTTGCGAATTGACCAGAATAACGCGAACGCCGCGACCACCCAGACCTGCAGCCTTGAGGATCGGCGCAGCGTAATCGGCGACGAGTGCCTCGATCTCGGCGTCCCGCACGATGGGGACACCACCGCCGCGCGACTGCGCGAATGCGGGCAGGACACTGGTAACGGCTATGGACATCGCGGCTGCCACCGCAACCGAACGGCGAACCAAACTATGGAAAGAAAATCTTCTGGGTGGGAATGGTGTAGTCATCGTCCCCATCGTGTTGTTCTTCCTTCTTCAAACCGGCACGAATCTTATAGCCTTTGCATTCAATCATCGATAGGCAGGCGAGAGATAATCTCCATCTCGGAATTTGGTCGTATTTTCTCGAAAGGTGCTGTTGCTTTACCAATCCGGCGATTATACGGCGGATGTAGAATGCGAAACTCGCAATTTTCTGGAGGTAAAGTTGGTCACTCTTTCCAGCCGCAGCGCGGTCGAGCCCTTCCACGCCATGGATGTTCTGGCAGAGGCCAATCGTCGTCGTGCAGCCGGCCATCCAATCATTTCCATGGCGGTAGGCCAGCCTGCCGACCCGGCACCGGAGGTCGTTCGACAAGCTGCTGAACGCGCCTTGAAGGATGGTCGCATCGGTTACACCGACGCTTTGGGACTGATTGAACTGAGAGAGGCGATTGCTGCGCATTATGCCGATCATTACGGTATTTCGGTTTCGCCGGAACGAATTGCGGTCACGACCGGCTCCTCCGCTGCCTTCAATCTGGCCTTTGTGGTCTATTTCGATCCGGGCGACAGGGTTGCTATTACACGCCCGGGCTATCCCGCCTATCGCAATATATTGACGGCACTAGGCCTCGATGTCGTGGAAATACCGACGGGCAATGGAACGTCGGCGTCATTGACTGCCGAGGCGCTTGCAGCGGCGCATGCTGAAAAGCCGTTGAAAGGCGTATTGTTTGCAAGTCCGGCCAATCCGACCGGGGCGGTCATCGACAAGCCGGAACTGAAGGCGATCATCGAAACAGCCCGAGATCTGGGCATCCGAGTCATTTCGGACGAAATCTATCACCGGCTTGCCTATGAAACGGACGATGTCACGGCGTTGGAGATTTCCGATGATGTGACGGTCATCAATTCATTCTCCAAATATTACTGCATGACCGGCTGGCGTATTGGCTGGATGGTTTTGCCTGAAAGCGATATCCGCGCAATCGAACGACTGAGCCAGAGCCTTTATATCTCTGCGCCGGAGCTTTCGCAGCGCGCTGCCATCGAAGCCTTCCATGCAACGACAGAACTTGAGCGGGTAAAGGATCGCTATCGCAAGAACAGGCGCATCCTGCTGGACCATCTTCCACGTATAGGTCTCAGCTTGGCCGCACCAATGGACGGTGCATTCTATGCCTATTGTGACGTTTCGCGCTTTACCAATGACAGCATGGAATTTGCCCGCCGGATGATTGCTGAAATCAATATTGCTGCGACGCCGGGGCGGGATTTCGACCCGCTGGACGGGCATCGCACGATGCGCTTTTCCTATGCTGGAAAGATTGAGGAAATGGAAGAAGCCGTCCGTCGCCTGGAAGGCTGGTTGCCACAACAGAAAGCCTAAACCGGCTCCTTCAAACCGTTTACAGTATTAAAAGATAAAGAAAAACCGGCGTTTCCGCCGGTTTTTTCATTTCAATCATGAAACGGGTCTCAGAAGAAACCCTTCTTCTGCCACCAGCCAGCGCGCTTGGGTTTCTGATCTTCGCTCTCGCTTGAAGTCACAACGGGCTCAGCGCTTTTCTGCGGCTCGGCAATCGTCGTCACTTCTGCTTCGACTGTAACCGTCTCTTCGACTTCAACCGCCGGTTTCGCAGCAGCTCTGCGAGTACGCCGCTTCGGCTTCTCGGTTTCCGCTTCAGGTTCGTCAGCGACCACTACCGGCTCGGCAGGAGCTTCTTCGGCTGCCTTCTTGCGGCTACGGGTCTTGCGAGCAGGCTTGGCAGGCTTTTCCTCGGCTTCAGCAGCGACGACGTCCTCAGCAGCTTCTTCAGTCTTCGCAGACTTGCGAGCGCGGGGCTTACGGGCAGGCTTGGCGGGCTTTTCCTCGACTGCTGCTTCGGTAACCGGAACTACAGCTTCAGCGACTTCAGCCGTTTGTTCCACCGCTGCCACTGCTTCGACAACAGCTTCCTTGGCCTTGACCGGCATAACCGGCGTGTAACCGACGAATTCCGGATCAGGAACCTTACGTGCACGCGGTTCGTCGTCACGACGGTTCTTGCGTCCACCCCGGCGACCGCGGCGACGCTTCTTACGGCGATCTTCTTCGCTCAGCGAAGCATTAGACGATGAATCCTGCGCGTCATCGGCGTCATCATCTTCGTCGGAGGCATCTTCCGAAACGGAATCGGTCTTTGCAGCCTGTTCCGGGTTCTCGCGATCACGACCACCGCGACGGCGACGACGGCGACGGCGCTTGCGATCACCTTCGTCACCACGATCTTCGCGAGCCTGAACGTCTGCCGTTGCTTCTTCTTCGGCTTCGTCCTCATCGACCGGGATTTCCGGATCTTCGATGTCGTCCTCAATATAGGCCATCGGCTGAACCGGAGGCTGGGTGATCGGCCGTGTCGACGGAGCGCCCTTGTCGATGACGAAATGCTGGTGGCCGACGCTCTCGTCGGCGTCGATGCTGATCGCTACACCAAAACGCCCTTCCAGATCGGCGAGAAGCTGGCGCTTGTGATTGAGAACATAAAGCGCCGAGGCAGCCGGTGTGCGGACATGAATGTCAAAACCGGAGTGACGCAGCAGATAGTCCTCGATGCCGCGAATAATATGCAGCGCCATGGAGGAATCCGAGCGGATATGGCCGGTGCCGCCGCAATGCGGGCAGACCTGCATCGTGCTTTCCAGTACGGATGCACGGATACGCTGGCGCGACATTTCCAGAAGACCGAAATGCGAGATACGGCCCACCTGAATGCGCGCGCGATCATCCTTCAGGCAGTCCTTCATCTTCTTTTCGACAGCGCGATTGTTGCGCTTTTCTTCCATGTCGATGAAGTCGACGACGATCAGGCCGGCGAGGTCGCGCAGGCGAAGCTGGCGTGCGACTTCTTCTGCTGCTTCCAGATTGGTCTGCAGCGCCGTGTCCTCAATCGAATGTTCACGCGTTGACCGGCCAGAGTTGACGTCGATGGCGACAAGCGCTTCCGTCTGGTTGATGATCAGGTAGCCACCTGATTTGAGCGTGACCTGTGGCAGCAACATGCGGTCGAGTTGTGCTTCCACACCGTTGCGCGTGAAGATCGGGACCTGTTCGCGGTAAGGCTGGACGACCTTCGCATGGCTCGGCATGAGCATGCGCATGAAGTCTTTGGCCTCACGGTAGCCGTTTTCACCGGAAACGAGGATTTCCGAGATGTCCTTGTTATAAAGGTCTCGGATCGACCGCTTGATCAGGCTGCCTTCTTCATAGACGAGGGCGGGCGCCGTCGATTGCAGCGTCAGCGAGCGTACATTTTCCCAAAGACGCATCAGATATTCATAGTCGCGCTTGACTTCCGCCTTGGTGCGGTTTGCGCCAGCCGTACGCAGGATCACGCCCATGCCCTGCGGCACTTCGAGTTCCTTGACGATTTCCTTGAGGCGCTTGCGGTCCTGCGGATTGGTGATCTTGCGCGAAATGCCGCCGCCCCGAGCCGTGTTCGGCATCAGTACCGAATAGCGTCCGGCAAGCGAAAGATAGGTCGTGAGAGCTGCGCCCTTGTTGCCGCGCTCTTCCTTGACCACCTGCACCAGAAGAATCTGGCGACGCTTGATCACTTCCTGAATATTGTACTGGCGACGATTGGTGCGGGCAGGCGTCGGAAGCTCTTCAAGTGCATCTTCCGAACCAACAGATTCAACCATGTCCTCTTCATGTTCGATGTCGTCCTCGTCGCCGTTATCGATGGCTTCGGAGATCACATCGCTTTTCTGAGAAAGGGCAATGGCCGGTGTGCCGGGCACGTAATTCTCAAAAGCCGGGCCGACAGGCTCAGCCGCTGGCAATCCCTTGTCGGCGGCATTGGCCTGTGCGTCGCCGTTCTGGCCGTCACGACGACCGCGACGACGGTTGCGGCGCGAGCGATCATTCCGGTCGCTGCGCTCGCTCTTGGCACGTGGTTCGTCTTCATCGTCTTCCGCGCGTGCGGCTTTGGCTTCCGCTTCGAGCAGCGCAAGACGATCAGCTACCGGGATCTGGTAGTAGTCAGGATGGATTTCAGAGAAAGCGAGGAAGCCATGGCGATTGCCGCCATATTCCACGAACGCAGCCTGAAGCGAGGGTTCGACGCGGGTGACGCGTGCGAGATAGATATTGCCTTTCAGCTGCTTCTTGTGTTCCGACTCAAAGTCGAATTCTTCAATCTTGTTGCCCCGAGTGACGATAACCCGGGTCTCCTCCGGGTGGGAGGCATCGATAAGCATTTTGTTGGACATTATTGTCTTTCCTGCCGGCGCGAAGACGCAATACGCGTGCGCCGGACGAAACCCTGAGGGCTGTCGTGCTCACTGCGTTGCATCTGCCGGATGGTTCTGGGTTCGTCGGAATAAAAGCTGCTGCCTCCGCGCGCGATGGCCTCGTGGCGATCACGGTCTTCAGGCTTGCAGTGGTCAGTCTTGCTTGACCCATAGCTGTTCCGAACGAAACGACCTCATATATGACCCGAAAAAGCCGGGCCGACCTCATTGCTCTTTTCGAGCGTTGGCGACAGCGCGTAATGATGCGCAGTCGGCCGATAGAAACGGAGGGCGGGGGAGCCACATCTCCGCTGAATTCTGTGCCGGTTATCAGGGGCGGCGAATGAATATGCCGCTGTTTTCACTATCATTCCTTGCGGTTCATTTTGAGAACCGGCAAACGATTCTGATAGTTCACCCAAAACCTTTCATTGCTTTTATGGCGTCGTTTGAACGATGACAAGTGCGAATATCATTTGACATTCGCATCGCAATTTTGCCGAAAGCTGAGTATAGGCCCTGTTCAAGGTCGAAATACGGCTGGAAATCCTTCATTAATTATAGTTCTGTACGAGTGTTTTAATGGGTATTCGGGCGAGATGGTGCAGGGGCGAGCGTGCCGGTATCGCGGTTTTTGATACCGGTCATTCAATGAGATTTTTGATTGTGGCAGCCGATGCATTTTCGAAGCGCTGAAAACGCTATGACACGATTGTCGAGTTTGCGATGCCTTCTAGCATTGTTTGCTCTCTTGTCGGTTTTGCTGTTACAGGTTGTATCCGTTTCCGCAGCCGATCGCGTGACATCTCCATTATCAGCGCTGACATTCCGGATGGCCGGCGACGATCTGCGAACGCGCATCGTTGTGATGTTTGATCGCGAGCCAAAGCTATCGACCTTGCTTCTCGATAATCCGCATCGCCTTGTCGTCGACCTGCCTGAAACACGGTTTGGTTTTGATGAGAAGAGTCTGGAAGCGCGTGGACTGGTATCGCGGGTTCGTTACGGACTGGTGGGTAAGGGGCGTTCACGCCTCATCCTGACACTAAGCGGCCCGTTCAAGGTCGAGGATCTGCGTGTTCTGAAAAATGAAAGCGCCTCGGGCTATCGCCTTGTGGCTGATATTGTTGCGACTTCGGACCGTGAGTTTGCAGACCAACTGAAGGGCCACGCGGAAATAACAAGTTCCACGGATCGCAGTGAAAAACCCGTTCAGGCATCTACACAGAATGAGGCGGCCCGTTCGTTCACGGTCATGATCGATCCCGGTCACGGCGGCATCGACAGCGGTGCGGAAAGCCTGAGCGGTATCAAGGAAAAAGACCTGACACTGGCTTTCGGACAGGAGCTGCGGGATCGTCTGGCGCAGGACAAGAACATCAAAGTACTGATGACCCGCGACGACGACACTTACCTGCGTCTTTCAGAACGCGTGCGGATCGCCCGCCAGCATGAGGCGGACCTGTTCATATCCATCCATGCCGATACGATTAACCAGCATGATATTCGTGGCGCGACGGTTTATACCATCTCCGACAAGGCGTCGGACTCTGTCGCCCGTGCCATGGCCGAGCGCGAAAACAAGTCTGACACCCTGGCAGGCGCGGCACCAGAGGAGCAGCCTGAGGTCACCGACATTCTTCTCGACCTGACGAGACGCGAAACGCATACGTTCTCGCTCAGCTTCGCTGAAAAGGTGATTCATTCCCTGCAAGGGCAGGTGAATCTCATCAATAACCCGCATCGCTTTGCTGGTTTTCAGGTGCTGCGCGCGCCGGATGTACCCTCCGTTCTGATCGAAATCGGCTATCTGTCCAACGCCGAGGATGAAAAGCTGATCAGCAATCCTGAGTGGCGCAAAAAGCTTGCGGACCGTCTGGCGATTGCGATCAAGGCGTTCGAAACGTTGAAACATCCCGCAAGCATGAGCAAAGGGTAGGGGAATGAAATAAGGAGATTCTCCTTAAATTCGCTCCAGCTTATAAGATGCATGCATGCAACAGTTTTGCGGATTTTCATCGTGCAGACAAAAGTGACCGTGTTAAATTGGTAAAAACACGTAAACCATCTTGCCTTTGACTCATTTGCTGGTCACTAAGCCAGTGGTTGCCATATGGCATAATTGGGTTAAAGGGTTGGCTGTTTGTGCTTTGACCCTTATCATATGAATAATCTGAAGGCAGGATTCCGCATTTATGGTAAGGCTTATCGGATATTTCTTCGGGATCGGAACGGTGCTGATGCTCCTCGTGGCAGGTGGCGTCGCCCTTTACGTCGGAAGTCTCACGAAGGATTTGCCAGATTACGAGGTGCTCGCGAAATACGAGCCGCCCGTAATGACGCGCGTTCACGCTTCGGATGGTAGTCTTATGGCGGAATTTGCGCGGGAACGCCGCATGTATCTGCCGATACAGGCTGTGCCCAATCGTGTGAAAGCGGCGTTCGTTTCTGCCGAAGACAAGACCTTCTACGAACATCATGGTCTTGATTTTGCGGGTCTCGCCCGCGCCATGTTGACGAACGTCAAGAATATGGGCTCCGGTCGCCGTCCGGTTGGCGCATCCACCATCACGCAGCAGGTCGCCAAGAACTTCCTCCTGACGTCGATGCAGACCTACGATCGCAAGATCAAGGAAGCCATTCTGGCGATGCGCATCGAGCAGGCCTATTCAAAGGACCGTATTCTCGAGCTTTATCTCAACGAAATCTTTTTCGGTCTGGGATCATACGGTATCGCCAGCGCGGCACTGACCTATTTCGACAAATCGGTTGGCGAACTCTCCATCGCGGAAAGCGCTTATCTTGCGGCTCTGCCAAAAGGCCCGAACAACTATCATCCATTCCGTCAGCCAGAGCGCGCCATCGAGCGCCGCAACTGGGTGATCGACCGGATGAACGAAAATGGCTACATCACGGCGGAAGAAGCAACGGAAGCCAAGAAGCAACCGCTCGGTGTGAAGGAACGTTCAGACGCCCATTATGTGTTTGCATCTGAATATTTCACCGAGGAAGTGCGCCGCCAGATCATCCAGAAATACGGCGTCGATGCGCTTTACGAAGGCGGCCTTTCAGTCCGTACTACGCTGAATCCGACTTTGCAGGTTGAAGCTCGCAAGTCCTTGCAGGCGGCGCTGCTCCGTTATGATGAGGCGCGTGGCTGGCGTGGCCCGATGAAGAATGTCGAGCTCGGCAATGATTGGGGTACGGCATTCGGTGACATGCAGTCCTACGCGGACGTGCCGGAATGGCAGCTCGCCATCGTGCTTAATGTGTCCGCCGCTGGCGCAGATATCGGTCTGCAGCCGCCGCTTGAGGCATCAGGCTCGCGCAGCAAGGAGCGCAAGCGCGCATTCATCGCTGCGGACGATATGAAGTGGGCGATGCGCGTCGTAAATATCGGCGGCAAGCGTACCAGTGCGAAATCGCCGGAAGGCGTGCTGAAAGCTGGCGACATTGTTTACGTCTCCAAGGCGGGCGAATCCCGTTTCCGTTTGCAGCAGCCGCCAAAGCTCGAAGGCGCACTGGTTGCCATGGACCCGCATACAGGCCGTGTTCTGGCCATGGTCGGCGGTTTCTCCTATGCGGAATCGGAATTCAACCGCGCAACGCAGGCCTATCGTCAGCCCGGCTCGTCGTTCAAGCCGTTCGTCTATGCTGCGGCTCTCGATAATGGCTATACGCCTGCTTCCGTGGTCCTCGATGGTCCGCTGGAAGTTAATCAGGGCGGCACGTTGGGCGTTTGGGCACCGAAGAATTATTCAGGCAAGTTCTCCGGCCCTTCTACGCTGCGCTACGGTATCGAACAATCGCGTAACGTTATGACTGTGCGGCTCGCGCAGGACATGGGCATGAAGCTTGTGGCTGAATATGCCGAACGTTTTGGTATCTACGACAAGATGCTGCCGGTTCTTTCGATGGCGCTTGGCGCTGGCGAAACCACTGTTTTGCGTATGGTGACGGCCTATTCCATCATGGCGAATGGCGGCCAGAGCATAACCCCGTCGATGATCGACCGCATTCAGGATCGCTACGGCAAGACCGTGTTCAAGCACGATGCTCGCCAGTGTGAGGGCTGCAATGCGCAGGATTGGGCAAATCAGGATGAGCCGACGCTGATCGACAATCGCGATCAGGTGCTCGATCCTATGACCGCCTACCAGATTACTTCGATGATGGAAGGCGTCGTTCAGCGCGGCACAGCGCAGATTTTGAAGAGCCTCGACCGTCCGATGGCCGGCAAGACCGGCACGACCAACGATGAGAAGGACGCCTGGTTCGTCGGCTTTACCCCCGATCTCGTGGTTGGTGTCTTCATGGGCTACGATACGCCGACGCCGCTCGGTCGCGGCAATACCGGCGGTGGTCTGGCAGCGCCTGTGTTCAAGTCCTTCATGGAACAGGCTCTGGTTGGCACGCCGAAAGTGGATTTCCGCGTTCCGGAAGGCATGACGGTCATCGCGATCAACCGCAAGACCGGCATGCGTGCAAATCCCGGCGATCCGAACGTCATCATGGAAGCTTTCAAGCCGGGTACGGGTCCATCGGACAGCTATTCGGTTATCGGCATGGATTCCTTCCGCGAGGGTTCTCCGGTTGCGCCGCAGTCGCCGCAGGCAACACGTGCGATCAACTCGGGTTCCGGCGGACTTTACTGACCGGGAAAGCAGGGCTTTGCCCTTTACACCGCGCCGCGTGCTCACTATGGTCCGCGGCGCTTGGACTGTCTGTCCATGCCTGAAAGTCTGAGCTTCTCAACGACAGGCTCAGCTTCTCAAATAAACAGAATGATATTGAAGGAACGATTTGCCCATGCGCGCGGAAATCGAGACGCTGGTTGACGAAATCCAGCAGGCCATAAGCCTGCTGAGGAGGCATCTTTGACTGGGATCAGGCGATAAAACGTCTCGGCTATCTCAACCAGAGAGCCGAAGATCCTACGCTTTGGAATGATGCCCAGGAAGCCCAGAAGCTGATGCGCGAGCGCCAGCAGCTGGAAGACAGTATCAATGGCATCAACCATCTGACACAGACGCTGAACGACAGCATCGAACTTATCGCCATGGGCGAAGAAGAAGACGACAAGTCGATCATTCAGGACGCGGAAAAAACTATCCGCGAACTGAAGGAAGAGATCGACCGTCGCCAGATCGATATGCTTCTGTCGGGCGAGGCCGACGCGAACGACACCTATGTCGAAGTGCACGCTGGTGCTGGTGGTACGGAAAGCCAGGACTGGGCGTCGATGCTCCTGCGCATGTATACGCGCTGGGCCGAGCGCAACGGCCGCAAGGTCGAAGTGATGGAAGTGCATGAAGGCGAAGAAGCGGGCATCAAGTCTGCAACCATTCTCGTCAAGGGGCACAACTCATACGGCATGATGAAGACCGAATCGGGCGTCCATCGTCTCGTGCGAATATCGCCCTATGATTCCAACGCTCGTCGCCACACGTCCTTTGCCAGCATTTGGGTCTATCCTGTTATCGATGACAATATCGATGTGCAGGTTACGGAAGCGGATGTTCGTATCGATACCTACCGCGCTTCAGGTGCCGGTGGCCAGCACGTCAATACCACCGACTCGGCAGTGCGTATCACGCATATTGCGACCGGGATCGTGGTGCAGTGCCAGGCGGAGCGCTCGCAGCACAAGAACCGCGAAAAGGCATGGTCTATGCTGCGCGCTCGCCTCTATGAAGACGAACTGAAAAAGCGCGAAGCAGCGACGGACGCGGCGAACGCCACCAAGACCGAGATTGGTTGGGGGCACCAGATTCGCTCCTACGTCCTGCAGCCTTATCAGCTCGTCAAGGATCTGCGCACTGGCGTTGAAAGCACCAACCCGCAGGAAGTGCTGGATGGCTCCGTTACGCCATTCATGGAAGCCGCGCTGGCCCACCGTATTCAGGGTGGCGGTGAAATGATCGACGATATCGACTGATCATTCGCAAACATGCGTACAAGAAAGCGAAACCCGGCCAGAGGCCGGGTTTTTTCGTTTCAGGATATCAGAGCAATGGCTCTATCTGTTTGCCCGCCTTGAGGAAATTGACGGGGTTGATCGCCCGACCGTTTTCTCGGACTTCATAGTGGAGGTGACTGCCGGTCGAGCGTCCCGAACTGCCGGCCTCGCCGACAATGGTTCCGGCGGCAACCTGTTGACCGTCGCGTACCAGAACGCTGCTCAGATGGGCGAAACGGGTCGAAAATCCATTACCATGATCGATTTCGACCATGTTGCCATAACCGCCGAAACGACCAGCCTTCACGACCTTACCCGCTGCGGTGGACTTCACCGTCTGGCCGTAGGCGGCGCGAAAGTCGATACCGGAGTGAAAGGCAGCCGTACCTAGAAATGGATCGCGGCGCACGCCGAACAGGCTCGTTACGGGCTTGCCCGGAGCCGGGTTGGCCAGGGGCAGTGCGCTCACCCGTTTGCGCACCTGATCAAGCCGATCAAGCGCGCTGTCGAGGTTGCGCAATTGCATGTCGAAATCATTGATGACCATACCGGGTGACGAAACCGGGATAAGCGGCCCACCCATGGCCACAGCCGCATTGGCAGGCGTTTCGATACGCAGCCCGGCGGCGTTCAAAGTGTCGAGAATGCTGTCGGCCTTTTCATAAGCAGCGTCAGCCAGAACGCGCACCTTGCCATTCTGCTCGCTTTCGATGCGATGAAGGTTCTGTGTGATAGTGGCCAATATCTTGTCGGAAGTCTCAAGTGTTGATTCACCCGAAAGTCCGCCCGAAAGACGCAATCCGATGGAACCAGCGTCGGCGCGGCGGTCAGGCTTTCCAGCAGGAGATTTTCCAGGAACAGGCCCAGTAATGATTGGATCGACACCCGGAAATTCGCGTCCGGCCAGAGCTTCATCGGGGATAAGCTGGCTATGCTGCTCAAGATCGGGTGCCTTTTCCGTCGGCATTTCCGGCATCGGCTGCAGTTGCGAAGCTCGTTCCAGCAGGGGGGCAAGTTTCCCGTCGCGTGCACTCAGCGTTTGCTGGCGTTGCATCAGTTCGGCAACCTTGTTCTCCATCACCTGCTGATCGAGCATCTGCCGGCTGGTAATGCGGTCAACCTCGGTGCGAAGGGCTGAAATGCGATCTTCGTAAAGCTGCTGGTTGCGGGCATGACGTGCGATACCGGCGCTCATGAGGTCGTCGCGAAGCACCAGATAGGCTGTTGCTCCGAGATACCCCACCGAAAGCGCCAGAAATGCAGCTCCTCCAAGAGCGGCCATCCATGGACGAAATGTGAAATGGCTGATCTTTTCGCCACGCGCAATAATCAAGACGGGCGGTTCCTTGCGCTCCCCGAACACCTTTTTCGTCGATGTTTTCGCCTGATTCCCAGTCATGCCAGCCGCATGCCCCTTCTCGATTCCCTTACTTGATTACAACTTATTAGGGTTAACAGACCTTTACATTCGAGGCTTGCGCGGGCCATGCGATGAGGTTTGTTTTTACCGAAGGGTTTCGAAACGGCTAGATGGAGACCGGCGACAAAGAGCGGTAGAAGGATGGTGTCAGTCCGGCCTCGGCGCGCGCCAGCTCATTGAAGGGTGGTTTGAGCTCACCACGGAAGTTGGCGCGAACCAGTTCGCGAAATCTCGCTGCCGGATCGATTTTGTTTCGGGCGCAGAAGAAACGGAACCATTTAGCGCCAACAGCGACATGGGTTTTCTCGTCATTGTAGATGACGTCAAGAATTGCTGCGGTCTCACGGTCGCCGGTCTCGATCATCTTCTCGATCAGCGACGGCGTGACATCCAGCCCACGGGCCTCGAGTATAAGCGGCACGACAGCGAGACGAGCTTCCAGATTGTTGCGGGTCTGGTGCGCCGATTGCCAAAGCCCGTCATGAGCAGGCATGTCGCCATAGTCTGCGCCAAGCGACTTGAGACGATCACGCAACAGCGTGAAATGCCGCGCTTCGTCATCGGCAACTTTCATCCAACCATCGAAGAAACTGCGCGGAATCTGTTTGGCTGCAAAACGGGCAACGATGTCGAGCGCAAGATCGATGGCGTTCAGTTCGATATGGGCGAGCGCGTGCATCAGCGCGATGCGCCCGTGTTCCGTGTGGAGCGAGCGCTTTTTCAACATACGAGGAGGTAAGAGCTCCGGCTTTTCGGGGCGTCCGGGACGCTCGGGCAAAGGCGGATCGAGGGGGCTGCGAACCGACAGCGTGCGACCGAACCAGCGAGTAGCGGTTTCTCGCGTCAGCCTGACCTTTTCGTCGAGATCACGGGCGGATATGGCGCGGATGGCATTGCCGCGCAGCGTTTGCTCGTATGAAGGCTTGTTTGACATCGTTCAAAGGGCGCGGGCAGCTTCCAGAACTGCCTCAGCATGGCCGTCGACTTTGACCTTGTTCCAGACACGAGCGATGCGTCCTTCTGCATCGATAAGGAATGTCGTGCGTTCCACGCCCATATATTTGCGGCCATACATGCTCTTCTCGACCCACACGCCATAGGCTTCGAGCGCCACGCGATCTTCGTCGGCTGCGAGATCGACGGTCAGGTCATGTTTCTTACGGAATTTCGCATGCTTCGTCGCACTATCGGGGGAAAGACCGATAACGCGAGTGCCGATCTTGTCGAACTCCGGTTTCAATTGCGAGAAAGCAATCGCTTCCTTGGTGCAGCCGGAAGTATCGTCTTTCGGATAGAAGTAGATAACGACCGGCTTGCCTTGGAGGGACGAAAGGGAGATTTCGCCGCCATCCGACGGCAGAGTGAAATCTGGTGCCGGATCGCCAACTTGGGGATGAGCCATATCTGCGCCTTTCTTTTATGGATTAGGATGGAAACCACCTGTTACAGTCTGAGCTATCGCATTCAGGCAGGGCTTGTGCAACCATTGATGCTGGCATGATTGTGATGCTGGTTGAGAGGCGCAAGGCTGCCGCTTCAAGCGCGCGGTACAGGTGGAAAGTAATTATAAAACAGGTAATTACGATCACTTAATGAAGCAAGTTCTAAAGGGTCGTATGGAATGACACTCTTTTTCTGGCTGGGTTGTTGACAGAGAAACCGCAGAAGATCCGCTTCAGCAAGCGGGAGATGAAAAGAATCGAGCGTCTCGCCGCCGATGGCGAGGACGGCTTTTTGCCCGGCCCGGCGCGTTCGAGCCGTTCTATTCTATCGCGCTGTTCCCACGCGATTTTGTCGATCTGCATTCTTCTGGTTCTTGTCGTTGGTGCCGGTTTCGTCATTCTTCGCAGCGGTGTCGACAGCAATCTTCTGCGTGATGAAGCACAGAAAAGCCTGACGCATATTCTCGGCGAAGGTGCTTCCGCTTCCATCGGAAGTGCGGCGCTGTCGCTGGATCAGGATAGCCATGTGGCGCTGGAAGCTCGTGATGTATCGATCGCCGACCCGAAGCAGGGCGTCGAAATCAGCGGAATCAAATCTGTGCGCCTGGGGCTGGCGCCGTTGCCGCTTTTGACCGGCAAGGTACGTGTTGCTCAGCTCGAGGTGGATGGCGTTTCCTTTGAAATGCCAGAAACGAAAGGTCCGGGATTCTGGAAGTCCTTGCCTTACGACGAACATGGCATTGTCGATTTCGATGCGGTTTCGGGTGAGCTTTTCGCCGCCATGCGCCGCAGTCTGGAGCTTTTGCGTGCGCAGGACACGCATGTCATAGGCATTTTCAACAGCACCGTTGCATTCAAGGTTGGCGATGAACAACAGGTTCTGGATATCGAACAGGCCCGCCTCATCGAAAATGGCGGGAAGATCGGAATTATCGGTAGCGTCGTCTGGAAAGGTAAGAAAATTGCACTGGATGGCAAGATCGACCGTCATGCAGGTGACAACAGTCTTGCCGGCTTTGAACTGAATATCCGCGATATTCCTGTTGCATTGGGCTCTCCGCCAGAAGTTGCTCCGGTCATAAACGGAAATCGTGTCAATCCGGCCCATTTTGAGCTGGAAGCATCAGCCCGCTTGTCGCTGATGGGATCGGCGGCCGATGGTGATAAGCCCGAACGTCTCGCGACAGAACTGGCCGTTGACGGCATAGATATGCAACTCGGCAAAGTGGAGGATGTGCGCGGTGGCATTCGTCTCAATCTCGAACACACGGTGGGAAGCCGTAAAATCGAGATCAAGTCGTCGCGACTGCAACTTGGCGGAATGCAGGCACAGTTCAACGGTGCGTTTGGTCCGGAACCGGACACCGAAAACAACACTGGCGGACCGACATATCGATTCGAGGTTCTGACGACATCGGCGACAAGTATGCCTGCGGAATCGACCGATCCGCCACTGTCCTTCGCAACGCGGATAGCCGGGCGTTACCTGGCGGATCAGCAACGCATCCAGTTTGCCAATCTTGATGTGCAGACGGAAACCGGGGAGCTGTTCGGTCAAGGAAGCATGGGATTCGGCGCCGGTTCGCCGGAAATGATCTTCATGCTGCGCATTCCCAAAATGCCGGTTGCCGATGCCAAGCATCTATGGCCGATCGATGTTGCCGATGGTGCACGCGAATGGGTGTTGAAGAACCTTTTCGGCGGAACCCTGAAGGACAGCCGTATCGATATTTCGCTCGCGGGCGGTCGCTTCAACGGGCCGGGCCTTCCTCCACCGTTAACGGGTGATGAAATCAAGGCCGATTTCAAGGTTTTCGATACGCGCTTCGATGTCGTTGGTGAACTGCCGCCTGTGCGGGATGCCGATGGCGAAATATCGGTCCGTGGAGCCTATACGACCATCAAGCTTCTGGATGGCGTAGCTTACACACCAAACAATCGTAAGGTCGACGTTTCCGACGGTACGCTGATAATCCCCTGGGGGCCGCAACGTCCCGTGATTGCAGAACTGGATCTGGGTGTCTCCGGTGAGGCATCGGCTATTGCTGAAATTGCCGGAAACAAGCCCATCGATGTTCTGAAAAATGTGCCGTTTTTGCCCGGCGATGTGACGGGCGATGTGAAATCGCGCGTAAAGGTGAGTTTTGCCGTTTCCAAGGACCCGCCGCCCGGCACGCTTCGCTGGAACGCTGATATCGGCTTCACCGGTCTGGACATTTCAAAGCCAATAGCGGGATCGTCCGTCAGCGATGCGACAGGCAGTATAAAGGTGGATCAGTCGGCCGCCATTATTACTGCCGATGCGAAGCTGGATGGCGTTCCTGCGAAGGTCAGTATGGTCGAACCGGTAGACCGTTCTGGACCGGTCAAACGCGAGCAGAAGGTCAAGCTGGATATCGACGACAAAACCCGCAACGCGGTCTTTCCGGGTCTTAATTCCATCTTCTCCGGTCCTATGTCGGTTGATCTCGGCATGGAGAATGGCGGCAAGCGCCACGTGTCAGCCGATCTTGGCAAAACACAGATCGATCTCCCCTGGCTCGGCTGGCGCAAGGGCGCAGGCATTCCGGCAAAAGCGACGTTCGACCTGGCCCAGAGCGCGGACGACAAGAGCAAGCTGGACATCAGTAATCTTGTCTTTTCAGGCGACGCCTTTGGCGCGAAGGGTGATCTTTCCATTGCAAAGGGTGATTTCCAATCGGCGAATTTCAGCGAGATACGTCTGAACCGAAACGATAATCTTGCAGTCAAGGCGACCAAAAGCGGAGGCGGCTATCGGGTCAATGTGCGTGGTTCGCAGTTCGACGCACGGGCGCTCATCAAGCAGGTCTCCGATCTTGGCGAGAAGGGTGCCGCCGGGGGTAAATCCAACAATCCCCGCGTGGTGGTGAGCGCCCAGATTGATGAAGTCAGCGGCTTTAACAGTGAAACGTTGCGCAATGTCGCTGTTTCCTATGAAAGCGCGGGCAGCAAAGTTTCGGGCGTTTCGGTCAATGCCGTTACGTCGTCTGGTGAATCCTTTGTTGCCACGAACAACGATCAGGGCGATGCGCGCTCCATTTCGTTGCAGTCCAATGATGCAGGGGCGGTTCTTCGTTTCTTCGATTTCTATGACAAGATGCGCGGCGGCAAGATCACGGTTGGTCTCGCGGCACAGGGCAACGGCCCATTGCGTGGCCAGATCGATGCGCGCAACTTTGCGATCATCAACGAACCGCGTCTTGCGAAAATCGTTTCCAGTTCGCCATCGAACGGCGGGACAAGTCTCAGTCAGGCTGTAAAGCGCGATATCGACGTTTCGCGCGTTGATATCGAGCGCGGCTTTTCGCTGATTGAAAAGGGCAATGGCTATCTGAACCTGTCCAAGGGCGTGGTGCGCGGGCCGACTGTCGGCACGACCTTCCAGGGAACGCTTTATGACAAGCAGGGCAACATGTCGATCACCGGAACATTCATGCCCGCCTACGGCGTCAACCGGTTGTTTGGTGAACTGCCCATCGTCGGTGCGTTGCTCGGCAACGGCCGTGATCGCGGCCTGATCGGAATTACCTACAAGCTTGCGGGAAGTGCCAAGCAGCCGCAGGTGATCGTCAATCCAATCTCCGTCATCGCACCGGGCATATTCCGCTCAATCTTCGAATTTTGATACAAAAAAGCCGGGCGCAAGACCCGGCTTTGTTTGTTCAATCGTCGTCCAGCTTATGCAGGACGGATCAGCACGTGACGCTTCTTGCCCAGCGACAGCTTGATGACGCCCTGATCATTCAACGCAGTCGCATCGATGGTCATACGAGGATCGCTGACAGGTTCGTCATTGATGCGCACGGCGCCACCTTCGACATGACGGCGGGCTTCGCCATTGGTGCTGCAAAGTTCGGCCAGAACCATCAATGCCAGCACACCGATGCCGCTGTTCAGCGTCGCCTTGTGAACGCCGACTGTCGGGAGATTTTCCGACAATTCGCCATCCTCAAAGGTCTTGCGAGCCGTTTCTGCGGCTTCCTCGGCTGCGTCACGACCATGAAGCATAGCCGTTACTTCCGTTGCGAGGATTTTCTTCGCTTCATTGATTTCGACGCCTTCAAGTGCGGCCAGCTTGGCGACTTCGTCCAGCGGAAGCGTCGTGTAAAGCTTCAGGAACCGCTCGACATCGGCATCTTCCGTGTTGCGCCAGTACTGCCAGAAGTCATAGGCGCTCAGCATATCCGCGTTCAGCCAGATAGCACCGCCAAGCGACTTGCCCATCTTCTGGCCGGATGCTGTCGTCAGCAGCGGCGAGGTGAGGGCATAAAGCTGGGGGGTTCCCATACGGTGACCGAGATCGATACCGTTGATGATGTTGCCCCACTGATCCGAGCCGCCCATCTGCAGACGCAGATCGTAGCGCTTGCTCAGTTCTACGAAATCGTAGGCCTGCAGGATCATGTAGTTGAATTCGAGGAATGACAGCGACTGCTCACGATCAAGGCGCGTCTTCACCGAATCGAACGAAAGCATGCGGTTGACCGAGAAATGACGGCCTACATCGCGCAGGAATTCCAGATAGTTGATGTTGCGCAGCCAGTCGGCATTATTGACCATAAGGGCATCGGTCGCACCGTCACCGAAGGTAAGGTAGTTGGCGAAGACACGCTTGATACCGGCAATGTTTTCGGCAATCGTATCTTCGGTCATCAGCTTGCGGGCTTCGTCCTTGAAGGACGGATCGCCGACCATGCCGGTGCCGCCGCCCATCAGTGCGACTGGCTTGTGCCCGGTCTGCTGGAGCCAGTGCAGCATCATGATCTGGATCAGGCCGCCTGCATGAAGGCTAGGAGCCGTAGGATCGAAGCCGATATAGGCCGTCACGGTTTCCTTGGCCAACAATTCGTCGAGGCCACTTTCATCGGAAATCTGATGAATGAAGCCACGCTCGGAAAGCGTGCGAAGAAAATCGGATTTGAAACCGGACATTCCTTTTCCCTGACTGATAAGGCGAAGTTGAAACTGGTCGCAAGCGGCTGCTTACATCCCTTTGATAAGTCCGCCTTTAGCACCAATCAACCGCCAATAACAAGGAAACTCCCGAATTGAAGGGTTGCGAACCAGTAATTTGGCTTCAATGATTGGAAGCAGCCGGCGTTGGTTAGTCTCAGTGTTGTGCGGTGTTTGAAAACAGATTGAGCACAATGACACCAGCAATAATCAATCCCATGCCGAACACTGCCGCGAGGTCAAGCTTCTGGCCGAACACCAGCCAGCCGATCAGGGCCACGAGCGTGACACCGATCCCCGACCAGACCGCATAGGCAATACCGACAGGGATGCTCTTCAAGGTCATGGAGAGAAAGTAAAAGGCCAGACCGTAAGCGACGACAACGATCAGGGACGGCCCTAATCGTGTGAAACCATCTGATGCCTTGAGGCTGAGCGTTCCGATGACCTCGGACACGATGGCGATAGCGAGGATAGCATAAACCGGCATGTCACGCTCATGAGATAGATTGGAGAAAACGAATCACTGGATTGCGATGGTAGCATCGCATGAAAAATCCGGCGGGAGACCCGCCGGATGAGACGCTGCAAATCTGGAAAACGACTTGCGAAATTCTTGTAAAGCTTAGGGTCAGGACCTATTAACTTGGTGAAAATGGTGTGAGGCCATCCATTCGGATACGAGGAGAAAAGGCGAAGGAAATGTGGTTCATTTCCGAGCTTTTTCGACAAAGTAGCCGGGTGGATGGACCAAATCCTCTGGACACCGAAATGACTGGCGATCTGCTGCGTCAAGCCGCTTGACCGGGGAAACCACCCCGTTCTTCGCGTCTCTCCTAGCAGCCCTTGTCATTTCAGGTGCCATTTCCATCAAATTAATAAGTCCTGACCCTAACGCAGGCGCTTCGGACGCGCTTCAACCAGTTCGCCAGCCAGACGGCGATCAAGATATTCGGCACAATCCTCAATGAGTTCGTCGCCCTGTCCGGCGAAGAAGTGGTTCGCACCGGGGATCGTGGTCTGGGTGATTGTGATACCCTTCTGGGTCTTCAGCTTGTCCACCAGAGCCTGCACGTCCTTCGGCGGTGCAACCTTGTCCTGATCGCCATGGATGATGAGACCGGACGAAGGGCAGGGTGCCAGGAAGGAGAAATCGTAGGTGTTCGGCTGCGGCGCAACGGAAATAAAGCCTTCGATTTCCGGGCGACGCATCAGCAACTGCATCCCGATCCATGAACCGAACGAATAGCCGGCGACCCAGCATGTCTTGGAGTCAGGGTGAAGCGCCTGCACCCAGTCGAGTGCACTTGCAGCATCCGACAATTCACCTGCGCCATGGTCGAATTCACCCTGGCTGCGGCCTATGCCGCGGAAATTGAAGCGCAGCGTGGTGAAGCCGCGCTGCTGGAACATGTAGAAAAGATCGTAAACGATCTTGTTGTTCATCGTTCCGCCGAACTGCGGATGCGGATGAAGGATAAGCGCGATCGGAGCATTCTTTTCTTTGGAAGGCTGATAGCGACCTTCGAGGCGTCCGGCAGGACCGTTGAAAATAACTTCTGGCATGTGTACTCCGCTCGTAACGGGAAGACCGGACTGGGGCGACGAAACTTGACGTTGTTGGACGCCGCTTCTAGAACCGGTTTGAAATTTCGACAGACTGAAAGCGAGTTTCAGTTCCTATGGGGGCTTAATAGGCTTTTCTTGATTGAAAATTCAAGAAAATTGCGCTTCCAGAGTTTTGTTTAGGAGATAGGTACGGTGAACGGGAGCGGCAAGAGGCTCTATCTGGATTATAATGCCAGTGCTCCGTTGCTTGATGAGGCACGGGATGCAGTCATCAATGCTCTCGGGATTACTGGTAATCCGTCCTCCGTGCATCGTGAAGGCCGCGCTGCGCGTGCCCTCGTTGAAGCGGCACGCCGCAGCGTTGCAGCGCTCGTCAATGCCAGGCCAGACCATGTTTTCTTTACATCTGGAGCAACGGAAGCCGCATCGACGCTGCTGACACCCAATTACATGATGGGGCGTTCACCGGTCCGCTTGTCGCATCTCTATGTGAGTGACACGGAACACCCTTGCATGCTGTCCGGGGGGCAGTTTGCGGCGCAAGATATCAGCGTTCTACCGGTTGATGGAAATGGCATTGTACAACTCGATGCCCTGAAAACAGCTCTCGCCAGTCACGACAAAAATCAGGGTTTGCCGCTTGTCGCGATCCAGGCTGCCAACAATGAAACCGGCATCATTCAGCCGATTGCGGAAATTGCCGCTATCGTGAAGGCCGCTGGCGGCATTTATATTGTTGATGCGGTCCAGGCGGCGGGACGCATTAAATTAGATATTTCAGATAATTGTGGCGACTACCTCATCATCTCCTCACACAAGATTGGTGGTCCGAAAGGCGTCGGTGCAATTATCGCCATTTCCGATCTCATGATGCCGCGCGCGCTTGTTCGCGGGGGAGGTCAGGAAAAGGGGCATAGAGCAGGCACGGAAGCTCTGCCGCTTATCGCGGGTTTCGGTGCTGCGGCTGATATTGCAAAGGCGCGACTGGACGATGATGGCTGGTCCCCGGCGATGCGGGACAAGTTGGAAGCCGGACTTGAAGCCATAGCCCCGGATGCGGTGATATACGGAAAGTCGGTTGGCAGATTGCCCAATACGACGTTCTTTTCCCTTGAGGAGCAGAAGGCGGAAACCGTGCAGATCGCCTTTGATCTCGGCGGAATTGCGCTTTCGGCAGGGTCGGCTTGCTCATCTGGAAAAGTCGGCCCCAGCCATGTGCTGTCGGCCATGGGACATGGGGACAGTCTCGGAGCGATCCGCGTGTCGCTTGAGCCAACAGCAACGCCCGATCAAGTCGATGCGTTTCTCGACGTGTTCCGCAAGATTATCGAGCGCCGCGCCAGGAAGGCATGATTGCAACTTAAAAATCGAGGCCGAGTTTCTTCTTCGCAGCGGCGATATAGCCTTCGTAGCGGGTTTTGAACTCTTCCCGCTTGGCGATGTCGGCGGCGATATCGTCGGAAGCGCTGGCGTTTGAAATATTGAACTTGTCGTGGGCGTCCTGAAAAAATTTCAGTTGCTCGATGGTGCGGCCCTCGTCATTCACCTGCTGCTCGAGAAATTTCACATAGTCCTGCAGATTTTGAGTGCTCATCATGGTCTCCCTTTCCTTTCGCTATCTATGTTCCTACATGCGCAGGGCAAGGGCAGGCATGATTCTGATCGACTGTTCGGTAATTCCAATTCTTTGAAGGAAATCAAGGCATCAAAGCCGGGACGTATCGACTGCAATCGCTGTTTCATCGGACTGTTTCATTAAGTTGATCGTTTTAATCGGCATTTTTAGGGGCAAATTTGAACCCGGTGCTTGAAATTCAGTTTAGAGAGGTTTTAAAGAAGGGCCACGCACACTATATTGAGGCGGTATTGTTCAAGACATATCACCTTGACGTTTGCAACTGTCGGGCCTTGACCCCGACGAGGATGGAGAACGCCAATGCCTGCAGTGCAGGAGACCATTGA
>JACDJC010001122.1_pt1 | contig 25101 bp, 14 predicted proteins | sample 7454191 | NCBI WGS metagenome assembly JACDJC01 (sample SAMN14253291, study PRJNA609438) | sludge metagenome | isolation source: sludge after 25d culture with pyrite and EDTA | collected 2018-12-20 | reverse complement strand
GCCAACCTTCAGCCGGTCGGTCCTGGAATTGTCATCGCCAAGCACCGTGTTGATGACCAAGGTGCCATTGCTGCCAGTATAATTGCCAGCCACCGTCAAAGTGGTTCCGGCTGTCAAATCACTCAGATTAACTGTACCACCGTTGTCGAGGGAGGACACGGTCGTGTCATACCCCCCAAGATCAAGCGTGCCGTTACGAGCCGTCGTATAGGCAGATGCGGAACTGAATGCATCCTGGCTTCCCTGTATCAGCGTCCCCTGATTGACAAGCGTTGCACCCGTATACTGGTTGGAACCAGCCAGCGTCAGGTCAGCCGCACCGGATTTGGTGAAGCTGCCAGTGCCGGACAATACACCGCTATAGGTCGAGTCCGCAGCTTCATTGACGGTGAAGGTTCCTGAGCCAATGTTGACCGCTCCGGCCCCACTGAGACCGCCAACCGTGTTGCTGGTACTTCCGAGATCTACTTTGCCATTATCCCCGACAGTGAGAACCCCGGTGCCAAAAGCATTGTCACTGCCCGCCTTTACGATACCGCTGTTGACTGTCAGCCCGCCGCTGAAGCTGTTGTTTCCGCTCAACGTCAGAGTTCTATTCGCACCGTCTTGAGTGACCTTGCCACCGCCTGTAATATTTCCGGCGAATGTGTAATCGCTTCCCTGTTTGAAGGACAATGTGCCCTGTCCATCAACATTATTCGCAATTATCACGTCACCCTCTATGCCGCCCGAATTGGTTCCATCACCCAGCTGGAGTATACCGTTACTGACGGTCGTTCCGCCCGTATAGGTGTTCTGTCCGGTAAGAACTAGTTTGCCGAGCTCAGTTTTATTAAGACCTTGATTACCGGTAAGTTCAGATCCGATGGTTGCTGTCGTTGCGGCGCCATCGACAGTTCCATCACCAACCGCGATGATAGGCGCTCCCGTTGTGCTGGTAAGATTGAGAGAGTCCCCATTGATTACATAACCATCGACAACGAAGCGCATGCCAGCTGTATTAATCTGCCCAGCCGTGTCGTCGACGGTGACGTTACCTTTCTTGCCACCGAAGAACGCGAATGAGCCATCATCGAAAGGCGCGAGCACACTAGCCTGATCGTCTGACCAGTTTGCGGCGGTCGCGGCCCACGTACCATCACCTCCTACGATCTGATGATTACCGATATCGGCCAGCGTTCCTTCTCCATTCCAGAACTGAACTTTTGCGCCAGAAGTATTCACGATATAAACAGAACCAGTATAAGCGGTCACAACCGACATACGGTCCTTCGTCGCCTGTCCACCCGGCACGTCACCAAACGAAAGGCCGTTATCCGTCAGGGTGCCATCATAGGTGAAAAGCTTATAAGTTCCTCTACCAAACCCGCCAGTATCACCTACATTGAGCGTACCATCCATCGTCAGATTACCATCCACATGGAAAGCAGTTTGCTGGGACACACTGCCCCATTGGACGCTAGTCGTGCTATTGGCGGTAAGGGTCAGATTCCCTCCGATAGTCAGCGTCTGCCCGCCCTGCCCCCTGAGCGTTCCGCTTCCCACATTCACATCGCCGTCGATCTTGCCAGCCCCACCAACAGCGGCCGTAGTGCTAGCGAGATTCACACTGCCCACCAGTTCGCTATTGACCTGAAGATAGCCGTCGTTGATCGACGCAGTTCCAGTGGCCGTACTTGCATTGCCGTTGATAATCAGTTTACCACTTCCGAGCTTCGACCAGTCAGTGGTTCCGGTCATATTGCCAGCCAATGTCAGGTCGGCATCGTTCTGGAATGTCGCTCCGGCATCGCCGACAACCACATCGCCGCTCATCGTGAACTGCGCAGTATTCCGCAATGTACCATTCTTGATTGTCAGCGAGTTGCCCGCGCTGCCCATATTGGTGTCAGACGACACCGACAGCGTTCCGCTGTTGATCGTGGTGCCACCACTATAAGTGTTGGAGCCCGTCAATGTCAGCGTATCACTGCCGGATTGTTCAACGCTACCAAAACCGCTGATCTGTCCAGCGAAGACCGGATTACCCGACAGGTCGAAGACAAGCGTGCCCTTGTTATTGGCGTCCACGCCAGTATTGACATTGCCCTGGATTCTGCCCGTTGCACCGCCATTACCGAGTTGAAGCTTGCCAGCAGTGATGGTTGTGCCACCTGAATAGTTGTTGTCCCGGGTCAGAACAAGCGCTCCCGCCCCGCTCTTTGTCAGTCCTCCATTGCCGGATATGACGCCGTTGACAATCGTATCATTGGCCGTGTCGTCCGTTTCAATCGTGCCGTTGCCTGCTCCCAGAGCGATGGCGCGCGCGCTGGCAAACCCCTGGTTATACTTGAGCGTTCCGCCATCAATAGCAACCTGACCGTTGATATTGCCGAGGTTGTTTTCAGCGCTGATCGAAAGTGTTCCGGCTGTGATCGATGTGCCCCCACTATAGCTGTTGTTTGCTGTGAGGATCGTTTCTCCGGTACCCTTCTGCGCAAACTGGCCTGCCCCAGAGATCACGCCACCAAAGCTGAATGTGCCTGTCTTGTTGACTGCGAATGTTGCTTTCTCCGGTCCATCAGCATCGACGGAAACACCCTCGGTCTCGATTATAGTGCCACCGTCACCCAGTTCCAGCGTGCCGTTCAAAACGTCAGTTCCGCTGGTATAGGTATTGGCACCTGTCAATACGAGAGTACCATAATCGGTTTTCTGCAGGCCTTCTGTGCCACCTATCGGCGCCGCGATTGTAGCTGTCATAGCCCGACCATCTTCGGTTGCATCTCCCACACGGATGATGGGCCTGTCAGTCGATGGCGTATTAGGATCATGAGCGAGCGTGATGGAATTGGTGCCCGTCAAACTATATCCATCCGTTTGAAACGCCATACCCGATGCCTGGATACCCGTATCAACGGCTACTGTTCCTACCGGGGCATTAAAGATGGCAAACTCATAGTTCTTCCACGCGCCTGCAACGCCCGGATTATTTTCATCGTGCCAGTTCAAGCCAGTCTGGTTCCAGCTCCCATCACCACCTTGCCAAATGTTCAGGCGAGCACCAGCAGTATTCATAATATTTATCTGCTTGTTATCATCATCGTAAACAATATAAGCATCCGATGATTGACCGTCCGGAACAGTGCCTATAATCAAACCAGAGCCGGTATTGCTATATGTATTCTGATAATCGAACAGGCGATAAGAACCGGGGCCGAAGCCACCGAAACTCGTAATATTGACGGTACTGCCTTGCAAGGCAAGCGTACCTTGAACATTAAACAGACCATTACCGTCGGGGTTACGGGTTCCATAGGCCACATCGATCGTGCTGCCTGCCTGCATGGTCAGACCACCGAGGAAAGTTAATGTCGTACCATCCTGCCCCTTCAGTGTTCCCGCTATTGTAGTATCACCACCGATCGTGCCGCCACCAGCAAGCGTTCCATTGGTCGTTACAGTCATTGTTGATGCCGCACTGCCAAGAGTGCCATTCACATAGAGACTTCCTGCCGTGACATTCGTTGTTCCTTCGAAAGCACTGCTGTCGCCTGTAAATGTTGCAGAGCCAGCCCCATTCTGATTAAGAACGCCGTTGCCACTTAGAACATTATTAAAATCAATGTTGGTGTTAGCAAATGCATTGAAAGCGAATGTACCGTCGTTCACCACGTTGCTTTTGAAAGAACCATTCGTGGTCCCATCACCAATCTGCAAGGTTCCGCCCTCAGCAATGGTCGTACCTCCGTCGAGGTTTACAGAACCCGTCAGAACTGTCGTGCCAACACCGGATTGTTCCAGTTTTCCGCTTCCAGCGATATCCCCTCCATAGGTCAGCGTATCGCGGCTGAAGACCAGAATACCGTTATTCTCGATGTTGCCGGTAATGCTCCCTGTCAAACCGTCACTGCCACCAATTTGCAGCGTCCCCTGCTCAATAGAAGTTCCGCCGCTATATGTATTATCACCGGAAAGTACTAGCTGACCTTCACCGATTTTCGTCAACTTGCCGGCACCAGTAATACTGCCCGACATCTCCGCAATGTTCAGCATGGAGTCGATTGTGCCGCCCCCGGCTTGAAGTACAACGCTTCGAGTGGAATTGAAGTCACTGCCAGCAACCTGAAGCTCGCCGCCATTGAAGGAGAGGGTGCCTGATGTATCGCCCAAATTTTGATCGCTATCGACCCGCAACACACCATTATTTATGGACGTATCGCCCTTATATGTATTAACGCCCTCAAGTACGAGCGTACCTTCGCCCGCTTTGGTGAGACCGCCATTGCCACCGACCACCTGACTGATCGTTGACGTTCCATCATCGGTCTGGATCGTTGCTTCCCCGTTAAGCGTGAAGGCGCGATCCATGCTGATGTCATTTGTCAACTCAAGCGTAGTACCGTCAGCCATCGTGACAGCGCCGTTTGCCGCACCAAGATTGGAGTCGGCTTCAATCTGCAGAATGCCACCGTTGATCACCGTGCCGCCATTGTAACTGTTCGCTCCAGAAAGGGAGAGCTTACCAGTACCTATCTTGGTCAGCGCGCCAGTTCCGGATACCACATCAGCAAGCGTGTTGTTGTTTGCTCCAGTGTCAATGGTCCCTCCGCCATTCAGTTCAATGGCATGGTTGAGCGCAAAGGAATTATTTAATCTCAGGGTCGCGTTGTTGGCAATGTTCAGCCCACCGGTGCCCAAATTGTCGTCTTCACTGATTGCAAGCGCACCCGCCGTGATCGAAGTGCCACCGCTATAAGCGTTATGACCGGAAAGGGTGGTGGTGCCTGCTCCGGATTGGAGAACTGAGCCGGTTCCAGAAATGACCCCCGCAAAGTCGTGATCTCCGCTGTTGGCAAATTCGAAAATACCCAAATTGGTGACATCGCCGGTAATCCAGCCCGCGCCGCTCAAACGAAGCGTACCATTCCGGATCAAGGTATTACCGCTGTAAGAATTTCCGGCATCCGTCAGAACGAGCGTTCCGCTACCATCTTTCGTCAACTCGCCAGCGCCGGACAGCCTCCCATTGAGAGTGGCCGTTTGGCCCTGGGTGTCGATGACACCACCGGCCTCGTTAATCGTCATCGCCCGAGTGATTGAAACGTCCGCGGAGAATTGCAGCGTTCCGCCATTGAAAATGACTGCGCCACCAGCTTGACCAAGGTTATAATCATTGCCAACCTGGACGATACCGCCGTCAAGGAAACTGCTACTATAACTGTTTTGCCCTGCCAGAACGAGTGTACCTGCACCAGTCTTGTGCAGTTCGCCACCCCTGATGACGCCGTTCAAGGTGCTGTTGCCCGTCATCGTATTGATAGTAGAACCCGTCGCTCCAAGCGTAATGTCTCTCGCGCTTGTCACTCCCTGGCTAAACTGCAGTTCAGCGCCCTGAGCAATCGCTACAGCGCCCGCAGCATCACCTAGATTCCCGTCATCCGAAATCTGCAGGATACCCGATTGGATGTCGGTTCCGCCCTGATAGCCGTTCGCACCACCCAGAACGAGCGTTCCCGTTCCAGTCTTATTCAGCACTCCGGTTCCGCTCAGCTTACCGGTGAGTGTATTGAACCCGTCATCAACAACATTGATCGTACTGTTGGCATCGGTAAGATCGATATTGCGCGCAGTATTGAAACTCTCATCCAGACGCAGAGTTGCATTGCCGATGATGATGCGGTTGCTGGCGTTCGCGCCGAAGTTCGCGTCTTCCAGAACCGCCAGCGTACCCGCGTCGATTTCGGTATCGCCTGTATAAGTGTTGGCACCGGTAAGGAGAAGCGTACCAGCTCTTGTCTTGGTAAGCTTACCTCCATCAATCACGCCTGATATCGAGTTATCGTACCCATCAACATCAATTGTTGCCCCGGCACCACCCAGCGTCAGATCATGCGTCATGGTGAAGGTATCGCCAAACCGCAGTGTCGCATCGTTGACATAAAGGTGACTATGGGGGTTCCCCAGATTGCTGTTATCGCTGATCTGCAGTGTTCCCGCATTTACATGCAGGTCGCCGGTAAACGTATTGTCACCGCCCAGAACAAGCGTTCCGGTGCCGAGCTTGGTGAATTGTCCAGTACCGCCAATGACACCTGTAATCGTGTCGGTCTTGGCTCCGGTGTCGATGGTGCCACCATTCACCCCGATCGTATAGCCTCGCGTCGATGAGATATCTTCAGCGAACTGGAGCGTACCGCCATCAAGCGTGACAGCGCCCGCGACATTCCCGAGATTATTATCGGCAGAAACGATCAGCCGACCGGCCAGAATATCCGTGCCGCCACTATAGTTGTTGCTTCCCGTGAGCGTTATATCGCCAGCGCCCCTCTGAACCAGCTTTCCACGACCATCAATCCTATTGCCTAGTGTGAAATTGCCAGAGCGGTCAACTGCCAGAACGGCATCAGGGTCTTCGTCCGGCTTTCCGATCATGATGTCACCGATCACACTGCCGGTCGTTCCACCATTTCCAAGCTGAAGCGTGCCAGCCTGAATGGTCGTGTCGCCTGTGTAATCATTATCCGCCGTGAGTATCAGAGTGCCCAGATCGCTTTTTTCCATGCCCTTTGAGCCGGAAAGAACCGAACCAACGGTAGCGGTAACGGTAGCATCTCCAGCACTGCCCACGCGTATGATCGGTGCAACTGTAGAGCTGCTCTCAAGGGTCAGGGGACCACCGGTAACGGAATAGCCGGTGGTTACAAACTGCATACCGCTTGTACTAACTGGCCCCTGGACCGTTACCGTACCGGATTGGCCGGAAAAAATCGCAAATTGAGCAGCGTTCCAAATATTATGCAGACCACCATTCTCACCTGTCCAGTTTGTGGCTCCAGCTTCCCATATACCATCGCCACCCGTCAACGATCCGCTGGCGCTTGTTACAGTGCCATCCCAGTAACCAAGCTGCATTCCCTGAGTATTTGTAAAATAGTAGTCATGCCCGTTCTGATCGCGGTTGAACGTAACGTCGCCAGGATTCACTCCCGACGGAAGAGTGCCTGGTGTCAATGTTCCAGTAATCGTTCCGTCTGCGTGGAACAGGTTGTACTGGCCAGGGCCAAAACCGCCAAGGTCGGCGACATTCACGACGTTGGCGTTGAAATTGAGATTGCCATTAACATTGAACAGCGTACCCGCATTAGCATCGAATGCACCGTAGGATACATTCAACACACTTCCCGAAGCGAGCGTCAGATCACTCCCGAAATTGAGCGTGGAACCTTGCGTTCCTACAAGTGTGCCGCCGCTGCTAATCGTCGTATTCCCGCCAATGGTGCCCGCGCCTCCAAGCGAGGCACCACTCGCAACGGTGACAGCGCCGGAGCCGAGCGTGCCATCAACCATAAGTCCGCCAGCGCTCACCGTCGTAGCCCCGGTGAAACCCGAATTATTTCCGCTTAGTGTGAGATTGCCCGTGCCCTGCTTTTCCAGAGTGCCGGTTCCGCTGAGGACATTGGTGAAATCAATGTCATGGTCGCGATCGACGATCAAATTACTGTTGTTGAGTATGTTGCCGTTAATAGAGCCCTTGGTGCCATTGCCGATCTGCAACGTACCTTCGGAAATCGTCGTCAACCCCGTATAATCATTGTCGCCGGTGACAATCAGCTTGCCTGCGCCGCGCTTTTCAAATGTACCGGAACCGCTGATTTTCTTATCGTAGGAAACGTCGTCCGAGCGGTTCACGACCAGAGCCGCATTGTTTACGATATCGCTGTTTATGCTTCCGCTCGCGCCGCCTGCACCGATCTGCAGCGTACCGCTATCAATCGTGGTCAGACCGGTGTAGCTGTTGTTACCCGTCAGGATGAGCGTACCGGCACCGGTTTGCTTCAACGATCCCGTTCCGGTGATTGTGCCTGCATAAGAGTAGGAATCAGAGCGTTTAAACTCCAGACTTCCGCTGTTCCTGACATTGCCGGATATGGCACCGCTTGCGCTATCGGCACCGACCTGCAGCGTGCCGTTCTCGATCACAGTATCGCCGGTATAGGTATTGGCGCCGGTCAAAATCGTGCGGCCTGTGCCGCTTTGCCTCAGTATACCGGTACCGCTTACCACTCCTGAGAAGGTACTCGCATCGTTGCGGTTGAATACCAGCGTTCCGTTGTTGACAACATTGCCTGTGATCGATCCCGCCGCGCCGCCGCTGCCGAGCTGTAATGTACCTGCCGAAATCGTCGTGCCACCGCCATAGGTGTTGGCGCCAGTCAGAACCAGCGTTCCGCCACCCACCTTGGTCAGTGCCCCTGCACCGTCTATGACACCATTGAGTGTATCGGTATTTGTACCGGTATCAATGGTGCCATTCCGGCTTGTGATATGGTAGGCGCGCGCGGATGTAATCGTGCCTGCGAGGTTAAGCGTACCGCCATCCAGCGTCACGGCGCCACTTGATGCACCAAGCTTGTCGTCGCTGGCGACTTGCAACGTGCCGCCGCTGATGGTTGTGCCGCCAGCAAAGGTGTTTGTACCACTGAGAATAAGCGTACCCGCACCGCTCTTCACCACGGAACCGGAGCCGCTGATGTTACCGGCGTAGGTCTTGTTGTCACTGCGATTAAAGCTCAACGTACCGTTGTTCGTAACCGCGTTGCTGGCAAGCCAACCTGTTGTGCCGCCACTACCCACTTGCAGGGTACCAGCCGAAATCGTCGTGGCCCCTGTATAGATGCTGTCACCAGTAAGGGTGAGCGTTCCCGCGCCTGATTTGGTCAGTGTGCCGCCACCACTGATCACACCGGCGTAGGTGAGATCGTTCGAACGGTTGAAAACCAGAGAAGCGCTGTTGACTATATTGCCTATAATTGAACCCGTCGTGCCGCCATTACCGATCTGCAACACACCAGCCGTAATCGAAGTCGAACCCGTCGCGGTATCGGCACCAGTCAGAATCATGGTGCCCGCGCCTCTCTTCGTCAGCGCGCCTGCACCGGTGATCGCACCAGAAAAAGTGCTGTTGCCAGCAGCGGTCTCAATCGTGCCGCCGCCAGCACCGAGCGTCACAGCCCGCGCATTGTCGAAGGCGGACGAAAGACGCAACGTGCCGCCGTTAAAGTTCAGGCCGCCAGATGTGGCGCCAAGATTGTTATTCGCGCCAGCAACAAGCGTACCGCCATTGATATTCGTGCCGCCTGTGTAGATGTTAGTGCCAGACAAAACCAGCGTGCCCGCACCTATCTTGGTCAGCGCACCACCGGCACCAAGGTTCTGCGAAACAGTAAAGGTGTTGCCGGCACTGTCGATATCAAAGCCGCCGCCGCCCGCGTTCCATGCCATTGATCGGGTCGTGCTGTTAAAACTGTTTCCGGTAACTTTTAGCGTGCCACCATTAAAATTAATCCCGCTTCCGTTGCCACCAAGGGCGGCATCCGAACTGACTGAGACTGTACCGCTGATGAGCCCGATATTACCGGTAAAGGTGTTGGCACCGCTTAACGTCAGCGTGCCGGTTCCATTGTATCTTAAGCCATTCGTACCGGAAATAACTCCAGAGAATGTGGAATCTCCACCCGTCAGGTTCAGGCGTGTGCCGCCCATGTTAACCTGACCGTTCCCCGAGAGGGTACCAATGGCGAAGTCATCCTTGCCACTCGTAATACCGGTAGCATCAAATGAACTGGTCCCACCATCCACCGTGATTGACGCTCCAGACGCTGTAGCTGCTCCGCTAAACTTCAGCGTACCACCACCTTGAGCACGAAGCTTGGTATTGGTAGCGGCAGTGTTGCCCTGGAATTCAACCGCGCCGCTATTGCCTGCGATTACTGTCGACGCATTAGCTCCGAGCATAATGTTGGACGCGGTGGCAAAATCTATCCCGTTAAACGTAATTTTTGAATTCGACCCATATGTCCCGAATGCAGCCGAGCCGTCCCCTTGAATTGACATCGTTCCCGGCAAGGCATCGGCACTGTTTCCGCCCGTGAATGTTTTGGTTGCACCACTTTCAGCAAGGACGCCATAAGCGCTTTTCCCTGTCGTGGATATTGAAGTTGCCGCATTCATCTGAACGCTTGAGCCAGCCCCCACCAGCCAGACACCGTGCCCATTCGAAGAAACCGTTGAAATATTGACGTTATTGAGAACAACACTGGCTCCACCCGATACTGAAACCGCTTCAGCCGATGTTGCTCCCGTTGTTTGAATGCGCGTCCCAGTAGCGGTGATTGTGCTACCCGCCCCGGTCGCATACAGACCAATGCCGCCCGCGCCATTGGCCAAAACGGTCGCAGAGCCTATCGTAAGCGCTCCACCGCCATTTACAGTGATACCATTCTTGCTGGCTGATTTGGCTGTAATCTTGACGCCATTCCCAATAGTTGCAGCCTTGCCACCTGCAATGACCACGGCATCTGCTCCCGTGGCCGTGATCTGAGTATTCGCACCTGTGATGGAAAGAGAAGAACCTGCATTCTTGCCGGTATAATAAACCGCACTTGCAGCAGCCGTGGTGATCGTGCTGTCCTGAATTTTCAGCACCCCTTCCTCACCATAAGCACCATAGGCATTCGCAGCAGATGTAGTGACAGAACTGCCATTGGACAGAGTCAAGCTACCGCCGTCTTTCGTATAGATGCCATGTGAAGCACTACCAGTCGTTGTGATAGTAACATTATTTAAGTTGACCGTAGACGACGCACCGGTGGCTAATGCTCCGCCGCCCCCCGTTGCACTTCCAGAGTTGATAGTGACGTTCGTTAGATTGACGACACCGCCAGCAGAAGCCCATCCGCCGTAGGAATTATTTCCTGAAAGTGTTAATGTACCCCCATTTACGGTCATCGTGCCCGTATATGCTGCCGCGGCATGACTCTGCGTATTTAATGTTGTTACTGTAACATTAGTAGCAATTATAACGGAGCCGGTATTCTTTGCATACATTCCGTAGGCACGATCTCCATCGGTTTGGATTCTATTATTGCCAGCAGCGGTGACCGTTCCGCCAGCAGTGCTTTGCAACCCGTCGCCATCCCTCCCTGTTACTGTAACAGTATCACCATCCGCAAGATTCTTATTAGTCTGCGTTGTCGTATAATCCGTCGCGGCTGCTCGATGGCTGTTGAGCGCCAGGCCGGAAACCGACAGCGCCAACACCAGCGCCACTTGCGCCAGAAGGCTACCGCCTCGCTGCATCCTGCTTCCTGCGGCCTCGCCTGTCTGCCCCGGAACAGGAGGGAAATTCCAAGGCCTGCGTTCAGCGCTCTGAACTGACGCACCATCCCAAAGCTCGCGAGAAACGAAGTTGCGGTTGTTCTCGTCGCGAAATTTTCCAGCAAAGCAGCAATCAATCACGCTGTAAGGTCCCTTGGCAAAAAAGCGCGCCACAACGCGCCGGAAACACATTCTAATTAACAGTGCTGGCACACACATTGAGACTAACTATAATAAAAATTAGAATCATAGCGACCATCATCAAAATACGCACATTATTTATTCAATAAACCAAGCAGTCAATAGTCCAAGGTTGAATGTATTATATTGTATTTTAGTTATTTTATATTTATTAATAACTATATTAGCAATTACTGTTTGTTATAGATAACTATCATTGTCATTTTAAGTGGCAATATAATAGCCGTTCTTGCGTAAAGCCGACCGGCCAGAGCGCGCTTCTACAAAGGAAGCCGCACCCTATCCTTTTGTTTTCGCGCACATATCATTGCGAACGAAGCTGGATCGCAAAGCTATCCAGTGGTGACAAAGGATTGATCCACGCGGTGCTTAAATATGTTTCATCGGATCGCCCCACGCGCAAAGATCAGCGAGCCTGCAAGCCATCCGAGAAAAGGGCCTTCACTTGTAGCAGGGCCGCCAGATGCTGAATGCAGGCCCGGTCGGCGCCGCTGATCGGCGTACTGCCGGATGGAGCAGCACATTCGGTCACGCACCATCCGGCAATAATCTCAACTGAGGCTTCCGGCAGAAGCCAGCCTCAACCCCGCCTATGACACGGCGGGGGACGCCCTTTGTCTATTTTTGCAGGGTCGCGCGAACAGTATCGGTCTGGATGATTAGCTGGTGCGCCTTCGTTGTGATCCTGGCATTTTGCGCCCTTATCTCAGTGTTTCCTTTGCTGATTATCACATTTCCCTTCAACAGCGTCTCATTCTCAGACGTTTGCCTGATTTGGTCGGCGCTCATCTTGATTGCGGGGCTTTTTGTCTTCATCGTCTCTGCATTCGCCACTGGAACAAATTGGCTTATAATCAGTCCCACCGACAAGACGGCCACTTGAATTCGCATGTTATGCTCCTCTGCTTTCTCTAAAACAGTAGGAAACCATATGTAATGAAGAGGCATAACCCCAATATCTCGCCACCTATTCTTTCGCCTTATTTCAAGTTGTGAAATTTAAAGAATTCAACTCATGGCAGATTGTGAAGTCTCTCAAACTATGTTGTTCTCGATTCGTGGCCAAGGATGGCAGGTTAACATCCGGCTTGGGTGGAACTTATTTGATGAAGCGATTGTATCTATCGACAGCTAATATTGCGCCTTCAGCCAGAAACGATTTCTGGAGTTCAATCATCCGGCCAATATATGAAATCTCTTCCTACGATGGCGATACAACACACCTTCTGGAAGGTGAGATCTGGTCTTATTCAGCCGGCCCTCTCACAATTGGCGCCACTTCTTTCAATCACCAGCGATATCAACGCGACAAAAGGCTAATTGGGCTGACCGGTTTGGACTTCCATCTTGTCCAGCTCATAACTGTCGGCACCCTCAAGGGCGATTTTGATGGTAAATCTGTCAATGCCAGAGTCGGCGATATTGTTATCATCGACCTTGCACGACCCGTTAGAAGTGAGGCGACAACTGGCCGAAGAATAACCACGACCCTTCCCCGTGATGTACTTAACCGTGCCGTTGCCTGGCGCGATATTCACGGTACGACATTGCCGGGGTACGCACCGGCAACGCGAATGATTGCACATTTTCTGAAAGGCGTACTTGACGTCGCTCACCAACTGACCCCAGAAGAGGGGGCTGCCACCCAAGAGGCCATGATCAAACTATTCGCTGCGTCTTTGAATAACTTGGCCATGCCCCCCCTTTGGCGACGTGGCCGCCTTAAATCACGGACTGAAAGATGCGATCGTGCAATATATCGAGCAGAACCTCTCTTCGTACAATCTTAGTATCACGTCGATTCAGAAACGCTTCAATATCTCCCGCAGTCATCTCTATCGTCTGTTTGAACCGGAAAACGGCATTTCCGGCTTTATAAAGGACAAGCGCCTCAATCTGGCTCTACGCGACCTGACAGGACAACCCAACCGCTCCGTCACGGCCAAAGAACTCGCTTATCAATACGGGTTCGAGTCAGCAGGAGCATTCAACAGACAATTTCGCGAACGCTTTGGCATGTCTGCAAAAGAAATGATCCATGAAGGCCATCTGGCGCCGATGAATGTGGGAAGTGATTTTGATCTTCACAACCACATTCGGACACGGGTTTTGACCGCCGCGCAGGCCATCAACAACACACCGCATTACCAATAGAACTCTGGGTAATTATGGCAGTCAAACCGTTCGCATTCCCGCATGCCCTGCATTCTCTGAATGCCGATAACAAAGCTCCCAGCAGTATGAATCACCACCGATACTGAAATCGGTGATTTTTGGCACAAATTTCCCTGTCTGCAGGCATTTGTTTTTACGCGATATAGAAATATGCTTTACGGCAGGACGCAACTCACTCTCGGAGAGACAACTCCATCTGCATATTTTCAATTATATCGTATTATTTCACTTTAAATTGCATAAATTACTTTACATTAACATTAATTGCACTCAACTTCCCAAACACCATGTCGAAAGATTACAAGTAGATTTTGATGCGTTATTGTATCTTTAAATCACAATTGTAAGCGCCTGGCTGCCGCCAAGAAATGTTATTATATGGGAGGGAATGATGCTGAAGTATACATTGGTCGCAGCCATTTTGTCTGGCGCCGCGATAACGCCGCCGTTTATCGCCGACGCCCGCGCTCAAACGACAGTGGAATGCCGGTCCAGAGATTACAAATACGATGAATGTTACGCTGGCCCTTTATCCAGACCTCAGCTTATTCACCAGACGTCGAGTGCTTCTTGCATTTTAAACCGCACGTGGGGATATAACCCAAAGAGCCGTTACATATGGGTTGCTCAAGGATGCTCCGGTGTCTTTGCAGATGTAGGCGGCTATCACCACGGCCGTGGCGATGGGTTTGACCCGGGAGCACGCCAATATGACCATCGAGGACATGACGTCGGCGGCGTCGTGGCAGGCGCTGTACTTGGTGCAATTGTTGAAGGAATGCTAACTGACCACCAGCAGAAGCACCATCATACAACGAGTAATCATCGCGATTCCGACGACTACAATGGTTGTCACGGAATCGGATGCACCGTCGACAGGCCCGATAACTCCGAGAGCATAGATCGAACACCCCAATTCGACTCGAACGGAGAACCGAACTACGATACTCATGGCAATTATATTGGGTGCCACGGAGTGGGCTGCCTCGTAGACAGCCCGGATTAAAGCTCTCCGGTGAGAGCGAGACTGAATTAATATCCCCGGCATCGCTCTTTATTCAGATAACGACTTGGCTTCAGAACATAAGCTTTGCTTGTCGAGTAACAAAACTCAAAATTTGAAGCCTTACTCTCCTTACCGTGGTGTTTCTCAATGGGAGCATACAGTGACAAGCCTGAAACTTAGACATTTATTGCTCGCTTTCGTACCGCTGGTAGTCGTCGGCTGCGTCACAGCAGACGAAGTCAACCAGGACACATGTTCGTCCTTCGGCTTCCGGCCTGGGACTGACGCATTCGCCAACTGCATGATGGAGCAAAACGCTCGTCACGAAGCTGATGAACAACGCGCTCAAGATCGCATCTATGCGCAGGAACAACGCGACCGCGAGCGTAAAAGAGAGCGTCGCCGCCGCGAAGAAAGTCAGATCGACACAAGACCACAGTTCGATAAAGATGGTAATCCGAATTTTGACACACAGGGCAACTATGTTGGCTGCCATGGCGTCGGATGTGAAGTCGATAATCCGGACAATTAGTCTGGGTGTTGGCGATGACCGGCCACAGTGCCGGTCATCTAGAGCGGTTCCAGTTAGAACGGACCGGTATAGCCGCTTTATCGCTTAGCTTTCACGCACTATCCAAACATAAAGCAGCTTCCTTGCGAAGCATGCTTCAAAAGCTTCCGTCCAACAGTCACAATGCGGTAAAGCCTTTATCCACGAATAGATGCGCGCCTGTAATGAAACTTGCGCCGTCAGTCACCTGGCCATATGCCTGCGAAGCCTGCTCGACCGCAGCATTGACTTCTACTTCGTCCGAAACATCCGCCACAAAATATTGGGCTTCGCCGCCAGCAGCGCGAATTTCGCTCACTGTGGCCGCTGCTGCGATCTCATTCCGGTCGATGATGGCAACTTTGGCGCCTTCTGCTGCGAAAAGTTTTGATGCCGCACCTCCCATTCCCGTTGCACCACCCGAAATGATTGCGACTTTGCCTTGAAGCCTCTGGCTCATCTGTATTTCCTTTAATTAAATTCCGCAGTTCTGGACGGTTCGGTTCAACTCGACGGGAACGCCGTGACGGCCACCAGTGACTGCGAACTCTTCCTCTGGTGAAAGAACCAGCGTGTGGCGATGGTAAAAGCCAAAATAAGCGAGACCGACGAAGTACCAGCTTGCTGCGGCGATGGCCGCCCAGCGATAAAGCGGATCGAAAAACTGGTAAGCAAGCGTAACCATGCAAATCGCAATGGTGAGATAAGCACCAAAGGTTCCAAACGGGCTGCGGAACGGCCTCGCAATTGCAAAATACTTAGCCCTTAGCTGGATACGAAATACTTTGCACGACGTAGGAAACTATTCCCGCGAAGACGATCATGCTGACGAGGAAACCGCCCATGAACGCCACATTGTGTTTACTGCCGAGAAACCAGATAATCAGGAGCGTAGACAAAGCCATGGTCGAACCCGAAGCGATAGCGACATTGGGCGTTTGTGTATGCTTTCCAGTTACCGAAAGGGCTGTCGGCAAACAGCCAGCGCGCGAGAGTGAATAGATGTTTCGCCCGGAAGCAAAAGAACCCGTAAGAAAGCTTGCTGCAAGACCAAGAACAGCGACTGAGGCCAGGAGTTTGGCATCCGTCGCCGAAGTTGGTTCGAAAGCCATCGAGTAGCGGTTCGCCTGATCTGCCCATCGCATATGCTCCCTCAGGGATTGACGCACTGAAGAAAAGGACGCCAAGTGCAAAAATAATCAACGTAACGATGGACAGGATCAACGCGCGAGGCATATCGCACTTTGGGTTTTTGGCTTCTTCCGCGACCAGCGGCAACTGTTCCACCGCAAGAAACATGTAAACGCCAAATGGCAACGAAAGCATGATCCCGGTAATACCGAACGGAAGCCCCGGGCCGTTACCCTCGGGAAGGTGCAAGACTGAACCTGCGGGATCGGTTGCAATGTTCAAAGCTTTTCTCGTGAAGTCAACATGCGGTATCGCGACAACGAAATAAAACAGAAGCACCGCAATTGCCGCGACTGTCACATATACAACCACACGCATGGACATTTCGAGGCCACGCAGAGACAGAGCCAGCATGACCGCATAATTCAGTGGGGGAAGCCGCTCAACAACGCAACACGAACCGTTTAGGAAAACCAGGCCGCCATTACTGTAGCTGACAGTTACTAGCGATCTCCAGACTGACAATCAAATGACAACACCCGCTCCATTTTATCGTTTTGCTTTATGACTGGAATTTTCTAGGCTTATTATACCAAATTAAGACCTTTCATGACTTTGCGCAGTGATGAAACACTTTGATAACCTGCTTCCGTACTCGCGATCACCAGTGGGACACCTTCGGCTTGCCGGCGCATGGCGTGAGATGCCCGCAGGCGTTGACGCCACTCGATAAAGCTCATGCCTGTTTCCCGGCGAAATTTGCGCGTCATCGTCCGTCGGCTCATCCCCACCTCGTCGGCCCAATCGTCAATTGTAAGGTCCAGACTCGGATTTTCGAGAAGACTACGACAAAGCTTTCGCAGTTGTTTTTCTGTGGGAAGCGGTACCGTCAACGGCTGCCTGTCCGCGCACCGGATTTCGTCGAGAATAAGGGCGGAGAGATGCCGACCGCGCCCAGCTTCGTCATAAAGCAAGGGTTCTTTCGCCAACGCCTGAATGGTAGCGTCCAACAATGCGGAGACTTTGAGTACTCGTGTCTCGTCCCATAAGCCTCGCGATATGTTCTCTTCAATATAGACCGAGCACATTTCCGTTTCGCCGAACGTTTCCACCGCGTGCGGCAGGTCCGGCCCCAGTAATACCGCATATCCGCTAGGCAACATGAACGCGCCCTCTTCAGTGCGCGCCGTCATATAACCAGTATTCCCATAGAGCAATTGTCCACGTCGATGACTATGCCAGCCAAAGTTCATGCCGGTTTTGTATTCGCGTCGCATGACCGCTAGGGGGCGCGGTAAATCCTGATAGTCAATAGCGTGTTTCGGTCGCATGCAAATTTCCATTTGGCCCAATTTGACTGAAATTGTCATATTTAGTGGAAATTGCAGAATTTTGACCCGATTGCAACGGAGTTTGGCCTGACTCCATCAGGCTTACCGAATATATTGAGCTGCATAACGCGTTCATTGATAAGCACAAATTAGAATTATTCTGAAATTCAAGTTTGCGCAACGCCAAAATCATTGCTTAGCCCGCAGCCATAATAGCCAGCGGGGAAAAGTGCTGTCTGGCTGATCGGGCGGCAAGGAGACCTAAATTGAATATGAGTGACGCCGCGCGTAAACAGGACACAAAGAACCCGCGACGTATAAGTGTCAAATTTCTGATGGAAACCGCAATTCTTGGTGGCGCAGCCTCCATCGCAATCGCGACGCCATCCACAGCACAGGAAACCGAAGTCCTCCAGCTCAATACGATCGAGATCCGGACATCGGAAGGGAAAGGCCCCCGTGCGCCTGTAGAAGGTTATGTTGCCGAATATAGTCGTGCCGCAACCAAAAGTGACGTGCCTATCCGTGAGACCCCACAGTCGATCTCTGTCGTCACCCGCGATAATATGAACGACCGCGCGGTCCAGTCGGTCAGCGAAGCGATGCTTTATAGTGCTAACGTGAACGCGCAGCGCTATGGTGCCGATGTCCGTTCCGACTATTTTACTGTACGAGGTTTCCCGGCCGATCTCTATCTGGATGGCCTGCGCATTCCGCAGATCGCCAGCCAATCCGGCGGTTATTCCGGCTTCGTCGTCGAGCCCTATTCTCTGGAAAGTGTGGAAATCCTGCGCGGCCCGAGTTCCGCCTTGTTTGGTCAGAGCAATGTCGGTGGCATCGTCAATATGGTCAGCAAGCAACCGCAAGCCGAAGCTTCGCGCGAGATTTATCTACGCGGCGGAAGCTTTGAACGGAAAGAGTTCGGCGTCGATATTACCGGCCCGATCAACAACGATCCCCGTTTCACCTATCGTCTGAACGGAATTTTCCGCGATGCCAACACGTCTTACGACCTGGGTAAGAACGACCGGATTGCGATCAATCCAAGTTTTGCCTGGCGACCGGATGCGGATACCAGCCTCGTGGTTTCTGGAGGTTACCTGAAGGACAATATGGGGCAGGCCGGCGTAATAATTCCGGCCTATGGCAGCGTATTGCCAAACCCGACAGGACAGACAATTTCACGCGACTTTTCCGATGGCAACCCGCGCAATGCGATCTACAAGAAAGAGATCGGTTATGCGGGCTATGATTTCGAACATCGCTTCAATGATACGTTCACCCTTCGGCAGAATTTTCGCTACTCACATATGAAGACAGATTACCGCAATCTGTTCACCGGCGTCATCCCGGCCAGTGGGTGGGATGGGCATACGATCCCCCGCACCAACTATCTCGCTCAGCCGGAACTTGATGCGATAGCTTTCGATACACAATTGGAATCGCGTTTTGATACTGGGCCTCTGGCTCACACGCTCCTTGTAGGCGTCGATCAGCAGTGGCAACGCCTCGACAACTATACCGCTTCGGCAAGCGGCCCATCGCAGGATCTTTTCAACCCAACCTACGACAAGCCTCTCGCCGAACTGTCGCCAACAACACGGCTTTTGCAAAAACAATACCAGACCGGTATTTATGTTCAGGACCAGATCGAAGCGGGCAAGCTGCGCGTCACCCTGGGGGGTCGCAAGGATTTTGTCCGCATTCGTTCCGAACAGACCGCGCTTTCATCCGGAAAAACCACTGACTATGAGCAGGACCCCGACAAGTTTACGGGCCGCGTCGGTGTAGCTTATCTGTTTGATTCAGGTTTCGTGCCATACGCCCTGTACTCGACCTCCTTCTTGCCCACGCTGACACTTGCCGATACGCCGCTCAAACCCACGACCGGCACGTTGAAAGAAGTGGGTTTGAAATATGCACCGGAGGGAGAGAATTACACCATCACGCTTTCGGCCTTCGAGGCTGAGCAGCAAAATGTCGTGAACCGTATCTCCGGCATCTATTATCAGACCGACGAAGTACGGGTTCGCGGGGTTGAACTCGAAGGAACCGCACGTCTTTGGGACAGACTGAGCCTCACCGGGGCATTGAGCTTCCAGGACCCGGAAGTCAGCGAAAGCCAGAACCCAGCCCAAATCGGAAAATTGCCTTATACGGTGCCAAAGAACCAGCAATCCGTGTTCCTGAGCTACGACATGCCACTGCCGGGCAATATCGAAGGTAACCTTGTCGTTGGAGGTGGTGTGCGTCGCATCGGTAAGACGGCAGGCGACACACTCAATACCTTCTATGTGCCTTCCTATACGCTGGTCGATGCGTTTCTTCGCTACGACATCGGCAGCTATCGTCTACAGGTCAATGCCTATAATCTCGGCGACAAGAAGTATGTGGCAGGCTGCAATTCCACCAGCCAGTGCTACTATGGTCAGGGTCGTTCTATCGTGGCGACGACGAGCGTTCGATGGTAGCCGTTTTTTCGCGACGTGATATTCTTGTTGGGGCTGTCTTGACTGCCCTAACAACTGTCGCCCGTGCAGAGCCATCAAGAATAGTAACGCTCGAATGGGCAGCAACGGAAATTCTTCTCTCTCTCGATATTGTCCCCGCGGGCATGGCCGACCTGGCGGGATATCGTCAATGGGTGAACATCGAGAACGATAAGCTTGCCGCCGTAGTCGATGTTGGAGGACGTCAGCTGCCAAGCCTTGAAGCACTAATGCGGCTGAAGCCCGACCTTATTATCACATCCGCATTACGCCATAGCGCCATTGCTGCCCGCTTGAATGAAATTGCACCCACCTTGATGCTCGATATTGGATCCGAGAAGTCCGACTTCTACAGTAATATGGAATCCGGACTCTCGACCATAGGCAAAGCAAGCGGTCGGGAGCAGGAGGCAGGTGTGGAGTGGGCCTCTTTTGAAGGCCGTCTTGCCGACGCCAAGGCGAAGTACTCTTCACTGGAAGCAAAGATCGTCATCGCACAGCCATTGCCGGGCATCGCCCGCCTGCGTATCTTTACATCCAACTCCGCTGCGATGACGACTCTGTCGAAAGCCGGATTTTCCCAGGCTGTCGATCTCGGCATGCAATCCTTCGGCTTCACGACCATGGGGCTGGAAGATCTCGCTGTGCTTAGCCCCGACGCGCATCTTTGCCTTATCGAGGACGAACTCCCACGGGAATTGACGGCAAGTGCTCTCTGGCCTGTACTGCCGGTGGTCTCAAGCAATAAGGTGCACACAATCGGCCCCGATATTTGGCCCTTCGGTTCCACTCGGTCGATGTTGCGTCTGCTTGACCGCGTAGAAGGCGCTTTGCTCCTCTGATCAGGGAAGCTAACGCGATTGACGGCGCATCAATAGAATGAACAACGGCGCTCCGATGAAGGCAGTGACGATCCCTGCCGGAATTTCGTGCGGTGCGATAAGCGTCCTTCCAAACATATCCGCGAAGACTGTGAGAATGGCACCCATAAGCGCTGCAACGGGTACGAGCTGACGATAGCGCGCACCAGTGCAAAACCGCGCAGCATGCGGAGCGATCAACCCCACGAAGCCTATTGCACCGACCGCCGCTACTGCGCCGGCAACCGCCATTGAAGCCAAAAGCATCGTCCAGATTCGAGTGGACATCGTATTGAGACCGATGGATTCCGCTTCATCTCGCCCCATCGCCAGAATATCGAGCCGCCTTACAAACATCATCATCAAGGGAATGAGAGTGAGCCAAGGCACTAGCGCCAACACATCTTGCCAGCTGCGTCCGTGCGTGGACCCCGCTAGCCAGGAAAGCGCTTCCGCAACCTGTAATTTGGCTTCAATGATGATAACGGTGCTTAATGCAGAGAGGCTGGCGGCAACGGCAATACCGGTCAGTGCAGTGCGCTGCGGCGACCTGCTCGCCGAGAACAGCGAAATGAATAGGACAACCAGACAAACACCCAGCGCTGCGAGCAGGGCGAATGACGCGCTTCCGGGCACAACACCGATCAAAAGTCCAGTAAGCCCGGCAAGAGCGGCCCCCTGTGACAGCCCCAGCGTTTCAGGACCGGAAAGCGGATTGCGTGTAGCGAGCTGAAGCAGCAGGCCGGCGCAGGCAAGCAACGCTCCCGCTCCCATGGCGATCAACACACGAGGCAAACGTAGTGTATAGACAGTATACCAATCGGTCCGCCAACCGGCGACTCCGTCGCCGAAGAACAGACCAAGCAATAAAGTTATTATCATTAACCCAGCAAGAACTGGATAAAGTACCGCTTTGCGCTGAAAAAGAACTTTTCCCGCGACGACATTTGCGCGAGGACGTGTTTCACCTCTGATCGTGCGAAGAACCAAAATCAAGACAGGGGCAGCGAAACAGGCGACAAGGACTCCTGTGGGAATGATCGTACCATTGCTGCTCAGCAACTGTGCTGCCACATCCGCCGCGAGAAGTGTGACCGCGCCCAAAATGCTTGCTGATGGCAATAAAATACGGTGTTTACTGAAACCCAGAACCCGCAGGAAATTTGGAACGGCGAGACCAATAAATCCTATAGGTCCCGCGATAGAAACAGCCGCACCGGAAAGAACGACCGTAGCCAACAAACCGACTATGGCTGGTGCCCTTCCCAGCCCGAGTCCCGAAGCCATATCATTTCCAAGTGCCAACACATCGAATTGCCGCCCAAAAAGGATAAGCAGCAATATTCCGCCAATTATCGCGGGCGCCAGCGGTACAATCTTGGTCCAGCCGGACTGCTCCAGAAGACCTGAGGACCATAGAAGAACACCCGATGCCCGGTCGTCGGCCATCAGCACAATCGCTGATGAAAGTGCCGAGAAGGCCAGAGAGATGGCCACCCCTGCGAGCGCAAGCCGGACCGGCTGCGCGCGCAAACCACCACCGGCAAGAAGGCAGAGACTTCCACCAATAACCCCACCGAGGATGGTTGCGAGAAAGCCCGGAAATGCGAACGGAAGCAAGAGACTGACAACAACGAGAGCTAGTTGCGCGCCACTGGTCACAGCCAATATGTCAGGCGCTGCAAGTGGATTGCGCAGTACGGTCTGCATGACCGCGCCCGAAGTCGCAAGCGCGGCACCAACCAGAACGGCAGCCATTGCTCTAGGGAGGCGGATGGTTTCAATAATGATCTGCGCCAATGACTGCGGTCGGAATGGTGCTTGCGAGACGTCATACAGCGCGATGTTACCACTGCCGACAATGAGTTCCGCGATAATCAATCCCAACAGAAGCACGGCCGAAAATATCAACAGGCCAAAAACATGGGTTTTGGGCCTTACGGCTTCCGCGACGACATCCTGTGACGTCATCTGGTGGCCTGATCGTGATCATTAACAATCCAGCGCGGCAGACAAAAGGAGATGGGCAAAACAGGATGTGCGATAACGTCCATGTCGAACTCAAAAGCCTCCTTAAGATGCGGCTTGGTCAGGACACTTCGCGGGCTACCCGAGGCCATAAGCTGCCCCTTGCGCATCAAAATTACATCGTCAGCCAGTTCCATTACCTGATTGAGATCGTGGAGCACGGCTATGATGGTCAGATTACGCTCTGTGTTGAGCTTTTTCAGAAGTGAAAGCAGCTCGGACTGATGTCTGATGTCGAGAAAGTTCGTCGGTTCGTCAAGGAAGAGTACTGAAGGGTCCTGTGCAAGCGCCAAAGCAACCCACGCTCGCTGCCGTTCGCCGCCAGACAACGAAGAAACCTGCCGATGTCGGAGAGGTTCCAAGCCGACCTGCGCAATCGACTGTGCAATTATAGCCCGATCCGCCTGCCCGAGACGCGAGAGCAGTCCTCGATGGGGATGGCGACCATTTTCTACAAGCTCTTCGACCGTCAGACCTGCAGGAACTTCAGGCATCTGCCCGAGTACCGCGACTTTTTTGGCAAGTTCGTTGCGGCGCATGCGACTTATGTCACATCCCCCAAAAAATACTTGCCCTCGCGAGGGCTTTTGCAGTCGTGCCATGCAACGCAACAATGTGCTCTTGCCGGAGCCGTTGGCACCGCAGATCGCCGTTATCCGACCGGATATGACGGAGACGTTAACAGATTTCAGCGCAGGCGAGCCATCATAGTTGACAGATAAATCGGTCACCTGAATGACCGTCGCTTTCGTCTCCATTCTAGAACTCTGTTTCCGACAAGTTTTACGCAACTTTCATTGTGGCGGAGGATGGCCTGTACCGATAACACTGTTTTAACTGAGGCAAGCGGGATTAGAAACCCCTATTGCGGGTGGAAATCGACAGTCATAAAATGGTCCTGCCATTTTAGGGAGGACGACTTGACGTATCCAGTTCTGAAGCTTCTTGGCTCCCGGTTTGATGAAGTGTGTGATGATCTCGTAAATTACGCTTTCGGAGACGAGTGGTCCGTATAGGCTCGGTTAGCACTTTCCTTAAGGCACATCCGACGACTTTCGCGTATGGGACGTTTTGTTTCTCGGAATATGTCCGTTTGCTTCGTGCTCGGTCCGTGACACATTGTGGACTGGACGAGCGTGGACACTGGAACATCGGGAGATATCCTGAGCGACAGACCAAGTCTCGCCTTTAAGCATCCACCTGACCTTCCGATTAATGAACTGAAAAGTTTCTGTCAGCGCGTATGTGCTCTTGGTGACCGCGTCTGCTGAGGTCTTTTGCCGGCCATCTTACCAGTCTTCGTGCAACCTATCATTGCCCATACAAACTTGCACCTGTCGTTGCACCCATTGGCAACTGAATGTTTCGATTTGGTCGTCGTCCGTCGTACTCAAGGTGATAGCCTTGTCTGTACGTCGCCGAACTATTGCCAGCCGCCAGGGCCGCCATGTGAAAGTCGAGCTAATCGAATGAGCAGAGGCGCCTTTGCACAGACAAATTTCAATATCAACAAAGCGTTTTGACCGTCTCAGCAAAACGTCCGTCGTTTGGTTCAGATATGTCCTCACCACTTCAAAAACGGATAGCTAAGGATCAGTACGATTATTCAAGAAATACGAGGCGTGATCGCAAACGCACTCCAGATGGGTTCTCGCGACCGCTCAATTTCCCTATTCCAAGTCGCCTCTTTCGTAGATGAACTCTCGATTGAGTACAATGCCCCTGGGAATATTGCTGATCATATGGCATTGGCTATAAGCAATGACTTCGTAAAGCAATCACGACAACTGCGCCACATTGATATTGGGCGTAGCACGGCACTTTATTTCCTATCTTTGCATCTTAAGAGGCGAACAAATCTTGTTCCGCCCCCTCCATTGGGATGCCGTTGATCGGAAGACGTGTTCCGTGTGGGCGTGAGTCGATCTCCGCAGATGTTTCGGTGACACCGCTCCGGCACGCATGTCAGTTTGTCCGGCATGTGGGTGCGATGATTTGCGATCCGCCTTTTACCAAAACTCTACGAGGTAGCCTAGGCCGTGGTCTCATGAATAGGCTAGCTATTTGAATGGATTAGTTATTGAAAGGCCTCGGATTTGGAGGTCTTTGATGTCACGTCGCCGCTATGAACTCACAGAACGAGAATGGTCGATTATTGCACCGCTGTTGCCGAGCAAACCTCGTGGCGTTC
>JACDJC010001119.1_pt1 | contig 25154 bp, 16 predicted proteins | sample 7454191 | NCBI WGS metagenome assembly JACDJC01 (sample SAMN14253291, study PRJNA609438) | sludge metagenome | isolation source: sludge after 25d culture with pyrite and EDTA | collected 2018-12-20 | reverse complement strand
GTGATGCGGATGATGTTCCGGTTCTCTTCCATGACGAGGAGATATACCGCTTTGTATCCCTTATACAAAAGAAAAACCCGGCCTTTCAGCCGGGCTCTCCCTCCTCCTCAGGATGGTAAAAGCATGTCTCCAAAAAGTGGGAACCGGTTTTTGGATAACGACATGCGTAGAAAAAGCTATTCCGCAGCGATACGGATGGCCGGGGCCGCGTCCTTTACCTCGTGATCGACATGGCTTTCGAACTTCTCGAAATTCGTGACGAACATGTCGACCAGCTTCCTGGCCTGCGCGTCATAGGCAGCCTTGTCGGCCCAGGTCGAGCGCGGATCGAGAATGGACGTGTCGACACCCGGTACTTCAACCGGAACGGCAAAGCCGAAATTCGGATCGATGCGGAATTCCGCATTGTTCAGCGAACCGTCGAGAGCCGCAGCCAGAAGCGCGCGGGTTGCCTTGATCGGCATACGCTTGCCAACGCCGTAAGCGCCGCCGGTCCAGCCGGTATTGACCAGCCAGCAATCGACCTTGTGCTCGGCGATCAGCTTGCGCAGCAGGTTACCGTATTCCGACGGATGGCGCGGCATGAACGGTGCGCCGAAGCAGGTCGAGAAGGTTGCTTCCGGTTCGGTCACGCCCTTTTCGGTACCGGCGACCTTGGCCGTGTAACCGGACAGGAAGTGGTACATGGCCTGTGCCGGCGTCAGCTTGGCAATCGGAGGCATCACGCCGAAGGCATCGGCGGTGAGCATGATGATGTTCTTCGGCTGGCCGCCCTTGCCCGTCTTCGATGCATTCGGGATGAAATCGAGCGGATAGGCGCAACGGGTGTTTTCCGTCAGCGAGCCGTCGTCGAAATCCGGCTGGCGGTGTTCGTCGAGAACGACATTTTCCAGCACCGTGCCGAAGCGCTGCGTGGTCGCGTAGATTTCCGGCTCCGCTTCGGCAGACAGACGAATGGTCTTTGCATAGCAGCCGCCTTCGAAGTTGAAGATGCCGTGCTCGCCCCAGCCATGCTCGTCATCGCCGATCAGCGTACGGGTCGGGTCGGCTGACAGCGTGGTCTTGCCGGTGCCGGACAAGCCGAAGAAGACGGCGGTGTCACCGTTCGGGCCTTCATTGGCCGAGCAGTGCATCGGCATCACGCCCTTGGCAGGCAGGATGTAGTTGAGAGCGGTGAAGACCGACTTCTTCATTTCACCGGCATAGGAGGTGCCGCCGATCAACACGATCTTGCGGGTCAGGTCGACCGCAATCACCGTTTCGGTGCGCACGCCATAGCGTTCAGGATCGGCCTTGAAGGACGGCAGATCGATGATCGTCATTTCCGGGACATAGGACGCAAGCGCTTCCTGTTCCGGACGGATCAGAAGATTGCGGATGAACAGCGAATGCCAGGCATATTCGGTGATGACGCGGGCATTGATCTTGTTGCCGGCATCGGCGCCGCCGATCAGATCCTGCACAAAAAGCTCCTTGCCCTTCGCGTGGTCGATGAAATCGGCATAGAGCAGCTCGAAAGCCTCGCGGCTCATCGGCTTGTTGTTGTCCCACCAGACATGATCTTCCGTGTCGGCATCGCGCACGACGAACTTGTCTTTCGGCGAACGGCCCGTGTGCTGGCCGGTGCGTGCGACAAGCGCACCCTGTGCCGACAGTTCGGCTTCGCCCCGGCGGACGGTTTCCTCATAGAGCCGGGCGGCCCCGAGGTTGTAAAAGACTGCGGAGAGTTCCTTCAGTCCTGAAGTGGCAATGGAAGCGGCCGTGTTGTGAATGCCGGTCTCTCTCATGATGTCTCCGCCATATGGTTTGACAATTGATCGGTCTCTTTTCGCGCCTACCAGATTGATCGCGAAATAGAGGATGGCAGTCAGAAACAGATTAATCGTGGCAATTCAAATATTTAATCGATTTAAAATTTTTGAAATTTTTTTAAATCGTTTAATCTATGCGTTATGAGCTGTGAGTTCCGGGGATTGGCGGTGACCCTGGCTTGAGCTCAGGTATTAACCAAAGAGCGATTCGGCTCGTGGTGTTTGGTGGCTTCTGCTGGCGCCGCCACATTTTGTACCTAATTTGTACTGCACAAGCAGGCACATTATAATAGTATCGATGTGTAATAAGGCGCTCGATCTATACCCCGCCAGTCTCTGGCGGCTGAAAGACGTCACCAGCCGGGCCTTCCGGTTGGCTTAGTTGAAGGAGAAAGGTTCGCATGAAGGAAGCCTCGGCAACGCAGACGATTGCGCTGGTCGACGACGACCGCAACATCCTGACCTCCGTGTCCATCGCGCTGGAATCGGAAGGCTATCGGGTCGAAACCTACACCGATGGCGCGTCCGCGCTGGATGGTCTGATGGCGCGTCCGCCCAATCTTGCGATCTTCGATATCAAGATGCCGCGCATGGACGGTATGGAGCTTCTGCGCCGTCTGCGCCAGAAATCCGACCTCCCCGTCATCTTCCTCACCTCCAAGGACGACGAGATCGACGAGCTTTTCGGCCTCAAGATGGGCGCGGATGATTTCATCACCAAGCCGTTCTCGCAGCGTCTTCTGGTCGAACGCGTCAAGGCGGTGCTTCGCCGGGTTGCCGCACGCGACGGTACGGCCAAGCCGACCGGACAGCAGGCAAAATCGCTGGAGCGCGGCCAGTTGGTCATGGATCAGGAGCGCCACACCTGCACCTGGAAGGGGGAACCTGTCACGCTGACGGTCACCGAGTTCCTCATCCTTCATTCGCTGGCGCAGCGTCCAGGTGTCGTGAAAAGCCGTGACGCCCTCATGGATGCGGCTTATGATGAGCAGGTCTATGTGGATGACCGCACCATCGACAGCCATATCAAGCGCCTGCGCAAGAAGTTCAAGGCGGTTGACGACGATTTCGAAATGATCGAAACGCTCTATGGCGTCGGCTACCGCTTCCGCGAGGCCTGATAGATAATTACATATCGCCAGTCCGTGAGGTCTGGCGGTAGTTTAGTGAGAGCAGACAGAGCGACATGGTCGCAGAAACCGGGAACGACGGCCTTGTCGGCCAGAAATCGGATTTGCGCGAACGCAGGGCCCGGCGGCAGCGCTCGGTGTTCTGGCGTCGCTTTTTTGCGCCCCTGCGCAAATTTCTCGGCCAATATCTGTTTTCGAGCCTGACGCGCCGTATCCTGTTTCTCAATCTGGCGGCGCTGGCGGTTCTTGTTTCCGGCATTCTCTACATGAATCAGTTCCGCGAGGGGCTGATCGACGCGAAGATCGAAAGCTTGCTCACCCAGGGCAAGATCATCGCCGGCGCCATCTCGGCTTCGGCGACCATCGACACCAATTCTCTGATGATCGATCCGGAAAAGCTCCTGGAGCTTCAGGCCGGGCAAAGCCTGACGCCATCGCCGGATTCACCCGACAACTGGGAGTTTCCGATCAATCCGGAAAAGGTTTCCCCCCTGTTGCGCCGGTTGATTTCGCCGACGAGCACGCGGGCGCGCATCTATGATCGCTATGCCAATATGCTGCTCGATTCGCGCGCGCTCTATTCGCCGAGCTTTCCTTCCGCTGGCCCTGTGCTTCGCTATGACCTGCCGCCGATCGAAGAAGAGACACCAACCATCTGGGAACGGGCCGGAACGTGGATTTCGCACCTGTTCTACGGCGGAGGCCTGCCGGTCTATCAGGAACAGCCGGGCGGCAATGGCCTCGCTTTTCCGGAAATCGTAAAGGCTCTGGCCGGTTCGCCGCAAACGGCGCAGCGGCGTAATGAAAAGGGCGAGCTGGTCGTCTCGGTTGCCGTGCCGATCCAGCGTTCGCGCGCAATATTGGGCGTGCTCCTGCTCTCTACCGAAGGCGACGATATCGACAAGATCGTACAAGCCGAACGCATGGCGGTTTTCCGCGTGTTCGGCGTCGTGTCGCTGGTCATGGTCATCCTGTCGCTTTTCCTCGCATCGACGATTGCAAGCCCGCTGCGCAAGCTTTCCGCTGCTGCCGACCGCGTTCGTCATGGTGTGAAAAGCCGTGTGGAAATTCCCGATTTCTCCGAACGTCAGGATGAGGTCGGCCATCTTTCCACGTCTATCCGCGAGATGACTGATTCGCTCTATACCCGTATCGAGGCTATCGAAAGCTTTGCCGCGGACGTGAGCCACGAGTTGAAGAACCCCCTCACTTCGCTGCGCAGTGCTGTCGAAACTCTGCCGCTTGCCAAGACCGAGGAATCGCGCAAGCGGCTTCTCGACATCATCCAGCACGACGTTCGCCGCCTTGATCGCCTGATTACCGATATTTCCGATGCTTCTCGTCTCGATGCGGAACTCGCGCGCGAACATATTGACCGCGTCGATATGAAGACGCTTCTGACCAATCTTGTGACGGCAGCGCGTGAAGTGCGCCGCAACAAGGTCGGGACGGAAATCATCTTCAATACCGGCAAGCTGCCTGCCGGAAAGAAGGGCTTCTATGTTGCCGGTCACGATCTGCGTCTCGGTCAGGTGGTCAGCAACCTGATTGAAAATGCCCGTTCTTTCGTGCCCGACGATACTGGACGTATCGTGGTATCGCTGAATGGTGAAGGCAGCCGCTTGCGGGTGCTTGTCGAGGATAATGGCCCTGGCATTCCGATCGAGAATATCGAACGTATCTTCGAACGTTTTTATACGGATCGTCCGGCATCGGAGGCTTTCGGCCAGAATTCAGGCCTTGGGCTTTCGATCAGCCGCCAGATCATCGAGGCCCATGGCGGTACGCTGACGGCTGAAAATATTGTCGATCCGGCGAAGCCCGATCAGTTCAAGGGCGCACGTTTCATCGTCGACCTGCCTGCAAGCGCATGACACCTGAAGAGGAAAAAAGCGGGCTTCACGCCACCACGCTTCAGATCTGCGGTCGCGGCGTCATGATTATGGGGCGGTCTGGCGCCGGCAAGACCGAACTTGCGCTGACACTTGTGGAAAGAGCGCTCCTTCGCGGAGAGGCTGCCTCGCTGGTCGCCGACGACCGCACATTGCTTCATGTGGAAAACGGCAGGCTGATAGCCAGCGTTCCAGCAGCCCTTGCTGGTGGCGTGGAGATTCGCGGCGCGGGGCTTTTCAAGGTCGCTTTCGTGGAGGCCGCACCGCTCTATCTCATTGTCCGGCTTGTGGATCAGGATGAGGCCGAACGCTATCCGGGTGGTGAAACGTGGGAATTCGAGGGCATTTCACTGCCTCGACTTCTTTTGCCGGCTTTGTCGTCGAATGGCGATTCCAACGCGCTTTCGCGGGCCATCGAGGCCACCTTGTTTTACGAAAAATGGCCTTCGAACGAGGGCTGAATCCGGCTTTGTTACGAATCGATTAATTTTCCACGACGCTGCGGCATTTTGCTTTTTTCATGGCAGCGTGGAAATTTTTCACTTGCTATCAAGATTTGCGCTGCCAAGATGCACAACTCGCCGGCGCTTTTCCGGCGTGGTTTCAGTGCCATCTGACACTCTGGCGGGGTGATGCGGCGGGCACGCGACGGGAGCTTTTATAGTATGATCGGACTCGTGCTTGTCACGCACGGAAGGTTGGCCGAAGAGTTTTTGCATGCTGTCGAGCATGTAGTCGGGCCGCAAGACAATTTCGAGACCGTTTGCATCGGTGCCGAAGACGATATGGAACAGCGTCGGCGGGATATCGTTGATGCGGTGGAGCGCGCCGATAATGGCAGCGGGGTCATCATTCTGACCGACATGTTCGGCGGTACGCCGTCCAATCTCGCCATTTCCGTCATGAAGGAAGGCAAGGTCGAAGTCATCGCAGGTGTCAATCTGCCGATGCTTATCAAGTTGTCGAGCGTCCGCATCGGGGGCGACATCAAGACAGCTCTGCGCGAGGCGCAGGATGCGGGGCGCAAATATATCAATGTTGCGAGCCAGGTCCTGACAGGAAAGTAATTCATGCACTCAAGCGTGCCCGTTACCGGTGAATACGAACCCGAAACAGCAGTTTCCCGATCCTTCGAGATCGTCAACAAGCGCGGCCTTCACGCCCGCGCTTCGGCCAAGTTCGTGCAACTGGTCGATGGTTACAATGCACATGTCCGTGTCAGCAAGGACGGCATGACCGTTGGCGGCACGTCGATCATGGGCCTGATGATGCTTGCCGCCTCTCCCGGCTGCTGCATCGATGTCAGCGCCTCGGGCGAACAGGCCGATGCGGTGTTGGAAGCCTTGCAGATACTCATAGCCGATAAGTTCGGCGAAGAATGCTGACGAACGAAACTGCGGCCGCTGTGGGTGATCTCAACGATCCGGTGGCCGTTTTCGATGCGGGTATCGGCAGTTATGCCCTGGTTGAGCTGATCAGGCACAGCCAGCCGCAGCGCGACATCATCTATTTTGCGGATCGGGCCAGTTTTCCTTATGGCGCGAAGAGCCGCGATCAGCTGCTTTCCATCATGCGCCGTACGATTCATTACCTGACGGGCCTTGGCGCCCCAACAATCGTCCTTGCTTCCAATGCGCCCTCAGTCATGGTCCTCGACGCACTGAAAAGCGAGTTTGCCGTACCGGTCTATGGCGTGGCGCCGCCGGTTCGTGCCGCCCTTGCGGCAAGCCGTAGCGGCAAGGTTGCCGTTATGGGTGTGCGTTCGATGATCGAGAGCGAAGAGCTTGCAGGCTTTGTCCGGACACAGACCGATAGGCCGGACGATGTTGCTTTGATCAATGCGTCTGCGATGGTGGAGCTGGTGGAAAATGGCGCTTTTCTTCGCCAGCCGGATGAGACTGCGCAAAAGGTGGCCGCATTCTGCGATGACATTGCTGCCAGCCATCCTCTCATCGACACGCTGACGCTTTCCAGTACCCATCTGCCATGGCTCAGATCGTTTTTCGAAACGGCCCGTCCCGGTTGGCAGTTTCTTGACCCGGCAGACGACGTGATCGCTGCACTCCCGCAGCCCGAAGGCGGCTCCGGTCGCACGGTTGCCCTGGTCACGGAAAGCGAAATCTATCCTGTTGCCGAATTTCGCCGCATGCTCGAAATATTGCAGGTCGATCTTCCTTTGACGGTTATCAACCCCGCATTCGACAAACCTGCTTGATATGCACGTATAAAGATTTCTTTATATTGCGTTGTGCTTCCGGCTGCGATCTGCTAGTCAAGGCGGCAGCCGGAGCGCTTTCCCGCATGGAAAGCTGCCCCACATTGGAATGCAATTCCGGCCGCTGATTACATCTTTATCGAGCTGGAACTGCCTTTTATTGGAGCACGCGATGACCGCAAGCCAAGATTTTGTCGTCAAGGATCTTAGCCTGGCCGATTGGGGCCGTAAGGAACTCGATATCGCAGAAACCGAAATGCCGGGCCTGATGGCTGCCCGTGAGGAATTCGGCAAGTCGCAGCCGCTGAAGGGCGCACGCATTTCCGGATCGCTGCATATGACGATCCAGACCGCCGTTCTGATCGAAACGCTGCAGGTACTGGGCGCACAGGTCCGTTGGGCCTCCTGCAACATTTTCTCGACGCAGGATCATGCCGCCGCCGCGATTGCCGCAACCGGCACGCCGGTTTTCGCCATCAAGGGCGAAACGCTTGAAGAATACTGGACCTATACAGACCAGATATTCCAGTGGCCGGATGGCGAGCCATCCAACATGATCCTCGACGATGGTGGCGACGCCACCATGTACATTCTCATCGGCGCGCGCGCCGAAGCAGGCGAGGACGTTCTGTCGAACCCCGGTTCGGAAGAAGAGGAAGTGCTTTTCGCGCAGATCAAGAAGCGTATGGCTGCAACGCCGGGCTTCTTCACGCGCCAGCGCGACGCCATCAAGGGTGTGACGGAAGAAACCACCACCGGCGTCAATCGTCTCTACCAGTTGCAGAAGAAGGGCCTCCTGCCCTTCCCGGCGATCAACGTCAATGACAGCGTCACCAAGTCGAAGTTCGACAACAAATACGGCTGCAAGGAATCGCTCGTTGACGGCATTCGTCGCGGTACCGACGTCATGATGGCAGGCAAGGTTGCTGTCGTGTGCGGTTATGGCGATGTCGGCAAGGGTTCCGCCCAGTCGCTCGCCGGTGCAGGCGCCCGCGTGAAGGTGACCGAAGTCGATCCGATCTGCGCGCTTCAGGCTGCAATGGACGGTTTTGAAGTCGTGACCCTCGACGATGCTGCTTCGACCGCCGATATCATCGTGACCACGACCGGCAATAAGGACGTGATCACCATCGACCATATGCGCAAGTTCAAGGATATGGCGATCGTCGGCAATATCGGTCACTTCGACAATGAAATTCAGGTGGCAGCACTTCGCAACCTGAAATGGACCAATGTGAAGCCGCAGGTCGATCTGATCGAATTCCCGGATGGCAAGCGCATCATCCTGCTTTCCGAAGGCCGCCTGCTCAATCTGGGCAACGCGACCGGCCATCCGAGCTTCGTCATGTCGGCTTCGTTCACCAATCAGGTTCTGGGTCAGATCGAGCTGTTTACCCGTACCGACGCCTACAAGAATGAAGTCTATGTACTGCCGAAACATCTCGACGAGAAGGTCGCGCGCCTGCATCTCGATAAGCTCGGTGCCAAGCTGACTGTGCTTTCTGAGGAACAGGCTGCCTATATCGGCGTCACTCCACAGGGCCCGTTCAAGTCGGAACACTACAGGTATTAACCATACGTTAAGTATTGCACTACATGTTGAGGCCGGGCGGTTGACAAACCGCCCGGTCTTTCTTTTTGCGTGCAAGATGCTTCACGTGGATTCGTCGGAAGGGTATTGTGTAGGCGAATCAAGGTGTTTGAGCGGGTGTTTGCGTTGCGCGTTTTTTGCCGGTTGTGGCGGGAAGCGAGAGGACGATTCATCCCCAGAATACCTCAAAACGCGATGACCATCGTGCACTGTGGCGGCGTGCGTATGGTCGGGCTTTGATGTGTATTGAAGTGTTTTAATACGGCCAGTCTGCTTTCGTGGCAGTTTTCATGGCCGGGTGGCGGAGAAAAGGACAACATGCCAGAGTTCGGCGCAACGGGGATTTTGCGGAATGTTTCCGCAATCGTTAATGGCAGGCAATGGCGTCCTGCCGCCCATGTTGCAAAGCCGTTCGCATGGCTTGCCCCGAAAAAAGCCCTGATGAAGGCCTCCGTTTCTCTCGCGACGCTTTTCGCAGCCGTGCCCGCTTTCGCGCAAGGTACGGAATCGGCGCGCATCGCCCTGCCCTTTGGCGGCGGCAGTATCGGTGCTTTCGAGGTCATCCAGTTTTCCATGTTCCTTGGCGTTATGGGCGCAGCGCTGCTTTCTGCCGGCTGGCTGATCCGCGAACGGTCGCGCGTTGCCGCGGAAAACAAGGAACTGCGTTCCAAATTCGCCGACCTCAATCTTGTCGCCCAGCGCAATGAAGCCCTGCTCAACCTCAAGGATCAGCGCATCGTGGTCTGGGATGGCCACAACACGCGCGCTGAAGTCGTGGGGCTGCTGCCGGACGAAAGCGCTGCCCCGCAGGATCGTTCGACCTTTCTGGCTTTTGGCCGCTGGCTGCGTCCCCAATCGGTCGTGGCGCTTGAGCGCGCCATCGGATCGCTGCGCGAACAGGCGCGGTCTTTCGACCTCACAGTTGAAACCGTCAACGGCACCCTCCTCGACGTGCGCGGACGCACATCGGGCGGCTTTGCCGTGGCGCGCTTCCTCAGCCTGCAGGGCGTGCAGGCTGAACGCGCGGCGCTGCAGGCGCAAAACCGCGAATTTTCCGAGCGTATCGAATTATTCCGGCGTCTTCTTGATCGGATCGACCAGCCGGTCTGGACCCGCGACGCCGGTGGCCGCGTCGAATGGGTCAATGCTGCCTATGCGCAGGCTGTCGATATGGCCGACGCAAGCCAGGTCATTTCCGAAGGGCGCGAGCTTTTCGGCGCACAAGCGCGTCAGCGTCTGGAGCGTGACCGCTTTGCCGAGCCTGTCCTGCAGGACCAGCTGACGGCTGTGGTGCACGGTGACCGCCGCCTTTTCAACGTGACGGACGTAAGCGCGGAAACGGGTTCTGTCGGCCTCGGTTTCGACCAGACCGAAGTGCAGGCGGTGCGCGAAGAACTGAACCGCACCATGAAGAGCCATGCCGAAACGCTCGACCAGCTTTCGACTGCTGTGGCGATTTTCGATCCCGAGATGAAGCTGCAATTCTTCAATCAGGCTTTTGCCAAGCTGTGGTCGCTCGATACGGCATGGCTGGAATCACAGCCGAGCAACACGCTGATCCTCGACCGCCTGCGTTCGGAAGGCAAACTTCCGGAACAGCCGGAATGGCGCAAATGGAAGGATTCGGTGCTTTCCGCCTATCGCGCTGTCGAGCCGCAGGAACATATGTGGCATCTGCCGGATACCCGGACGATGCGCGTCGTCGCCAATCCGCATCCGCAAGGCGGCGTGACCTGGTTCTTCGAGAACATGACCGAAAAGTTCGAACTTGAAGGCCGTTACAACACGCTCATCAAGGTACAGGGCGAAACGCTCGACCATCTGGCGGAAGCCGTGGCGGTGTTCGGTTCCGATGGCCGTATCCGGCTTTCCAATCCGTCCTTTGCCGACCTTTGGGCGCTGCCGATGCCGCTCATTGTCGAAGGCACGCATATTTCGTCGATTGCCAAGATTTGCGGGGAGCGCGGCGGCAACGGCTTGTGGGACGATTTCGTCTCCACCGTCACCGGCTTCCTCGACAAACGCGACGGGCGCATGGGGCAGGTGGAGCTGGATGACGGCACCATCCTTTCCTTCGCCGTGGTGCCGCTGCCGAAGGGCCAGACCATGCTGACCTTTATCGACGTCACCGATACGGTGCGCGTCGAACGGGCGCTCAAGGAAAAGAACGAGGCGCTGGAACTGGCCGACCAGATCAAGAACGATTTCGTCCAGCACGTTTCCTATGAGCTGCGTTCACCGCTGACCAACATCATCGGCTTTACCGAACTGTTGCAGACACCGGCTTTCGGGTCGCTCAACGAGCGCCAGATCGAATATCTCGACCATATCAGCACGTCGTCATCGGTATTGCTGACCATCGTCAATGATATTCTCGATCTTGCTACCGTCGATGCAGGCATCATGGAGCTGGAGGTGGGCGAAGTTTCCGTCGTGGAAGCGATTTCCGCCGCTGCCTCTCGCGTCGGTGAGCGCATGCGCGATCACGATATCGGGCTCGATATCGACATTGCCAACGACGTGGATGTGTTCAAGGCCGATGCGAACCGCGTCCGTCAGGTGCTTTTCAACCTCCTGTCCAACGCGACCAACTATGCGCCGGAAGGTTCCAGCATCCAGATGCAGGTAGCGCGCGAGGGGTCGGAAGTGGTCTTTGCCGTCCACGATGACGGTCCCGGCATGCCCGGAGAAGTGCTCGACACGGTTTTCAAACGCTTCCAGTCTTATCCGAATGGCGGCCGCCGCCGTGGTGCCGGGCTCGGACTTGCCATCGTCAAGAGCTTTGTCGAGCTGCATGGCGGATCGGTCGATATCGATACGGGTTCCGGTCGTGGAACAACGGTGATTTGCCGTTTTCCGTCGGAAACACGCAGCTTCCGCGTCGCCGCCGAATAAGGTAAAGGGTGCCCATGAGCGCCTCACAATCCAGCATCAGCTATTTCTTGCCCGACGAAGCTGCAACGCAGCGTTTCGGCGAGGATTTCGCCCTCGCCCTGCAAAAGGGCGATCTCGTCACGCTTTCCGGTGATCTGGGGGCGGGAAAATCCTCGCTTGCCCGCGCGATCATCCGGGCCATCGCGGATGATGAGGGGCTGGAGGTTCCAAGCCCGACTTTCACGCTGGTGCAAAGCTATGAGACTTTGCGCGTTCCTGTTGCCCATGCCGATCTCTACCGTATTTCACACGGCGAAGAACTGGATGAGCTGGGACTGCCGGAGTTTCTGGAAGATGGCGTGGTTCTGGCCGAATGGCCGGAGCAGGCCGAGGGTTTCCTGCCTGAACCATCATTTGCTGTCACGCTGAGCCACGAAGGGGCAGGGCGGCGTATTACCGTGTCGGGACCAGCGGCTGCGATCCAGCGGCTGGATCGCAGCCATGCGATACGCACATTTCTGGACCTCCATGACCGTGCCGATGCAACGCGCCGCTATTTGCAGGGTGATGCGTCACCACGCAAATACGAGACGATCCGCACGGCTGCGCGCGGCGTCGAGATTTTGATGAATGCGCCGCAGATGCCCTATGATCCGCCGCTGCGCGACGGAAAAACCTATCGGCAGATTGCGCATCTTGCGGAAAACATCCTTGCCTTTGTCGCTGTCGATGCGCTTCTCGGCAGCCATGGTTTTCGCGTGCCGCAAATGCGTGCCGCCGATCTCGATGCCGGTTTTCTCATCCTTGAGAATCTCGGAACCGAGGGCGTGCGGGCAGCTTCGGGTGAACCTGTTGCGGAACGCTATGAGGCCGCCGGACGTTTTCTGGCGCATCTGCATGGCGTTGGCTGGCCAGACCATGCACCTGTGGCGGGGCATCCCGACCACATCATTGCTGGCTTTGACCGCGATGCGATGATGATCGAGGTCAGCCTGATCGGCCAGTGGTACGCGCCGCGCATGATGGGCAGGCAACTTACAGACGCAGAAAAGCAAGCTTACGAAGCCGCATGGGGTCATGTGATCGCCGACATTGCCGATGTTGAGAAGAGCCTGCTCTTGCGCGACTATCATTCTCCCAACCTGTTCTGGTTCCCGGAGGCGGGAGGCAAGGACAAGATCGGTGTCATCGATTTTCAGGATGCGATGATTGGACCGGCAGCCTATGACGTGGCCTCGCTGGCCCTTGATGCGCGTGTGACGATTTCGCCGGAGCTGGAACAGGCTGTGGTCGCTGCCTATTGCGATGAGCGTCGCGCGCTTGGACATGCGTTCGACGAGGCTTTGTTCCGCAAGGCCTATGCGGCGATGGGTGCACAGCGTAACGCCAAGCTGCTCGGCCTTTTCGTCCGGCTCGATGAGCGCGATGGTAAGCCGGATTACCTAAAACACCTGCCACGCATTCATGACTATCTCGGCCGTGTGCTGAAGCATCCCGTCATGGCGCCAGTGGCGGCGTGGTTTGAGGAATTGGGATTGATGCAGCAGGAAGAGGCCGCGCAATGAAAATGCCTGAAATGGGCCCGAAGACGGCTATGGTTCTTGCCGCCGGACTTGGCAAGCGCATGCGTCCCATCACCGAAACCATTCCGAAGCCGCTGGTCAAGGTAGCGGGCAGGCCCTTGATCGACTGGGGGCTTGATGCAGCGGCGCAGGCGGGCATTGGTACGGCAGTCGTCAATGTGCACTATTTAGCCGACCAACTGGAAGAGCATCTGCGTCATCGCAACGATCTCAGTGTTGTGATTTCGGACGAACGCGAAATGCTGCTCGATTCCGCTGGCGGTATTGTGAAGGCGCTGCCGCTGCTCGGAGCAGAGCCGTTTTTTATTCTGAATGCCGACACATTCTGGGTCGGCGACGAGAAGGTTCCCAATCTGTCGGCGCTTGCTGAGGCCTGGGACGCGGACCGGATGGATATTCTTCTGATGACGGCGCGTCTCGATCAGGAAACGGGCTATGAAGGCAAGGGTGATTTCGTTGCCGACGAAAACGGGCATCTGCGCCGCGCACGGGACGTCTCGGGCGAGCCGGTGATCTATGCGGGAGCAGGGATCATCCATCCCCGCATCTTCGCTGACGCCGAGCCGGGCGTGTCGTCGCTCAACCGCTATTTCGACGAAGCGATTGCAGCCGGTCGCCTTTATGGTATGCCAATGACCGGACATTGGCTGACTGTCGGAACGCCGGACGCAATCGGCGAGGCGGAGGCAGCGCTTACCGCATTTGCATGAGGAGGTAGAACGCATGAGCGCACGCAGGCCCGGAGATGGGAAACAGCGTCTGTTTTCAATTCCTCCCGGCACGCCATTTCTACCTGCTTTTGCAAAAGCGCTTCTGGAGGGGCGGCTGGTCGAAGGTTTTCCCGGCAGTCCATCCGATCCGCTGGCATTGGCCAATGCAACCATCTATGTGCCAACGCGCCGTGCGGCGCGTGCGTTGAGATCGATATTGGTCGATAGGAATCCGGCTAAAAGCGCTATTTTGCCGACGATAAAGCCGCTTGGCGATGTTGACGAAGATGCCGCTTTCTTCAATGCCGGCTCGTCAGGCGTCTTCGATATCAATCCACCGATTGGTACAGCAGAGCGTCTTCTGCTTCTGGCACGATTGATCCGCCCGTGGCGGGAATCGCTGCCTTCGCATGTACGTGCCCTTTTCGGTGTTGACGACGTTTCGGTTCCGGCAACGACTGCCGATGCAATCTGGCTTGCCCGCGATCTGGCGGGGCTGATGGATCAGGTCGAAACCGATGGGGCTAAATGGAGCGAGCTTGCGGGAATTGCTCCGGAAGACCTCGCCGACTGGTGGCAGGTCACGCTCGGCTTTCTCAACATCGTCACCAATCTGTGGCCGGATATTCTGGCAGAACGCCGGCTTTCAAATCCCGCCGCGCATCGCAACGATCTCATCTGGAGCGAAGTGAAGCGCCTGCGGGATCATCCGCCCGCCGGGCCGGTTATCGTTGCAGGTTCCACCGGTTCCATACCGGTGACTGCCGAGCTTATTTCCGCCATTGCGGACTTGCCGAATGGCGCGGTAGTGCTGCCGGGGCTGGATCGCGATCTGGATGATGCAGCCTGGCAAATGCTGGCATCAGCAACCGATAATCCTTCGACCTTCGGTCATCCCCAGTTCGGTTTGCGCAAGCTTCTCGATGCAATGCAGACATTGCGCGGGGACGTGGAACATCTGGACGCTATGCCTGCCTCCAAGCGCCTGCGCGAGCGGGTGGTCAGCGAAGCGCTTCGCCCGGCGGAGACCACCGATGCATGGGGGCAGCTTGCGCGCGATCCCGATATGCAGCCGACCGCCTTGCTGGCGGCGGCGCAGACGATTGACCTGATTGAAACCGCGAATGAGCGGGAAGAGGCGCTTACTGTGGCTCTCGTCCTGCGCTATGCGATCAATAATGAAGGCAGAACAGCCGCGCTTGTTACAGCAGACCGCAATCTGGCGCGGCGCGTGGTGGGCGAGCTTGCCCGTTTCGGCATTGATGCCGATGATTCCGGCGGACGACATCTGCGTGATGTCGAGACCACGATATTGTTGCGGCTGCTGGTCGAGACGGTTTTCAGCCCGGGCGATCCGGTTGCTTTGCTGGCGCTGGTCAAGCATCCGCTGCTGCGGCTGGAAGCTCCCCGCATCGAGCGACGCCTTGCCGCCGAAACCCTGGAACTCATTGCCTTTCGCGGCGGCACGGGCCGCGCCTCCGTTCTCGATCTTCCCGCATTTTTCGACCGGCGGCTGGAGGAAAGCGCCAGCCAGCCTTGGCAACCCGTATGGCACGATACGGTCACGCCAGACATGATCGCCGCCGCCCGCAATCTTTGCGAAAGCCTGTCTAAGGCGGTGGCGCCATTGGCGCCTTTCGTCATCGCTGGACGCCGGACCGAGATCGGCGAAATCGCGCGTGCAACGGTCGAAGCATTGGAAAATCTTGCGCGCAATGAAAAGGCCAGCATCGCGCCTTTCTATTCCGGCGAACGCGGAGAACAGCTCGCTGCCTTTTTGCGTGGTCTGGTTTCAAGCGAAGCCGGGCTCGACTTTGAAGCTTCGGAATGGCCGGCTGTGCTCGATGCACTGATGGCGGGCGAGACGGTCAAGCCGCATCCGGGTGGTCATCCGCGCCTCTTCATCTGGGGTGCGCTTGAAGCACGCCTGCAAACCATGGATACGGTGGTGATCGGCGGCCTCAACGAGGGAAGCTGGCCTGCACGCACCCGCAATGATCCGTTCATGTCACGCCCCATGAAGTCGATGATCGCGCTCGATCCGCCAGAGCGTCGCACCGGCCTTGCCGCCCATGACTTCCAGATGGCGCTGGGCCAGGATCATGTCGTGCTGACGCGCTCACAGCGTTCCGATAATGCGCCGACGGTGCCATCGCGCTGGCTGCAGCGGCTTGAAACTGTGCTGGGCGCAGATGTAACCGCCGAAATGCGCAAGCGTGGGGCGCGTTTCATCCAGTGGTCACGCGAAATCGATCAGGCGCCCGACGTGCCTTTCGTCAAGCGCCCGGAGCCTGCACCGCCGGTCCTTGCACGCCCGAAGCATTTTTCGGTAACGGAAATCGAAACGCTGCGCCGCGATCCTTATGCGATCTTCGCCAAGAAAATACTGAAGCTGCGGCCGCTGGAGCCCTTGATCCGTGATCCGGCTGCCGCTGAACGCGGCACTTTGTTCCACGATATTCTGGGGCATTTCACGCAGGAGGCAATCGATCCACTGGCACCCGATGCCGCAGAGCGGCTGGCGGAACTGGGGCGCATCCTTTTTGCCGACATGGATTTGCCGACAGAAATCGAGGCTGTGTGGTGGCCGCGCTTCACGGCGCTCATTCCGCAGTTTCTGGCTTGGGAACGCGAGCGCGCCTACAATGTCCAGACCCGCTTTGCCGAGATTTCATCCGATAAACGTGAGGTCGAAGGGCTTGGCATCACGCTTTCCGGACGTGCTGACCGCATAGATCTGATGCGTGACGGGACCGCGGAGATCATTGATTACAAGACCGGCTCGACACCATCGCCCAAGCAGGCGCATGTGTTGCTGTCGCCGCAGCTGGCGCTGGAAGCAGCGCTTCTGGTGCGTGGTGCGTTTCGGGAACTGGGCTCGGTCCGCGCTTCCGATCTGACCTATGTGCGCCTCAAGGCGGGCGGCGAGGTGAAGCCGGAATCGATCCTCAAGATCGGACGACCGCCATCGGAAAAAACCGCACCGGCGCTTGGCGAGGAATCCTGGCAGCGGCTGGCGCAATTGCTGGCGGAGTACCAGAAGCCGGATAAGGGCTACCTGTCGCGCGCATTGCCGTTTCGCGAGACGGACCTGACAGGCGATTACGACCATCTGGCGCGGGTGCTGGAATGGTCTGCCGGGGGCGATGCTGGCGGGGAGGGCGGGGAGTGAAAAAAGCACCTATTATCCCTGAAGAAACGCTGCGGGCGCAAAGCAACGCAGCAAATCCGGCGGCTTCCGTCTGGGTGTCGGCCAATGCGGGTTCCGGCAAGACGCATGTTCTGACCGAACGTGTTATCCGTCTGTTGCTGGAAGGCACGGACCCGTCCAAGATTCTCTGCCTCACCTATACGAAGGCAGCGGCGGCGGTGATGCAGAACCGTGTGTTCATGCGGCTTTCGGAATGGGCTGTCCTGCCCGATATCGAACTTGCCGAACGTCTGAAGTCGCTTGAAGGCCGCAGACCGGGTGATGCCCGTCTTGCAGCAGCGCGACGGCTGTTCGCGCGCGCGCTGGAAACACCGGGCGGACTTAAAATCCAGACTATCCATGCTTTCTGCGAAGCGATCCTGCACCAGTTCCCGCTTGAGGCGAACATTGCCGGTCATTTCGAGATGATGGACGATCTGATGCAGGCAGTCCTTGTCGGTGAAGCACGGCGTCAGTTGCTCGAAACCGCGCATGGCGGCGGCGATATTGAGCTCGCAGCGGCCTTTGCCGATGTTCTGCAGGCATCGGGCGAGATGGGGCTTCAATCGCTTCTGGATGAGGCGGTGAGCAGGCGCAACGGCCTGCAGACCTATATAGCCGAACTGGGCGTGGCGGCGCATCGCAGCGAAGCCCTGCACCGGGCTTTCCGCTTCGATCCGCTAACCAGCGAAGACGATCTCGTCGCCGATCTCTGGCCGATACCGGAATTTTCCGACGACGCACTCGACCTCATCATGTCGATCCAGAAGGGTGCGTCGCGCGCACAGGATTTTGCGCTGCAACTCCGGCGTTTCGAAAAGGTGACAAGCCAGCGTGACCGCGAGGCCGTGTTGCGTGCGGCCTTCCTCAAAAGCACGGGCGAACCGAAATCCGGCTCCTATGTCGGCTCGGCAGCGGTCAAGAAACTTCTGCCGGATTTCGAAGAGGATTTCGACGCGGCAGCCGCGCGTGTCGAACAGGGGCTCGACCGGCTGAAGGAATTACGCCTTGTGCGGCTCAATCTGGCCGCGCTGACGCTGATCGACAATCTGCTGCAACGCTATCACGACCTGAAACGTCAGCGCGGCCTGCTCGATTTCGAGGACCTCATCACCCGGACCGTGGCACTGCTGGCCCGTAATGGGGCAGGGCAGTGGGTGCAGTACAAGCTCGATCGCGGCATCGACCATATTCTGGTCGACGAGGCGCAGGATACCAGTCCCGACCAGTGGCAGGTAATCCGCATGCTGTCGGAAGAGTTTTTTTCCGGCCTCGGCCAGCGCAATATCAGTCGCACGCTCTTTGCAGTCGGTGACGAGAAACAGTCGATCTATTCGTTCCAGGGCGCGGTGCCAGAGGATTTCGCGGCACAGGGGCGGTCCGTCAGTCTTCGCGCGGAAGATGCCGAGCTGAAGTTCGAGCGCGTCAGCCTCAATTTCTCGTTCCGATCCGCACCCGATGTCTTGCAGGCGGTGGACGAGGTTTTTGCGAGACCCGAGGCCAATCGGGGCCTTGCGGGCGCAACGGTCCATGAAGCCATCCGTTCCGATGCGCCGGGCGAGGTGGAAATCTGGGATATGCTAACGCCGGAAGTGGTGGAAGAGCCCGACGACTGGCGCGTGCCGGTCGATCATCTGGCCGCACCCGCTGTCCGGCTGGCGGATCAGATCGCGGCTACCATTCGCCACTGGCTGGATCGCGGCGAACCCATTCCGGGCCAGAACCGGCGGATCACGCCGCGTGACATTATGGTTCTGGTACGAAAGCGCGACCAGTTCATGCCTGCTCTGTCGCGGGCGCTGAAAAACCTGTCCGTTCCGGTGGCCGGTGCAGACCGCCTGCGGCTCACCAGCCATATCGCCATTCAGGACCTGATGGCGCTCGGCCGTTTCGTGCTCCAGCCTTCGGACGATCTTTCGCTGGCATCGGTATTGAAGAGCCCACTATTCGGTTGGGATGACGACCAGCTCTTCGAACTTGCCCATCCGCGCGGTTCAGGTCTCACATTGTTCGAGCGGCTTTATCAGGTCTCGCGTAGTGATGCCGCGCTGGCCGAATTGCACAAGACGCTGAGCCGCTGGCGCAATATGGCCGATACGATGCCGGTGTTCGAATTCTATGCACGCATATTGAGTGCGGATGGTGCGCGGCGAAAACTTCTGGCGAGGTTGGGGCCGGAGGCGGGTGACATCATCGACGAATTCCAGAATTATGCGCTTTCCGCCGAGCGTGCCGGTCTGCCCGGCCTCCAAGCCTTCCTTGAAACGTTGGAAGCGGCATCGCCTGAAATCAAGCGTGAACTGGATCAGGGGCGCAATGAAGTGCGCATCATGACTGTCCATGCCGCCAAGGGGCTGGAAGGGGCGGTGGTATTTCTCGTTGATCCGGGAAGCGCGGTCTGGACTGGCAGTCGTGCGCCAAAGCTCATTCCTTTTGACTTTTCGAATGATAATCCTTCGGTAAAAGGCTATCTCTGGCAACCGAATGCCGGATACCAGACCGGCTTCACGACCGCTCAGATCGAGAAGCTGAAAACGCGGGCGGAGGAAGAATATCGCCGCCTGCTCTATGTCGGCATGACGCGCGCCGAAGACCGGCTCATCATCTGCGGCTATCGCGGCACGCGTGAAAGCGGCGAAACATGGCATCGCCTTGTCGAGGATGCGTTGGCCACCAAGGCCGAGACATTCGCGCATCCCGTGCTGAAAGTCGCCGCAAGGCGCTATCGCAACACACCGCGCGGAATGGTCGAGATTGCCGATCAGGATAGAACCGAGGACCACGCGCTGCCGTCACTGCCGCTCGATTATCTACGACCGATAAAGCCGGAAATCGGGCTGCCACGACCGCTGGCGCCGTCTGGAGCGTCGGCATTGATCGAAGCGGATGAGGAGCCGCCGCTCGATACGTTTTCGCCGGTTCTGGGGCCGGCCAATGGGACGCCAGCCTTCGCGTTGCGACGCGGCACGGCGATTCATATGCTGCTGCAATATCTGCCGGATGTCCCGCAGGATGGGCGTGAAACGCTGGCACGTGACTATCTCGATCGGATCGCCGCCGACTGGCCGGAAACGGAGCGCCAGATTGCCTGGCAAAGCGTGCGGACCATTCTGGACGACCCCACCTATGCACCGGTCTTTGCGGAAGGTTCGCGCGGGGAAGTCGCCATCATGGGCACAATCGAGCTTGGCGGGCGCGATCATGCGGTGTCCGGTCAGATCGACCGCATCAGCGTCGGCGAGGATCGCGTACTCATCGTCGATTACAAGACCAATCGGCCGCCACCGAAAACCGTCGAGGCAGTTCCATTCGCCTATCGAGCACAGCTTGCGCTTTATCGCGAGTTACTGGCTCCGCTCTATCCAGGACGGATTGTCGAAACGGCGCTTTTGTTCACCGAAGGTCCGTTTTTGATGCCGTTGCCTGATGTGGTTCTGGACGAAGCGCTGCAGTCTCTGAAAGACTCTCAAGGAAAGGTGACGAACCAGAACTTGACGGATGGCAGCAGACACGCCACATGATATAGCGAATGAAGAGCGGATCGCGTTGTGAGTCTGAAGAGATGTCTGCCGTTCTTGGTGAGAAAAGAGGATAGCCCTATGGCAACCGTTAAGGTCGATAACAGCAATTTTCAGTCGGACGTTCTTCAGTCGAGCGAGCCTGTTGTGGTGGATTTCTGGGCAGAATGGTGCGGTCCTTGCAAGATGATCGCTCCGGCTCTGGACGAAATCGCGACCGAAATGGCCGGTCAGGTCAAGATCGCCAAGGTCAATATCGACGAAAACCCTGAGCTGGCTGCCCAGTTCGGCGTACGTTCGATTCCGACGCTTCTGATGTTCAAGGACGGCGAACTCGCCGCCAATATGGTTGGCGCCGCTCCGAAGAGCCGCCTTGCCGACTGGATCAAGGCTTCGGCTGCATAAGAACAGCATCATAAAAAATGCAAAACCCGGCCTTCGAGCCGGGTTTTTGTTTGGAGCATTTCCAGCAAAAGTGTGAAGCGGTTTTTGCGCAGGATAATGCGACGAAATAAATACTTAGAGCGGTTCCGGCGACTCTGTTTTACTGGAACAGCTCTAGAATTTGCCGTTAGGCGGGTGGTGTGCCGTTCTCTCTCAAGACTTCACCCGCAAGGTAAAGCGAGCCGCCGATCAGGATGCGGGGCGGCGCTTCATCCGAGGGCCATGTGTCGCGCAGAAGTTTCAGCGCATTGGCAACCGAATGTACGGGTTCTGCGGACAGATTGGCTTTCTGGGCTGCAACCGCCAGCTCGTCATTGGGAATGCCCGCATCGCTGGATGGAATGGGCACGGTGAAAACATGCCGCGCCATACCGGCAAAAGCCTCGAAATAGCCGACCGGGTCCTTGGTGTTGATCATGCCGGTGATGAGGAATAGCGGGCGTTCATTGCGCTCTTCCAGATCGCCAAGCGCCTCGGCGATGACTGCGCCTGCACCGGGATTATGGCCGCCATCAAGCCAGATTTCGGAGGCTGCCGGGGCCATATCCACGAGCGCACCATGGGTCAGCCGCTGCATACGTGCTGGCCAGTCCACCACCATCAACGCCTTTTCGACGGCTTTGTCGGTCAGGCTGAAGCCAGCCATCTGCACAGCCTCGATTGCCGCTGCGGCATTGGAAATCTGGTGGCGTCCGGGCAGGCGCGGCAATGGCAGGTCGATCAGGCCGTCCTCGTTCTGGAACACCATGCGACCATGTTCCTCGAAAGCGAGGAAATCCTGCCCGTAGACCGAAACCGGACAGCCGAGCCGATCTGCAGTCGAAACGAGAACTTCCCGCGCCGCATCGAAGGGCTGGAAGCCGACGACGACCGGGCAGTCCTTCTTGATGATACCGGCCTTTTCGGCGGCAATCAGCTCCACGCGGTCACCAAGATAGGCCTGATGATCGATGGAAACCGGCATGATGAGCGAGACGGTGGGATCGGTAATGACGTTGGTGGCGTCGAAACGCCCGCCGAGACCGACTTCCATGACGACGACATCCGCCGGATGCTCGGAAAAGAGCACGAAAGCCACAGCGGTCAGAATTTCAAAAACGGTGATGTGCTGGCCGTTATTGGCTGCCGCAACGCGCTCTATCGCGTCGGCCAGAACATCGTCGCTGACCAGTTTTCCGCCGCCGGGCGCTGCCAGGCGGTAGCGCTCGTGCCAGTGGACGAGATGCGGCGAAGTATGGACGTGAACGTCGAAGCCACCCGCTTCCAGAAGCGCGCGGCAGAAAGCTGTCGCCGATCCCTTGCCGTTGGTTCCGGCAATATGAATGACCGGCGGTAACTTCAGATGTGGATTGCCAAGCTTTTCCAGAAGACCGCGAATGCGGTCCAAGGAAAGATCGAAGCCCTTTGGGTGCAACTGCATAAGCCGCTCGATTGCGGCGGCGGCTTTTTCTGTCACGATCAGGCTGCCTTGTCGGTTGCTTCCGTCTTTTTGTGTTCCGGAGCGTCGCTATTGCCGGGCTGCCTGGTCATGATCTTGAGAAGGCGCGCAATCGTGTCCTTTAGTTCCAGACGCGAGACGACCATGTCGACCATACCGTGTTCCATGAGATAGTCGGCACTCTGGAAGCCTTCCGGCAGCTTTTCACGGATCGTCTGCTCGATGACGCGGGGGCCAGCAAAGCCGATCAATGCGCCGGGTTCGGCAATATGGATATCGCCCAGCATGGCATAGGAAGCCGTTACGCCACCCGTAGTCGGATTGGTAAGCACGACGATATAGGGCAGGCCTGCTTCTTTCAGCATTTCCACTGCAACTGTCGTGCGCGGGAGCTGCATGAGCGACAGGATGCCTTCCTGCATGCGTGCGCCCCCAGAGGCGGCAAACAGGACCAGCGGACGCTTCAGCTCTATGGCCTTTTCAAAGCCCTGGATGATCGCTTCGCCGGCACCCATGCCGAGCGAACCGCCCATAAAGCCGAAATCCTGGACAGTGGCGACAATCGGCAGGCCGTTAATGGTGCCGAGGCCGTTGACGATAGCGTCATCCATGCCCGTGCGGGTGCGATAATCCTTGAGACGGTCGATATATTTCTTCTCGTCGCGGAATTTCAGCGGATCGACCGGCACTTTCGGTGCTTCAAGCGTGGTGTATTCGCCATTGTCGAAGAAGAAACGCAGACGATCTTTCGCCTTGATGCGCATGTGATGACCCGAGGACGGGATCACAAACTGGTTGCTCTCAAGGTCCTTGTGAAACACCATTTCACCGGTCGACGGATCCTTGATCCAGAGATTTTCCGGCATTTCACGACGGCCGAGCATCGAATTGATCTTCGGACGGACGTAGTTGGTGATCCAGTTCATGACGTTTGGTTCCGTTTCTTGTTCTTCGGCAAAGAGCTTCAGCCGCCTAGCACTTTTAGGATGCGCTCTAAATGGACGATTTATTGGGCGGCTTCAAGGCGTGTGGCACGCACACTCTCCGCAAGGGCGTGGACAAGTCTGGTTGCAGCGGCGACAGGATCGCCCTTTGCCTTGCCGTTTTCGTCCAGTTCACCGGCAAGCGCGTTGACAATCGCCGTGCCGACGACGACGCCATCGGCGTGGGTGGCGATGGCTGCTGCCTGCTCCGGCGTCTTGACGCCGAAACCGACACAGATCGGCAGATCGGTGCTCTTTTTGATGTGACGCACAGCTTCGCCGACCTTTGCCGTATCGGCAATGGCCGAACCGGTGATGCCGTTCATCGAGACGTAATAGACGAAGCCCGATGAATTATGCAGCACCTTCGGCAAGCGCTTGTCGTCTGTGGTCGGCGTGGTGAGGCGGATAAAATTGATGCCCGCCTTCATGGCCGGAATGCAGAGTTCGGCATCCATTTCGGAGGGAAGATCGACGACGATCAGCCCGTCCACGCCGGAAGCCTTGGCATCGGCCAGAAAGCGCTCCACGCCATAGATGTAGATCGGGTTGTAATAGCCCATCATGACGATCGGGGTGGTGTCGTCTTCCTTGCGGAATTCTGCTGCCATGTGCAGCGTCTTGGCAAGCGTCTGACCGGCGTTGAGGGCGCGCAGGCCAGCGGCCTGAATGGCGGGTCCGTCTGCCATCGGATCGGAGAAGGGCATGCCCAGTTCGATCACGTCGGCACCGGCCTTTGGCAGGGCCTTCATCACCTTGAGCGAGGTTTCCAGATCGGGATCGCCACCCATGAAATAGGTAACGAGCGCCGGACGGCCCTCGGCCTTCAGTTCAGCGAATTTGGTGTCGATGCGAGTAGTCATACCGTGCCCCGTGGCAAAGTGCGTGCCAGATAGTTGGCAACGGGCTTGCCCGCCATCGCCGTTTCCATCCATGCACGCCGTTCAAAGTCTATAATTCCCAGTTCCCACACGCAGGCCATCAGCAGTGGCTGTGCGGGCATGAATTTAATCTCGTCGCCGAGTTCCGACTGCCAGAGGATTTCCGTGGCGATGCCGCCTTCCAGCCACCAGTGCAGCAGCAGCCAGAGGCCCTCCTCGCCCTGATGAAGAATGGCGAAACCAACCCCCATATGTGGCAATGCAGTGAGCTTTTCAGCGGCGGTTTCGATCTGTCTGCGGGCGAGGCCGACAGCAGCCTCCGCGACAGGATTGGCCGGATCGGCTTCGATGATGTTGAGCTTGATCGTTGCCGGACCGCACGTCGTCAGGCCGTCGAACCATGCGGCGCGCGGCTTGTAGACGGAGATTTCGGCGACGTCATTACCCATATCAGATGTCCATGCCGAGAAGCTTGCCGACCGTGTGGACATCCTTGTCGCCACGACCGGACAGATTGACGATCATGACCTGATCCTTGCCCATGGTCGGTGCCATTTTCACGGCCTGCGCAATGGCATGGGCGGATTCGAGGGCAGGGATGATGCCTTCGGTGCGGGTGCAGAGCTGGAACGCATCCAGCGCCTCATCATCGAGGATCGGTACGTAGTCGACGCGCCCGCTATCTTTCAGCCATGAATGTTCCGGACCTACGCCCGGATAGTCGAGACCAGCAGAAACGGAGTGACCTTCGAGAATCTGACCGTCATCGTTCTGGAGGAGATAGGTGCGGTTGCCATGCAGCACGCCGGGACGACCTGCGCTCATCGAAGCGCAATGTTCTTCACCGTCGAGACCGCGTCCGCCCGCTTCGACACCGACGATCTTCACCGAGGC
>JACDJC010001117.1_pt1 | contig 25183 bp, 23 predicted proteins | sample 7454191 | NCBI WGS metagenome assembly JACDJC01 (sample SAMN14253291, study PRJNA609438) | sludge metagenome | isolation source: sludge after 25d culture with pyrite and EDTA | collected 2018-12-20 | reverse complement strand
TGGCACCTGGCACCTGGCACCTGGCACCTGGCACCTTGCACGATGCGTCACCTCGAAGCAGGCGATTCGAATCATGCATGACTTGATCATTCCGGCCGAATCCACAAGACCCCATGCAGACCCTCAGCACCACCGCCCTTCTCCTGATCGGCACCACCGTGTTCATATCGGCCTTCGCCCAGGGCGCCAGCGGCATGGGATTTGCCATGCTCAGCGCCCCGGTCATCAGCCTGTTTGCACCTGCATTGCTGCCCGTGATGGTGCTCGTGCTCATGGTCCCGTTGAACGCGTACGTTGGCTGGCGCGAGCGCCCGGCAATCGATTGGCGCGGGGTGAAACTCATCAGTACCGGACGCTTTGCCGGCGCGTTCCTGGGGCTGTGGATCCTGCTCAGCATCAACCTGCACCAGCTCACCTTGCTGGTCGGCTGGTCCACCCTGGCCGCAGTCGTGGTGGCACTGCTGTCGCCCGCATTCGACATGAACCGCACGGGCCTGGCTGCCGTGGGCCTCATCACCGGGATCACCGAAACATCCACCGGCATCGGCGGGCCGCCCCTGGCGCTGGCGTATCAGCACAAGCGCGGTGCCATATTGCGCTCCACGCTCGCCTCCTGTTTCTTGATCGGGCAGCTGATTTCCCTGATCATGCTGGCAGTCAGCAGCAGGATCGACACGCAGACCCTGACGGTATGCGCACAGATGCTGCCCTTCCTGGCGGCTGGTTCCTATGCCAGCAAGTTTGTGCACCATCGCCTGGATGGCCCGCTGCTGCGTTACACCGTGCTGGGTTTTTCAGGGCTCTCGGCAATCGTCGTGCTTCTGCAGGCCTGAGGCCTCTTGCGCGCCACCAATATGTCGCGTTGCAGCGACACATCACACCGCCCAGTTCCGAAGAATTGCGCTGTGTCCTTGGCCATGCCCGTCATAATTGTTGTACCCTTTATCGCGACTGGCGAAGCGTTGCCATGATGACGAATGTCGGACAACCGAGTCTTGCAGGACAGGCATCCATGCAAATCGAGACGAGCAACCAGCTGAACAAATACGAAAATGGCCTCTCACCCGGCTGAGCAATGAACCTTGAAGACCATCCGCATTGCCGGCCCTTCACCGAAGCTGAAACGCTGTCACAGATCACGCCCTACTACGAAGAAGGGCGCAATGTCCTGTGGATGATGCTGCACGCCGAACCTCGGCCCTGCTTCAACCCGGACCTTCTCAAGGATATCGCCCAGCTCGGGCGCGCAGCACGCAATTCAGGACTGCCGATCGACTTCTGGGTCACCGGCTCCCTCATTCCTCAGGTTTTCAACGTGGGCGGCGACCTGAGCCTGTTTGCCTCCTACATCCGCGCGGGTGAACAAGAGCTCTTGCTGTCTTATGCACGTGCCTGCATTGACGCCATATATGAAGCCATGACAGGATTTGGCACCGGTGCCATTTCGATCGCAATGGTCGAGGGCACGGCCCTGGGCGGGGGTTTCGAGGCCGCGCTGGCACACCATTATGTGCTGGCGCAAAATGACGTCAAAATGGGCTTCCCGGAGATTGCCTTCAATCTGTATCCCGGCATGGGGGCCTACTCTGTGGTGGCCCGAAAGTCCCACATGCGGCTGGCGGAGGAACTGATCAGTTCCGGAGAATCCCATACGGCCGAATGGTATCTGGACAAGGGCCTTGTTGACAGGGTCTTCGAGCAAGGCGATGCCTTCATGGCGGTGCGCACCTTCATTGACGTGATACGGCCCCGGCTGAACAGCCATCGCGGCATGTTGCGTGCCAGGCAGCGCGTACTGCCCATCGACCGGGCAGAGCTCATGGCGATTACCGAAGACTGGGCCAGGTCAGCGTTCCTGCTGGAGGAAAAAGACTTGATGTACATGGAACGGCTGATCATGCTCCAGAGCCGCCATGTCGGCAAGGTACGAGGCGTCGCCTGAATCGGTCCTGCGCGGCAACACGAGCGCGCCATGCCCGCGGCGCGGGCGTCCTCGCACGACTCAGGCCACCAGCCGGAGCTTCTTGCCCTTGTTGTTGAGCCATTCCTCGAATTCTTCGGCGGGCATCGGGCGACCATACAGGTAGCCCTGGATGAAGTCGACCCCCTGATCCTTGAGGTAGACAGCCTCGGCTTCGGTCTCGGCACCCTCGGCCAGAATACTGAAACCGAGCTGCCGTCCAATGGCAATCATCGAACGCACCAATGCCTGGGATACTGCGTTTTCATGGATCGAATGGACGAAGCTCTGATCGAGCTTGATCGCATCGAGCGGCAGGCGGGCCAGCTGCGACAGCGAGGAATACCCGGTGCCGAAATCATCCAGTTGCACCTGAGCACCCAACTGCCGGAACTGATCGATGATGGTGGGTGCCGACACGGTGTCGTTGATCAGGCAGCTTTCGGTCAGTTCGATATCGAGCAGACATTGGCTCTGCCCGGACTGCCGCACGGCCTCGGCGAAATCCTGAATGATGGTCGGGGAGGCAAGCTGACGAGCGGACAGATTGATCGCAACACGCAAGTTCAGCTTCTTTTCCTTCCACGCCGCCGCCTGCCTGGCCGCCGTTCGCATCACCCAGCGGCCCAGGGGGACGATCAGACCGGAGTCCTCGGCATACGCGATGAAATCGGCCGGACTGAGCAGGCCGCGCTCAGGTGAATGCCAGCGCAAAAGCGCTTCGACACTGCGGATTTCCCCGGTTGCAACACACAGTTTCGGCTGATAGTAGAGTTTCAGCTGATCCTCTGATTCCAGGGCCTTGCGCAGGTTGACGTCCAGCCAGATGTAGCCTGCAACCTTGGCGTCCATGTCGCGTGAAAACATCCGGTAGGTGCGCTTGCCGGCATCCTTGGCCGCATACAGGGCCGTGTCGGCGCAGCGCAACAACTGGTCCACCGAATCCGCGTGTTCGGGGCACAGGGCAATGCCGATGGAGCACCCCGCGTAGATCTCGACAAAGCCCAGGCTGATGGGTGCCTTGAGGCGATCGATGATGCGCTGGGCCATGTTCTCGAGCAGCGCAGCAGACGCATCGGCGACAAGGACCAGAAAGGCCGCACCGCCCATGCGCGCGATGACATCCCCGTCGCGCAAGGAACCGCCCACATTGAGGGCGACCGCCCGAATCAGATCATCGCCAATCGTATGACCGTAGTGGTCGTTCACCTGCTTGAAGTTGTCCAGATCCAGGAACAGGACGCCGCAGCGCTTGCCGTCCGCGATGAATTGGCCGATTTTTTCGTGGATGGCATTGCGATTGGGCAGGCCCGTCAATGAATCGACTGTCGCCAGCTCAAGCAGTTTGGCCTGTGCCTTGCGCTCTTCGGTGATGTCGGTGCCGGAGCAGACCAGAAAACGCTGATCCGGGCCACTGCCGCTTTGAACGAATTTGTTTCTCCAGCGGATCAGACGCGAGCCTTTCAGGGTGTTGATCGTGCGCTCGACTTCATAGGACACTGAATTGCGGAAGAATTCGGTCAGGTTGCTGCGCGACGCGTCGCGCTCGTCGATCGCCATGAAAGCATGCGCTTGCTTGCCGATGACATCCTTTTCCCTCAGGCCCGTGGCTTCCTCGCAAAGCCGATTGAAGCGCAGGATCTTGAAGTTGTGGTCAATGATGACCACCAGCGAATTGACCTCGGAGATGACCTGTTCGGCGAATTCCAGACCATGGCTGAGGTCCTTGGCGACCGCCGGGGTGTCCAGATAATCGGACGCGGTCCCGGACCATGAATGCGTGCCGTCCTTTTTGCCCACCAGGCTGAGCTTGCAGGGTTCGCCAAAGAGCGAGACGTCGATTTCGACATGCGACGTCACTCCGGTAAAGGCCCGAATGCTGGCAGCCTGATCGGCCGGCAGGGCAACGGCCAGATTGGGCGTGCCCTTGGTCCCGGCCAGTTGCAAGGCATTGCTGTCCGCCGAAAGTGTCCAGTACGGACTTCGCGTGCCAAAAAATGCAAAGAGCAGTGACTCGGATAATTCGCCTGACATGACGAGCCTCTTTATTGTGACGAGGACACGGCAGGGCCTCGGGCATTCATGAGCAGTGAAGACATCCCGCGCGCCGCAAGACTTCGGGCGCGATGCCGTGACCGCGTCCGAGTTTACTAGAGTATATAGGGAACCCCGATGCAAGTCACCGCATCGCGCGGACAATGCCGCCATGCTGCCTGCAGCACGCCACACATTCGCATGCACAAATGCCCGGAATTGCGATCCGTCGGATCCCCCGGATCAATATCGGTAGGAAATCTGCACACCAAACAGATCGGCGCCGGTTTTCCAATTGCCCTTGACCGTGCCTTTTTCCGGATCGGTCGCATTATTGATGCTGGCATGAAAGAACAGATGGGCATAGCCCACATCGATCGTCGTATCAGGATTGAGCCGGTACTGGGCTCCGATGGATGCCACGATGCGGTCATTGTCGGGCAGCGAAGTCGGTCGCAGGCTGCTGTCGGGGATCGGAGACTGGTCGTAGGCCAGGCCCGCCTTGAATTTCCATGCCGGCGTGTATTGGTAATTGGCCCCCAGGGCGACACGCCAGGTATTACGGAATCCCAATTCCAGACGATCCGTCCCCAGAATCCCGTTGTCCACGGTAAGCGACGGCAGCCGGCTCCAGTGAGTCCAGGAGACATCACCCAGCAATTGCCACTGGTGATCGACATCGTGTGCCACACTGAGTATGGCCGTGTCGGGCAGGGTGAAAGCGGCGTCATTGTCGACACTGGCCGGCAGATGCCCGGCAAGCGGGCCGGGGATGTTGCTCAGGGTGGTGGTGCCGGACGCACTGTAACGCATGGCCGAACGGTATGACGCACCCACGCGCGTCTTGTTGCTTAATTGATACAGCAGACCCAGATTCCAGCCCCAGGCATCGCCACTGAGCTTTGCCTTGGCTTCCATGTCGGGCGCCGGGAATACCGGCACCATGCGTCGGTACACCGCGTCCAGGCGTTGCCAGTTGACGCCGGCACCGATCGAGAAGCGTTCGTTCACCTTGTAGGCAATCGACGGGTTGACGTTTATGGTGCGGATATCAAATTCGGTCGACTGGTAGCGGCCAATCCAGTCGTCTTCGTATTTCGTCGCCAGGCCAAAGGGCGCGCCGAGCCCCAGCCCGACAAACCAATTCGGGCCGACCTGCCACGAGACATAGGCATTGGGCACCACGCCCACCGAACCCGCGTTGCCGCCCGGGTTCGAGCCCAGTGGCACAGGAGGCATGCCGGGACCGACGCTACCATCGTCGGAAAACTTGAACGTGGTGGAAATGGCGGTGGCGCCGGTCGAAATATTGAGGCCCGGCAGAAGCGTCATGCCGGCCGGATTGAAGAATATCGTGCTGGCATCCTCGGCCACGGCCGCCGATCCGGCATAGCCATTGCCCAGGCCGCTGGCATTCTGTTCGGCCAGTTGAAATGCCGAGGCGTGCACGCCGCCTGCCACTGCGCTGAAGGCGACGGTTGTCAGGCACTGCAACATGAACCGCTCTGGGGATTTGTCTTTTCGCACGGCACCCAAAAAAGTGATGTCCTGCGGGCCTGCCTGGGCGGGCCCTGCCTTGCCGGCATGACGCCCGAGGGCGCACCTGGCTCGATGACTGGATCAGCGGGCCTTAGTGTAGCGGGAATTCGCCAGCTGCGGGGCCATCAAAGCAGCCGCCGCCGGCCATGCGGGCCATCACCTATGGGGAATTACCCTAGTTCGACGGCGAATGTCATACATACGACAGTTGGAATCATGGGCTGACGGTATCTTGAATTTCAATAGCACCCAAAAGATGTGCACCACGACAGACGTGCCACAACACGGACATCACGGAGACATCAATGGCACAAGACACCCATTCCGGGGCGGTTCATTCTGCCGATCCGGCTGACAAGATACTGCTTTCGGTCGAAGACCTGCACCTGTCGTTTGGCGGCATCAAGGCCTTGCAGGGCATCGATCTGGCGGTGCGCCAGGGCGAAATCCATTCGATCATAGGCCCCAACGGGGCGGGCAAGACATCCCTGCTCAACTGCATCTCGGGGCGCTACAGGCCCCAGCGCGGCCATGTGCGGTTCGATGGCATGGACATCACCGGACTCAAACCGAACCAGCGCTGCAGGCTGGGTCTGGGGCGCACCTTTCAGAACCTGGCCCTGTTTGGCCACATGACCGTGCTGGACAACATTCTGGTGGGGCGCCACCACCTGATGCACAACAATTTCCTCAGCGGATCGCTGTACTGGTTCTCGGGCGCGCGCCGCGAGGAACTGGCACATCGCCGGCACGTGGAAGACATCATCGACTTTCTCGAGATCGCCCATATCCGTCACAGCATTGCCGGCACTCTATCGTACGGCTTGCGCAAGCGCGTGGAACTGGCCAGGGCCGTAGCCCTGGCCCCAAAAATGCTCTTGCTGGACGAACCCATGGCCGGCATGAACTTCGAAGAAAAAGAAGACATCGCCCGCTACATCATCGACCTGAACGAAGAATGGGGCATCACCAGCGTCATGATCGAGCACGATATGGGCGTGGTCGTCGATATCTCCGACCATGTCATGGTGCTCAATTTCGGCCAGTCCATCGCCACGGGCCTTCCGGACGAGGTCCTGGCCGACCCCTTTGTCAGGCAAGCCTACCTGGGCGAAGACACTCGGGGCGAAGACACTCGGGGCGAAGACACTCGGGGCGAAGACACTCGGGGCGAAGACACTCGGGTCGAGGCCCCGGCATGAACCCGGACCCTTCCTGGCCTGATCTGAAACGCCACGACACGTATCCGAAGCTGCTGGCCTACAACGCCCGGCACTGGCCCGATGACGTGGCCCTGCGCGAAAAGGAATTCGGCATCTGGAACGAAGTCACCTGGAGCCAATACGAACAGGCTGTCCAGTTGTTCACCCTGGGGCTGCTGGCATTGGACGTGCAGCCAGGCGATATCGTGGCAATCGTGGGTGATAACCGGCCCGAATGGGTGCAATGCGAGATCGCGGTGCACGCCGCGGGTGCCATGAGCCTGGGCGTCTACCAGGACTCCCTGGGCGAAGAGGTCCAATACCTGCTGGAGCATGGTCAGGTCAAGGTCATCCTGTGCGAAGACGAGGAGCAGGTCGACAAGGTTCTGCAGATCGCCGATGCCTGTCCCGACATCCGCCACATCATCTACCACGATCCGCGCGGCATGCGCAAATACCAGGACCCACGCCTGATCAGCCAGCACGCGCTGTTCGAACAGGCCGAGGCCCTGCGCCGGCGCGAGCCCGACCGCTACCGCCGCCTGGTCGAATCAGGCGATGGCGAGCGACCCAGCATGCTGATCACCACCTCGGGAACCACGTCCAGGCCCAAACTGGTCATGTTCCAGTCGCGCTCGTTTCTGGACCACGCCGCAGCCTACCTGCGCACCGATCCCAAACATGCCGGCAACAATTATGTGTCCGTGCTTCCCCTGCCCTGGATCATGGAACAGGTCTACGCCCTGGCGCAGCCGCTGATCACGCGCATGATCGTCAATTTCGTCGAAGAGTCCGAAACGATGATGCAGGATTTGCGCGAAATCGGCCCCCATTTCGTCCTGCTGGCTCCGCGCGTATGGGAATCCATCGCTGCCGACGTCAAGGCCCGCATGATGGACGCCTCGCGGCTCAAGCAATGGATGTTCAATTTGGGCATGAAAATCGGCATGCCCCATCTCGAGCGCCACGGCCGCCCCTCGCGCCTGAGCCATTTCCTGCTGTTTCGTGCCCTCAGGGACCGCCTGGGCTTCAGCCACCTGCAGTCGGCGGCCACGGGTGGGGCCGCTCTGGGGCCGGATACCTTCAAATTCTTTCTGGCCATGGGCGTGCCACTGCGCCAGATCTATGGCCAGACCGAGATGGCCGGCGTCTACACGGGACATGTGGCCGGCGACATCGACTTCGACAGCGTCGGCGTGGCCTTTGACAACACCGAATTGCGCATCGACCAGCCCGATGAAAACGGGGTGGGCGAGGTGTTGGTGCGCAGCAGCGGCATGTTTCTGGGTTACTACAAGAATGAACAGGCCACGGCTGAAACCGTGCGCGACGGCTGGATGCACACGGGCGATGCCGGCTACATGAAGGACAACGGCCATCTGGTCGTCATCGACCGCCTGTCCGACCTTGCCATGACGTCTCTGGGCCACCGGTTCTCGCCCATGTATGTCGAGAACAAGCTGAAATTTTCGCCCTTCATCGCCGAGGCGGTCATCCTGGGGCATGAACGCCCCTGGCTGGCTGCCATGATCTGCATCCGCCACGGCATCCTGGCGAAGTGGGCGGAACACCGCGGGATTGCCTTCACCAATTACGCAAATCTGTCGGCGCTGCCCCAAGTCTACGACATGATCCAGCGCGAGATCGAGCAGGTCAATGCCAGCCTGCCGGCCTGGCAGCGGGTACGCAAATTTCTGCTGCTCTACAAGGAACTGGATCCCGACGACGGCGAACTGACGCGCACGCGCAAGATCCGGCGCAAGGTCGTGCAGGAAAAATACGCCGACATCATCGACGCCATCTATGACGGCCGCGATTCGGTGCACGTGGACACCGTCATCACGTTCCAGGACGGTACCCGATCGCAGATCATCACCGACCTGCGGGTCGTCGACCTGTACTGAGGAGAAACCACCATGGACTGGAGTCTGTTCCTTGCCTTCATGGTCAACGGGATACTGGTTGGTGCCCTGTATGGGGTGGTGGCCATGTGTTTCGTGCTGATCTACAAGGCCACGCAAATCCTGAATTTCGCCCAGGGCGAATTCATCCTGATCGGCGCCTGGATCTGCTGGGCCACCATCGTGCCGTTCGGCCTGCCGTTCTGGCTGGGTTTCCTGGTCACGCTGGTGTTCATGTTCCTGTTTGGCGTGCTGCTGCAGATGGTGGTGCTGCGGCCCATGATCGGCGAACCCATCATTTCGGTCATCATGCTGACCATCGGCCTGTCGATCGTGTTCCGCGCCCTGACGAACTGGATCTTCGGCTCGCACGTGCGCGCCTTCCCCACGGTGTTTGAAACCGACCACATCGCAATCCTGGGCCTGAACGTGCAGATGCCCTATGTGCTCAGCTTCATGCTGGCGATCCTGGTGGTGGTCGGTTTTTTCCTGTTCTTCAGGTACTCGCGCATGGGCCTGGCGATGCGAGCCACGGCCTTCGATCAGCAGGTGGCGCAAAGCCTGGGCATCTCGGTGGAGCGCGTGTTTGCGCTGTCATGGGCCATATCGGCCATGGCCTCGGCCCTGGCCGGGGTGGTGATCGGCATGGTCAATGGCGTATCGGCCTCGCTGGCAGTCTATGGCATCAAGGTCTTTCCGGCGGTCATCGTCGGCGGACTGGATTCGATCGTGGGCGGCATGGTGGGCGGGGTGATCGTGGGCGTACTGGAAAATGCCGCGGCGTTCTTCGATACGCAATACCTGCACTGGGGCAATCTGCTCGAGGTCGTGCCGTTCTATGTGCTGATCATCATTCTCATGATCAAGCCCTACGGCCTGTTCGGCACCAAAGACATCGAGCGCATCTAGGAGAACCGGATCATGGCATTGGGCGCAGACAGCATGCGATGTGGTGAGTTCCATACCAGCTATCAGACCGACATGCGGATTTTCCCCACCGCGTTCTCGCGCAACATGGCACTGATCGGCCTGGCGGTGCTGGCTCTGGGGCCGCTGTACCTGGATGCCTATTGGCTCAGCCTGCTGATCCAGGTCGGTTATTTCGGCATTGCCGCTCTCGGCCTGAATGTACTGACCGGTTATTCCGGGCAGATATCCCTGGGGCATGCCGCCTTCTTCGGCGTGGGCGCCTTTGCCTCGGCCTGGCTGAACAATACCCATGGCATCCCCGTGCTGCTGTGCATCCCGCTGGCCGGCGTGATCACCACGGTGGTGGGCCTGATCTTCGGTTTGCCGGCCGGTCGCCTCAAAGGCATGTATCTGGTCATCGCCACCCTGGCGGCCCAATACATCATCGAGGACTTCTTCAACCGTTCCGAATGGTTCACCGGCGGCACGGCAGGCACCATGGCCAATCCGGTGGAACTCTTCGGCTTTGCCTTCGATACGGACGCCAGCTATTTCTATGTGGTCCTGGCGTTTCTGGTCCTGACGCTGCTGCTGATCACCAACCTGATGCGCAGCCGTGACGGCCGGGCCTTCGTGGCCTTGCGCGATCATTATCTCTCGGCCGAGATCATGGGCATCAACCTGAACAAATACCGCATCCTGGCCTTTGGGATTTCGTCGTTCTACGCAGGCATCGGCGGTGCCCTGTATGCCCATTACATGGGCTATGTCTCGGTGGAAGCCTTCGGGCTGCTGCTGTCGGTGCAGTTCATCGGCATGATCATCATCGGCGGCCTGGGTTCGATCATGGGCACGCTGCTGGGGGTGATCTTCATGGTCATGCTGCCCCAGGTAGTCACCTGGGGCGCCGGTGCACTCAAGGACCTGGCGCCTCATCTGGGCTCCAACGTGTCCTACCTGCAGGAAATCACCACGGGCATGGCGATCGTGCTGTTCCTGATCTTTGAGCCCGAAGGCCTCATCCACCGCTGGAAGATGACCAAGGCCTGGTGGAAGCTATATCCATTTTCGTATTAGGCGTTGTAAGAGGTGTTGTAAGAGGTGTTGTAAGCCGGCCCGCAGCGGTCGACATTCAAGCAGCAAGCATGCAAACCTTGAGGAGGGATCTGACATGTCAAGCAAACTGACTCCGATACTGGCCGTGGCCGCGGTCATGGGCCTGGGAGCGAGCGGCCCGGCGCAGGCCGAAGACACCATACCGGTGGGCCACCTGTCCGCATTCACCGGCCCTACATCCGACGTGGGTGTGCCCTACGGCAATGCGGTGGACGACGCCGTGGCTTACATCAACGCGCACGGGGGCATCAACGGCAAGAAAATCAACATCGAGTCCGAAGACTACGGCTATGAAATTCCGCGTTCGGTGGCCCACTACAAGCGCTGGCAATCCGGTCTGAAGCCCGTGGTCATCCAGGGCTGGGGCACATCCGATACCGAAGCGCTCACTCCGTTCGTGACCAAGGACCACATCGTGTTCTTCTCGGCCTCGTATTCGGGGCACCTGACCGATCCCACCGGCAAGGCGCCGCGCAGCAAGGCAGCCACACCCTACAACTTCTTTGTCGGCGCCACCTATTCCGACGCGTGTCGTGCGCAGGCTTCCTGGTCCATGAAGGACTGGAAGGCTTCCGGCAAGGAAGGCAAGCCCAGGTGGGTGCACATGGGAGCCAACCACCCATACCCGAATGCCCCCAAGGAAGCCTGCACGGCCTGGGCTCAAGACCTGGGTTTCGAGGTATTGCCCCCCATCGTCTACCCGCTCGCACCGTCGGATTTCAAGTCCCAGTGTCTGGCGCTGAAAGACGCCAAGGCCAACTATGCCTATCTGGGCAATACGGCAGCCAGCAACGTCTCGATGATCAAGTCCTGCAAAACCGTCGGCACCGAGATCCAGTTCCTGACCAATTACTGGGGCTTCGATGAGCCCTCCGCCCAGGCGGCCGGCGCCGACGGCAACGGCATCGTCGTACCGGCCATGGCTGCCTGGACCTCGGATGTGCCGGGCATGAAGACCGTACGCGAGGTCTCCAGGATGTCCGACCCGGGCGGCGAGAAAGCACGGGCCCTGCCGTACATCCGTGGCGTGTGCTCGGCCTTTGTGATGCGCGATGCCATGGTGCTCGCCGACAAGGCCGGCAAGGTCACCAGTGACAGCATCAAAGCGGCACTGGAAACCATGACGGAACATGTGCCGGCCGAACTCGAGGGAGTCTGCCCGCCGGTCACCTGGACGCCCACTGACCACCGGGCCACGACTCAGGTCACGCTGTATCGCAACAACTGGAACGATGGCAATCCGAAGTTCGAACGGCTGGATGTCGAACAATTGCCCCGTGGCGAGGACTTCCTCGGCTGGTAAATCCCTTGCCCGAAGCGCTGACCCGCTTCGGGCCGACACGGAGGTCGTGATGACGCACATAGCCCCAGCCACGGAGTCGGCCGAGATCATGCTCTCGGTCAACAACATCGAGGTGGTCTACGATGAGGTGATTCTGGTGCTGCGCGGGGTCAGCCTGGATGTGCCGCGCGGGCAGATCGTCACCCTGCTGGGTGCCAACGGCGCGGGCAAGTCGACCACACTGAAGGCCATCTCGGGCCTTCTCAAGACCGAAGACGGCGCCGTGACACGCGGCAAAATCACCTTTCAGGGCCAGACCATCAGCAACCTGTCCCCCCAGGCCATTGTCGGGCAGGGAATCTTTCAGGTCATGGAAGGGCGTCGCGTCATCGAAGACATGACGGTGGTGGAAAATCTGCGGCTGGGGGCTTTCACCCGCAAAGACCGGCAGAATATCCGCCGCGACATGGACATGGTGTTTGACTATTTCCCCCGTCTGCGCGAGCGCTCCGGGGGGCTGGCGGGCTATCTGTCGGGCGGCGAGCAGCAAATGCTGGCCATCGGCCGTGCCCTCATGGCCCGGCCGCAGTTGCTGCTGCTGGACGAGCCGTCCATGGGCCTGTCGCCCATGCTGGCCAAGGAAGTCTTCGGCATCATAGAGGCCATCAACCGGGAACATGGCCTGACCATGTTGCTGGTAGAGCAAAACGCCAACTGGGCCCTGCGCCTGTCCAGCTACGGCTACATCATGGAAAACGGCAAGGTCGTGCTCGATGGCACCCGCGCCGAACTCGTGGACAACGAGGACGTCAAGGCATCGTACCTGGGCGGCGGCGAAGAACGCCGTTCCTACAAGAACATCAAAAGCTACAAGCGGCGCAAGCGCTGGCTGTGATGTATGGTGATGGTGCAGTCGGGCGCCCGCCCCCGTGGCGCAGCGCCATGACTGGTCCGCCAGAGTCGGGTTCTTGTACCGGACGGATCCTGAAAGGCCGTCTTCACCAGAGCTTTTGTTACGGCGTTGATGTAGACTGAGAGCGATGTTCCGAATCCGTGTGACAGTCATGTCGGGGGGTACCATGAGCAAGAGTCAGGACAGCAAAAAGGCCGAGAAAAAGGAGCCCACCCGGACTCCCAAGGAAAAAAAAGAACTCAAGCGCCAGAAGAAGGAAGCCGCGAAGCACTGAGCCCCCTGCAGGGGCCACTTTTTTGGGCCAGGCCCAGGCAGATTTCCCGGCTCTCGCGCCTGCGAGCCGGGAGGGCGACGGCCACCTGCATTGATCCCGGTCAATACCCCTCTTTGCCAAACACCGATACTGAAGGTGTGTACGGTCTTTTCAGGGATTCATCATGTACAAGCGGATTCTTGTTCCCATCGATGGCAGCGCCACGTCGGAACTCGGCCTGCAGGAGGCCATGCGCCTGGCGCAGCTCACCGATGCCAGCCTGCGCCTGGTTCACGTGATCGACGACCTGTCCTTCGCCCTCACGGTCGACGCGTATGGATACTATGCGGGCGAGCTGCTCGATTCCTTGAAAAAGAGCGGCCTGGAAATTCTGGACAACGCCCTGAAAACCGTGCGCGCCGCAGGCATCCAGGCAGACACAGTGCTGCACGAGAACCTGCGCAAAACTGTTCAGGAACATGTGGTGGACGAAGCCAGAAGCTGGAAGGCCGACCTGATCGTGATCGGCACGCACGGGCGCCGCGGCGTGCGCCGCATGATTCTGGGCAGCAGCGCCGAAGGCATTCTGCGCACGTCCCCCGTGCCCGTACTGCTGGTGCGCACACCCGAAGGCGCATCGGACTGAGCAGGCCCCACCAACTTGGCAGAAGCCCAGGCAGCCGTCGCGCCGCTCTTTGCCGACTGGCTGGCGGACACCTTCATGGCAGCTTGCACAGCCACCCTGCCCGCGGCAACCGGGATTCCTGCTGTACACTGGCCGTTGCCTTCATGCGAGGTCACAGAAAATGATCATTGAAACCCTCGGCCGATGGGGTTCGGCGCTCTTTCTGACGACGCTGATCATGGGCTGTGCGTCAGACAGACCCCTGGCGTTCCTCCATCCGGGGGCTCCTGCCCACAGCAGACACGGCGACAGTGCCTGCGAAGCCAACCCGCGCAGCTGCATCTTCAAGGGCTCCTACGAATCGGGCGAACGACACTATGCGGAACTCGAAGCCAGGCGCTTGAATCAAATGGAGCTTGCCCGCCTGCAGCGCGGCTTCGTGCTGCAGTCATGCAGAACATGTTGAGTCAGCCTGCGACTGTCTTGAGTCAGCCCGCGACTGTCTTGAGTCAGCCCGCGGCTGTCATGGGCCACTGATGAACCGTCACCTGCTGCTGCTGACCTTCTGCCAGGGCCTGTTTCTGGTCAACAACGTCACATTCATTGCCATCAATGGCCTGGTGGGGCTGGAGCTGGCGCCCTACGCCTGGATGGCCACAATGCCCATCATGGGTTATGTGGTGGGCGGCGCCCTGGCTGCGCCACTGGTGGCGCACACACAAGCGCGCTATGGTCGGCGCGGCTCCTTTCAGATCGGCCTGGCGGTGGCGTTGGGTTCCGCATTGCTGGCCGCAGTGGCCGCGCAATATCAGCTGTTCTGGCTGCTGATGGTGGCCACCATAGTGGCCGGCTACTATAACGCCAACGGTCAGCTTTATCGATTCGCCGCCACGGAACTGACCCGGCCCGACTGGCACGAAAAGGCCGTCTCGCTGGTGTTGGCCGGAGGTCTGCTGGGTGCCGTCGTGGGGCCGAATCTGGCCAACTGGACCCGGGTCGTGCTGCCCATGCCTTTTGTGGGCGCCTACCTGGCACTGGCCGCGGTGGCGCTGCTGGCCATGGGCCTGATGGCCCTGATCGACTTCCCGCCGGAACCCGTAAAACATGCCAGTACGCCCAAGGGGCGGCCCATGGGCCAGATCATGCGACAGCCGGTGTTTCTGGTGGCCACGCTGGGGGCGGCCATCGGCTACGGGGTCATGAATCTGCTGATGGCCGCCACGCCGCTGGTCATGGACGTGCACCGCTTCGAATTTGCCAGCATTGCCCTGGTGCTGCAATGGCACGTGATCGGCATGTACGCACCCGGATTCGTTACCGGGCACCTGATCCGGCGCTTTGGTGTGCTGCAGATCATGGGCGTCGGCGTGCTGCTGATGGTGCTGTGCGTGGCCATCGGGCTGGCGGGCGTCGGCATGGGCCACTTCATGGCAGCGCTGATCCTGCTGGGGGTCGGCTGGAATTTCCTGTTCACCGGCAGCACCACCCTGGCTTTGCGCGCCTACCGCCCCGAAGAAAAGGATCGCGCCCAAGGCGCCATCAATTTCTGGGTATTCGTGACGATGGCGGTGACTTCGTTTGCCTCCGGTGTGGTGGCCGCCACCAGCGGCTGGGCATGGCTCAACCTGGCGTCACTGCCCGCCTTGGTGCTGGTGAGCGCTGCCTTGCTGTGGCTCTGGCAGCGCGATCGCCGTGTCCAGGGTGGCGAACCGGTTCAGGGTTCCTGAGCGGCCGGCACACCCTGACGGCAAGCCCGCCGAGGGTTCGATCAGGCCGCGGCGTGCAACTCGCTCAAAAACGAAACAGGGCTGCCAGCCCGGTCTTGCTGGGCATGATCTCGCTGGGAACGACCAGCGCCTCGCCCCCATTGCGCAGCACCGTTTCGGCAATGTCGTCCAGCACGTCAACCACCCCGGATACCGAGAAACTGTCGGCCAGCTCGACGGATTGCGCGGCCCCATCGATGCGCCCGGGGATATGGCGATCGGCATCGACCAGCAGAGTCTGAACCCGTCCGGCCAGGGCAGCCTCGAACGTCTTCTGCAGATCGTCACTGGCCAGCCCGGTACCGTGGCGGGCCCGGAAGAGATCGATGATCTCGCGGGTCTCACGGTGATAGCCGGGTTCGACAATCGCCCAAGCCCGGGCGCGCAGTGCTTCGATATCGAGCGAGCCGGGATCCGTGTCGATGCCCTGTGGCAACAGAAAGCGATTGTTCGACAGCCCACGGAACACGCCCTGATATTCGGGCAAGGCCACCAGCACCAGGGGCAGCCTGCCCGGATTGGAATGATGCTCGAAGATTGCGCGATCCACAACACGGAAAAAACGCTGTGTATCGACCGTGCTCTCATCGCTCTTGTCGCCGTGGCCATGACGCATGGCGCTGCCAGGGGCCCCTGCGGGGCCCATGCCGTACGTCGAGACCTTCAGGTAGGGATCGGTGAATTGGTCACCCAGCGCATCCTGGATGGTGACGGGCACGTCGGGCGCCAGGTCCACCTGCTGCAGCCCATTGCGATTGCCCTCGTAGAGGCGCACGTCGCTGCGGGTCAGGCACAGGACCTGGAAGCGGTCTGCCGTCTGACCGTGGCGCAGCAGGGGCTTGACATGCCAGGTGTCGGACACCAGGGCCAGATTCGGCACCGGCCGCGGCAGCCGGAAGATTTGCAAGAATCCGGGAGCACGCAGCACTGCCAGGCCATCGAGCGTGTGGCGCCAGAAGGCGGTGTCCTCGGCCAGCGCATGCAAGGGCGCCAGCAACTCGACGCGCTCGGTGCCCGACACATCGGCACCCAGGGCTTCCTCGAGTTGCCGGACAAGATTCCGATAGGCGATGGGATCCTGGGCATTGTCGGGATGCGAGCGGTGCGTGGCCTGATACAGCGAGAGGCAGGGGCCCGGTTGCGGTGTCAGCAGGCCCTTCAGTGTGTCTCTGGACAGGGTGTGCATGCGGCTTTCTCCATACCCGGCTGGCGGGGGTAAATTAGGATTGACAGATTCAGGATCGACAGATCAGAGCCATCATAGGACATCGCCGTGCGCCCGGGGGCCGCTGAATTGTAATCCAGTTGATTTCAAACAAGAATTGCTTGCTGGCACAGCCAGTCCGCAGCATGAGGGCGAGCTGCGGACCGGTCCTGCGCTGCGGGGAGATCCTGGCGACGGGGGGACGAGGCGGGGCGGAGTTCAGTCCTGTTCTTCGGTCTGATCAGCCTTCCGGATGGTCGCGGTTTGCTTGCTGATGTCGCGTGCCTTGGCCAGGGCGTTGTCAAGAGCCCGCGCGAGCTGCCTGGCAGCCCCGCTGATCGCCAGTTCCACCGTGCCGCCACGGTGTTCGACGGCAACGGGCGGCAGGCCCGCCACCCGCGCCTCGAGCAGGCAGCGCTTGTCCTTGTCACCACCCTTGTCGCTGTTCAGATCGCTCATGTGGATCTCGACACGGGTGATGTCGCCGTCACAATGTTTCAATTCACGTTCAAGAATCTGCCGTGCCTGGGCGACGCGCTCGGGTGATCCCACCAGGTGACTGTCGCTGTTGAACTGGATCTGCATGAGGGTTCTCCTTTTTGGCAGGCTGGAATGACGGCCGGGGTTCGCGCCACCATTCCTATCGGGGAATGCACTGTACCATGATAGCCTACCCCCGATCGCGGCATCTTGCTGCGCGGCCTGGCCGGCCCGGCAGCGGCCAGCTGGGCATCACCCGAGGCGCTGCTGATGTGCGGGCATTCGATGGGTTCCGCGGTGTCCCTCCCTGAGTGGCCATGGCCTCAATACCCATGCGCATGGCGCACAAGGCCCCATCGATTCAACGAACCCATGTCAGCATCAGTTGGAAGGCGGCAGACGTTCGCGCTTGCGTGTATTGTTGAAGATCTGGAAGCCTCGCAGGCGGACCGCCGGCCGCTTGCGGGCATGACATTTTCACGAAGGACTCACGATGCAAGCCAGAATGGATTATTTCAAGGTCGCCCCCGAATTGATGGAGGCTGTGGTGCACATGGAACAGACCGCCAAAAGCGCCGGTCTGGACGTGAAGCTGTATGAACTGGTCAAGACACGCGCATCCCAGATCAATGGCTGCGCGTATTGCCTGCACATGCACACCACCGACGCACGCAAGCTGGGCGAGACCGAAATGCGCCTGTACATGCTCAACGCCTGGCGCGAATCCAGCCTGTACACCCCCGCCGAACGGGCCGCACTGGCCTGGACGGAATCGCTCACGCTGGTGTCGCAAACAGGCGCCCCGGACGCCGACTACAACGTCTTGCGCGAGCATTTTCCCGACAAGCAGATCGTGGCCCTGACGCTGCTGATCACCACGATCAATACCTGGAACCGGTTTGCGATCGGCTTTCGTTCGCAACACCCGAATCCCTGATCAAGGGGCGCAAGCCTGCCCGGCCTCGATCAGCCGGCACGGGCTCCCCATGATCAGCCAGTGCGAAGCGGGTCAAGTGGCATTGGCATCTGTGGCATTGGCCTCTGCCAACGGGCCGGGCAGCACCGCCGATTCGTAGCCCTTGCCCGCCACCGCGACATGGCAGCGGTACGCGTGATCGGGCGTATCCGGCCGGGTGCCCAGCACCTGGGGCAGCTCGCATCCCGTGGTAGCCCACGGACAACGATCGCGAAAGAAGCAGCCCGTGGGCAGGATCCGGTTGCCCGGCAATTCCGCAACCGCGCCTGGCGCGTCTTCGGACCACGTGCGGTCCAGGCGCGGCACGGCGTTCAGCAGCTCACGCGTGTAGGGATGCCGCGGGGTATCCAGCACATCGGCGGCCGACCCCTGTTCCACGACCTGCCCCAGGTACATGACCGCAACGCGGTCGCACAGATGCCGCACCACGGACACATTGTGCGAGATCAGGATGTAGGTCAGCCCGTGTGCTCGGCGCAAGTCCTGCAGCAGGTTCAGGATCTGTGCCTGCACGGAAATGTCCAGGGCCGACGTGGGCTCATCCAGCACGATCACATCCGGGTCCGAGGACAGCGCCCGGGCAATGGCGATACGCTGACGCTGTCCGCCAGAGAATTCGTGGACGAAACGGTCCATCTGCTCGGGGCGCAGCCCCACCTGCAGTGCCAGTTCAGCGGCACGCGCGCGCAGATCCTGCCTGGGTGCCCGAGTGGGCCACCCCACCGATGCCGCCAAGCCGTCATCCTGCCCGGCGCCCCGCAGGCGCTGCGAGCGCCGGGCAATCAGGGGTTCGACGATCACGCGCCAGGCGGGCAGGCGCGGATCCAGCGAGGACTGCGGATCCTGGAACACGATCTGAATGTTGGCCGGGCGACCATCGGCGCGCGGCAGGCGCTGCAGCGTGCCCCGGGTGGGCGCCACCAAGCCCAGCAGCACATGGGCCAGCGTGCTCTTGCCACAACCCGATTCCCCGACCACGCCAAAGGTTTCGCCGCGCCGGACCTGCAGGTCGACCCCGTTGAGTGCATGCGCGTGGCGTACCGCACGCCCGCGCCAATCCCGCGCAACCGGGAAAAGCACATGAATGTCGCGGGCATCGAGAACGAGGGGCGGGGTCATGTCCCATTACCCCCAGCGCCGCCGGGCAGTGCAGGTGGCGGGGGCACCTCGAGAATGCGTGCGCCATCGGGAGCGGCTGCACCAGCCGGCGGCAGGGGATGCCAGCAGGCAGCCTGCCGCCGGAACGGTGGCTGCACCGATGGCAGACCGCCTGCCGGGGGCGTACCGGCTGTCGCGGATTCCGACCCGCCGGACCCGATGCGATCCACATCCGTCATGGGCCGCAGGAGCGGCTGCTGGCGACACTGCGCATCCGCACGCGCACAGCGATCAAAAAACACACAGCCCCGAGGCGGCTGGCGCATGTCGGGCACCTGCCCCGGGATGGCAGCCAATGCGGTACCCGGCAGCGCGCCTTCGGGCAGCCCATCGAGCAGACCACGCGTGTAGGGATGACAGGGATCACGCAGCACCTGCGCGGTGGGACCCTGCTCGACCACCGTGCCCGCATACATGACATAGATGCGATGACAGAACTGCGAGACCACGGCCATGTCGTGGGTGATGAACAGGATGGACGCATTGCGCTCGCGGGCCTTGTGGCGCAGCAGCTGCAGCACCTGACGCTGCACCGTCACGTCCAGCGCCGTGGTGGGTTCATCTGCAATCAGCAGGGCGGGGTCGCAGGAAAACGCCATGGCCACCATGACCCGCTGGCGCATGCCCCCCGAAAGCTCGAAGGGATAGGCGCGCAGGACCTGGGCCGCATCCGGAATCATCATGTCACGCAGCAGCGCTTCGGCACGCACCAGCGCAGCACGCCGGCTGAGCGTGCGATGGGTGCGCAGCACGCCGGCCAGCTGATCCCCCACCCGGCGCGTGGGGTTCAGAGCCGTCATGGGCTCCTGGAAGATCATGGCGGCCTGCCGGCCACGCCACCGGCGCATGCGTGATTCCGACGCCGCCAGGACGTCCTCGCCCGCCAGGTGCAGGCTGCCGCTGGTCACCCGGTAGCTGTCGGGCGGCAGCAATCGCAGGGCCGCCATCGCCGTCACGGATTTTCCCGAGCCGGATTCCCCCACCACACCCACGATTTCCCCCGGCATGACGCACAGGCTGACACCGTTGAGCGCCCGCACCGAACCGCCGAACACCGGGAATTCAAGGCTGAAATCGCGAATGTCCAGCACCGGCTGCGGCACTTGCCCAGGCGCACTTGGCACCTGCACACCCTGACCCCGCGCGCCATCTGGGCCAGGGCCTGCCTGGCGGGACCTTGCGCGGGCAGCGTCAGCCGGTGTGCCGTGCCCGCCACGGGTGGCAGATACGTGAAGCGTGGCCCCGTTCGCGCTCATCGTGCCCTCGTCTTTGGATCCAGCATGTCGCGCGCTCCGTCGCCCACCAGATTGCAGGCCAGCGCGGTCACCAGGATGGCGCAGCCCGGCATCACCGTGTACCACCACTGATCCAGCAGATAATTGCGACCGGTGGCCACCATGGCGCCCCATTCGGCCGTGGGTTGCTGGGCCCCCAGCCCGATGAAGCCCAGGGCGGCCGCCAGCAGGATGGCACCGCCGATATCCAGCGTGGCCTGCACGATGATGGGAGAAGCAGCATTGCGCACCACGTGCCAGCGCACCACATGGCGGCGCGTTGCGCCGAAGGTCCAGGCGGCTTTCACATAGGCCATTTCACGGATGCTGAGCGTCTGGCCGCGCGCCAGGCGCACATAGAAGGGGATGCGCACCAGCGTGATGGCCAGCATGGCATTGAACAGGCTGGGCCCCAGCGCGGCCGCCAGCGCCATGATCAACACCAGCGACGGCACCGAGAGCACGACATCCATGGCACGCATGATCACGCTGTCGATCCAGCCGCCCAGAATGCCGGAAAAACAGCCGATCACTGCCCCCACCAGGCTGGAACAGGCCGCCACGAACAGCCCGACCCCGATGGACTGACGCCCGCCGAACAGCACCCGGCTGTAGATGTCACGCCCGACCTCGTCGGTGCCGAACCAGTGCTGCGCCGATGGTGCCGCCAGGCGATGCACCAGATCGATCCGGTCCGGATCGTAGGGTGCGATCCAGCCGGCCAGGATCACGGCCAGCCCCACGATGGCCAGGATGAGCAGACCGACGACCATGAGCGGACTGTGCCTGAGCTGATACAAAAATTGCGCCCAGGAACCGGGCCGTTGTTCGACGGCAGGCGCCGAAGCAAGAGACGACGGGGATGCCTGCTGGCTGTGCATGGTCAACCGACCTCCGTGATGCGGGGATCCAGCCTGCGGTACAGCAAGTCGACCAGAAGATTGAGAATCACATAGGCAAAGGACACCACCACCGCAAAGCCCATGACCGCTGGAAAATCCAGCGCCTGGATGGAATCCACCACGTATGCCCCCATGCCGGGCCAGCCAAACACGGTTTCCGTCAGGACCGCCCCGTAGAGCAGATCGCCCAGGGCCAGCCCCAGCATCGTCACCGACGGGATGAGCGCGTTGGGCAAGGCATGACGCAGCACGATGGTCCAGCGCGACAGGCCATAGGCCCTGGCGGTACGGATGTAGTCTTCACCCAGCTGCTCCAGCATCGACGAACGGATCTGCCGCGCGACGATGCCCAGGTGCACGAACCCCAGCGTTGCGGCAGGCAGCACGATATGCCGTACGGCACTGCGCAGCACGGGCCAGTCACCCGCCACCAGCGCGTCGATCAGATACAGGCCGGTCAGGTGCGGCGGGGGCGTCATGCCCTGGTCCAGGCGTCCACCCCCGGGAAACCAGCCCAGATGACCGTAGAACACCACGATCAGGCCCAACCCCAGCCAGAATGCCGGCGTGGAAATGCCGGTGACCGCCAGGGTGCGCGCCACATGATCGATGAACCGGTTGCGATACACCGCCGACAGTACTCCCAGAGGAATGCCCACGAGGGTTGCCAGAATCAGGGCCACCAGGGCCAGCTCCAGGGTGGCGGGAAAGAAGGCGGCGATGTCCTGCAGCACGGGACGGCGCGTACGAATCGAGATGCCCAGATCGCCATGCAGCAGTTGCCCCATGTAATGCAGATACTGCTGCGGCAGCGGCTGATCCAGACCCAGCTGGGCCCGGATGCTGGCCACGATCTCGGGTGTTGCGCGATCGCCCGCAACCAGTCGGGCCGGGTCGCCCGGTACCAGATGCGAGATGGTGAAGGTGATGAGGGACACCCCCACCACGACCAGCACCAGGCTGAGCAGCCGGCGACCGACCAGGTGGACCCAGGAGCCCGTCACGCAGCGGTCTCCCCCGCGTTATTTGCTGATGTCGGCCACGTTGAAGACATCGTCCAGCATGGGGTTGTAGACGAAGCCCTTGACGTTGTCGCGCAAGCCGATCAGGTAATTGTCCTGGTACAGATAGACGTATGCGGCGTCCTTGATGGCCTGTTCCTGCACCTTTTTATAGAGAGCCACGCGTTGCGCCTGATCATTGACGATGGTGGCCTGCTTGAGCCATTCGTCGACCTGCGGGTTGGAATAGAAGGACCGGTTGCCTGCCAGCCCGCCCTTGTCCGACTGGAACCAGTAGTTGGTGAACATATAGGGATCCGCGAAATCAGGGCCCCAGTTGCCGATGGAGATGTCGAAATTGCCCTTGTCCAGATTTTCGCGCAAGGTGGCGTTGGCCAGCTTTTCCAGCTTGACCGGAATGCCGACGTCGGCCAGGTTCGCCTGCACCGTCAGGGCGATCGGTTCCCAGGCCGGGTTGCGGGTGGAATAACGCAGCAGCAGCGGTTCCTTGACGCCGCCGGCCTCGGCGACCTCGGCCTTGGATTTTTCGACGTTGCGCACGGGCAGGGGCAGATCGGGGTCATAGCCCCACAGGCCCTCGGGCACGGGGCCCCGCGTCTGTTTCACCTGGCCCAGCATGACGCCGTCCACGATGCCCTTGTAGTCGATGGCATCCACAATGGCGTGACGCAGTTCCACATTCTGCAGCGGGCCCTTGGCGTTGTTCAGGTACAGGTAGGTGGTGCGCAGCGACGGGAACTTGGCCACCCGGACGCCTTCCACCTTGCGCAGCGCCTCGAGCTGATCCACCGGCAAGTCGGCGGCGATGTCCAGGTCACCCTGTTGCAATTGCAGGCGCCGGGCAGAGGCCTCGGGCACGATGCGCACGAGGAATTTGTCGAGCTTGGGCTGCTTCGGACCCGCATAATGCGGGTTGCGTTCCAGTTCCAGCGACTGGCCCTTGGTCCAGGTCACCAGCTGGTAGGGGCCCGATCCGGCCGTATGACCCGAGAGCCAGGTATCGGCATCCGGACGCTGCATCGCCTTCGGGTTGACGATGGCCGCGCCATTATTGGCCAGTGTGCTGAAGAAAGGCGCAAAGGGGTGCTCCAAGGTGAACTGCACGGTGTGCGCATCGATGGCGGCGACCTTCAGCCCCGGCGGGAAAGCTTCCGAAGGACCCTGCTTCTTGTTCAGCAGGCGCTCGAAGGACTGCTTCACCGCATCGGCGTCGACCGGCGTACCATCGGCGAACGTTCCGTCGCGCAGTTTGAACGTCCAGACCAGGTTGTCGTCGGATACCGTCCAGCTGGTGGCCAGATCGCCTTCGACCTCGGTCGAACCGTGGCCGTCGACCTGCTTGTAGCGCAGCAGCCGCTGGTAGGCCGGGAACACCACCGCCCAGTCATTGTTGTCGATCGTGATGGCCGGATCCAGCGTTTGCGGATCGGCGGCCTTGCCCAGCACCAGCGTATCGGGCGGCGTGGCAGCCAGGGTGCCGGCACCCCAGGCCAGTGCGCCCATCCCCAGGGCCGCAGCGACCAGCCCCCGACGTAATCCCTTGGCGTGAATGGATAACATGTTGTCTCCTGTGAACAGAAATTCCAGGTGCCCGCGCACTGTCACCTGACAGTAACGCACATCCGGATACACAGGACAATCCGTGAAGTCACCAATGCCCATCCCGCACACGCACCAGCGGGCACTCCGGCAGCAGGGCATAGTGGCGGGCGTCAGGCAATTCGTAGTGCCACCATTCCGTCGGAATCGAGCGAAACCCCGCCTGCAGCATGATCCCCAGCAACATCTGCCGATTGCGCTGGACGGCGGCAGGCAGATCCTCGCGATCATGGTGGGACTGTTCGCACATGGCGTCGAACCCCGTGCCCATGTCCAGAGGCGTGCCGTGCGCATCCAGCAGACTGACGTCCACCGCCACGCCGCGCGTATGGTTCGACCCCACGGCGGCGTCCGCCACATAACGAGGATCGGGCAGCAGGCGCCAGAAAATCAGCTGCGCGGCGGCCGGCCGATAGGCATCGAACACGATCAGCGTGTGACCCGATTGCCGGGCGGCGCGCACGGCACGGCGCAGGCAATCCGCCGCGACGGGCCGCAAGGCGCAGCGTGCCCCAGGCGCGTAGACCGGCCGACCAGTGAGGTTGTCCGGCGTGGCATAGGCCAGGGCAATGCGCAGACCATCCGCCGATTCGGTCAATTCGATGAGTTCGGACACAAGAGGCTCGCCGCCGCGAGCAGACAATGACACGGAATTCAAGAGAAACCTCCGGCAATGACGATCGATTCAGGTGGTTGCGATCGGTTCAGGAAACCACGATCGGTTCACTATATCGCAGGTCTGTCTGCTGCCCGCTGCCCGCTGCCTGCTGCCTGCTGCCTGCTGCCCGCTGCCTGCTTCCTGCTTCCTGCTATCTGCTTCCTGCTATCTGCTTCCTGCTATCTGCTATCTGTTACCTGCTCGCTGTCCCCGGCCGTCTGGGACAGGCATGCAGAATCCAGCGCCAGGCGCTACCCTGACCCGGTATCAATCCTGTGCAATGGAGACCCGACCATGAGCGACACCCCCGAACTTGCCGAATGGATTCTTGACCAGGCATCCGATGCCCTGATCTATGCGGACAGCGATGGCCGCATCCGGCGCTGGAACCGGGCGGCAAGCCAATTGTT
>JACDJC010001113.1_pt1 | contig 25303 bp, 20 predicted proteins | sample 7454191 | NCBI WGS metagenome assembly JACDJC01 (sample SAMN14253291, study PRJNA609438) | sludge metagenome | isolation source: sludge after 25d culture with pyrite and EDTA | collected 2018-12-20 | reverse complement strand
TAAAGAAGGCACCTCTGCAGGAAAATGAGGGGATGCGATCAATTCAGCCTCTGGGACTTTCCTTTTGGCATTTTCTATCTCTGTTTTTTTGTATTCAACTATTTCATCCAGGATGTTCATATCATAACAGGTTTCGGTTTTTATGATAATTCAATTTTATAGGAAACGCCCAATTGGGCGTCTCTACGTCAATAACAGGGTCATTGTATCTCTAATAGTGTGGATAATGCCCCGGCTGCTTTTCCGCCTGCCAGCGAATCGGTGGCTTGTTGTTTGCACGCTTCCAGCGATAGCGCGGGATTGATGGTATGGATGGCCAGAGCTGCATTGGCAATTACAGCATTGTTTTGGGAGGCAGTTCCTTTACCGTTTATCACGGTCTTGAAAATAGCCGCCGAGTCCTCTATAGTGCTTCCTCCCAGGATGGCTTCGGGTGCGTTAAGGGGCATCTCCAGATCATCGGGAGTGAGAAGCTGTTCTCCCTGGGAATAGATTACCTTGAAAGGGGCAGTCAGCGACACTTCATCGTACCCGTCCACGTTGTGAACGATGACGAAGCGGGTGTTGGTTTGCTGATAGATGTATTGATAAAGCCGTGCCAGCTCCAGACTGAAAACGCCCACCAACTGGTTTTGAGGATTGGCCGGGTTCACCATGGGCCCCAACATATTAAAGAACGTTTTAATGCCCAACTCCCGGCGAATAGGGCCCACTGCTTTCATTGCAGGATGGAAAAGTGGTGCGTGCAGAAAACATATTCCCGATTTATCCATTTGCCGCTTCAGCAGGTCGTTGTCGTTGGTGAATTTGTACCCCAAAAACTCCATGACATTGGATGAGCCGCAGGAAGAAGATACGCCGTAGTTGCCGTGTTTGGCCACCTTGTAACCTGCTCCTGCCACCACCAGTGACGCAAGCGTGGAAATATTAAAAGTATTTTTTCCATCGCCACCGGTACCGCACATATCGATGGTTTCAAACTCCGATAAATCCACCCTCAGGCACAGCTCCAGCAAAGCGTCACGAAATCCCGACAGCTCTTCAACAGTGACGGCCCGCATCATAAAAACCGATAGGAAGGCCACTACTTCTGAATTGCTGTAGTTTTCGTTGGTGATGTTAACCAATATTTCGCGCGCCTCCTCCCTGTTGAGCGTGTGGTAATCGAAAAGTCTTTTTAAAGTAGGTTGCAACATGGTTTTGTTGGTTTAATGGACATTTTTATAAGAAAGAGAGCTTAGAAAATCATCCTTCCAGCCAGTTTTTAATCATCTGCTTGCCATGTTCGGTGAGCACCGACTCGGGATGAAACTGTACCCCCCTAACATCATAGGTGTTGTGGCTGAGGGCCATTATCTGTCCCTGCATGTCGCGGGCAGTGATGTTAAGGGAAGCGGGCAGGTCGCTCTCATTCACCACCCACGAGTGGTAACGTCCGCCCATAAAGGTGTCGGGCAGGGTGTTGAAGAGCAGCTCGCGCCTGTCGCATACCGATATGGGGGTAGCCACCCCATGGAAAACCGTGGTGAGGTTGCGGATGGAGCCGCCAAACACTTCGGCGATGGCCTGGCAACCCAGGCAAACACCCAAAATGGAGTGGGTGCGGGCCAGCTGTTTAACCAGTGGTTTAAGTATCCCGGCTTCATCGGGAATGCCCGGCCCGGGTGAGAGCACAATTTTATCATAGGCCCCTGCCTGTGCAACGGTTATTTGGTCGTTGCGAAACACCTCAACCTCCTGGCGGGCGATCTCCTCCAGATAATGCACAAGGTTGTAGGTGAAGGAATCGTAGTTATCGAGAACCAGTATTTTCATGGTAATACATTTAAAAATTAGTTGGAGGACGGATTCCGATAGCTATCGGAACGGAAGTTGGAAGAAATTCAATGCCAACTATACGTACTGTCATCTTTTTATGTGTTAATAAATTAATCATGCCTGTTTTATCATTTTGTTACGAATGCTAAAAATCAGTTGCCATCTGTATGGCTTTTTTTAAAGCGCCCAGCTTGTTGTTCACCTCATCAAGTTCTTTTTCCTCCACCGACTCAGAGACTATGCCGGCACCTGCCTGATAAAAGAGTTGATTGTTTTTGCTCAGCAGGGAGCGAATGATGATGGCCTGATTAAAGCTGCCATCCAGCCCCAATTGCCCAATGCATCCTCCATAAAAGCCTCTGTTGTGCGGTTCGTACTGATTGATGAGTTGCATCGCCCTGTATTTTGGAGCACCCGACAGGGTGCCCGCCGGGAAGGTATCGGCCATCACCTGCGCCACGTTACCGGGGTTGCGCAATTGTCCGGTTACCTCCGAAACCAGGTGCAGCACATGACTGTAGTATTGAACCTCCTTATAGGTTTTCACTTCTACGTTCCGGCAGTTTCGTCCCAAATCGTTGCGGGCCAGATCTACCAGCATCACGTGCTCGGCATTTTCCTTAGGGTCTTTACTCAACTCCTCTGCCAATTGCATGTCCCTTAGGTCGTTGCCTGAGCGTTTAAAAGTGCCTGCAATGGGGTTGATGGTGGCTTCGCCGCGGTCGATGACCAACTGACTCTCGGGTGAGGAACCCATGAGGCGGTATCCGGTGTAGTCGAAATAAAAGAGATAAGGTGAAGGATTGATGTGGCGCAGTGCCCGGTAAACATTGAATTCATCGCCCTTAAAAGCTTGTGCAAACTGCCGTGAAACCACAATCTGAAAAACATCCCCGCGGAAGCAATGTTTTTTGCCCAGGGTTACCATCTTTTTGTAGGCTTCTTCGTCCAGCGGAGAGGTCTCTTCGCCCAATGGCTGAAAGCGGAAGGATGGAACCGTTCTGTTTTTCAGTACCTGGAGTACTTCATCCTGCCTGGTTTGTTCACCGGTATTGAGGTGCTCAACCAGATAGAGCTGGTTCGTGAAATGGTTGAAGGCGATTACCGATTGGTAGAGGTGGTATCGGATATCGGGGATTGCATGTGGGGCGGAGGGGTTGATGTTGAGGGTAAGGTCTTCGAAATAGCGAACAGCATCGTAGGCGCTATAGCCATAAAGGCCAGCGGCAGGAACGGGACACTTTTCTTCCTGTTTTATCTCAAAACCATCCAGAAAGGTTTGCAGCATCGCGGGCACCGATTCACCGGCCGGCAAATGGGTTTCACTCCTGCTGCCGTCGGGGTAGCGGCACTTTACCGTTTCGTTTTCTACCACAAAACCGGCTATGGGGTTAAAGCAGATAAACGACAGGGAGTTGTTGGCACTGTGGTAGTCGGAGCTTTCCAGTAAGATGGTGTTGGGGTAGAGGTCGCGCAGCTTGAGAAAAATACTCACCGGCGTTACCACATCACCAATGTGCGCAGGGATGGGCCGGCAGGACAAATGGAGCAGATGCTTTTTCATAAAGTGGTTGTTTTATCGGGTGCCTAAAATGCAAAAAAGGCTTGCCGGTGTCCGGCAAGCCTTTAATATTGTGTTGTTTACAATAGTGTATGAGGCCATAGCCTTCACCTCGGGGAGGAAAGGGAATTATGACGCCACCACCAAATATTGCAAACAGAGAGGTTCATGGTTTTAAATTTGTAATGATGGTGCAATTTTACGCAATGATTTGGAAATATGCAAGTGTGTTTTGAAAAAAAAGTTGTATTTTTAAGTGCAGAAGCCCTTTTGACATTCCGCATTAAATGTTATTTTTACAAAAATAGATTTGGTATGACAGATTTGAGTTTATATACAAAGATTTCATCACTGCCTGATTCCTTAAAATCGGAAGTAGTCGATTTTATTGATTTTATATCGACAAGACGGAAAAGGGCCACAAAACGGGTTGAAAAGACAAGAAAATTTGGATACGCCAAGGATTCAATTATTATTAAGCCTGGATTTGATGACCCAATAGATGATTTTAGAGATTATATGTAATTTATTGCCCAGGCACAAACGAGTAACGCGATTGTTATTTCAAAAGACAGATACTTTAAGAGCTATGATATTGAAGTAATATGGTAGGTCAATTGCCTAGCATCATCCTTTACCCTTCATCTTTTTCGCTGCCCTTTCGTACTCTGCCTTTCTTCGGGGATTCATGGGAAAACGACCATTCACCACCCGTTTTTCCTGATCAATAACCTCACCAATGGCCCAAAGCGAGGTAAAGCCAAATATGGCGCTGATGGATGAGGCAACCAAACTCTCGAGGAAAAGTGAGAGAAGGGCCGTGCCGAGGCCCAGCGCCAGAAACACTACCCAGAACCGTTTGGAAAAAAGATACTCGGCTTTAATGGTCACCCAATACAAAAAGGTGATGATGATGAAGGCTGCCGCTCCTATTACAATGCCATTCCAGTTAAGTGAGTCCATATTTTTAAAAATTTCGGTTTGATATCCGGGTTATTCAGCATCTACCATAATGCCGCACTACCATAATGCCGTACCTCTGGTGCTATTTACGTCTTCCCTCTCCCGTTCCGATAGCTATCGGAATCAGTCTTCCATCTTCTGTCTTCGGTCTTCATCAATCTTTTTCCATCAATCCCCTCAATCTCATTCAATCTATCATCTTCCCTTCCGATAGCTATCGGAATCTGTCTTCTGTCTTCTGTCTTCGTGTATCGTGCTTCGAGTTCCTCACTTCCCGCTCCCCACTCCCCACTCCCCACTTTCAATCATACCTCCTCTTCGGGTTTCTTTTGGCATGGCCATTTTTTGCCCGTTCGTACTGAAGAAACATCTCCCGGATGCTGAACAGACACGAAAATCCCAATACGCCAATAAAGATGCTCACCCAATTGTTTTGAATAAACAGAGAGGCTGCGGCAAGTCCTATGCCCGCAATTAAAAACAACCACCAGGGCTTTTTGCCCCAATTGTATTCGAGCCAGATTACCAGCGGGTGAAACGAGCCGATGATAAAAAAGGTGGCCAGGCCTATCAATAATCCTTCATAATTCATAATAGCAGGTATTTAGCGCCAGTTGATTTTTACAATATTCTTAGTTTTCCGGATGTTGTCGGGAAGCGTTTTCAGGATGGACGATTTTAGCCGCTCTACCAGCAGATGGCGGTAAAAGTTGTGATGCACCACGATGCTCACTTCTCTGACCGGTTCGGGTTCGGCGAAGCGCCTCACAAAGGGCTTGTCGCTTGTCTCTACGGCCAGCTCAGGGACCAGGGTATACCCAATCCCTTTGCGCACCATCGATTTTAAGGTTTCGAGGCTGCCACTCTCATAGAAAAACCCAAAAGCATTGTTTTGGTTCTCTTTTCTGCAGATTTTTAAGGTTTGATTCCTGAAACAGTGACCTTCGGTGAGAACCAAAACTTTGGCCGGGTCTAACTGACGGTCTTCAATCACCGCGCGGTGCATGAAGGGATGGTCGTAGGGAGCGTAAAAAAGGAAGGGCTCATAGAAAAGGGGTATTTCCTTTATCAGCTGTTCCATGGCAGGGGTTACCATCAGTCCCACGTCGATCTGATAGTTGTGCAGGGCCTTGAGTAACTTTTCCGATTCAATCTCTTCGATGCGCAAATGGGTATTGGGATTCTCCTCAACAAACTGAGGCAGGAAGCGCGGAATAAGATAGGGTGCCAGTGTGGGGATAATACCCAGGCGAAACTCTCCCTCAATGCCCTTTTGTTCCGCGGCTACGTAGTTCCTGAGGTCGGAGATGTCACGCAAAATCTGACGGGCACGGCTGATGATTTCGACACCCGGGGGGGTGGGTTCCACGGGTTTTTTACTGCGGTCGAAAATTTGAACATCCATCTCCTCTTCCAGCTTTTGAATCTGCATGGTAAGCGTGGGCTGGGTTACAAAACAGCTTGCGGCGGCCTCCACAAAATGGCGGTGCGTATCCAATGCCACAATATACTCAAGTTGCTGAATGTTCATCTGCAGAGGTTATGGGGAGCAACAAACGGGAAGACGGGTTTTGGTGATACGGCTAATCAAACATTTCGCGCACGCGACTGAAAAAACCCTGTTCATCTTGTGTTTCGTGGGGCTTAAAGGCCTCAGATTCATTGAGTTTTTCAATGATTTTCTTCTCCTCTTTGGGCAAATCCTGAGGTATCCACACACCGATGCGTACCAGCAGGTCTCCCCGGATATAGCTGTTCACCTCCGGCAACCCTTTGCCTCTGAGGCGCAGTATTTTTGAGGGTTGTGTGCCGGCGTCAATCTTAACTTTTACTTTACTCTCCACGGTAGGAATCTCTACGGTAGTGCCCAGTATGGCTTCCGGCACGCTCAGGTGGAGGTTATAGATGAGGTCTCTGCCATCGCGGATGAGCTCGGGATGTTTCTCCTCCTGAATCAATACCAGCAAATCGCCATTTACGCCACCCCGGCGGGCTGCGTTCCCTTTGCCCGATACCGACAGTTGCATACCTTCTTCCACTCCGGCCGGGATGTTGATGGAAAGCACCTCTTCGGAGCGTGTTACACCCTCGCCGTTGCAGTGGGGACATTTTTTGGTGATGGTTCGGCCTTCACCATTACACGTGGGACAGGTGGAGCTGGTTTGCATCTGGCCCAATATGGTGTTGGAGATGCGGGTGACCTGGCCCGAGCCCCGGCAGGTAGAACAGGTGTCGAAGGAGGAGCCTGAGGCGGCCCCTGTACCGCTGCAGTGGGAACAAGCCACTTGCTTTTTTACTTTTATCTTTTTTTCAACGCCATTGGCTATCTCCTCTAAGGTAAGTTTCACCTTAACCCTCAGATTGGAGCCTTTATTAATCCTTTGACCGCGCGAAGAGCCGCCAAATCCACCAAAACTACTGAATCCGCCAAATCCGCCTCCAAAAATATCGCCAAAGTGGGAGAAGATGTCTTCCATCGTCATGCCACCGCCACCGAAGCCGCCGCCGGCAGCTCCGCCCACTCCGGCATGTCCAAACTGGTCGTACCGCTGACGTTTTTCAGCATTACCCAGCACTTCGTATGCCTCAGCCGCCTCCTTAAATTTATCCTCCGCCTCTTTGTCGCCCGGATTTTTATCGGGGTGAAACTGCAGTGCTTTTTTGCGGTAAGCCTTTTTTATCTCTTCCGCCCCGGCTTGTTTTGAAACTTCAAGTACTTCGTAATAGTCTCTTTTCGACATAGTAGTTGTAATGGTATTATTCGCCTACAACAACCTTTGGATAACGAATTACCCGGTCGTTGAGTTTATAGCCTTTTTGTACGCAATCTATTATCATTCCCTTCATCTCTTCCGAAGGAGCAGGCACTTTGGTTACTGCCTCGTGTATCTCGCTGTCGAAAGGCACTTCCTGCGCCTTTATGAGGGTGACGCCCTGTTGTTTCAGGAATTCATTGAATTTATTGTAAATCAAATCAATGCCTCTTTTAACAGCCTCCAGATCCTTTGCGGCATCCAGATGTTCCAGGGCACGGTCAAAGTCGTCCACTACCGGAAGTAAATCCAACAGGATGCCTTCACCGGCGTGTTTGGCCAGCTCCATTTTTTCACGCAGCGTGCGTTTGCGGTAGTTGTCGTATTCGGCAATCAGTCGCAGATATTTGTCGTTTAATTCCTGTAACTGCCGGCGCAGCAGCTCTTTTTCATCTTCTGCATAGCTCCGGGCTTCTTCACACTCCGTCTCTTCCAGGGTGCTGTCAGCAGTTGCCTGCTCTTTTTCGTTGGTAGGAGCACTCTCCTGCCCGTTGTTCTGGTGCTGCTTCTTCTTGCTCTCTTGTTGTGATTTTTTTGGGGTCATATCTAAAAGACGTTAAGTCGGTGTTTTAAATTGGCGCACAAAGGTATGCAATTTCTTTGCCATTGTAAAAAGCGGGACATTTTGACAGAGGCCTTTTTTGCCGCCTGGTAAAAATGACAAAACAGCACCGGAAATAATTTATCCGGCACTGTTTTCTATTCATCCAGCCTTTTCGGGTACTCTGCTTAACTTAACGCGCGAGTCGCGAAAGGGTTTCTTTTATTTTACCGGGATTATCCGATACATCCACTATGCGTCCGTCGCCATCAATCAAATAACTGGTGAGTTTTTCCTGATTGTTGAAACGTTGTACAATGGTGGATTTGCGGCCCTGAAAATCACAGAGGTGCTTGAAACTTTCCAGTTCATCGCGCTCTATGGCCTGAAGCATGGGTGTTCTGAAGCGGTCTAATGAAATACTTACAATCTCAAATCCGTCTCCATTTAAAAAATGACTGTTTTTGAAGGTCTCCAATAGTTCTTTCTTTTCAAAACTTGCAATCCGGGAGGGGCCATCGTAGGATGCCCAAAAATCCAAAAGCACCATTTTGCCTTTCAGGCTGTCGGTGTGGAAAGGTTCTCCGTTGTACAAAGGGTAGTTTATTACAGGAATTTCGTCACCTATTTGCAATCCCTGTCCGGGTTTTGGTGAGCCATTGATAAATGACAAGAACACCAGTCCGGCCAGAATGGATACCATGAGCAACTTATTCTTCATAAATATTGTCTTTCGTGAATAATTACCGTACAAAGGTCAGCTAAAAAATCAGTGTCTTTTATTTTTTTCGACGAAACCATAATTTTTTATGACCAGCGGTTTATTTTAAGCCGACAAAGATATGCTGAATAACATGTAAACTCAAAAGAATTTTGTTTGGAATAGTGATAAATTATTGCTATCTATAAGGGAAATTAAATATACATCTGATTTACAGACAGTTACCTTGTGATTAAGAAAGCATAAAGAAGAGTAAAAAAGAGTCTCGATTAAAGAAAAATTTCTTTAAATGCGTGTTATTTGGGCGCCAATGGCATTGAGTCGCTCATCTATTCTCTCATAACCCCGGTCGATTTGTTCAATGTTGTGGATGGTGCTGCGGCCCTTAGCCGAGATAGAGGCAATCAACAGGGCCACTCCGGCGCGTATGTCGGGTGAGGTCATTACGCTTCCGCGCAGTGGTGTTTCGTGGTTCAGCCCTATTACGGTAGCCCGGTGAGGGTCGCAAAGAATGATGCGGGCGCCCATATCAATAAGTTTGTCAACAAAGAAGAGGCGGCTTTCAAACATTTTTTGATGGATAAGCACGCTGCCATTGGCCTGCGTGGCTACCACCAAAAAGATGCTTAAGAGGTCGGGGGTGAGGCCCGGCCAGGGGGCGTCGGAGATGGTCATGATAGAGCCATCGATAAAGGTCTGAATGGTGTAGCCGGCCTGCGGGGGCAGGTAAATGTCGTTGTCCACCACAGCCAGGTCGATGCCCATGCGTTTAAATGCCAGGGGGATGATGCCCAGGTGCTCTACGCCGGCCTCTTTTATTGTGATTTCGCTGCCTGTGATGGCTGCCAGTCCTATAAAGCTGCCCACTTCAATCATATCGGGTAAAACGCGGTGGGTACATCCTTCGAGAGACGACACCCCTTGAATGGTGAGCAGGTTGGAGCCGGTTCCGCTAATTTTAGCTCCCATTCCAATAAGCATACTGCACAATTGCTGAATGTAAGGCTCGCAGGCGGCATTGTAAATGGTGGTGATGCCGGGGGTGAGCACGGCTGCCATTAAAATGTTGGCGGTGCCCGTCACCGAGGCTTCGTCCAACAGCATGTAAGCGCCCGATAATTTGTCGGCATATACAGTGTAGAAAATTTCGTCGGGGTTAAACTCGAAATGTGCCCCCAGCTTTTTAAAGCCAAAGAAATGGGTGTCCAGCCGTCGCCGGCCAATTTTATCGCCGCCGGGCTTAGGGAAATGAGCCTTGCCAAAGCGGGCCAGAAGGGGCCCCATAATCATGATGGAGCCTCTGAGTGAGGCGGCCTTTTGTTTAAATTCACTGCTTTTGAGGTAGTCGAGCTGTATGTTTTGGGCTTTAAAATGACAGGTATGGCGCGAGGGCCGCTTCACTTCCACACCCATGTCGGACAGAAGGTTAATCAGCTTATTTACATCCAGGATGTCGGGCAGGTTAAGGAGAATCACCTCACCGGGTGTGAGCAGAGTGGCGCAAATAACCTGGAGGGCCTCATTTTTAGCGCCTTGTGGAGTTATCTCCCCTTTCAGAGGGGTTCCGCCGCGAATTTCAAAGCTGTTCATTTATACATTGGGTGTCTCTAATTGTGGGTATTTTGTTTTTTCTGAAACTTTTTCCGGGAGCGTGCCGGTGAGGGCTGGTGGTCCCATTTGGTGGGTATCCTGGGTGTGCCTTCAACGGTTAGCTTGCCATGCGACAGGCGCTTGATATCGGCGAAAATGCGCTCGTCGTCGGCCACGTCTTTGTTCCAGTTGGAGAGCGACTTTTTCATGTGGTTGGCAATGAGCATTATAAGGTGGTCCTTTAGGGGGCCTTCTTCCATTTCGATGGCCCTGGCTATCATCTCTTCTATGATGGTGCCATAATGTTTAAAGGACATTTTTCCGCTGCTGTATGGCAACCTTTCGGGGGGCTGGTGAAAGTTTTCCTCCTGTGGGGGTTCGTAGGGAAAGTCGATGTCCAAATTAAAGTCGGCCATAATGGCCAGGTGGTCCCATAATTTGTGTTTAAAGTCACTGACATCTCTCAGATGGGGGAAGAGGTTTCCCATTACTTCAATGATGCCCTGGGCATAGAGGGTGCGCTCCTGGCGGTCTTCGATGGTTCGGGCATGCTCTACCATTTTATGAATATGGCGGCCATATTCAGGTAAAGAGAGTTTCTTTCGATTTGAATTGTAATCCATTAATTAATAGGTTGTTAAGTAAATACAAAAAAGGTCGTAGGGCAACCATAATTTCTTACCAGGCACTCAGCAGTGCCCGTAAAAGTGAAGGTAGTGATTGCGGTATGCAATAAATAGCAAATAATAACTTAAAACGATAAGATGTTTTTCCTTTATTTGATAAGCAAAGAATGCTGACCGGCTATGATTTATTTGAGGTTAGTTGCCGCTGCCGGTGAAATGAGTGCAAAGAAGCCACGCAAAGAGCTATAACTTATATGGTGCAAAATTAAGAAATAATTTTAAGTTTGGCAAATTTAAGTAATAATTGTTTTTGTCCTGCATTTTTAAAGAACACTGTAGCTCTTATATTTGGAGCTTTTCCTTCAATGTGGAGAACTTTTCCACGGCCAAAGCGCTCGTGCTCCACCAGCATGCCCGGTTGAATGCGGTTTTGGGTGGAAGTTTGGCTTCCGTTAAGGTCCGCATCGGGCGATGAATCCGGTCTGTGGGCATCGTTTAAGTTAAAACGGGGCTGTTTTTGGGGTGCTTCTTTCAGCTTAAAGATCGGAACTTTTCTTTCTCTTCCCACTCTTATTTTTCCTTTTGCCGGTGCAAAATGGTCACCATCCTGCGGGATGTTGAGGTATTGTTGGTCAATTTCGGATAAAAATCGACTGGGTCGGGCAAAAGTGAGTTCGCCAAACTTATAGCGGCTTCGTGCACAGGAGAGGGTGGCCCGCTCTTCGGCACGGGTAAGCGCTACGTAAAACAAACGGCGCTCTTCCTCCAGGCCATGTTCGGAGGTTAAGGCCATCCCGGAAGGGAATAATCCCTCTTCGGCGCCCACTACGTACACATTTTTAAATTCAAGACCCTTGGCCGAATGAATGGTCATGAGTGTCACTTTGTCTATGTCGTCGGGTTTTTCGTTGTCCTGGTCGGTGAGCAGTGAAACTTCCTCCAGAAAACCTGCCAGATGGTTGCTCTCTCCACTCTCATCCCTGCTGTCGGTGTACTCCCTGATGGCGTTGAACAACTCCTCCAAATTCTCCAGGCGGGTTTGGGCCTCATGGGTCTTCTCCTGATGCAGCTCTTTAAGAATACCGCTTTGCGTAACAATTTCGGTGGTCATCTCAAAGGCCGGCATATTTGAAACCTGGTGCATAAAACCGCTTACCAGGTTCACGAAGCCCTTCAGCTTTCGCACCGTTCCGGAATTAAAACCGTAATACGACAAATTGGGATGGGTTAATACCTCCCATATACTTATATTATTGCTCAATGCCAGAGCATCCAGTTTATCCAGGGTTACTTTTCCGATGCCTCTTGCGGGATAATTGATGATGCGTTTTATGGCCTCCGAGTCGCCCGGGTTGATGGTAATTCTCAGATAGGCCAACAAATCTTTTATCTCCTTACGTTGATAAAACGACAGGCCACCATATATTTTGTAGGGGATATTTTTTTTGCGCAGTGCCTCTTCGAAGATACGCGACTGTGCGTTGGTGCGGTATAAGATGGCAAAATCCTTATACTGATACTGATGGCGCAAATGGTTCTCCTGGATGTCGTTGATGATGAGGAAGCCTTCGTCCACATCGGAGTGGGCCTGCACCATATTTATTTTTTGTCCCGCCTCCTTTCGCGAATACACCTCCTTTTTAATCTGCCCCCGGTTAAGGGCAATAATGCTGTTGGCCGCGTTTACAATGGTTTGCGTAGAGCGGTAGTTTTGTTCCAGCTTATAGAGCTTGTACCCGGGATAGTCGTTTCTGAAATTCAGGATGTTCTCAATCTTGGCGCCCCTGAAACTGTAGATGCTTTGTGCATCATCACCCACCACACAAATGTTTTTGTGTTTTGCAGCCAGCTTTCGGGAAATCAGGTACTGCGAAAAATTGGTGTCCTGATACTCATCTACCAAAATATATTTGAAGCGTCCCTGGTATTTCTCCAATACTTCCGGGAAGTCGCGAAACAAAATATTGGTATTCATCAGCAGGTCGTCAAAATCCATAGCGCCTGCTTTGTAACATTCCCGCCTATAGCGCAGATATATCTCATAAACCATTGGTATTTGAGCCAGCGCATCAGCCCGTGTGCGGTTTTTATCGGCAGCGTAAGCACCCGGCATCACCAGGTCGTTTTTGGCCGCGGAGATGCGCTTCAGAATGGCCGCGGGTTTATAGGCCTTTTCGTGGTTGAGTTTAAGTTCTTTAAGGATGCTGTTTATGAGACTCCTGGAGTCGCTCGTGTCGTAAATGGTAAACGTTTTCGGGTATTTCAGGTGGTCGGCCTCCATTCTTAATATGCGTGCAAAGATGGCATGAAAAGTACCCATCCAAAGCCGCCGTGCCACATCCTGTCCCACAATGCTACCAACCCGTTCTTTCATCTCCCGCGCTGCTTTATTGGTAAAGGTAAGAGCGAGAATGGCGTGCGGCGGCACTCCCTGGCTTAGCAAATGGGCAATGCGATAGGTTAGAACCCGGGTTTTACCCGAACCGGCTCCGGCAATGACCAGAGCGGGCCCTTCGGTATTCACAACGGCTTCGCGTTGAGCCGGGTTGAGCTGTTCAAGATAATCTTCCACGAAAAATGATTGGTTTTCAGACTGCAAAAATAGGGTAATTTATCTCTTCTTTTTTGCAGCAGATTTAATTTTTATCCTCATGTTAGGCAAATCGAGCGGAGTATGGGGTGTTTGGGGGTCGGCCGCTTTCAGTGTAAGGGTGGAAACCCCATGGCTCGGTGCTTTTAGGGGAACGTTGGTGCGGTACCATTTGGCGCCGGGGTTTGACTCCAGGGTAAAAAGGTCGGCAGTGCCGTGCCGGTTGTAGTTTTTTATAAGCAGCCGGTTGGCACCTTTGTCCAGGTCAAGTACCAGCGTTCGTTTCATGGGTGTGCCGGGCTCCATGTTCCGGTTGAGAAGAAGCTCCTCCCCGTTGAGCCACACCTGAAGCCCGTCGTTGCCTGTAATGGTGAAGCTGTGCAGTTGTGCATTCTCCGAGGTGATTTCCACATAATAGTAATAAGAGGTACGCGGAAGAGGTGGCAACTCTTGTGCCTGTCTCTCATCGGGTCCCGTCCATGACTGCGAATTTACCTGTGTACGATTTTTGCCATCGGGATTAACATGCACCGTGGTTAATGCTCCCGTGAAGGCTTCGGATCGAAAAGGGGGAGCTACGCTAAGGGAATCTTCCTTGTTTCTGATAAGCTCTCCGGCTTTTCCTTCAAGAGCAATTGTCTGATTTGCACTATCTTTTGAGATGAGTTCAATCGTCCGCCCTTTTTCATATTCTGTAAAGGTTATTTCGGCTTCTATGGGGGCAGGGGGAAGTTTAATATGCCAAATAAAGGCGGTAACGGATGGAATAAGGGTGTAATAATCGGCTCCTGTAAAACTGCGAACGGGCAGTGCGTTATTCGCGCGGAGGATAAGCTCGTTCTCTACCGGCTCAATAACCACTTCCGGGACGGTTTGGGGCGCGTCCTCCAGGGTAACTTCTACAACAGGCATCTGCATGGGATCGGCCATGGCGGGGGCAGTCCATATTATTTCACGGGCATCGCCCGATTGGTTAAAATCTACGTGAATGCCACTGCCCAAAAAACGGGCGCTGAGAATCCTGTTTTTCAGTCCTGGCAGTTGCAAGCGATTGGTGGGTGGCACGCTGTCCACAAACAAATACAATTTGTTCTCTTTTTGAGTGGCCTCTCCAAAAATAAGTTTGTTCGAAAAGGGGCTGGATGAAGTGCCGTAAATAGCCTCCTTGTTAACTTTTACCCATCTGCCAATATGTTGTAAAACTTCGGCTTCAAAATCTACCACCGAGCCCTCTCCTGTGGGTCCAATGTTAAGAAGATAGTTGCCGCCATGTGAGATGACGTTGATGAAGCTCCTGAGCTTTTGCTTAGCTTTTTCGAGTGAGCTGCCCCTCTCCTGCCACGAACGGTATCCCCAGGTCTCATCGAACATGGAGGCCGGGGTTTGCCAGGGCACTTCCATTCTGAAATCGGGGTAAAAGTTGTCGCCCATCACATTAAAGTCGCCCTGGTCGTTACCAACGCGGCCACTCACCATACATTGGGGTTGCAGTTGATGAACCAAATCTGCCAATGCTTTGCTCTGTTGGGGGGTATTGGCCCCCATGTCAAACCAAATCTCGGAGATGGGCCCGTAATGGGTCATCAATTCACGCACCTGTTCCATGTTAAGTTGATGATGGTCAGGTGGTATGGGGTCGGCATTGTGTGAAGTGACAGGAAAGGCCGGCGGGAAATGCCAGTCAATCACTGAAAAGTAAACGCCAAAATCAAGTCCCTGTTTTCGGCAGGCATTGGCCAGATGCTCAATAATGTCTTTTTTGTAGTAGGTGAAATCCACAATATTAAAGGGGGTAGTCGCTGTTTTAAACAGGCAAAACCCATCGTGGTGTTTGGCGGTAATCACCACCGAACGCATACCTGCATCTTTGGCCAGTGAGGCAATGGAGTCGGGGTTCCAACGGGTGGGTTTAAAGTGGCGGGCTGCCTCTTCGTACTGGTCATTGAATATGCCCGCATGTGATTTTATCTGTTCACTATAGCCATTTTTTACCGGCTCGCCCTTCCAAACGCCTCCTAATGCAGAGTAAACCCCAAAGTGAATAAACATGGAGTACTTATTATTCTTCCACTTTTGTACGCCTGCATCACTAAGCCCCTGCACATCTACGCCGGTTCTTTTTCTCTCCGGCAGTTTGGCAGGCTGGCACGAGGTTGTAATAAGGATAATAGCGGCAATTGTCAAGCGTAAGAAGTTGTGATATAGTGGTTTATGAAGCATAGGGCTTTTGGCTTTTATGTTATAATGGGTCTTAATATTTAGTTTTTTTGGAAGGGGGTGGTATTGGTTTTATTATTATTGTATGTCGAACCCGGCAAATGCCCGGTTTGACAAACATTTGATATACGGTTCCTTTAGCCCACTGAGAAAATTAAAATTCAAAGGTATCAAATCTTATGAAACCGGAAAAATGTATTCCGCTTAAGGATGCACAATTTAGGGGCATACATTAACGTTTAAATGTTTTAACTTTGAGGCCTTATAAAATATTTATGAGATGAGATTAATATTCTTCTGTCTGGCGGTTTTTCATTTCCTTGTTTTTGCTTTTTGGCCGCAACCCTCTCTGGCTCAAATTTCTGCCGAAGGTGCCGCGTGGGTAGGTGAAACCAATTATGCGCAAAGTGCAAATGATGCGGTATTTTGTTTTAGCCCCCAATCGGACATCTCATTAACTTTTAGTGTGGCAGGAGGCGCGGGTAACTATACCTTTACCTGGTATCGTTACGAAGCTACCGGTAACAACTGGGATACACAATTAAGTGTGTCAACGGGTGCCTCCTCCTCCATTTCCGGGCTTTTGCCCGGTGGTTACCGTGTTGTGGCGGGCAATAGCGATGGCAGTGTGGCCGCGCAGGCCCGGTGCTGGGCTTTTAAGCCGCAATTGTCGGAACCCCAAATAGAGATCGCATACAGCGATTGTTTCAGCGTGGAGCTTCAGGCTTCCTCCGATTCGGTGCCCTTAATTTTTTACGACCCGGCCACCGGCACCTCCGGCTATATGTCCTACGGACGGGTTAATACCTGGTCAACCCGGGCTGCTCCGCAGGAACAGAAAACAGGCATCGGCGTAAGTATGCCGGCCCCTTTCGAGGATGTCACCTATGTATTGACCGTGTCCGACCGGTTTGGCAGCAGTGTGGAGACTTCAACCGGCTATGAAGCCATTGCCGTGGAAGCCTCCTTTGAGGCCAAAGTAACCAAGCCCGATGTGTTGAACGAACTGCACACCGAGGTGGAAGGTTCAGCACCCATTGAAGTGCGCTTTACCGATACCTCCCGGGGTAACATTACCGGCTGGGAATGGACGTTTGGCTCCTCAGGACGCGCTGCCGAGCCCGATCCATTCTTTGTTTTTACCCAGGCAGGCCGCGACAGCGTTGTTTTGCGGGTGGTTAACCGCAATTCGGGATGTGAGGATTTCAGCGATCCACTGATGATTAGTGTGCGTGAATCATTCCTGGATGCGCCCAACGTGTTCACGCCCAATGACGATGGGGTGAATGATGAATTCAGAGTGGCCTATCGTTCCATTAAAAAGTTTGAAATGGTGATTTACAATCGCTGGGGGCGCAAAGTTTTCCAAACTTCCGACCCTTCAAAGGGGTGGGATGGAAAAATAGGGAACACAATGGCTTCACCCGGCGTTTATTATTACTACATCGAGGGCCGGGGTTATAACCCCGATGAAGTTCATAAGCTACATGGCCCGGTTCATCTTATAAGGGGGAAAAACTGAAATTAATTTAGTGGGGTTTTAACAATCATCCATAAAAAAACTTTTCCCTCTTTGTTTGGTTTTAATCAGGACAGAAGGAATTAAGCAATCGGCTACAAAAGTTTTCCATCTGGTGTAGCCAGGTTTTTGAATAGTGCAATGGGTTAAAAGGTTAGAATTAATAAAATAATCATGCTAAAAAATGGATATTAAAAAAAGCAGAGAATTGATACGAATAGGTGTATTTTATGATGGTAACTACTTTTTTCATGTCAGCAATTATTATAATTATGTGCACGACAGGCACAGCCGTATCAGTATTTCGGGACTGCACGATTTTATCAGGAGTAAAATAGCCTTTTTGGAATTTGGGCAGGGTGTTTCTTCACATTGTCAGATTGTGGATGCTCATTATTTCAGGGAGCGCCTGAGCGCCGGTGAAGCCAGCCAGAAAGGGAACCTGCTCTATTACGACCGGGTATTCGACGATATATTACTTTCGGAGGGCATCACCACCCACTATTTGCCTTTACGTGGCCAAAACGGGCAGAAAAATGATAAATCAATAGATGTATGGCTGGCGCTCGAAGCTTTTGAGCTGGCATTTTATAAGCGCTTTGATGTGCTGGTGCTTATTGCCTCCAACAGCGATTATGTGTCGCTGGCACGTAAGCTCAACTCATTGGGCACCCGCCTGATGCTGCTGTCTTGGGATTTTGAATACCGCGACGACTATGGCAACTACCGGGTAACCAAGACTTCGCAGGACCTTTTGGATGTGGTCACCTATCCCATCTACATGGAGGAAGTGATAAATAATCCCACCACCGAAGAGGTGCCGCTGGTGGACAACCTATTCGTGTTGAGAGAAAGCACCGCTTCTAAAGAGCCGGTATTATTGCCGGAGGGTGATGAAGAGGAGGATGAATACCAAACCAGCTCCATTTTATCCATTAAGTCGGGCTATGGGTTTATCAATTATCCGCCGGAGAACCTCTTTTTTCATTACGAAGCGGTGCATGGATGCGACTTTTACGATTTGGAACCCGGTGATAAGGTGCGTTTTAAGGTGGTGCGCAACGAGCGGGGCGAGGATGTGGCCATCGATGTAGAGCTCAGCGAGTAACGGCTCAACAAGCACTGTTGTTCAAAATATCCGGTGTCTCTTTTTTTTGTATTTGCCCGTGAAGTCGGCGTCCAAAGGATTACCCGAATCGCTGCAGGGCACTGCGGGCCTTCGACCGCTGCGGAGTCGCATTTTCTGGTTAAACTCAAAGATGATGGAGAGCTCATGGGCACCTGCCGACTGCCATCCCAGGTCGCTGATGGTGATGTCGTAGCTGTACCCAAAACGGATGGGGCCATAGCGATAGGAGAGCAGAAAGACCAGGGCATCCTGGTTGATTTTGTTTTTTACCTCATTCAGGATGGGCACACCGCGGTACCAAAGGCCTATTTCAATGGGGTCGTTGAACCAGTAGGCACCTATGTCGGCCTGGTTAAATCCCTGTTGATGCTGAAGCCGGAAGCTGGTGGCAAAGGCACGCTCTCCTTTGGTACGTCGTCGTTTTTCGGTCCAGAGATTGAGTCCCCCGAACAATACGAATTTTCGTGGGAGCTGCATCTGCTCCCCCAAAAAGGAGTGGTTGGGTTCAGCGAGGTGGTCTACCGTAAGTCCCATCCAAAGCCAGGGACTGTAAACCAGTGCCGAGGCTGCAAAATCCACGTAGTGGCTTTGGTCGTTGCTGAGCTTGTCCCACGATCCGGAGGCACCGCCGCCAATCATCTCATCGCCAAACACCAGTTTGCTGAAGTCAATAGCCCGGTTGCCATAGCCAAACTGAATGGCCGGCACCACCTGCCATTCATCGGTAATGCGCAGGTTATAAGAGTATTGAAAGGCAGCCTGAGTGGTGGTAAGTCCGGCGCTGCCGGCTTTGTCCTGAATCAGGAGGAAGCCAATCCCGCTGTTAAATTGGCTAAAAAAATTATCCACCGATACCGAATAGGTCGAAAAAGCTGTGTTAATACCCGGCCACTGATTGCGATAGTTCATGATTACCCGTGCGCCATCGGTGGCACCTGCCAGCGACGGGCTCAGGTAGAGCGGTGAGGCATAGAACTGCGAGAAATGCAGGTCCTGTGCCAGGCTTCCGGCAGGGCCTGCAAGGGTTAAAATGATTGTTGTTAAATATTTTATTGCTCTGTTTCTCACGCCTCAATTCTTCGTTGTTTGTTTTATCATAATGCCGCATCTACCAAAATGTCGCACCGCTGGTGCTATTTCCTGTCTTCTGTCTTCTGTCTTCTATCCTCTATCCTCTATCCTCTATCCTCTATCCTCTATCCTCTATCCTCTATCCTCTATCTTCTGCCTACTTGTTTACCTTTTACCTTTTACCCTCCTTGCCTAAAGGCAGGCGTCTTCCGTCTTCTGTCTTCCGTCTTCCGTCTCCCTTCTTCCAGCTTTGACCTCTCCCTACCTCAACAGCGTCACATCGCCCGCCTGTGTGGTAATATGGCCGTTGCTAAATTTGGCCTTTACCCGCCAGATGTAAACTCCCTGCGGACAAAGCTTGTTTTTATAATAACCATCCCATCCTTTTTGGATGTCGTTGCTTTGAAACATCAGTTCACCCCATCGCGAAAAAATCTGCAACTGGTATTCCACAATTCCTTTTTGAACAGATGGGTAGAATACGTGGTTGCTTCGGTCGCCAAATGAATATACGCCATCCGAGGGGCCGTCGGGGTTGGGTGTAAAGGCATTGGGAAACGACATTTCGCCACCCTGTTGCGCCTTCACCGCGCCCGGGATAGTTGTTTCATCGGTACATCCCCTGTCGTTTTCAACTCTAAGAGTCACATCAAACAGCCCGGTCTCATTATAGGTGTGCACAGGCATAAATTCCGAGGAGGTTTCTCCGTCGCCAAAATCCCAGTCGTACTTTACCGCACCAATGGAGCGATTCAAAAAGGTCACCTCATTCTGAGGGATGTAAATCAATTTGGGAACAGGCTCGAAAAGGGCTGTGGGTGTTTCATATACATCAATGGTTACATCACTGGCAACGGCAGTGCCGCCGGGACCAGTGGCGGTGAGTTTCACGGTGTAAACACCCGGTATGCGATAGGTGTGCGTGGGCGCTTTATCGCCCGAGATTTGGCCGTCGCCAAATTCCCACAGATAACTGGTGGCATCCAGGGTGTTGTTGAAGAAAGAGACCGTGATCGGGGGGCACCCTTCGGCATTCTCTCCATAATCAATCGCGGGCATCATGGGCAATATCTCAATGGTTTTTTGCGCCGTGGCGCTGCAATGGGTGCTTGTAGCTTCCAGGGTAATCTGATAAGTGCCCGATGCGGGAAACGTGTGTGATGCCGGATTCACTTCGGAGCTGGTGGTTCCATCGCCAAAATCCCAAAGGTAACTCCAGGTGCCAGAGGTGTTGTTTTGAAGCGTCACGGTTCTTTGAGGCATTTGCAGGGTTTCAGGAGTAGCCGTAAAATCGGGGATGGGCGCCGGATAGACGGTGACGGTTGCCGTGGCAGCAGACGTGCAGCCCAGCGCCGTTGTGCCGGTCACTCTTACTTCAAATGTAGCATCGGCAGGGCCGTTGTTCTCAAACAGGTGTGCAACGGTAAAATTGTTCCCCGAAGTGCTGGTGCCGTCGCCAAAGTCCCACGCGTAGTCACGGAACCCCGGGTCTGCCGTCAGCGTTGTCTCCAGGGGTGAACAGCCCTCCATTGGAGTGGCCTTCAGGTGGAGCTCCGGCACAGGAAAGACAGAGATATAAAGGCGGGAGGTATCGGAGCAACCGTAATTGTTGGTGGCCGTCATTTTTACCGGGAACGACTGTACATAGTTCTCCGGATTGATAAAGGTATGAGTGGGCTCCCATTCGGTTGAGGGGGATGAGCCATCTCCAAAATCCCATAAAAAGGAGTCGCCGCCGATGGTGTTGTTGGTGAAATGGGTTTCGAGCGGCGAACAACCCGACAGAGGTCCGGCCGCGATATTTGCCAAAGGAGAAGGATTGGTGGTGATATCAAAGGTAAGGGTGTCGTTGCAATGGCTGCTGTTGCGGGCAATCATCGTTACGGTGTTGACGACGGGTGCAGCTGTTTTGTTCTCGAAGCGGTGCGTGGGGTTTTCGGCATTGCTCGTGCCGCCGTCGCCAAAGTCCCACCGGTACGACTGGGCACCTACCGACTGATTATTAAAGGTAATCTCAAGTGGCGCGCAACCTTCATCGGTAAAAGGGGCCAGGATGGCTTCGGCTTGTGGTAGAAAGTTAACCTGCTGGTCGGCGTTGCCCTGGCACAAATCGGTGCTTTGTTCGCTCCATCGGAAAAGATAGTTACCGGGGATGTCCACGGTAACGCCGGAAAGAGGGTTGGCCGCATCGGTAAAGATGGCTGTTCCCGGGCCGCCTGCCATTGACCATGAACCGCTGCCCATGTGAGGAACGGCCTCCAGGGCAGTGGTTAAACCACAGGTTACGATATCGGGGCCAGTCGTAGGTGCTGGTACCTCCGAAAAACGCAAATTTACCACGTCGGTATGTGAGCAACCGTTGAGCGTAACCTCCCAGCTTAATTCATAGCTGCCGTAAGTGTCGGTGGTGATTTGTGCCCCTGGCAGTGAAGGATCGTCGAAGGTGAGGTTTCCCGCGCCGGATATTATTTGCCATACCCCGGTGGCGGGGGCGGGCAAATTGCCCTGAAGCACGTATGTATTGCCACAGATGAGTTCATCGGGACCTGCATGAGCCACCGGTTGTTCTTTCACATTTATGGTGATGTCGGCCTGGGCAGCGCATCCCAAATCGTCGGTGGCCTGGTAGGTGAGAATCACAGTGCCCACATCGGTGGAGGTGAAAATGGGGTCGGGCAAATCGGTTGCAGAGAGATTGGCGATAGCTGCACCACTCCAGATGTGGGTGATGTAATTGCCCGAGCCCCCGGATACCACCGGATTGAGCTGAAGGGGCGTTCCGGCGCAAACCTCCACGGTGGCGGGCGTGAAGCTCACGGCGATGGCTTCCACCGTTACGATAATGGATGCGGTGCCGGTACAGCCTGTGTTGTCGGTAACTGTAACGGTGAGGTGATAGTCACCTTCGTTGAGGGTTGAAAAGGCAGGATTCACAATATTGGTGGCAGAGAGCGGAGCCGTGTCGCCGCTCCACGAAACCGTGTAAGGAGGTGTTCCCCCGGCTATTTGAGCAGTGAGCGTTTGTGTAATGCCCGGGCAAAGTGAGAGCGCGGTACCCGCATCAATGGTTACTGTGGGAGACTCCCGCACTTCAATATCCAGTGTGCTGCTGTTTGAGCAACCGTTGGGATCGGTTACATCATAAGTAATGGTGTGCGTTCCCGGTCCTGCTGCGATAGGGTCAAATTGGCCGGTCACCGGGTCTACACCCGTCCCCCCCCAGGTGCCTCCTGCGGTGGCGGCAGTGAGGGTAATCGCTGCGGTATTGTCACAAAAGGGCCCTACAGGCGTGATGGTGGCATCGGGCAGGGCTACTATTAAAGCTATCGCCGTGGTTTCGATGGGGGCGTTGTCGCCATTTATAACATCGCTGGGAGGGTTTCCATCGTTAGGGGTGTTATCATAAGGGTTACAAGTATTCCAGTTGCGGATGGTGACCTCGAAATAGTCGCCCACCTGATGGCCGTGAGGTATGTATACGGGTTCGGATTCAGAGGGGGGTGGGGCAGGCGCTGTTACGGGGGCACTGTAATATTCGATGGCGCCTGCATAGGGCCAGGCTCTTACAGCGCCTCCAACCAGTGCATCGGCAATGGTATCGGCGTCGGCGGCGGTTCCGTAAATCCATTGTGTCCAGCGGTTGCGGTCGTTGGGCACATCGGTCTCCCGGGGTGGGGTGCAGTTCCAGAGGCTGGCATCCAGGAACTGCACCGAGCCATCGTTGCCCACGCAAATGGGGTACACTTTTGGGGCGATGTTGAGTTCTCCGCCATTCTTGTCGTCCTCATCCCATACGGTAATAATCTGGGTTTGAGAGGAGCTTGTGCAGAGGGTCCCATCTACCATGAGCATGGCTTCTGGCTGATAATTGCATCGGTTGCCTCCTTTGGGGTATTCATGTGAAGCAGTAATCTCCCATTTATTTGTTCCATCGAAAGTGGCCGGAATTATTTGGACGGGAGTACCGTCGTCCCAATCGATGTAGATACTTACGTTGCCGGTGCCACCGTCATCCACGTCTCTATAGAACACGGTCCATGTAGCGTTTACGGGCGCACATGGTTTATCGGTTATCATATCGTTTCCTTTGGGGCCTATCGTACAGCTTTGCGAAAAGGCGTTTACAGATGCCAACAGCCAGAACAGGAAAAAGAAAAAAACAGTATTTAGAGTACGGCTCATATTTGTTTTTTAACGGCTTGCAGACCCTTATGGTGGGTAATATTCCAAAGCTTTTCCGGTGCAAACCGGTTGATATTAAGCAAAATCACCAAAATGGTGAGATTCATCATTTTTTTTAAGGCCCGCTTTTTGGAATATTTACGTGTGCGGGCGCAATATGTTTTGACTAACAGTGTTTATTTTTTGACGAACATGCTTTTTTAACATAAATTTGGAGTTCGAAATCCTGTTTCTTTAAATTTCCCCTTTATGATCAACCACCTCATTGCATCGGCATTGCCTTATATGCCTAAAAAATTTGTCTGGCTCTTTTCGCGCCGGTACATAGCCGGCGAAACCCTGGAGGCTGCGATTATTGCTTCTCGTAAGTTGGGAGAGGAGGGCATTAGCGTAACCATTGATCTGCTGGGTGAGTATATTACCACGCTGGACCAGGCTCAGGAAAATAAGGAGACTTACCTGGCACTGATTGATCGATTTGAAAAGGAGCAGATAAAAGCCACCTATTCGTTAAAGCCTACAAGTTTTGGCTTGCTGATAGATACCGGGGCTTGCTTCGGGCACGTGCGCGAAATTGTGGAAAAGGCGCGAGATTATGGAGCTTTTGTGCGCATCGACATGGAGGACTCCCAGTGTGTGGACGCTGAAATAGAACTTTATAAGCGTCTTCATGCCATTATGCCAAAGAGCGTGGGTTTGGTGGTGCAAGCCTACCTGAAGCGCACACCCGCCGATGTTAGGGAGTTGGTGAAGCTGCATTCAGCTGAGGCACCTGTAAACTTCAGATTGTGCAAAGGCATTTATGTAGAACCTCCCGAGATCGCCATAAAGAGCCGCGAGGGTGTGAATCAGCAGTTTGTGGAATTGTTGGATTACCTGTTCCGGCACAAGGTGTTTGTGGGCATAGCCACTCACGACCAGTTCCTGACCAATGCGGCGCAGAAACTGATCGAGCGATACGGGTTGAGCAAAAATGACTATGAGTTTCAGATGCTCTATGGGGTAACCCCTGAGTTGCGGGCCAGGCTGGTATCCGCTGGACATAAAATGCGGGTATATGTGCCCTTTGGGAAGCATTGGTTCGGCTATTCCACCCGCAGGCTCAAAGAAAATCCCAGGATGGCATGGCTTATTATCAGGGCGTTGTTTTTGAGGGGGTGATTTAGGGTTCTGCGTTCAGGGTTGTGTGTTCCGGGTTCCGGGTAGTGGTCGTGTTGCCTTGTCTGTTTCATGCCTGTCTGTTTCATGCCTTGCCTGTTTGACACCCAAACGCAAGGCATTCATTCATTATATGCCTGCCATAATGACAGGGGGTCACGGCATTACCTGCCAAAATGACAACACGATGATTTAATCCTGTCAAACTTACAGTTTTAGGGTGTTGGCATATCCTTTGTTGATTAATGGGCGAAACAACGAAAATGAATGTTTAACCAAAAATTATAGGAGGATTAAATTATGGCACTTATTAGACGTTTTAACCAACCCATGCCTGCTCTGTCGAACATCTTCGACGACTTTTTTGACAGTGATTTTAATGCACCGTCTTTCTTAGGACGCAGAACTTCGGTTCCGGCTGTTAATGTTAAAGAGACCGAAGATGAATATAAGATTGAGGTGGCTGTTCCCGGTATGAAGAAAGAGGATTTTAAAGTGGAAGTCAACAACAATGTGCTTACCATCTCTGCCGAGGATAAAAAAGAAGAGAAAACCGATGATGAAGGCTACACCCGCAGGGAGTTTCACTACACTTCATTCTGCCGTTCGTTTGCCATCCCTAAAAACGAGGTGGACGAGAGCAAAGTGAAAGCCGAGTACAAAGATGGTTTGTTAACCATTAAGCTGCAAAAGCGTGACGAGGTGAAGCCCAAGCCGGCTCGTGTAATTGACATTAAGTAAGCGTTTTTGATTTGTAGGATTAAAAGGCCGTTCCGTGAAGGAGCGGCCTTTTTTGGTTTGTAT
>JACDJC010001112.1_pt1 | contig 25337 bp, 26 predicted proteins | sample 7454191 | NCBI WGS metagenome assembly JACDJC01 (sample SAMN14253291, study PRJNA609438) | sludge metagenome | isolation source: sludge after 25d culture with pyrite and EDTA | collected 2018-12-20 | reverse complement strand
GGATGAGCGGTGATTACAGGAGCATCCTTCGACAGGCTCAGGATGAGCGGTGATTACAGGAGCATCCTTCGACAGGCTCAGGATGAGCGGGTGATTACAGGAACATCCTTCGACAGGCTCAGGATGAGCGGGTGATTACAGGAACATCCTTCGACAAGCTCAGGATGAGCGGATGATTTCTGTTCGTGGTGATCTTGTCCGGTTTGTTGTGAGCTTATCCCGTTCGTGGTGAGCTTGTCGAACCATGAACCGGCAGCAGGAACCTGGAAAAATCCTGCGACAGGCTTCCTTCGACAAGCTCAGGATGAACGGTAATTACAGGAATATCCTTCGACAGGCTCAGGATGAACGGTGATTACGGGAACATCCTGTGACAAGCATCCTTCGACCGGCTGAGGATGAGCGGGGTATTGACCGTCTGAGTTCACGGGGCCGGGGGCGAATGTGCTAACCATTTTTTACACCGATCACACTCGCCTGTCTTGCCTGCAACAGCAACCTATCGGGAGAGTAGGATGGAACTGATACAGCAGCGTAATGTGAATTGTCCCTATTGCGGAGAGCCGCTTCTGCTTCTGCTCGACTGCTCTGTGCCGGAACAGGAGTATATCGAGGATTGCCAGGTCTGCTGCCGACCGATCACTGTCACCCTCAATTGTGATGATCCCGATGATCTCTATCTTTCAGTCAGGCGGGATGATGACTGATGATCAGGTGTCAGGTGTATGCAGCAGGTAGACACGTTCATGCATGGTCGTCACGCCGCGGTTTTTGAAGCGGGGACTCTCCTCCAGAATGTCCCGACTCAGGATGTTGTCGATCTTGAACCGATCCCCGTAGAAGTTTTTCACCTCGGCCGCATGAACCGAGAAGGGCGGGCCCTGCATCTCATGCTGCGGGTATTCCATGGTGACCAGCAGGATGGGACGGGGCGCCGGGAACAGCTTTATCAGTTGCTCGGCATAGGCCGGTCGCATGGCCGGGGGCATGGCGATCAGGGAGGCACGATCATAGACTGCGTCGCAGTGTGTTACATCCTGGGCGTCCAATGAAAAGAAGTCGCCACAGAGAATGACCAGTTCATCGCAGAGCCACTGCGCGATGCCGTTTTTCTTCGTGACCTTGGGGTTGAGCTGGTTTTCCCGAAAGAAATCGGCGACGGCTATCGGGCTGATCTCGATGCCCAGCACACGATAACCCTGCTCCAGCAGCCAGAGCATGTCACGGCTTTTTCCGCACAGCGGCACAAACACGGTGGCGCCGGCCGGCAGTTGCAGGCGCGGCCAGAACTGCTGCAGATAGCTGTTGATCTCCTGCTGGTGGAAGCCGATCTGGTTGTTCTCCCAGCGCGCATGCCAAAACTGTTTATCCATGATTTGTCCTTGTTATTCAGTCAGCCATGCCTGCGGCTTCAGGTAGTGCTCATAGAGCCGCGCCTCTTCCGATCCGGCCTCGGGATGCCAGCCATAGCGCCATCTGGCCAGCGGCGGCATGGACATCAGTATGGATTCGGTGCGACCACCACTCTGCAGCCCGAACAGAGTGCCGCGGTCAAATACCAGGTTGAACTCCACATAGCGACCACGCCGGTAGAGCTGGAAGTCGCGCTGTCGTTCGCTGTAGGGTTGCTCCTTGCGTCGTTCAACAATGGGCAGATAGGCCGGCAGATAGTGGTCTCCGACACTGCGCATGAAATCGAAGCAGCGTTCGAATCCCCATTCGTTCAGGTCATCGAAAAACAGTCCGCCGATGCCCCGTGGTTCACTCCTGTGGCGCAGATAGAAATAGTCGTCACACCACTGCTTGTAACGGTCGTAGCTATCCTCGCCAAAGCCCTGGCAGGCATCGGCCGCCGTGCGGTGCCAATGCCGGCAATCCTCGTCATTGCCGTAATAGGGTGTCAGGTCGAAGCCACCGCCAAACCACCAGATCGGCGCCTCATCTTCCCGCTCGGCAATAAAGAAGCGTACATTGGCATGCGATGTCGGTACATAGGGATTCCAGGGATGGATCACCAGTGACAGCCCCATCGCCTCGAATGCGCGACCGACCAGTTCAGGCCGGTGCACGGTGGCGGAGGGGGGCAGGCCTGCGCCGGTCACATGGGAGAAGTTGACGCCGCCCTGCTCAATCACGCCGCCATCTTTAATCACCCGGGTGATGCCGCCACCGCCCAGTTCGTGCCGGGCGTCCCGGCTCCACTCATCGGTATGGAATTTTGCCGCGCCATCACACTGTTCCAGGGCCGCGCAGATCTGTTGCTGCAACTGTTGCAGGTAGTGGCTGACGGCATTTTTGTCGGGACTGCCCATACGGTTTGTTTCCTCGTGGAGATGATAGGTCACATGCCATTAGCGAATCCCGCATGCAGGGTGATGCCGCTGTCGCGGACCGGCTTCAGCGCCCGGGCGTAGTGGCCCAGCAGTGTCAGGGCCCACGCTATGCGTTCACGGAAATAGGCGTCCGCATCGGCATTGTTGTCGGCCGGGTCCGGGTTCAGTATCCCTTCCACATGGCGCACGATGATCTGCTCCGGCAGGTAGCAGATACGGTTGTTTTTATAACTGCTCATGCGCAGCTCTGCCACCGGATAGGCGCCCCCGTCAGCGGATGAGACGGTGACGATCAGGGCCGGCTTGTGTCCCAACTCGTGTTTACTGCAGAGCAGAAACAGATTTTTCAATCCGGCCGGCACCTGCCCATGCCATTCCGGCGAGATCACCACAAAGGCATCGCTGCTGCCGAACAGGCTGCGCATCGGTTGCAGGATCGTCTGCCACTCCGGATCATTCTCCCAGACACGCTGATCCCACAGGGGCAGCGGATTGTCGGCCAGACTGAAGATCTCCGCCTCGTCACAATAGTCTGAGCTCTGTAATACCTGCCGCATATGTTCCGCCACTTTCATGCTCTGGGAGGGGTTGCGATGGCTGCCACTGATTATGGTTATTTTCATGTTGCTTCCTGTACTGCCGGGGCTTAAAAATGCCCACGCTTTGTGGGCTGGTAATAACCGACGATAATGGTGGGGTATTGAGATGTCAATTCCGCAGAGCTTTTGTATGCGGCAATCGATTCGAACCCTGGAAAATCTCCAGATTGTCGGGCTTTTCAAAGACCGAGAGGATTTCCCGCGTGGCTGGAACGGTATCGGCAGCCTGCGCCGGGAGCCGGACCGCCAGGCTGAAGGAAGCGCCCGCATGCGCAGGGGGATTTTATGCGGGTAAACCAGATGGTGTGGCTGTCGCACCAGCCGCTTGATGAACAGCCCGGATATCGGCGCTTTGCGAAAGAGATACCCGGCTGGGCCGGCCGGATCAGCTTGAGTTGCTCCTCCTGAAGTGGCGGTTCAATTCGTGGATATCTCCAGGTTCCGCCGGCGCAGGCAGGCTGTCTGACCCTCCGGGAGTCGTTTCATGCCACCGACCATCAGCGTGCGATCGACCCATTTTCTCGCCGTCAATTGATGACCATTGAGATTTTTCCCGTTGAGCTGCCTGATCGCCTTCTCGGCGATCTTCTCAGGATAGATATCGACCATGCCGTGAAACTCGACAGTTCCCGTATCCATGTTGAGAATCCGGATCAGCTTGCACTTGGCGACCGTCCCACCGCTTGTAAATGGCATGAACCAGCGAGGTTTAACGGCGTCCTGAACGATGGAAAGCAACTCCTGTCGCGTGATCGTGGAGGGGACATGGGGTATCAATATTTTCATCGCATCCCTGTGCTGTAAACGGCTGTTACTAGAAGAATTATAAGCGAAGTGACAATAAAAATAGTGAAATAAATGACTTTTTTGTGACTTTTTGACTCATCTGATATGAAGCGGGTCAGGGTTTCCAGATCCTGGCGCCTGATCATTGTCGGGTATGGCGGTATTTCGTGAGGTCCTGCAACTGTCCACTTTATTATGATTTGCGTGTGTTTGTGTTCATTCGCGGCTAATATTTTCCCTGACTACCGCTGAATTGGGTGGGTATTCAGAAACTCATTTCACTTCAATCCACCCGGGAGAGACCCATGGACACTTCTGAATTCGGCTTCTGGGCGATGCTGGTTTTCTGGGGCACTGCCATTGGCGGTATTGCACTGGGTATCAGGTGGGCCAGGATGAAAGGGCGCAATCCGGTGCATCGGGAGCTACTGGAAAAATCCCTCAGGCGCCGCCTGGAGGCGGGTAAAATCACCCGGGAGGAGTACGCCCGGAAGCTCGCGGCGTTGCCAAAACGGGATGAGTAGCGGTAGGCTGGTCTCACTTCAGTATCATTACTCGGGTCGAACTCACGGCTGCTGGAAAATGCACCGTCCGGACCCCACATAATTAAAACAACAGTGTCGCCAGTATCAGGTAGAGGTCATGCAATACAAAGACTATTATGCGGTCATGGGGGTCAAAAAGGACTCAACCCAGGATGAGATCAAACGCGCCTATCGCCGCCTGGCGAGGAAATACCATCCGGATGTCAGCAAGGAGTCGGATGCGGAGGCGCGCTTCAAGGAGGTGGGTGAGGCCTACGAGGTGCTCAAGGATCCGGAGAAACGGGCCGCTTACGACCAATTGGGCGCCAACTGGAAAGCGGGGCAGGATTTTCGGCCGCCGCCGGACTGGGATGCCGGTTTCGAATTCAGTGGCGGTGGTTTTACCGAAGGCGACGCCTCCGAATATAGCGATTTCTTCGAGTCGCTGTTTGGCCAGGGATTCGGTTCGACGTTTCGCTCGGCGCATCGTGGACCGAGGGAGTTTCACGCTCCGGGCCAGGATCACCACGCCAAGGTGTTGATCGATCTGGAAGACGCCTTTAACGGGGCAACCCGCACCATCACCCTGCATGCGCCCGAACTGGACCCGCGCGGGCATGTGATTACCCGGGAGCGCACCCTGAACGTGCGGATCCCGAAGGGCGTGCGCCAGGGGCAGCAGATCCGCCTGGCCGGCCAGGGAACGGCCGGTATCGGCCAGGGCCCGGCCGGTGACCTCTACCTGGAAATCGAGTTCAAGCCCCATCCGCTGTACCGGGTGGACGGGCGGGATCTCTATCTGGATCTGCCCCTGACACCCTGGGAGGCCGCGCTGGGTGCCAAGGTGAAGCTGCCGACCCCGGCTGGCGTGATTGACCTGACCATCCCGGCCGGTTCCGGCAGCGGCCGCAAGTTGCGTCTGAAAGGACGCGGCATACCCGGCGCCGACCCCGGCGATCTGTATGCGATTTTGCAGATTGCCCTGCCGCCGTCGGACAATGAGAAGGCGAAGGCGCTGTACCGTAAAATGGCAGAGGAGCTGGCATTCAATCCACGTGCCGGAATGGGAGTGTAGATGAAACAGGAAAACGATATCATGGCTGGCCTGTTGCTGGATGAAGCCTGTCTGCTCACCCTGGGTGAACTGAGTCGAGCCTGCCGGGTGCACGCGGAGTGGATTGTCGATCTGGTGGAGCAGGGGATTATCGAACCGAGTGGCGGTGATCTGCGGCACTGGCGTTTCAGCGGCAGCTGCGTGATCCGGGTGATGCGGGTCCAGCGGTTGCAGCGTGATCTCGGCGTCAATCTGGCCGGCGCCGCCCTGGCGCTGGATCTGCTGGATGAGGTTCGCCGTCTGCGCAGACACTTGGCAGTCATCGAGCACGAAACCTTTTGATCCGGCTTCTGACTGTTTAATGGCTGATCCGGCCCCTCAGGCGGAGATCAGGCGAACAGCCTCGGCAGCAGCAGGGTAATGGAGGGGAACAGGATCAGGATCACCACCCGCACGATATCCGAGATCAGGAACGGCATCACCCCCTTGAAACTCTCGATCATCGGCACATTATCGGCCATCTTGTTGATGATGAAGACGTTCATCCCCACCGGTGGTGTGATCAGTCCCACCTCCACCACGATCAGGGCAATAATGCCGAACCAGATCTTAAGGTCCTCAGGATCCATGCCGAAATCCAGCCCCATCAGGATCGGCCAGAAGATCGGAATGGTCAGCAGGATCATCGACAGGGAATCCATGACACAGCCGAAGATCAGATAGAGCACCAACATGGTGACCAGCACCAGATAGGGTGACAGGCTGCTTTCGCCGATCAGGCTGGCCGCCTCCGCCGGCATCTGGGTCAGCGCCAGGAAGGCGTTGAAGACGTCGGCGCCGAACACGATCAGGAAGATCATGCCGGTGGCGCTGGCCGTGCCCAGCAGACACTCGCGCAGCCCGTCCCAACGCAAGCGGCCGTGAATCAGCGCCAGCAGGCCGGTAGAGACGGCGCCGACCGCGGCGCCTTCGGTCGGGGTGAAGGCACCGGCATAGATGCCGCCGATCACTACCAGAAAAATGGTGGTGACCGCCCAGACATCACCCAGACTGGTGAACTTTTCCCGCCAGCTGCTGGCCGGTCCGGCGGGGCCGGAGTCCGGCTTGAGCCGCACATAGACCGAGATGGCGATCAGATAGCCGAAGGCCGCGAGAAAGCCGGGGATGAAGGCGGCCTGGAACATGGTGGCGATGTTGCCTTCGGTGAGAATGGCATAAATGACCAGGATCACCGAGGGTGGAATCAGGATGCCCAGGGTGCCGCCGGCCGCCAGTGCGCCGGTGGCCAGGCTGCCGGAGTAACCGTGGCGCTTCAGTTCGGGCAGGGCGACCTGGCCGATAGTGGCGGCGGTGGCCAGTGATGATCCGCAGATGGCGCCGAAGCCGGCACAGCCGCCGATCGCCGCCATGGCCATGCCGCCGCGCCGGTGCCCCATCCAGACACTGGCGGTGTGAAACAGGGCGCGACTGAGTCCGGCCTTGCTGGCGAACTGACCCATCAGCAGAAACAGCGGCACCACCGACAGGTCGTAGGTGCTGAAGCGCCAGTAGGCGGCGGTCTTGAGATAGCTGATCAGCGGCGACCAGCCGGAGAGTGCCACATAGCCGATCATGCCGACCAGCAACATGGCCACACCAATCGAGATGCGCAGGGCGATCAGCAACAGCAGTACCGCGAACATCAGGGCTCCAATTGCCAGGCCACTCATAACGATTTATTACTCCATTGACGGCCGCAGGTGTAGAGGCAGACCAGGGTGAGCAGGGCGAGGGAGGTGACAATGGGGATAAACCCCCACCAGCGGGGCAGTCCGAGGATCATGGTCTGCTCCCCATACTGGTACATGTCATAGCCGCCCAGGGCGAGACGCCAGGTGAGCAGGGCGGCGATCACCGCATAGATCAGGCTGCAGATGCTGTCCATGCGATTGCGGGTTCGCTCCCCGGTCCGCAAGGTGAAAAAATCCACCACCACGTTGCCGCCGTGCAGCTGGCAGTAAGGCAGGAAAGCAAACACCGAGATGGCGCAGCCGATCTCGACCAGTTCGAAATCTCCCGGCACCGGCAGGCTGAAGAGAAAACGGCCGACGATGCTGGCCACCGTCATCAGTGCCAGCCCCAGCAGGACCAGTCCGCCGCCGGTGGCGAACAGGCTGCTGAGGCCGTACACTGCCCGGCTCAATACGGGCCGGGGCTTGTTATCAGAGCGCTTGGTCATATTCCCGGACAGAGGCGATGCCGCGCCTTATTGACTGTATTTGGCGACCAGGGCCTTGGCGTCATCATACATCTGCCGGCCGTTCAAACCCTGATCATTCATCGCCTTGATCCAGTTATCCACCACCGGTTGTGAGGCCTGCTTCCAACGCTCCAGCTCTTCCCCCTCGATGGTGTTGAACTGGTTGCCGGCCTTCTTGGCCGCTTCCCGTCCCGGGTTGTCGGCCTTGTCCCAGATTGCGCCGATCTGCTTGGCCAGCGCCAGTCCGGAGTTGTTGTCGATCACCTGTTTCAGGTCTGCCGGCAGGCTGTCATACTTCGCCTTGTTCATGCCGAACAGGAATACGGTGGTGTAGATGCCCTGGTCTCCGCCGAATTCGGTGTGGTACTTGACCAGTTCATGTACCTTCAGCGGCAGGGTCACCTCGTAGGGCAGCATGGCGCCATCCACCACCCCCTTGGAGAGGGCCTGAGGCACGGCCGGTACCGGCATGCCGACCGGTGTGGCGCCCAATATGTTCAATGCCTCGTTGATGGTGCGGGTGGGTGCCCGGATCTTGGTGTTCTGCAGATCGGCCAGGGTCTTGATCGGCTTGTCCCGCATATGGAACTCTCCCGGCGCGTGGGTGTGAATCAGGATCGGATGGATATCCTTATACTCATCCTGCATATACTTCTGGTAAAACTCCCAGGATGCCTGGCTGGTGGCCTCGGCGGTACCCGCGACGAAGGGCAGTTCGAACACTTCGGTAAGCGGGAAGCGTCCACGGGTATAGCCGGGCACGGTCCAGACGATATCGGCCACCCCTTCGCGTACCTGGTCAAACAGCTGTGGCGGCTTGCCCCCGAGCTGCATGGCCGGATAGATCTTGATATCGATGCGCCCATTGGACTCCTTCATCACCTTGTCTGCCCAGGGCTGGATGAATTGTGCATGGGCGGTGGATGGGGGTGGCAGGAAGTGGTGTATTTTCAGTTCCACCTCGGCGGCGACAGCCGACAAGCTGGGCAGCGCCAGGGCCAGAAACGCTGACTGCAACACTTTTCTGAAATGCATTTTCATTAATCTCCTCTCCTCTGTGGAAAAATCCGGCCGCTCTTCGCAATGAAAATCAGGGTGCCGGGGTGGTCTCTTCAAGCAGCTGTTGTAATTTGAATTTCTGGACCTTGCCGGTTGCCGTCCTCGGCACTTCCTCAATAATGCGCACGTCCTGCGGGCATTTGAAATGGGCCAGCTGGCTGCGTAGTGCCGCATGTACCTGCCGGGTCAGTGCCTGCTCGTCCACGCCCGCATGCTGTGGCTGAAGAAACAGCACGATCCGGGACGGACCATCACTGCGCGGTGCTTCCACCACGGCCGCCTCGCCGACATCCGGCACCGTCAGGGCGCAGTATTCGATTTCGCTGGGACTTACCCACTGGCCGGAAATCTTCAGCATGTGATCGGCGCGGCCCTGGTGATACCACCAGCCCTCGCTGTCAAAACTGAAGATATCGCCGGTACGGTACCAGACGCCGTTGAAGGCGTGGCGGGTCATGTCCTGGCGGTTCCAGTAGCGATCGCAGACAGAGGGCATGCGCAGCCAGGCGATACCCGGGGTATCCGGTGTATTGATCGGTTCACCCTGTTCGTTGGTCAAGCGGACCTCGGCCCAGGGGACCACCCGTCCGCTGGCGCCCGGGCGGTGCGCCTCCGGACTGTTGACGATAAACAGGATCAGGGTCTCGGTGGTGCCGATTCCCTCGTAGATAGGGTTGCCGGTGCGCTGTTGCCAGTCGCTGAACAGCGCCTCCGGCAGTTGTTCCCCGGCGGATACGCAGCAGCGGATGGAGCGGAAGGCGGGGCTGCTGGCCACCTGGTCATTCAGCAGTTTCCGGTAGAATGTTGGCACGCTGAACAGCAGGTCCGGGCGATGGGTCTCGACCAGTGTACCGGTCCGTTCCGGGGTGGGCCAGCCGTCAAACAGGATCAGGGTGGCGCCGCAGCGCAGGCCGGCGAACATGCCGTGGGCCAGCGGATAGGCAAAGAAGAGCTTGGAGGTGCAGAGGATCTTCTCTCCCGGCTGGACCTTGAGATTTTCCCGCAGGTGCAGATCACTGACGATCACGTCATGCTGCAGATGCACCGCCGCCTTGGGTTTTCCAGTGGTCCCGGAGGTGTAGATCCAGAAGGCCATGTCATCCGGTGACATGGGGGTCGAGTCCAGCTCCCGGCTGTTGTTGGTCAGCAGGGCCTGGGTAGAGAGGGGGTGATCCAGCTCGCCGTTGCGCACAACCAGTTTGAATGGGTGATGGATTTGGGGAATCAGCTCAATGGCGGTGTCGATGAAATCGGCCTCGACAAACAGAAAGCGGGCCCGGCTCTCGTTAATGGTAAAGACCAGGTCCCGTTGCACCGCCTTGCGGTTGTAAGCGATCGCCACCGCGCCGATGCGCATCGTGCCGATATAGGCAGCCACCATGTCGGCTGAATCTTCCAGCAGGAACATCACCCGCTCTTCCGGCTGCACCCCATGTGACCGGAGGGCGTTGCCGAACTGGTTTGCCCGCTCATGCAGTTGCCGGTAGGTGAGTGATTCATGTTCATCAATAATGGCGATCTGATCGTCGAGCCCCCGGCTGAGGGCTGGATTGAGGATCTCGTCGCCTGCGTTCATTGCGCTCTCGATATAGGGCTGTAGGAGGGTCATTCCGTCTTCGCCTTGGCTGTCATCGATATGGAAAATAGTGCATATGCGCTGAATATCGGTAAGCAATATACTGCATGGATCGGGCCAAGGGCGCTTCAGCGCGGCGCTTCGATAATAAAACATTGAAAATAATACGGTTTTGAGAGGGGCCGGTGAGACCGGCGTTAGGGGTGAAGAGTGTGGCTGTCTGTTCAGAAATAGAACAGCTTTGCCGGGTGTCCGGAGGGAATGTTGCCATTTTCCCTATTAAAAACAGGGTATTGGTCAGGATTGTGCAAATCTGCACAGACTGTCTTGTTTCTGAACAGTCTACCCGATCGGCATGCTGCTCAATCCGCGTCGGCCGGCGTCTTGAGGATGCGGTAGATCGTGGTACGGGAGACCTCCAGGACCTTGGAGGCCTTGCTGATATTACCCTCGCACTGTTGCAATACCCATTCGACATAGGCCTGCTCAAGCGTGGCCAGGGGAACCGTCCGCTCAAACCGCGCCAGGGTGCCGCCCGTTTCCCGTACCGCCACCGGGCGCGTCAGGACGGCATCAATATTGCCCGCGCTGATTTCATCATCACAGTGCACGCGCAGCCGTTCGATGGTGTTTTTCAGTTCCCGTACATTGCCCGGCCAGTGATGTGCCATCAGCTGTTCCATGGCGCGCGGGGTGATGGTGGGCCGGGGGGCGTTTCCCAGGGGTTGTTCCAGGAAGTGGTCCACCAGCAGCGGGATATCTTCCGCCCGCTCATTGAGGGGTGGAATATCGATGGTCAGCACATTCAGCCGGTAGTAGAGATCCTGGCGAAAACGCCCCTGGGAGATCATCTTTTCCAGGTCACGATGGGTGGCGGCAATAATGCGGGCGCTGGTGCGCCGCATGCGGGTGCTGCCCAGCGGACGGTATTCGCCGGTCTCCAGTACCCGCAGCAGTTTGGCCTGGCAGGAGGCGGTCAGTTCACCGATCTCATCCAGAAACAGGGTGCCGTCATTGGCCGCGTCAAACAGGCCGTCGTGATCCTGGTTGGCGCCGGTAAATGCCCCCTTGCAGTGGCCGAACAGCTCACTCTCCAGCAGCTGGTCCTGCAGCAGGCTGCAGTTCAGCGGGATAAATGGCTGGCCATCGCGCTCACTCCAGTGGTGCAGCACCTGGGCAATCACCTCTTTACCCACGCCACTCTGGCCGGTGATCAGCACCGGCATCTGCAGTGGCGCTATCTTTTTCGCCATCGCCATCACCTGGCACCAGGAGGCGCTGCGTCCGATGACAGACGGCGGGCTGACCATGTTAGTTGCGTGGGTAAGCATCTGTGCGTAATTCCAAGCCCCGACGGTGGGTTACGGCTGTGCAGAATAGCAACAGAGAAGCATCTAATGCAAAGGCCCGTGTTCCGACAGCTGTTTCACTCAGCCAGTCGTTGTAACCCGGCGGTGGTAACAGATCGGGGTATCGGCCATGCAATGTGACACTGTTTCGCTTATGCTTTCTTGGTTACCCACAAACCTCAGCCAAGGTTTAAGCGTGTTTATCAAGCCGCAAATGAACGCGAATAGCCATAAGATTGTTTGTCTGTTAATGACGTGACAGAACAGATCCCTGCCGCAAGGCGGATCCTGTGCTTTCAAGCATAGGATGAGATCGTTATGGAATCAGATGATTCGCGTTAATTTGCGTTAATTCGCGGCTCATGTGTTTCCTGGCCGTGACTGAATCAGGTGGGTAATCAGGTATGCTTTTATCCATTGCCAGCCGAAAGAGTCCACCATGACGCCAACAATTCTGATACTGCTGAGTGGACTGGGAGTGCTGCTGGTGGGTGTGGGGCTGCTCGGTACACTGCTGGGTGTGCGGGCCACGCTTGCCGCGTTCAGCAATATCGACATCGGCATGATCATGGCCGGTTATTATGCCGGTTATATTGCCGGCACGCTGACGGTGCCCCGGGTGATCCGCAACGTTGGTCACATCCGCGCCTTTGCCGCCTTTGCCGCCATAGCCGCAGCCGCCGGTCTGGCCTTCGGGATGCTGGTGCATCCCTGGGTATGGCTACTGTTGCGGATGCTGAGCGGCCTCTGTGTGGTGGGGCTCTACATGGTGGTCGAGAGCTGGCTCAATGAGCAGAGCGCCGGCCCGGCCCGGGGGCGGATATTCTCGATCTACATGATGAGTACCCTGGTGGCGCTGGGGGCCGGACAGATGCTGCTGCTGGCGGGTGATACCTCGCAACTGACCCTGTTTGCCCTGGCCGCCATCCTCATCTCGCTTGGCGTGGTGCCGGTGGCCGTGACCCGGATACACGAGCCGCGTATCGAAAGTGAGGTGTCGGCGAAATTCACCGACCTGATGCGGGCCACGCCGCTGGGTTTTATTGGTGCGCTGAGTGCCGGGCTGGTGAATGGTGCCTTCTGGGGCATGACGCCGGTGTTTGGCCAGCGACTGGCGCTGGGGGATGGGCAGATCGCCATGCTGATGAGCGCGACCATCATCGGCGGCGCCATCCTGCAGTGGCCGATTGGTCATCTGTCGGACCGCATGGATCGTCGCACCGTCCTGACCCTGGCCAGCCTCTGCACGTCCGTCGTGGCGGGAGTCACGGCGCTGATCGTGATCCGGGGCTACCCGGGCCTGACCATCTCCGCCTTCCTGCACGGCGGGCTGATGTTCTCGCTGTACGGGATCAGCGTCGCCTACTCCTATGATCATCTGGAGTCGGGGCAGGCGCTGGAGGCAACCCGGGGCCTGCTGCTGATCTATGGTGTGGGCGCGCTGTGCGGACCGCTGCTGGTGGGTATCGCCATGGATCTGATCGGCCCGGTCGGCCTGCCGGTGGTGTCGGCAACCACGACTGCCGCACTGGCGCTGTTCGGGCTCTACCGTATGTTCCGGCGCTCCCCCCTGCCGGTGGCAGATCAGACCGAGTACGTGCCCCTGGTGCGCACCACGCCGGTGGTGCTGGAGATGCATCCGGATGTGGACCCGTCCCCGGAGCTGGATCTCGCCGACCGGGAGTGAACTGCCGCAGCGGCACTCCCTCCCGGTCGGCGCAATGGTCCTGTAAGGACGGGTTCAATACGCCGGTGCATCGGCCTCGTAGCGCAGTCCTTTCTTGCCCGCCTGCTCCTTGACCGTGCTGTAGAGCTTGTAATCCAGCGAGGCCTCCGCGTCGCCGTGCGCCTCCACCTGCTGCTTGATGAAATCGGCACGCTGCCCGGCCAGCGCGTTGATCTGCTGCTCCAGTGATTGACGCTCCGCCGCCTTCTCCTCGATCAATGCCTGCTGTTCCGCCGGGGCCATCGCCTGCAGCGGCGCGGGCAGCTGATCCCGTTCAATGGATGTGATAGCCACCCGGCCACTGGCGATATCATCCACCAGTTCACCCTTGCCGAGGAAATTCCGTCGGCCGCTCTTGGAGGCATTGAACGTGGCGCGGCGCGCGCGGGACGCGATGGAGGCGTCCGCATGCAGCTTCTCTGTGGCAGCGAGTTTCTGCTGCTGCACTGCCTTCTCATCCTCGGAGCCATAGTAGAGCCGGGTCTGGTCCAGCTTTTCAGACAGTTTGGCAATCTGTTCATCGAAGGGGGTGGAGATGGCCAGTGCGCTGCCGCTCTGCTCGACCTGGAAATAGCTGCCGCTGCCCAGCTGGGCGATGCGGTTCCAGTTGTGTCGGGTTGTGGTGTCATCACCGCACTGGATGGTGTTGATGACAATGCCGCGCTGTTTGGCCTGGCGGATGATTTGGGGATACTGCGCCTCATTGGCATAATCCATGTGCGGTGGCGCGTCGCCTACCAGGAACACCACTTGGTAACTGTTATCGCCCTGGCTCCAGGAGATCCGGTTCAGCGCATCGCTGAGCGCCTGGTTGACACTCTCCGGTCCGTCCCCACCACCTGCCGCCTGGAACTCCATCAGGGATGCGTACATGCTGTCCAGGTCCCCCGACAGGTCGAGCACCCGGGTGATATAGCTGTCACCCCGGTCACGAAACGCCACCAGCCCCATGCGGATCTCCGGGGCCGGCTCGGCCGAGGCCATGGAGCTGGCAATGGACCAGATCTTCTCCTTGGCGGCCTCGATCATGCCACCCATGCTACCGGTGGTGTCCAGGACGAATACCACCTCGATGCGCTGGTGTGTCTGTTTGATCAGATTGACTGGTGGCTGCTGAACAGGCTGGACGCCGACCGGTGTCACGGCGCCGATACTCTGGTAGGCCGGGTAGAGTGCAACGGTGCCTGCCGTAACGGTGAAGAGTGAGAAGGCGATGATTTTTGCTTTCATGGTTCTGCTCCTTGGCTATTAACGGATCGGGGTGAGCCGCCGCAGGGCGGTCTCGGCGGCCTGTTCAGCCTGTTGAAAACGGTCGGCTGTTGCATCCGCCGCAGTGGCGGGGGCGGGGCGTTTTTTCAGCTTGGGCGGGATGGCGCTGAACAGGGCCTGGACCAGGAAAAAGCACCAGATACTGAGCAGCAGGCTGCCGCTATTGACCGCTGCCCAGAGGGCTGCCGCCAGCCCCAGTCCGCCCAGCCCCAGGTCGGCCAGCGAGGCGAACAGGCTGCTGTAGAAATAGAGCGAGCGGATCAGCCAGATCAGGCCGATATGCAGTAGCAGATAGGGCATGAGCGGCGGGTTCAGCAGCCAGATGGTCAGTGTACTGAGTGCCCAGCCGGCGAGCGTGACCAGCTGGCCGAGCCGCTCCGGGCTGCGCTTGAACAGATAGAGGGTATAGGCCAGGCCGAGAGCGGCAATCAGCAGTTTCAGCAGGTCCGGGCCCGGGATGAACGGTGAGAGGGCGCTGAACAAAATCGAGCTCGCCAGGCTGGCGCCCAGGGCGACAGCTGCCCCTTCCAGAAAGGTAGGTCGTTTCATGCGCCACCCCTTTTCTGCTGCTCCCGCAGAAAGGCGATCTCCACGTCCGCCTCGTCAATACGCAGACCGGCGGGTTCGCCGGTAGTGCCCGCCGTGTCGTCGGGTGCGTTGGCGGTCAGCAGCTCCGCCTTCTGCCGCAGGCTCTCCAGCCGGGTATGGTTTTCATGCTGGCGCCGGGACAGGTCTGCCAGGGTCTGTTGCAGCAGTGTCTGGCGCTGCGCCAGTTGCTTGGTGAAACATGCCAACTCCAGTTTTTTTCGAATCAGCTGCTTTGCCAATGCCTCCCGGCCCTGCTGGAAACAGATGTCCAGCTCTTCATCCATCTGAGCCAGCTTCTCCTGCAGCCCCTGCAGTCGACGGTCGATCTGGTTCAGTTCATGCTGCAGCAGCCGGCCGCGCTGTGCATCCTCGGCAAATGCCGCCTCCATCTCGCGGATGGCCTGTTTGAGCAGCAGGTCCGGCTCCTCGATGCGGTCGAGTACCGCATGCATGTCGGCACGAAAGAGTCGTGATACCCGGTTGATCAATGCCATGGTCTACCTCCGATAGCGGGTTCTGGTGATTGCGTGGCTACAGTCTGGGATAGACAACCGGGCGGTTATAGACAGGATTTTGTAAAATGATCGGTCCGCGATTTACAAAATTTTTACATGTTGCCCCAAAAGTAAACTGGTAGGCTCTGTTCAACTCCACACCCCCTTGGGAGAAGCACGGGATGTCACGCAAGATTCGTCTGTTGATTGTTGAGGATGAAACCGCCATACGCAGCGGCCTGGTGGATCTGTTCGTGTTTCACGGGTATGCGGTCGAGTCGGCGGATGATGGGCGGGAAGGGTTGAAGCTGGCGCTGAGTGGCCGTTATGACCTGGTCCTGCTGGATGTGATGCTGCCCGGTATCAACGGTTTTGATATCTGCGCGCACATCCGGGCGGAGGATCGGGAGCAACCGATCATCATGCTCACCGCCAAGAGTGGTGACGAGGATGTGATCCAGGGTCTGTCACTGGGTGCGGATGACTATGTGGCCAAGCCGTTCTCCGTGGCTCAGCTGGTGCTGCGGGTCCAGGCGGTGCTGCGGCGTTCCCATATCGGTGCGAAGCGGCAGGATCAGATACAGCTGGGTGACACGGTGGAACTGGATTGCCGCAATCTCTCCGGGCGTTGCGGGCAGTCGGGGCAGACCTTTACCCGGCGCGAAATGGAGCTGCTGCAGTATCTATATGCCAACGCCGAACGGCCGGTCTCCCGCGACGAACTGCTGAACCGGGTCTGGGGCTATGCCCGGGATCTGGATCTGGAGACCCGCACGGTGGATATCCATATCGCCAAGCTGCGGCGCAAGATCGAGCCGGATGCCGCCAATCCCCGCTATCTGGTGACGGTGCGGGGCGCCGGTTACCGGTTGCTGGTGGAGTAGATATGGGCAACCGCCTCTCCGGCCTGACCCCGTCACAGCTGCGTCGCTGGCTGCTGCTGTTTTTCCTGGCACTGCTGATCCCCTCCGTGGTGCTGATTCAGCAATCCTACAGCCAGTTGAAATGGGAGGTGTTTCACCAGTACCGGATGCAGGCGGAGGAGTTGAGCATGCGCATCAACGACCGGCTGATGCGCCTGGTGAACAGCGAGGAGCAGCGCACTTTTGCCGATTATGCCTTCCTGGTGGTGGCGGGTGATCCGGCCGCCAGTTTTCTGCAGCGCTCCGACTTGTCGGCCTTTCCGGTGAACCATTCTGTGCCGGGAGTCATCGGCTATTTTCAGGTGGATGATGCCGGGCGCTTCAGCACCCCGCTGCTGCCTGCCCGGCTGGACCGGGCCGCCAGTTATGGCGTCAGCGATGACGAGCTGGGAAAGCGGCGCGCTCTGCATGACCGGCTGCAACAGATTCTCAGTGATAACCGGCTGGTTGAGAGTGCCGGCAACGGGGGCGAGGGTCGACAGGTTGCTGCGTCATCCTCGCATGGGTCTGTCACTCCCCGATCCGCTGCCGGCAAGGCGGCGGGCATTCGATTCAGCCGGGAGGCTGACAGCGCCAGCTCCCCCCAGGCGGCGTTTGATCAGCTCAACGATGCCGCTTCCACACCTGGGTTGGCGAAGAAACGGACCGGTGCCACCACGCTGGGTCGGGTGGAGGACCTGAAACTGGATCGCCGTTTTGAGTCACAACTCGCTGAAGAGCAGGCCCCGGTCCTGCCGGCGCAGAAGGCGCAGCCGAGCGAGCCGCGCACGGTTCGAAAAGAGCGTGGTCTCCTGCCGGCACCCGCCGCACCCCTGGTCGAGGATGAGATAACGGCCGAAGTGGCTCCACTGAACCAGTCCGGTGTGCGTATTCATACCTTCGAGAGTGAGCTCGACCCGTTCGAGTTCAGCCTGCTGGATGGCGGGCACCTGGTGCTGTTTCGCAAGGTGTGGCGCGATGGCCGGCGTTTTATCCAGGGCCTGCTGATCGAGCAGGCGCCCTTTCTGCAGGCCGCCATTGGCGCCCTGTTCCGGGAGACGGCTCTTTCGGGCATGAGCCAGCTGACGCTCGCTTACCGGGGAGAGCTGTTTGCTACCTTCAGCGGCGAAACATCGGACAGTTACCCAAGCCGCACACAGGCGCTCTCCGGGGCACTGCTCTACCGTGGCCGGCTTGCCGCACCCCTGAGCGAGATCGAACTGATCTACAGCGTCAGGCAGCTGCCCGCCGGCCCCGGTGGCCGCCTCATCCTCTGGGTGGCTGCCGTCATGCTGCTGGTGCTGTGTGGCGGGTTTTATCTGCTGTACCGGCTGGGTCTGCGCCAGATTGAGCTGGCGCGGCAGCAGCAGGATTTTGTATCGGCCATCAGCCATGAACTGAAGACTCCGCTCACCTCGATCCGCATGTATGGCGAGATGCTGCGCGAGGGGTGGGCGAGCGAAGAGAAAAGGCGCACCTATTATGACTATATCCACGATGAGAGCGAGCGGCTCACCCGGCTGATCAACAACGTGCTGCAGCTGGCGCGCATGACGCGTAACGGGCTGGCACTGGATTGCCGGCCACTGCGGGTGGCGGCGCTGCTGGAGAGCATGGGCTCCAGAATCGCCTCACCGGTGGAGCGGGCCGGTTTTGAACTTAATCTGCAGGTGGATGACAGGGTGGCGAATACGCGGGTAAAGGTGGATGACGACAGCTTCAGCCAGGTCATGATCAATCTGGTGGACAACGCGCTGAAGTTTTCCGCGCGATCCGCGATCAAACGGATCGATATCAGCGCGGCCATCGAACGGGAAAACCGGCTGGTGTTCACGGTTCGGGATTTTGGTCCCGGGGTGCCCCGGGACCAGCTGAAGAAGATATTCCGGCTGTTTTATCGCTCTGAAAACGAATTGACCCGGGAGACCATCGGCACCGGCATCGGTCTGGCGCTGGTGGGTCAGCTCGTCGCGGCCATGGGTGGCCGGGTGGATGTGATCAATCAGCAGCCCGGCGCGGCCTTTCGGGTGCTATTGCCGATCTGTACGGACAAGGGTCAAAGCGGCGCGTAGTAGACCCCGTTGATGTATTTGTACAGGTCGTCGATGACGATCTCCTGTTCACTGATGATGCCCTTCACCACGTCGCCGATGCTGACCAGGCCGATCAGTTGGCCGTCTTCCATAACCGGCAGATGGCGTATGCGCTTGTCGGACATGATTGCCAGACACTCATCCATGTTGGTCTTTTTATCCACATAACAGACTACAGTGGTCATCACTTCCCGCACCAGGGTCTCCTTGGAGGATTTGCCCTTGATGATGATCTTGCGGGCGTAGTCCCGTTCCGAAAGAATCCCGATCAGCGTATCGCCCTGCATCACCAGCAGGGCGCCGATATTCTTCTGGTCCATCAGTACCAGCGCCTCATAAACCGTCGCGTCCGGTGTGATGGACCAGATCTGGCCATTTTTCTGTGCCAGTAGATTTTCAACAAACATGGCTGTACCTCTCTGCTCTGACCGCTGAATCTACCCTTGAGTATAGTAACCGGATGAATAGTGGTCTATCTGACCCATTGGAGATATTTGTGGACGACCGGATAAACATGATTAACCGCCAATGGCAGTGGGTTCACCTGTTTCCATAACCTACCGGGAGCGGGGGTTGAATCCGTAATCGGCCATAACTTCACCTTCACTCCGAGCTTGTTCAGGAGCATGCAATGCTTCGGCATGAAAAACCAGTGTGGGCCGTCACAACTAATGTAGCCTATAAGCATCCTGGAGATATGCGGATTGCGGTACAAATTGCGTTGTCGAGTGACGAATAAAGCGTGGAATTCTGGATTACAGGCAGGATGATCCAGTGCATCGAGACATGCTGGAGCGGGTCAGGAGTATTGAGGAAATCCCCGATTCTACTGGATTATGCGGTTAATTCTGTAACGATCTCTTTGCGTGCCCTTGACTTGACCCATCCTTCGACAGGCTCAGGATGAACGGTGTGACAGACTCACTTCGACAGGCTATGGAGTTACGGATTCAGGCAGGGAATAAAACCAACGCTGATGAACAGGGGTATCACTAAAACAATAATTGCCGGTAATTTCACCCGCTATCTATCTGTCTAACGCTGGACCGCTACTTTATTTTGCTATACCCTCACCCATAATCCTGGCATAGGTCGCTTTATCGGCCACATAACAGTCGCAGGAAGCCGCCTCCAGACCGTCGCGGTCAAGCACCGTGATATCCCCGCGGCTATAGTGAATCAGTTTGCGATTCTGCAGTGAAGAGGCCGCTTTGGTGACACCGACACGGCGCACCCCCAGCATGTAAGCCAGAAATTCGTGGGTGATATGAAATGCATCCGAGTGCGCGCGGTCCTGCGTCATCAGCAGCCAGCGGGCGAGACGCGCCTCCACTACATGAAAGTGGGTGCAGGCGGCAGTTTGGGCGAGTTGGCCCATCATCACATAAAGGTAATGCTTCAGTTCCCGCTGCAGCGCAGGGCTCTGTTCGATTTCGCGCCGGAATGACGAGGCTTTGATGCGCAATGCAGCCCCTCCGCCCTGTACCACGGCGCGCAGCGGCGACACCTCTACGCCCAGTATGAGTGAAATTCCGAGCATACCCTCATTTCCGACCAATCCAACTTCCAAATTGGCGTGGTTGTTAATCGGCATTATCAGGGAAATGAAGCTTTCTGTGGGAAAGTAAAGGTTGCGAATGCGTTCGCCTGGCTCGCTCAGGGTCTCACCAAATACCAGCTCAACAGGCTCACAGGCAGACGCAAAACGCTCATATTGCTTGCGTGGAAGGGCTGCGAGCAGACGGTTGGTATACGGATTGTGTTTATGGGACGGCGACATATGGATTGTCCTTTTGCCGGAAGCGCAGTGCGTGCGGTCCCGATATTGGATTCGGACCCCATTCGGTCGGCTGCCGGAGGCCAAGTGTTCGTTACTATGGACCCTAACCCCTGGGCATGTCTGGGCGTTAGCGAACATAAGCCACTTGTTTCGCGTTCTGTGCTGTGCGCGTTGGCACGGGGAAAAGGTTACTGCAGGTCGTCGAATAGGTTGTCGCTGATGTTAAACCCACCTGTACAGCAGATTAGTCTCCATGAGCTGAGCAAGGTGTGCGGCAAATTGAGGGTGACTCACTGTGGAGTATCGTAGGAGAAGAGGACGCAGAGCACAGCGTGCGATGAAGTAATTGGTATCAATGTCGACGGTGGTTAGCGCTGAAGCGTATCAGTCGATAACGCCAAAGGTTCCTGACAATAGCGCACTCAGGCAGCTGCCGGATCAGGCAATGTTTGCTTCCGGAAGCAGCCGATCGAACTCTTTCTTGACTACCGCGTAGCACTCGCAGGCCCGCGCCTCCAGGCCCGCGCGATCCAGCACCGTGATATGGCCACGCCGGTAGGTGATCAAACCGGTCTTCTGCAGGTTGCCGGCCGCCTCCGTGACCCCCTCACGACGCACACCAAGCATATTGGCGATCAATTCCTGGGTCATGGAGAGTTCGTTGGTGGGCAGGCGGTCGAGGCTCAGCAGCAGCCAGCGGCACAGCTGCTGGTCGAGCGAGTGATGCCGGTTGCACACGGCAGTCTGCGCCATCTGGGTCAGTAAGGCCTGGGTGTAGCGCAGTAACAGATGCTGCAGTTCGCCAGAGCGATTGAATTCCTGCTTGAGCAGTTGTCCCTTCAAGCGGTAGGCGTGTCCGGCGCTTTGCACGACGGCGCGGTTGGGCATGGTCTCGCCGCCCATGAACAGCGCGACACCGATGACACCCTCATTGCCGACCACAGCGATTTCCGCCGATGCGCCGTCGAGCATGACGTAGAGCAGCGAGATGATAGCGGTAGTGGGGAAGTAAACGTGTCGCAGCTCGTTGCCGGACTCGTAAAGCACCTCCCCGAGCGGCATTGGCACCAGTTCAAGGAACGGCGACAGACGCTGGTAATCCTCCGATGGCAGGGCGGCGAGCAGGTGGTTCTGGCGAGGGCTGTGCGAATCGTTCATGTAATCTGACCTGCTGGATGGAGCCTGATTGTTTAACTACAGTATAGGTCATCCAGCGCGCGTATGTACGATAGCGCACAGTGGCAACAGGGGAACCGTGCGATTGTTTGGTATGTACGCCAGCAGACAGACGGCGAGGGGGGTTCTCCCTTAGTATTCGGCATCGAAGCCAGTATGCTTGCAGTCTTCACCCTGGCGAAGTGCGATGGCTGAAAACGGCAGTAGTGTTGCCATGAAGCACCGCAAACACAATGTTCGAGAGGAAGGTAATGTTATGAACAAGATCAATAGCGTTTCGCGTGGTGTGGTCGCCGTAGTCGTGCTGCTCGGCCTGGCAGGTTGTGCCGGCATGTCGGGGCAGGATAAGAGCACTGCGATTGGTGTCGGTGTCGGTGCCGTCGGAGGCGCAGTTCTTACCGGCGGCAGTGCGGTCGGAACCATTGGCGGTGCGGCGGTGGGTGGCGTCATCGGTCACGAGATCAACAAGGACGAGTGACAGTAATCTTGCGATGCCCGTCGGCCTGTACGGTCGGCGGATCGCAGTCATAAGTCGAACTGATTCCATAACGAGACTGGCCGATAAGGTTGTTCTCTTTTTTATGTAGATCGTTTAACAAGAGGAATGAATCATGAAACTGACATACATCATTAATGCTGCTCTGGTCGCCGGTGCGTTGCTTATCGCACTACCCGGTTGCGAGAAAGGTCCGGCGGAGAAAGCCGGGGCGAGTCTCGACGATGCGGCCGAGAAGGCTGGAGAGCAGATTGAAAAGGCCGGCGATGCGATCCAGGATGCGGCAAAGGGCGACAACAATTAGGCATGGGTGCAGTCCACAATGCCTCACCTGATCAAGAGCGTCGGGGGGCGCGCGGATTGGGTGGATGTGCTGCCGTAACTTCTGGATTATTCAGAGGTTCTTTAGGTTTGTACGGCAGCGAATGAAAAGTCCAGCTATATTATTGCCGCAGTTATCGGACCCTCTTCGGTTGAGGGCATCGACAATTAAGGGCGGACGGAAATTATGTCCGTCGCCCCAGCTGCAGTTTTGGTGAGTTGGGGAGCACCTTTGTCTACGATAGCAAAGGATCGGTATATATATTCGGTAGCGTACAGACAAAGGTTCACGTTTGAGTTGAGTGTTATAGAGGGATGACGATGTCTTCAGCGGGGTCAAGATTGCGCGCCGTATAGTCTGGCCAGAGGCCACTACCTCGAAGAAGCAACGGGTAACCACATTAAAAGACGAGTGCCGGGCATCGAGGGAAGTGGAATAAGGGTCACTGCTATTATCTTTCGGGACGCTCTGCGCCGCGGATGCCAATATGGCGACAGGCCAGCTATGACAAAGGATGTCCGCAATTGGCAATTTCGTCAAACAAACAGGTTCCGCATAGTAAAGAGGTTTGACATGAATCGAGACACCATAGACGGTAGCCGGAAGCAGTTCACAGGTAAGGTGAATGCACAGTGGGGCAAGCTCATCGGCCATCAACTCGAAGTGATTGACTGCAAACGCGTCGAAGTATCAGGCAAGGTCCAGGAGGACTACGGCATCAACAGGGACGCGACTGAGCAGCAGATCGAATGTTTCAATAAACGCAACAGCGACTAGCTGTGCAAAGGATTGCTTCTGAAACGAGCGGGTTGCGTAAATATCCGCTATCCATCAAAGATGCCCCGACCACCGTGCTTCTCGTCGAAGATGAGCCCGCCGAGGCCAGACTGATTCAGTCGAGACTTGCGGATGCGGGAGACGGCACGTTCCGTGTCGAATGGGTGACGCAGCTCGACGACGCACTTGAACGCCTGGGCAAGACGGGTATTGACGTGGTCATACTCGACCTCACGCTTCCAGACGGTCAGGGCCTCGCGGCATTCGACCAGGTCTTCGAGGCGGCCCCGAATGCCCTTATCCTGATCCTGAGTCGGGCGTGTGATGAAGCGGTTGCACGTCAGGCGGTGCAGCGTGGCGCACATGACTATCTCCTCAAAGGCCAGATCGACACCCACTGGCTGTCGCGCAGCCTGAGTTACCTGATCGAGTGCAAGACCGCCAGGGATGCACTACACAACAGTGAGGCGCGCTTCCGCGCGATGAGTGATGCTTCCCCGCTGGGCATCTTCGTCTCCGATGCAGAGGGTGGTTGCGTCTATACCAACGCGGCCTATCAAAGAATCTCGGGGCTGACTTTCGAACAGACGCTGGGTACGCGCTGGAGTACGGCGATCCACCCGGAGGATCGTCAGCGTGTACTTGCCGATTGGCACGCAGCGGCACACAGCAATATGCAGTTGCGGACGGAGTTCCGCTTTCAGCGGGAAGACGGGAGCGTGGTGTGGACGCGCGTCAACAGCGCCGCCATGCGCGACGACATGCAGCCGCACGGTCATGTGCAGACGGTTGAGGATATCACTGCGCGTAAGTCAATCGAATTTGGCTTGCTAGCGGCGGAAGAGGCCCTGTTCGAAGAGAAGGAGCGTGCCCAGGTCACGCTCAACTCCATCGGTGACGCCGTGCTGTCCACCGACCTGCTGGGTAACGTGACCTATCTGAACCTGGTGGCGGAGACGATGACCGGCTGGTCTAGCGAGGAGGCACTGGGCCGACCGCTGGCAGAGGTGTTCAGGATCATCGACGGCACGACTCGCCGGGCCGCCGCAAATCCGGCGCAGCGCGCCCTCGCAGAGGACAGGACCGTGGGCCTGGCCGCTAACTGCGTGCTGATTCGCCGCGACGGGTTCGAGTCCGCCATCGAGGATTCCGCCGCGCCCATCCATAACCGGGACGGTCAGGTTACCGGTGCGGTTATCGTGTTCCACGATGTCAGTCAATCGCGGGCCATGGCGCAGAAGATGACCCATCTGGCGCAGCACGATTTCCTCACCGGCTTGCCCAATCGTGCGCTGTTGACGGAACGTCTCTCCCTGTCAATTGGACTGGGCAACCGGCACAGTAAACAAGTCGCGCTGCTGTTTCTGGATCTGGATGATTTCAAATATATCAACGACTCGCTGGGGCATGCAGTTGGCGACCGCCTGCTGCAGTCGGTAGCTGACCGCCTGGTGGCGTGTGTGCGCAACACGGACATGGTATGTCGCCAGGGTGGTGACGAGTTTGTGATTCTGCTGACCGAGATTGAGCAGCCGCAGGATGCAGCCCACATTGCCGAAAAGTTGCTCGCCGTGTTTGCCACGCCCCACCACATTGACGGACAGGAGCTCCATGTCACGGTGAGCATCGGTATCAGTGTCTTTCCGGATGACGGCGGTAACGTGGAAACCATGATACAGAATGCGGATACTGCGATGTTTCATGCCAAGGCAAGCGGCCGTAATAATTACCAGTTTTTTACGGAAGACATGAATGCCCGCGCGGTCCACCGACAATCTGTTGAAGGCAGCCTGCGCCGAGCTCTGAAGCAAGGAGAGTTTCTGCTGCATTATCAGCCGAAGATTGATCTTGCCTCAGGCGCGATGACCGGGGCCGAGGCCCTTATCCGCTGGCAGGATCCAGAAATCGGGCTGGTCTACCCTGAGCAGTTCGTGCCGATCGCCGAAGCGTGCGGCCTTATCAAGCCGATTGGTTGTTGGGTGGTGCGTGAGGCCTGCAGGCAGGTCCGGGCGTGGCTGGATGCCGGTCTGTGCGCCGTGCCTGTGGCGGTCAATATTTCCGCAGTGGAGTTCAGGCATGAAGACTTTGTTGGTGGTGTCGCCCTGATCCTGCAGGAGACCGGCCTGGCATCGAGCTATCTGCAACTGGAGCTGACCGAAAGCGTTCTCATGCACGATGCCGAATCCTCGGTCCTG
>JACDJC010001111.1_pt1 | contig 25370 bp, 18 predicted proteins | sample 7454191 | NCBI WGS metagenome assembly JACDJC01 (sample SAMN14253291, study PRJNA609438) | sludge metagenome | isolation source: sludge after 25d culture with pyrite and EDTA | collected 2018-12-20 | reverse complement strand
GGCAAGCCGTCACGAAGCTGGTTCAGTCAAGGGCGGTCGAAGACCGGCGAAGCGAACCCTTGAATGCGCGTAAGTCACTGATCATGAAGGCTGGTCGAGGCCGACGCAGGAGGGCTTCGACCTGTCGACGTCCTTGCTCCCGTCTGCTATTCGCCCCTGTCGTTACTACAAGTACGGCACATTTTCATCCACACGAAACGAGAGAGTGCCGGGCAATCGCCACGCCGTAGGGCGGGCACTGCCCGCCGGCCTTTTCGCGAAATGATCAAGGGACCGCCGGTAGCGGAGGTTGCTGGAGAGTGGTGCCCGTGCGGCGTTATGGCGTGCGGGTTGCAGGACAGGAATCCTGGTGAGCGCGACTTTGCAGACGCTTCGTTGTAAGGTTTTTCGGATTGCGGCCACGGATACGCTGCACATTGCCGACCAGGGCGGGAATCGCATGGGGTCAACTTGGGAGCGAAGATGAAATCGTCACACTTGCGCGCAGCGATGCTCGCGACATTGCTGGTGGTGTCCGCAGAATTGGTCACACACGCGGCAGTGTCGCCACCGGCCGAATTCCCGCCGGACGCATTCCCCTCCACCTACCAGCCACTGCCGGCGCAGACCATCCTGATCCAGCATGCAACGATCTATACCGGCACCGGCGAACGCATCGACGATGGCGCGGTGCTGCTACGCAACGGCAAGATCGCCGCGATCGGCAAGCAGGTCGACGCGCCGGCGGACGCGGTCATCATCGATGCCAAGGGCAAGTACGTCACCCCCGGACTGGTTGACGTGCACTCGCACCTGGGCGTCTATCCATCGCCGTCGGTCGCTGCGACGTCCAACGGTAACGAGATGACGAACCCGAACACGGCGCAGGTGATGGCCGAGCATTCGGTCTGGCCGCAGGATCCGGGCTTCAACACCGCTCGCGCCGGTGGCGTGACGACGCTTCAGATCCTGCCAGGCTCCGGCAACCTGCTCGGTGGACGCGGTGTGGTGCTGAAAAACGTGCCGGCCACGACCGTGCAGGCGATGAAATTCCCGGATGCGCCCTATGGCCTGAAGATGGCGTGCGGCGAGAATCCGATGCGTGTTTATGGCAGTCGCCACCAGTTCCCGTCGACCTTGATGGGTGACGTTGCCGGTTACCGGCAGGCGTTTGCCGACGCCCAGGCCTACGATCGCGAATGGAAAGCCTGGCAGGCGAAGGTCAAAGCCAAGGGCGCCGCCGATGCCGGTCCGCCGCCAAAGCGTGACCTCGGCAAGGAAACCCTGGCTGAAGTGCTTGACGGCAAGATCCTGGTGCAGATGCATTGCTACCGTTCCGACGAAATGGCCGCGTTGCTCGACGTCGCGCAGGAATTCGGCTTCAGGATCACCGCGTTCCATCACGCCGTCGAGGCCTATAAAATTCCGCAGCTGCTGGCGAAAACCGACACCTGCGCGGCGGTGTGGGCTGACTGGTGGGGCTTCAAGATGGAGGCCTGGGATGGCATTGGCGCGAACCTCGCGATGGTCGACGCCGCCGGTGCCTGTGCGCTGATCCATTCGGATGACGAGAACGGTATCCAGCGCCTCAATCAGGAAGTGACCAAGGCCTGGGCCGCGGGCCGGCAAGCCGGCCTGGACATCAGCAAGGAACACGCGGTGATGTGGATGACACTGAATCCCGCGAAGGCTCTCGGCCTAGCTGACCGTATCGGCTCGCTGGAGCCGGGCAAGGATGCCGACGTGGTGCTCTGGAGCAGCGACCCGTTCAGCGTCTACGCGCGCACCGAGAAGGTTTTCCTTGACGGCGCCCTGGTCTATGACCGGGTTGATCCGGCGCGTCAGTCGAAGTCGGACTTCATGCTTGGCAGCTTCATCGAGCCACACGCCACCGATGCCGCCGCCACGGAGAAAACGCCATGAAATATCTGGTCATGCTTCTGGCGATGCTCTGTGTCGCCTGCAGTCCCGCGGATCATGCGGACAGCCGTTCCGACAAGGCCGATGCCAGCACCACTGCCCGTACCGACAACTACTCCGCGACCTACGCCATCACCGGCGGCACCGTCTACACGTTGGGTGCAGCAGGCAAGATCGAGAACGGTACGGTGCTGATCAAGGACGGCCGCATCACCGCCGTCGGTACCAGCGTCGACATCCCGGCGGACGCCCAGCGTATTGATGCCACCGGCAAGATCGTCACTCCTGGCATTTTCGATCCGCAGAGCCAGTTCGGTGTCGTCGAAGTGTCGGCGGTGACGGAAACCAGCGACGCCTCAGCCGGCAAGTCGCGCTTCAGCGCCGCGTTCGACGTCGCCGACGCAATCAATCCGCGCTCCGTGCTGATTCCGGTCAATCGCATTGCCGGCGTCACCCGCGCGATGGTGTCGCCAACGGACAGCGACGACCACATCATCGCCGGCCGCGGCGCCATCATCGACCTGGGCTCCACCGAGGGGTTCATCCACCGCCAGTCCGCGGCGATGTTCGCCGCGCTCGGCGAATCCGGCGCCCGGCAGGCTGGCGGATCGCGTGCGGCAGCGTTGCTGGCCCTGCGCGAGGGGCTGCAGGATGCGCGGGATTACGCCGCCAACACCAGCGCCTATGCCAGCAACCAGCGCCGCAGCTACACGCTGACCCGGCTGGACCTGGAAGCGCTGGGTCCAGTACTGGATGGCACTGAGCCACTGGTCATCCATGTCGAGCGCGCCAGCGATATCGAGGCGGCGTTGCGGCTGGCCCGTGACTTCAAGCTGAAACTGATCGTCTCCGGCGGCGCCGAGGCCTGGAAGGTAGCCGATCAATTGGCCAAGGCACAGGTGCCGGTCCTGCTCAACCCGCTGGAGAACCTGCCCACGCATTTCGAGACGCTGGGTTCGACATTGGAAAACGCCGCGCGCCTGCAGCAGGCCGGCGTCCTGATCGCGTTCGCCACCGGTGACACCCACAACGCCCGCAACGTCACCCAGGCCGCCGGCAACGCCGTTGCAAACGGGCTGCCGTGGCTGGACGCGCTCAAGGCACTGATGCGGAATCCGGCGCAGATCTATGGCATGGACAAGGATCTGGGCACGCTGGAACAAGGCAAGCTGGCCGACGTAGTTATCTGGAGCGCCGACCCGTTGGAGCTGACCAGCTCCGTCGACCAGGTCTTCATCACCGGCCGCAAGATTCCCATGGTCAGTCGTCAGACCCTGCTGCGCGATCGCTACATGCGAGTGATGCGGGATGAGCAGGCGTTGCCGTCGGGGTATCTGGTGCCGACGGCGCAGTGAGGCTGGCTGCTGGATGAGTCCGGCGCAGTGGGATCCGCCTCGGCCGAGAGGCGAAGCTTGCTCGGTTATAGAGTCGGGTTTACTTGATGATGGCTGGAAACCGAACCTGGTTCCACTCTTGAACCTGGCCCGCTTTCTGAGACCACTCAACTTCCTCCGTCCCGTCTATCGCGCAGGGTTGAAGCCGGTCCTCACCTTCGCCTCTACGACTACCTGGCCGGAGGATGTGCACCTCCCGGGTTCTGTACCACGCCCGGCACATACGCTGAAAATCAGCGGCGTGCGTAGCGCGTCCGCTGGATCGAGTTGTTAGCCAACAGTCCGCCGTGACTTGGGTGCTGACTTTTCAAGGGTCTCGGCCATGCGCGTTTGCCAACCAGGCCCGGTAGACTTCCACTGTGCGACGACCTTGGGTGGCAGCCGCAAGGATAGGAGCTGGCGCGGGCTCTCAAGCTTGGGGCGCCCACGACGCACCAGCTTTTTACCGTGATACAGGTCTGCCGCGAAAATCCAAGCGTCTGTGATCTCCGGTAGGGTCTCCGGATCATGAGAGATAGGGTCGGAGTTTTTTCGCTTCGCGCTCATGGCAATACCTCATACTTCGGCCAGGCTGAAGTACGCTTTCCAACCAAGCAGGGTTTCTCCCAACTCTGCCATGACGTGAACGATGCAGTGGCCGCGTGTGTGGCGGGTTTGCCGGCGGACGTGGTGTTTGAACCTGTCGATGGCCTTGTCGGCCACTTTCAGGCGCCCCCGGGTCGGAACTGTCTCTTGATCAGATCGTGATTGAATTACGCGAAAAGACCGGCGGGCAGTGCCGGCCCTACGGCGCGGCGATTCTGCCCGCCGGCTCTTCTACGGTACCGTGATCGTAGGGCGGGCACTGCCCGCCGGCTCTTCTGCATCAATGCAATGATGTGATCAAAAGACAGGGGTCCGAAAGGGGTAAGAGACGCTGGCGGAATCACGCACCAGTCACCTTTCTGGAGCAAGGCGCTTGTTGCCGCACTTGCGGTTACCCTGACAGCTATCTGGTTGGCGTTGGAGATGCCCGCGCGTTTATTGATTCTCAATGGCGGCAAGGCCGCTTCGAGGGGCAAGCCATCGTGAAGCCTCCGCCTTTGCGGGAGCCTAATTACTCCTTTTGTTCGCTTTATTTTGCTTTAAAGTCCATCTTCATGCGCCTTTTGCCTGTCCAGCACCGAAACGCCCGCCTCTTGCTCACGCTGATGTGTGGCATGGCCATCGCCGTGGTCGTGCCTGCGCACGCGGCGCAATTGGAATCCACGGATGCTGCAACGCAAACGGACGTATCTGCCGGCGCGCCGCGGGATCTGGACACAACTACCATCCAGGCACAGATTGCGGTGGTCAGCGCGCGCACCGATGTCCCGGCGCAGGAACGCGATCTGGTACTGAAGCGGCTGCATGAAGCCGCCACCCGGCTGGAGGCAGCCGAGGTCGCCCGCAAGGCCGCCGATGACTTTGCCGCCGCCTTGCAGTCGGCGCCAAAAACCATTGCCACGCTGGACGCCGAGTCGGTGCCTGCATCACCCGAGCCGGCACCAGACGCATCGGACGGCGATCCGGTGCAGATGCAACTCCAGCTTGCCTCGCTGCAGGCCGAAGCCGTGTCGTTGCGCAGCAAGCAACGGAACCTGGGGGAATCCCTGCGCAACATGGCGAGCCGGCCGGAGCAAGCGCGTAGCGAACTGACCGACTTGCATCGTCAGTTGGATCAGCTGCACGCAGCCATCCCGGCCAACGCATCGCCGCTGCTGATCGAGGCCAGCAACCTGCTCAACGAGGCGACGCGTCAGGAGCTGTCTGCGCGTATCGACAGTACTGAACAGGAACTGCTCAGTCTGCCCATGCGCGAATCGATCACGACCGCACAACGTGATCTGACCATGCGTCGCATCGCGGAGATTGACGCGGCCATTACGGCGCTCAACACACGCATCGACGCTCAGCGCAAGCACGAGGCCGAGAATCAGGCGGCGCAGGCGCAGGAAGTCGCACGCCGCCTGGCCGGGCAGCCGACGGCACTGCAGGACTATGCCAGCCACACCGCCGATATCCGCGTATCGCTGAAACACCTGACTGAACGCGTGGACCACGAACGCGGCGTGCAGCAGAAGTTGCAGATACAGCATGACGAGGTCGCCGAAGCACGCAGCAACGCTGAACAGATTCTTGCCATTGATCGCATCGGCGAAGAGTCCGGGCGTCTGCTGCGCAGCCTGCAAGGCGGACTTCCTGTGAGCAACGTGCTCCAGTCGCGTATCACGAGCCGCCGGGACGCCATTGTCGATGCCCGTGTGAAACAGCTGCAGATCCGCCAGGAACTACGCACCCTGCAACCGGAAGATGCGGCGGCAAAGCGCTACCTGGCCGACAACGCGGTGGCGAACACCGCTCCCAACCTCGTCTTGATGACAACCCTGGTCGAAAACCGGCGCGCGGCCCTGTCCGATCTCGACAAAGCACAAGGACAATTGATCTCCATACTTTCGGAAGCTCACGCGCTGGATTCCGAACTCATGCAGGACACCGGCCAACTGCGGTTGCTGCTGGATGAACGCCTGTTGTGGCTGCCCAGTGCCGAGCCGCTCGGAATTCACTGGCTGCAGCAACTGGGAATCGGGGCCGCGTGGCTGGTCGCACGATCCAGCTGGTCCGGCGTACTACCGGCACTTGTTTCAACGCTGCGCGCCTATTGGCCCGCAACACTCGTATTGCTGGCGGCGATCATCGCGCTGTTCCTCATGCGCCGACGACTGGCGGCGTCGCTGGAGGTGCTGGCCCGATACGTCGGCTCTCGCAAGGACAGCTTCAGCTCCACCCTGCAGGCCTTCGCAGTAACCTTGATGCTGGCCCTGGCCTGGCCGCTCGTCATGGGCACGGCAGGCGGGATGCTGCGTGCATCCGCGGCTTCCGGTGGTTTCGCAAGCGCCCTGGGTCGCGGCTTGCTGGCGGTTGCCGTCATCTGGTTCATGCTCGACATTTTCATCGACATGTGCCGCGCGCATGGCGTATTCATCGCCCATTTCGGCTGGGCCGCGGAGCGCTCGAAGCGACTGGCCCGCGCGCTGTACCTGCTGCTGTTCGCGATCGTACCGGTAGTGTTGCTGAGCGCCATGGCAACTGCCAGCGGGCGCCAGGATCTGATCGAAGGTATCGGTCGGCTGGCTTTCCTGGTCGGTTCGCTGGCACTTGCGCTGTTCCTGTATCGCGTATTCCGGCCACGCGGCGGCGCACTGGTTGCTCGCCTCGACCGCGCAGGCTGGGTCATGCGTACGCGCCGTGTGTGGTCCAATGCCTTGGTGGCGATACCGCTGCTGCAGGCAGCGCTCGCAGCCACCGGCTATTACGCTACCGCTCGCGAATTGCAGGGTCGTCTGTTCACTTCGGGCTGGATCATCCTGGCCGTGGTCATCGCGTTTTCTGTGGTCATGCGTGGCGTACTGGTGGCAACCCGCCGCACCGCCTGGAGGCAGCTCGACGAGCGCCGTGCCAAGGCGCTTGCCAAAGCTGCGGAAAAGACGGACGGCGGTGAAAGCGCCGACACGCTCAAGCAGCAGAACCTGGCGCCGGAGATCGACGCAATTACAGTCAGCCGGCAAACCCGGGCGCTATTGCGTGCTGCCAGCGGCGTGGTGCTGGCAGTGCTGCTGTGGGGCATATGGAGTGGCCTCATACCGGCGTTGAACGTGTTCAACAACATCACACTGTGGTCGCACCTGGTGAGTACCAGCGGTGGCGACACGGTCGCCGTGGTCACACTGGGCGACCTCCTGCTGAGCCTGTTGATCCTGATACTGACGGTGATCACGGCACGCAACCTGCCGGGATTCCTCGAGATCACGCTGTTGCAGCGTTTGCGGGTCGATCCCGGAACCCGTTACGCGATCACCACCATCGGCCGTTACATCATTGCTGGCGTCGGCCTGCTGATGGCTCTCAACCCCCTCAGTGCCGACTGGTCGCAACTGAAGTGGCTGGTTGCCGCACTGGGCGTGGGGCTTGGCTTCGGCTTGCAGGAAATCGTCGCCAACTTCATCTCCGGCCTCATCATTCTTTTTGAGCGGCCCGTGCGCGTCGGCGACCTGGTTTCGATCGGCCCCACCACCGGTACGGTGAGCCGGATCAGGATTCGGGCGATCACGATTACCGATTTTGAAAATTTTGAAGTGATCGTGCCGAACAAGGCATTCATCACGGAAACGGTCCAGAACTGGTCGCTGACGAATGAGGTAACGCGCCTGTTGATTGTTGTACGTGTCACCTACGGCAGTGATGTCGAGCGCACGCAGCAGATCATCCTCAAGGCCGCAGCCGCCAATCCGGATGTGTTGGCCTCGCCCGCACCCAGCGCCTACTTCCTGCGCTTCGGCGAACATGCGCTCGAATTCGAGCTTCGGGCGTACGTGGGAGCCATCGACAAACGTCTTTCGACGCGACACGCATTGCACGTGGCGTTGAATGCCGCCCTCACGGAAGCAGGTATCGAAGTCCTCTTCCCACAGAGGGATTTGCACGTGCGCTATCCGGATGCGAAAAACCCTGATCGCTGAAGGTCGGGAGTCAGCCGGACAGCTCCGCCGTTCCCGTTGGAATGCCAAGAGGAAACCCGATTAGCGTCGAACCTCAGCTCTCACAAGCCCCTCTCCCGTCACCGTCTCTTGATCAGATATCGATTGAACACTGCGACAACCCCGGCGGGCAGTGCCCGCCCTACGGCGCGGCGATCGTGGGGCGGGCACTGCCCGCCGGCTCTTCTGCACCCATGCAAGGTGTGATCAAGAGACAGCGACGGGAGAGAGATTGAGGAAAGGGTTCGGGCGCCGAGGGCAAGGTCACACCATGTCAGCTGAGGTTCGACGCTAATCAGCTTCTCAAGCCCGTGCCGGGCCAGGCGTTCGCGAAGAAACAATGACTTACGTATTTTGTTCCTTGAGAGGCAAGGAAAAGGGGCCGGAAAAATGGACACGGCCCCTCACTCCGAAAGACTCAAGTAAATCCGACCGCACTCCGCTTGCTCAGCGAGCGACGAACGCTTCCGGTGGCAGGCGTGCGGCAAGCCACGCGCGGGCCTCCTCCAGCGGTTCCGCGTAGCGACGCCAGGCACCAATGGCGCGCGAGTGGATTTGTTCGCGCACCTGCGAGCTGCTGGCGGTCGCGGACGGCGTCTGGTTGCGCAGGAGATCCACGCATCCGGGCTCAAAGGGCAAACCACAATGCTCCATCACGCGACGCGCCACCGGCTCCGGATCACGCACCATGTCTTCATAACGCACAGTCAGCACCACGCCGGGCAAGACCTCGTCCCAATACTGCAGCAACTGCCGGAAGCGCAGGTGCTGCGCGGCTGCTTCCAGCGGATCGTAGCTGTATGGATAGGCCGTACCCGCGAACAGCTCCTTCAAATTGGAGAAGCATGTGTCGAGCGGATCACGCACGAGGCAGACGATGCGTGCATCCGGCATCGCCTTGTGGATCAATCCGGCATACCAGAAATTGACGGGCATCTTGTCGATCAGAAACCGTTGACCCTGCGCGCGCCAGCTGGTGCGTTGCCGATAGCCTCGCCCGATCGCGCCAAAGTCGAGCTTCACGCACGCCCGCAACAAGACAGGATCGACATGTTCGACCAGCATGTCGGCTTGCCAGCAAAGCTGCAGATGGAAATCGTTGAGCTCGCCGGCCGAGCCGACCTGACTGTGGTTTCCCAGGATGCGCTCAAGCACGGTCGTGCCGGTGCGCGGCTGGCCAACGATGAAGATCGGCACGTGTCCGGCATCGGTGGCCGGAACTGGGTCGAGGAAGGAGCCTTGGCACACGGTACGGATCGCGGCAACACGTTCCTCTTCGCGCTCGGGCTGCCACGCCAGGCTGCGGCGCTTGATCGCCGCGCCGTGCATCAGCGCTTCCCAGGCGCCTTGGGCATCTCCAACTGCATGGAGATGGATGAACAATGCGTAGTTGAGCATTGCCGTGTTCAGATGATCCTGCTGCGGGGTCTGCTGCAGCGCCTGGCGAATCAGCGCAAGTTGCGCGTGCGGGTCGGCCGACTGGTCATGCTGGGCCAGCATCAGCATCGCCGCGGCATAGTTGGGTGCAAGCTGCAGACAGCGCTGGTATTCGGCCGTTGCCTCTGCCTTGCGACCAAGGTGGCGCAAGGTGGTGGCCCGCATGAAGGAAAGCATCGGAGTCGGCACACTCCGAGCCATCGCGGCATCAAGCACGCGGAGCGCTTCTTCGTGGAAATTGGCCTGGCCGAGACACTGCGCGATCCGGACAGCAGCGGCCATCACCTCCGGATGATCCTGATCGGCCGCTTGAATCAGCCGCACCGCGAGGAGCGACTCGCCCAAGCCTTCCAACAGCAGCGCGACATCGGCCAACCAGCGCCACTGGCCCGATTCGCGTACCGCAGCCGCGGCGTTGCGTGCATACCCGACGGCGGCACGACAGCGTTGTTCGTCGCGCGCCAGGCGCGCCAGCGTCAGCCAAGCCATCGGCTGGCGCGGCTCGAGCTTTATGATGGCGTCGAGTTCGACGGTCGCCGCACGCGTATTGCCGGCATCGAGATGCCGCCTGGCGGCGCGCCAGCGCGCGTCAAGTTCGCCAACGGCTGGTGGGGTCATGAAAGCGTGCCCACACGCAGCGCCATCGTTGCGCATGGATCAGAAAAGGGACTGATCATCGGGAGGCGCGGCGTGCGCAAATCAAAAGCTGACATGGGCGCGAAGGTAGCGGCGCCGATCCGACTTTGCAAGGCGATGGCGTTCCCAACCAAGTGCCGACCCCACCTCCCCCGCTAAGCATCAATGAGGAGCGTAAATGGCACACGAATCGAAACGCGCGATGGCGCTACGATTCGCGATGAACAAGCGGTGCGAATCACCGCCATCGAGGACGCTCAGTTGGTACTTGCCGGCGCGCCGGGATGACGACACGGAATCAGCCTCAATCAGAGGAAGCCATCATGGCCATCATGCAAGTCATCGAAATCACCCGACCAGGGTCGGCAGACGTGCTGCAGCCGACCGAACGTCCCATCCCACGCCCGGGACCGGGTGAAGTACTGATCAAGGTGGCGGCTGCCGGCGTCAATCGGCCGGACGTATTCCAGCGACAAGGTAATTACGCACCGCCGCCAGGCGCTTCCGAGCTGCCCGGACTGGAGGTGGCGGGCGAACTGGTCGAAGGGGATTTCGGAGGCGACAACCCGTTCGGACTTGGGCCAGGCGACGCTGTCTGCGCGTTGCTTACTGGCGGCGGCTACGCCGAATACGCGGTGGCGCCGCTGCTGCAATGCCTCCCGGTACCCAGCGGCTTCACGCTGGTGGAGGCGGCGGCGCTGCCGGAAAACTACTTCACCGTGTGGAGCAACGTGTTCGATCGCGGACAGCTTGGCAGGGATGCCGACGGCGCACCGGAATCGCTGCTGGTACAGGGCGGCTCCAGCGGCATCGGCGTCACCGCGATCCAGCTGGCCCATGCGTTCGGTCACCGCGTATTCGCCACCGCCGGCAACGCCGAAAAATGCACCGCCTGCGAGAAACTCGGCGCCCACGCAATCAACTACCGCGAGCGGGATTTCGTGGAGGAAGTGAAGAAGAACACCGAAGGCCGCGGGGTGGACGTGATTCTCGACATGGTGGCCGGTGATTACGTGCCGCGCGAACTGGAGCTGCTGGCCGAGGATGGCCGGCTGGTGTTCATCGCCACCCTGGGCGGCAAGCGTGCCCGCATCGATGCGTCACTGATCATGCGACGGCGGCTGACCGTCACCGGCTCCACCCTCCGCGCGCGACCAATCGCTTTCAAGGCCGCACTGGCCAGGCAGTTGCACGAGAACGTATGGCCACTGCTGGAATCGGGCAAAGCCAGGCCAGTGATCCATCAGGTCTTCGCAGCGCGCGAGGCGGCCAAGGCGCACGCCCTGATGGAGAGCAGCGAGCATATCGGCAAGATCATGCTGCAGTGGTAGGCGCCTGGATCTGAACCACTGGCCGTCGAGTTTGCCACGCCCTGGTCGCGCTTGATGCAAGCTCACAACCCCAAATTGTTGTGCTCCAGCACGCGCTCCGCGCGATAGCTCGAACGTACCAGCGGCCCGGCCACGGCTTCCAGGAAGCCCTTGCCGAGCGCCAGATCGCGGAAGTGACGGAATTCATCCGGGGTGACAAAGCGCTGTACCGGCAGGTGGTGCTGGCTGGGCCGCATGTACTGGCCGAGCGTGACCACATCGACGTTGGCACTGCGTATGTCGTCCAGCGTGCGTTCGACTTCGTCGTCGGTCTCGCCCAGGCCCAGCATCAGGCTGGTCTTGGTCAGGGTCTTCGGCGCATGCCGCTTGGCGAAACTCAGGACATCGAGGGTTTGCTGGTAGCCGGCCCTGGGATCGCGCACCGGATGGGTCAGCCGTTCCACCGTTTCCAGATTCTGCGCATAGGTGACCAGGCCAGCGTCGAGCACGGTCGCCACGGAATCAAGGTTGCCGGCGAAATCGGGGGTCAGTGCTTCCACCGAGGTCTGCGGCGATCGCTCGTGGATCGCCCGCACGCATGCCGCGTAGTGGGCGGCTCCGCCATCGGCCAGGTCATCGCGGTCGACCGAGGTCAGTACCACGTATTTCAGCCCCATCAGCGCCACCGCATCGGCAACCTGCAACGGCTCAAGTGGATCGAGCCAGCCTTGCGGATTGCCGGTACTGACCGAGCAGAACTTGCAGGCGCGGGTGCAGACCGAGCCCATCAGCATCAGCGTGGCCGTGCCGCGCCCCCAGCACTCGGCGATGTTCGGACACTTCGATTCAGCGCAAACCGTATTCAGCTTGTGACTGCGCACGATCTCATGCACGGCTTCGTACTGCGTACCCGATGGCAGTTTGACTCGCAGCCACGGCGGCTTGCGGTCGACATCGGGCACGCCGCTGGCCTTGTTCGGGCGAATGCCGCCCTTGATCGCTCGGCTACCTTGGGGGCTGACGAACTTGCTGCCGTCGGGGATATGTTCTCGGATAGTCATAGATGTGTATGGCTGGAGGGAAAGTCGTCGAGTCTCGCGTGGGACACAGTCTAACGCCCTGGGCATGCCCTGACGCAGGTCAAGTTGTGCGGATGACGCCGTGCTGGCGAGTCCGATTATGCCGGGAGTCGCCAGATTCCAACGACGCTCATGCCAGAGAGCCGGCGCTTGCGGAATCACGCCAGCGCGGCAGCATAGTAATCGCCGTGCCTCGTCACCAGTACCCGCGCCCCGAAAGCGGTGGAGAGCGCGCGTTCGGTGAGAAGATCTGCCTTGCCGCCCTGTTCCAGCACGCGTCCCTCACGCAGCAGCACCACCTGCTCGATCTCCGGCACGATCTCCTCGACGTGATGGGTGACCAGCAACAAAGTGGTGCCCTGCCTGGCGATCTCACGCAGGCTTTCCAGCAGTTGTCGGCGACTGGCCATGTCGAGGCCGGCGCTGGGTTCGTCCAGCAGCAACGCACGCGGTCTATGTACCAAGGCGCGTGCGATCAGTACGCGCTGCACTTCGCCGCTGGAGAGGCTCGCCATGGTCCGGCCCTGCAGATGACTGGCGTCCATGTGCGCAAGCGCTTCATGGGCACGTTCACGCATCGTCGCGCTGATCCGCTGGCGCTCAGTAACGCCACGGGTGGCGAAGAACCCCGACACCACCGCGTCGAATACTTCCAGCGGCGGCTCGTCGGTGTAGTAGCGCTGGATCGACGGCGAGACGATACCGAGCAGGCCACGCAGCTCCTCGACGCTCCAGCGATTCCGACCGAAGATCCGCACGATGCCGCTGCCGTCGCTGTGCACCAGCGGATACAGCTGACGCGCGACCAGCTTGACCAGGCTCGACTTGCCCGAGCCGTTGGGGCCGAGGATGGCGGTGTGCTGGCCGGCGCCAATGCGCAAGCTCAGTCGATCCAGCGCCAGCTGATTACCTTGCATGACGCTGGCCCGTTCGATCTCCAACAAGGCCGCGTCCGCGGCAGGCAGCTCGGTGGTGGCGATGTCTATGCTCATGAAGTCAACCTTGCCTGCTCGCTGCCCACACCGCAATACAGCGGCGTTCACGCGCGTCGGACGCCCCATCTCATCCGGTGAGACAGCGGCCCGGCTTAATCCGCACAGACTTGCGCGGATACCCAACCATGAATGCACTGCCAGACCGCTACGCCACCGACGAACTCATCCTGCGCGATCCCGGCGATGGCCGCACGCTGGCCCAGCGCCTGTCGAAACGCTATGCGGCGCGGATCACCGGCGCGTTCGTGGTGCCCGGTCGGGAAGGTTCGTTCGCGCCGCTGCCCGAGGACCTTCCGCCAACACTGGCAAACGCCCTGCGCACGCGCGGGATCGAACAGCTCTACAGCCACCAGGCCGAGGCGTGGCAGGCCACGCAAACGGGTGCGCACGTGGCCATCGTCACTCCCACCGCCTCGGGCAAGTCGCTGTGCTACACGCTGCCGGTGATCAGCGCGGCGATGCGCGACAAGGCCAAGGCGCTGTACCTGTTTCCGACCAAGGCACTGGCGCAGGACCAGGTGGCCGAATTGCTGGAATTGAACCAGGCCGGCGAGCTGGGCGTGAAGGCATTCACCTTCGATGGCGACACCCCCGGCGATGCGCGCCAGGCGATCCGCCTGCATGGTGACGTGGTGGTCTCCAACCCGGACATGCTGCATCAGGCGATCCTGCCGCACCACACCAAGTGGGCACATTTCTTCGAGAGCCTGCGCTATGTGGTGATCGACGAGGTGCACACCTATCGAGGCGTGTTCGGCTCGCACGTGGCCAACGTCATCCGCCGGCTGAAACGCGTCTGTGCGTTTTACGGCGTCACCCCGCAGTTCATCCTGTGCTCGGCGACCATCGGCAATCCGCGCGAACATGCCGAGGCGCTGATCGAGGACGCAGTCACCGCAATCGCCGAAAGCGGTGCGCCCACCGGCGACAAGCACGTCCTGCTGTGGAATCCGCCGGTGATCAACCCCGATCTCGGCCTGCGTGCCTCGGCACGTTCGCAGACCAACCGCATCGCGCGGCTGGCGATCAAGTCGGGCATGAAGACGCTGGTGTTCGCCCAATCGCGCAGCATGGTCGAGGTGCTGACCAAATACCTGAAGGATGTATTCGACCATGATCCGCGCAAGAGTCCGCGTATCCGCGCCTACCGCGGCGGCTACCTGCCGAAGGAGCGCCGCGCCGCCGAGCGGGCGATGCGCGAGGGCAGCATCGACGGCATCGTCAGCACCTCGGCGCTGGAGCTGGGCGTGGACATCGGCAGCCTCGACGTGGTGGTGCTGAACGGCTACCCGGGTTCCGTCGCCGCCACCTGGCAGCGCTTCGGCCGTGCCGGCCGACGCCAGCAATCGGCGCTGGGCGTGCTGGTGGCCAGCTCCGATCCGCTGGATCAATACCTGGTGCGCCACCCGGAGTTCTTCCAGGGCGCGCCGCCGGAGCACGCACGCATCCAGCCCGACCAGCCGCTGATCCTGCTCGACCACATCCGCTGCGCCGCATTCGAGCTGCCGTTCACCGGCGACGAAATGTTCGGCACCGAGGTCGCCACGCCGTGGCTGGACCTGCTCGGCGAGGAAGGTGTGCTGCACCGCGAAGGCGATCGCTGGGAATGGATCGCCGACAGCTACCCGGCCATCGCGGTGTCGCTGCGCTCGGTCGCCGACGGCAACTTCGTGGTGGTCGACCGCACCGACGGCCGCCAGACCATCATCGCGGAAGTCGATTACTCCGCTGCCGCGGTCACCCTGTACGAAGGCGCGATCCACATGATCCAGTCGCTGCCCTACCAAGTGGAGAAGCTGGACTGGGAAGGCCGCAAGGCCTATGTCACGCGTACCCACGTCGACTACTACACCGACGCCATCGATTACACCAAATTGAAAGTATTGGACTGCTTCGACAGCTCGCATGCCGGCTGCGGTCAAGCTCACCACGGCGAGGTCCACGTGGTGCGCCGCGTGCCCGGCTACAAGAAGGTCCGCTTCTACTCGCACGAGAACATCGGCTACGGCCCGGTCAACCTGCCCGACCAGGAGTTGCACACCACCGCGGTGTGGTGGCAGCTGCCGCAAGCGGTGCTGGATGCGGCGTTCGAACAACGCGAGCAGGCGCTGGACGGTTTTCTCGGCGCCGCCTACGCACTGCACATCGTGGCCACCGTGGCAGTGATGGCCGAAGCGCGCGACCTGCAAAAATCCGTGGGCAGCGGCGATGGTGCCTGGTTCGTCAGTGCCGACCTCAGCGGCCGGGGGCAGGTGCGCGGCAGCGACGGTCAGTCAGCCACGCTGGCGCCGGATGCACCGTTCACGCCCACCGTCTATCTCTACGATGCCTTCCCCGGCGGCATCGGCCAGAGCGAGCCGTTGTTCCAGCGCCGCGAGGATCTGATCGTGCAATCGGTCAGCCTGATCGAGCGCTGCGACTGCCGCGCCGGCTGCCCCGCCTGCGTCGGCCCGGTGCTGGCTGCGGATGAAGACGCCGCGACCACGCCCAAAGCATTGGCGCTGCGCGTGCTCGCCCTGCTGGTGGCGTTGTGAGTTCGCTCGCTGCCCGGATGCGGAAACTCCGCGCAGAGGCAGGTCAAGTCCCGGCCGCTGCACCGAACGAATCTCCGCAACCAGGAAAAGCCACCTTCTTGTCACCCGCCTCGTCGCCACGGATGCACTCCGCCACAGGTGCCGCCACCGCGCCCGATCATGCGATCTCCCCCGAGCTGCGCCGCCTGCTGCAACGCCATGCACAATTGAAGCGTGGCGCGGCCACGCTCGCGTCCAGCGACCGCGAGGTACCCGGCATCGAGATCGCGCCCGGCTTGCGCTACACCGAAGTGTTCGCCGACTGGATCACCCCGCCGGCAATCATCGACGCCCGCTTTGCCCGGATGGAACCCGTCCATCATTATCGCCTGCTGCATTTCGATACCGAGACTACCGGCCTGGCCGGCGGTACCGGCACTCGCGCGTTCATGATCGGCACCGCCGACTGGATCGACGGCCGCTTCCGCATCCGCCAGCTCACCCTCACCACGATGGCCGCCGAAACCGCCATGCTGCGCACGTTTGCCGAATGGCTGGATACAGACACCGTGCTTGTCAGCTACAACGGCAAGTGCTACGACGCGCCCCTGTTGGCCACCCGCTATCGCCTGGCCCGCCTGCCCAACCCGCTCACCGGCCTCGGCCATCTTGACCTGCTTCACCCGGTGCGCCGGCACTGGAAACACCAGTGGCCGAACTGCCGGCTCGCCACCGCCGAACGGCAATTGCTGGGCGTAGTGCGCGAGGATGACCTGCCCGGCTCGGAAGCACCCGCTGCGTGGCTCACGTACCTGCGCGGCGGTTCGGCCCGGAATCTGCGGCGGGTGGCCGCGCACAATGCGCAGGATCTGAAGAGCCTGGCGGGTGTCTTGGTAAGGATGGCGGCGATGGACGCAGCCGCGGCAGATCAGCGAGCATCAACACCACCCGTCAGGCCATAATCCAGGACAGTTTCCGGGGGTGAGCGATGGCGACCGACAAGAGTTTTGTGGATTACGTGGTTGGGCAAGCCGACCTTGGCGACGCGCTCACGTACCGGAAGATGTTTGGCGAATACGCGTTCTACCACGCCGGCAAGGTGGTTGCGCTTGCCTGCGACAACAGTCTTTTCGTCAAGCCCAGTTCCGCGTCACAATCGCTGGCTCCCGATCTGCCGCAGAGCCGGCCGTATCCGGGGGCCAAGATGCATCCGGTTGCCGACGAACTGCTGGATGATCCAGAGGCATTGAGAGAGTTGTTGCTGGCAACGTCCGCCGTGCTGCCATTGCCGAAACCGAAGAAATAGCCGCGCACGCGCGGCGAATAGACTCCCGCCATCCAGCCGGTCCATCGATGCATCGCGTATGCGACGCGGTTTTCGATCCTGGCGCGGTAATTTCCATCGAACGATGCAACGGCTGCACGAGCCTGGACTCGCTTTCCCTGCCTTGCGCTGTCTCTTGATCACATCTCGATTGAATACCGTGACAAGACCGGCGGGCAGTGCCCGCCCTACAGCATGGCAATTGTAGGGTGGGCACTGCCCACCGGCCCTTCCGTTACGGCGCGGCGATTGTAGGGCGGGCACTGCCCGCCGGCTCTTCTGCATCAATGCAAGACTTGATCAAGAGACAGCGCGTCGCAAGGGAAAGGACATGATCTTCGAGCTGAACATCGTCGAGTGTCCCTGGACTATTTGAAGCTGCACTGGCCAAATCAGCTGCCAGGAACTCGCCTCGTCGCCCCTTGTTCACCCGCACTGCCTGCGCCGCCCACGCCTTCGGCAAGCAGCGTCGCACTCTCTTCAGCCAGCTGCTGCACGCAGGTTTCCATCTCGGCACGTCGGGTCCGGAAGCTGAGCACGCACACACGCCCGAGGAAGCGCTCACCCACGGTGGCGCCGGTCACCATGATCCGGCCACGCCCGGTGACGCGTTCCATCAAGGCACGTGTTGCCGCGTTCTGCGCCTCAAGTGTGTCCAGTCCCGGTCCTTCCAGATGGAACGCAAATAGCGACAGTTGCGGCATCGCATCCATCACGATGCCGGGAATCCGGGCCACCTGTTCGGCTGCCCATACCGCCAGTTCACGCTTCTCCGCCAGGGCGGCACGGTAGCGTGCCGCGCCGAAGAACTTCAGCGTGAGCCAGATACGCAGGCCGGGGAAACCGCGCGACAGATCCGGGCCGTATTGCGCCGGATCGTAGAACTCGTTTTGGTTGTCCGGCAGGTAGCCGGCGGTCGATGAATGCAGCGCACGCAGTGCCTCGCCATCGCGCACCAGCAAGGCGCCTGTACCGTAGGGCATGAACAGGCCCTTGTGCGGGTCGAGAGTCAACGAGTCGGCGCGCGGCAACCCGGCAAGCAGGGGCCGCAACTCGGGCACCATGTGGAAGAAGCCGCCGTAGGCGCCGTCCACGTGATGCCACAGGCCTTCACGCGCGGCGAGATCGGCCACCGCGTTGATCGGATCGACCGCGCCGGTATTGGTTGTGCCGGCGGTGGAGAACACCATGAATGGCTTGAGTCCCGTCCTACGATCGGCAGCGATGGCACGTTCGAGCTCGTCCACGCGCATGCGGAAGTCCGCGTCCAGCTCGATGACCCGCACGCGATCGTGCGCGATACCTGCGAGCTTGGCCGCCTTGGCGATGCAGTGGTGCGATTGCGAGGACACGTACAGGGTGCCTGCACGGATGTCGTCGCCAAGCAGCTTTTCGCGCGCGCAGGCGATCGCGTTGAACATCGCCATCGAGCCGCCGGTGGTGAACAGCCCGCGCGCCGTCGTCGGGAACTGCATCCACTCACGCAGCCAGTCGAGCGCGTTGGCTTCCAGCTGCACCAGTGCCGGTGCTGCCTGCCAGATGCCAGTGTATCGGTTCGTGGTATCGGCGATGAAGTCCGCCAGCGCGGCGGTGTAGATTCCGCCGCCCGGGATGTAAGCGAGGTATCCCGGCGCTGGCGTACCAAACGAGCGCGGAATCCACTCGTCGAACAACGGATCGAGCAGCGCTTCCAGCGCCGCGCCCTGCTCGGGCGCCCTCTCGCGCATCGACCGGCACAGTGCTTCGATGTCGGTGAAATCGCCACAACTCGGCGACTCATGCAGTGCGGCGAGGTGCCCTACCGTACGCTTCAACACGGCCTCGCCCATTGACTGCATCTCGGCCGGTGACAGTTCCAGGTTCGCCGGATCACCGCTTGCGCTGTCATTCATAACGAAATACTCCACGATTGCACGCTGTTGCTGACGCAGGCGGGCCCGGAATGATCACGGTGATCAGCCAGCGCCTCCTCGGCCTGCAAATCTGCAGCCGATTCGCGTCGAAGCTTGGCCAAGATGACACTTTTCCCTTCAGTAATCTCAAGGGAGCCCTCTTACGGGTGGGAAGGTGGCGCGAACCGCGGAACAGCGATATCGATTGCTGCAACACTACGCTCCACCCGAACCCTCTCCCGATGGTGACCCTGGGAATTCCCTTGCGGGTGAGCTGTCTCTTGATCACATCTTGCATTGATGCAGAAGGGCCGGCGGGCAGTGCCCGCCCTACAAGAGCGCCATAGGGCGGGCACTGCCCGCCGGTCTCTCTGTAATCGCCGCGCCGTAGGGCGGGCACTGCCCGCCGGTCTTGTCGCGGTGTTCAATCGGGATTTGATCAAGAGACAGTCGCATGAGAGGGGCTTTTGGCAGTTGCGGTCCGACGCTGATCGGGAAGGTGTTGCAGCGCAATCAACCCCAAATTCATGGCAACCGAACCCAGAACGGCGCGCACCTCGAACAAGAACCAGGCCCGCGCACGCGCCACGGATCATGCGCGCGCATCCACGTTGCCTGCCTCAGCCAGCAACCTGCCCAACGCGGTACCCAGCGCAAGATCATCCAGCACCCCGAAGTGCTGCTCACGCAAGCGTCCCTGTGCATCGATCAGGATCAGCGTCGGCGTGCCCTGCATGCCGTAGGCGCGCATCGTCAGCGGCAGCGGATCGCCTTCGGCGTGTTCGTCCACGCCGACGGGAAAGGTGTAACGGTACTCGTGCAGGAACGCCTCCAGCGCCAGCGGTCCCTGTGCTTCATGGTGCTCGAATACCGTATGCAGCCCGATGACCGCCAGGTGGTCGGCGGGAAACATCTGCTGCACGCGCTGCATCTGCGGCAGGGCCTGCATGGCACAGCCCGGGCACAGCATCTGGAACGCATGCGCGACCACGACCCGCCCGCGCAAATCGGCCAGGGTCAGTGGCGCGCTGTTGAACCAGCGCGATACCTGCCATGGCGATGCAGAGTGCTCAATGGTCACGACTTGTCTCCGGCAGAATCACCATTCCAGTCTGTGCGTTCCGCGGATGAAGTACAAATTCAGGATGCATGGAAACAGGATGGCTCAACCGGCGCCGATCACCACCGGCTCCGGCTCCAGCTGCACGCCGAATTTCTCGCGTACGCCCAGCATCACCTTCTGCGCCAACGCCCACAGCTGTGGCCCGGTGGCTTCGCCATGATTGACCAGTACCAGTGCATGACGATTCGAGATGCCTGCGTCACCTTCGCGCAGACCCTTGAAGCCAACCGCTTCGATCATCCACGCGGCGGATAGCTTGCTGCGACCGCCAGCCTGCGGCCAGACGGGAAGCTCGGGATACTCAAGCTTCAGCGTACCGGCCAGCGAGGCAGCGACGATCGGATTCTTGAAGAAGCTGCCGGCGTTGCCGATCACTGCCGGGTCGGGCAGCTTGCGCGTGCGCAGGCGTACCACGGCCTCGGCGACATGGAAGGGCGCAGGCTTGTCCACCGCCATGCGCCGCAGCTCCTCGGCGATGCCGGCGTAGTCGGTGCGCAGCGGATGGCTGCGTGTCAGCACGAAGCGCACCGCTGTGACGACGTAGCGGCCGGGCTCGTGCTTGAACAGCGAGTCGCGATAGGCGAAGGCGCAGTCGGCGTGCTCAAGAGTCACGACCCGGCCCTGATGAAGGTCCCAGGCCTCGACGCTCTCGACGAACTCGGCCACCTCGCTGCCGTAGGCGCCGATGTTCTGGATCGGCGCGGCGCCAACGGTGCCGGGAATCATGATCAGGTTCTCCAGCCCGGCATAACCCTGGCCCAGCGTCCAGCGCACGAAATCGTCCCAGCGTTCGCCGGCAGCCACCGCGATGCGGGCGCTGTCGCCATCGCTCTCCACCTGCACGCCACGGGTGGACATCAGCAGTACGGTGCCCTCGAAGTCGCCGGTGAACAACAGGTTGCTGCCCTCGCCCAGCACCAGCAGGCGACCCTGGCGCACGGCGGGGAAATCCAGCAGCTCGGGTAATTTGCTCGCATCGCGGATGTCGGCCAACAGGTTTGCCCGGGCAGGCACGCGCAAGGTGTTGAGCGTGGCCAGCGACGCACGTTCGGTGAGGGTGTAGCCGCCCATGTCGACCCGCTCAATGGACATGACTGAATTCCTCCGATGGTGCTTCGCGTTGACGGCGGATTTCATTGACGCATTCGGCGACCAGATGCGGCCCGCGATAGATCAGGCCCGAATAGAGCTGTACCAGCGATGCACCGACATCCAGTTTCTCGACCGCATCGCTGCCGTCGAGAATGCCGCCCACGCCGATCAGCGGAATACGCCCTTGCAGCCGCTGGTGCATGCCCGCCAGTACTGCGGTGGAGCGCTCGAACAGCGGCTTGCCGGACAGGCCGCCGGCTTCGCCGCCATGCGGGTCGTCGGCCACCGCGGCATGGTCGACCGTGGTATTGCTGCAGATCACCCCGTCAATGCCGGTCCGTAGCAGCACCTCGGCGATCGAGTCCAGTTCGCTCTCGCTCAGGTCCGGCGCGATCTTCAGCAGCATCGGCTTGCGCCGGCCGTGCTGCGAGCCCAGGCGTTCCTGCGCGGCGCGCAGGATCGAGATGAGCTTGTGCAGGGTGGCTTGCTGCTGCAGGTCACGCAGGCCCTTCGTATTCGGCGAGGAGATGTTCACCGTGATGTAGGTGGCGTGTTCGTACACCTTGTGCAGGCAGGTCAGGTAATCGTTGACCGCCTTCTCGTTCGGAGTGTCCTTGTTCTTGCCGATGTTGATGCCGAGCACGCCGTGGTAGCTCGACTGCTGCACATTGCGCACCAGCGCATCGACGCCGCCGTTGTTGAAACCCATCCGGTTGATGATCGCCTCATGCCGCGGCAAGCGGAACATGCGCGGCTTCGGATTGCCCGGCTGCGGCAGCGGCGTGACGGTACCCACCTCGATGAAACCGAAACCGAAGGCGTCGAGTGCGTCGAGATACTCTGCGTTCTTGTCCAGCCCAGCGGCCAGGCCGACCGGATTCGGGAAGCTGATGCCAAAGACGTTGACCGGCAGATCCGCCGGCGGCGCGGCGATGCGGTGCGCGAAACCATTGCGCTGGGCCACGCCCAGACCGTACAGGGTAAGCCGGTGCGCCGCCTCCGGTTCGAGCTTGAACAGCAGCGGGCGCAGGATGTCGTAGAGGGCCAAATCGGATCGCCAGCAGTCGCGGAAGGTGTCGCGCAGTTTAGCGTGGCTGGTCGGCTGCGGACGCCAAGTCCCTCACGCGTCGTGGTCCGATGGCCACATTGGCCCTTGGCAACTCAGCCACTGAGCAACTGGCCGCCGTCGACCACCAGGGTCTGTCCGGTGATCCAGCCCGCCCAGGGCGAGGCCAGGAACAGTGCGGCATGGGCGATTTCCTCCGGCGTGCCGTAGCGGCCGAACGGAATCTTTGCCAGTACGTCGGCATAACGCTTCGGATCATCCTTCCGGCACCGATCCCACAGGCCGCCGGGAAACTCGATCGAGCCCGGCGCAATGGCGTTGACGCGAATATGTTGCGCTGCAAGCGCCTGCGCCTGCGACATGGTGTAGTGGCTCAGCGCTGCCTTGATCGCCCCATACGAAGGGCCGCCCGGGCGCGGCCGCAACGCCGCGATGGAACTTGTGTGCAAGATGCTGGGGTGGGCCGAATGAGCCAGATGCGGCAGTGCCGCCCGTGAGGCGCGCACGGCCGCCATCAGATCCACATTGAAGCCGGCCAGCCAGGCTGCGTCGTCCTCGGCGAAGCCGTAGCCGCTGGCGTTGTTGACCAGCACATCGATGCCGCCCAGCACGCTGGCCCCATCGCTCACCCAAGCCTCGATGGCCTTCGGATCAGCCAGATCGCAGCTTTGCGCATGCGCCACGACACCGTGCGCGGCGATTTCCAGGCGCGTTGCCTCCAGCGTTGTTGCGCCGCGCGCGCAGATCGACACCGCCGCCCCGGCCTGCGCAAAGCCCAGCGCGATGCTGCGCCCGATGCCGCGGCTACCGCCGGCTACCAGGACGCGATAACCGCTGAAATCGAAAAGAACCGGGTTTGCGTGACCCGCCATGTCGGTCAATGCCAGCCGGCAAGCGTGAAGCCGAAGAACAGCACGGCGACCAGCAGGAACATCGCCAATACGCCGAGCGCCAGTTGCACATAGCCGAGCACCAGGCCGGCGACGGCCATGCCATCACCTTCCTGGCGCCGATCCGGACTGCTGTTGCGGATTTCGCTGCGTGCCAGGTGGCCGCAGATGATGGCCACGATCGCGCCCACGAACGGCAGCACGGACCAGGCCAGGATGCCGAACACCAGGCTCACCACGGCCAGCGTACTGGTCGGGCCAGCAGGTCGATATGACACGGGCTCGCTCATCGGTTTGCTCGCTCATCGCGCCAACATGGCATCGCCGCGCATCGTAGCGTGATCCGCTGGCGGGCGGCGAATCTGCCCGCCAGCGCGTTGTCGCTTACAAATCGAACTTGATGCTACAAGTCAAATTTGATGCCTTGGGCCAGCGGCAGCGAATCGGAGTAGTTGATGGTGTTGGTCTGGCGGCGCATGTAGACCTTCCACGCGTCGGAGCCGGACTCGCGGCCGCCGCCAGTTTCCTTCTCGCCGCCGAACGCGCCGCCGATCTCGGCACCGGAAGTGCCGATGTTGACGTTGGAAATGCCGCAATCGGAGCCGGCTGTCGACAGGTACTTCTCGGCCGATTTCAGGTTTTGCGTGAAGATCGCCGAAGACAGGCCCTGTGGCACGCCGTTCTGCATGTCGATCGCATCGTCGAGGTCGCTGAACTTCATCACGTAGAGGATCGGCGCGAAGGTCTCGGTCTGCACCACCTGGTCCGAGTTCTTCAGCCCGGTGATGATGGTCGGCAACACGAAGTTGCCCTTGCGATCGGTCAGCGCCGCGCCGCCGGTGGCGACGGTGCCGCCGGAGGCCTTGGCCTTCTCGATCGCCGCCAGATAACCCTTCACCGCATCGGGGCTGTTCAGCGGGCCCATCAGGGTCGTCGCCATGGTCGGATCGCCGATCTTGCCCTCGACCTGTTTGTACGCCTTGACCAGGGTTTCCAGCACGGTGTCGTAGATGGATTCGTGCACGATCAGGCGGCGGGTGCTGGTGCAGCGCTGACCGGCGGTGCCGACCGCACCGAACACGATGCCCGGAATCGCCAGCTTCAGGTCGGCACTTTCATCGAGGATGATGGCATTGTTGCCACCCAGTTCCAGCAGCGAGCGACCCATCCGCTGGGCCACGCGCTCGCCAACCATGCGGCCGACCTTGGTCGAACCGGTGAAGCTGATCAGGCCCACCCGCCTGTCGTCGACGAAGGTCTGCGCCAGATCGCTGCCGGCATCGTTGAACAGGAAGAACAGATCCGGGTAGCCGTGATCTTTCAGTGCATCGTTGCAGATCTTCATGGTGGCGATCGCCGACAACGGCACTTTCGGCGACGGTTTCCAGATGCAGATATCGCCGCAGGCGGCTGCCAGCATCGCATTCCAGGCCCACACGGCAACCGGGAAGTTGAACGCGCTGATGATGCCCACGAGGCCCAGCGGGTGGTACTGCTCGTACATGCGGTGGCCTGGGCGCTCCGAATGCATGGTGTAGCCATACAGCATGCGGCTCTGGCCCAGTGCGAAATCGGCAATATCGATCATCTCCTGCACTTCGCCGTCACCTTCGGGCTTGATCTTGCCCATTTCCAGCGCCACCAGCGAACCCAGCGCATCCTTGTGCTTGCGCAGCGCCTCGCCACACAGTCGCACCGCCTCGCCACGCTGCGGCGCCGGCGTGGTGCGCCAGGCCTTGAACGCTTCCTGCGCGCGCTTGACGATCACCTCGTAGTCCGCAGCGCTGGAGGCGTACACCGTGGCGATCACTTCACCCGTCGCCGGGTTCACCGGCTGCAGGGTGCCGGCATCGGTGGTCTTGGACCACTCGCCCTGACCGAGGTAGGTGCCAGAATGTTCGGCGCCGATACCGAGCGACTTGAGGATGGCATGCGACATAGGTGACTCCTGATGATTCGTGGCATCCGCAGACGCCGTGAACTGAAAGTGCAATCAGCCATTCTAGCAGGCCGGCTGCATTGCTCCGTCCAATACGTGCGGCTATCTCTTGATCACGTCTCGATTGAATGCCGCGGCAAGAGCCGGGGGGGGGGGGGGGGGCCCGCCATAGCCGGGGCGGGGGGGGGGGCGGGGCGCGCCGCGGCGGGGGGGGATTGGTGGGGG
>JACDJC010001108.1_pt1 | contig 25482 bp, 22 predicted proteins | sample 7454191 | NCBI WGS metagenome assembly JACDJC01 (sample SAMN14253291, study PRJNA609438) | sludge metagenome | isolation source: sludge after 25d culture with pyrite and EDTA | collected 2018-12-20 | reverse complement strand
TTCGTACTAGCCCACGTGCGGATCAAGCTTGCCGCCGCCCGCGCCAACTGCCAGCCGGGCTGGCTGCCGGAAGAAAAACGCGACGCCATCGTTGCAGCCTGCGAGAAAATCCTCGCCGGCGAGTATGGCGACGAATTCGTGGTCGACCGTTTTCAGGCGGGCGCCGGCACCAGCCACAACATGAACAGCAACGAGGTCATCGCCAACCTCGCCAACGTGGCGCTGGGCGGCGAAAAGGGCGCGTACACACCGGTCAACCCCAACGACGACGTCAACATGGGACAGTCGACCAACGACACCATTCCCACCGCGATCCGGCTCGCGGTGCTGGCCAAGCTGCCACGCCTGAGCGCTGCGGTGGAGGCGATGACAGCGGAGTTTTCGCGCCTCGCCGAGCGCGAGCGCGACACGGTCAAGTCCGGCCGCACCCATCTGCAGGATGCGGTGCCGACCACGCTGGGGCAGGAATTCGCCGGCTACGCCTGGACGCTCGCCCGCTGCCAGGCCGCGCTCGATGCGGTGCACCCGGCGCTGTGCGAAATCGGCCTCGGCGGTTCGGCCGCCGGCACCGGGCTCAATACCTCGCCCGATTACCCGGCGCGCGCCGCAGCCGAACTCGCCACGCTCACCGGCGAGCCGATCCGCGTCGGTCAGCTGGTCGCGCAGATGCAGTCGATGAACGATCTCGCACGGCTGTCCGGTGAAATCCGCAACCTCGCGCTGGAACTCACCCGCATCTCCAACGACCTGCGCCTGCTCGCCAGCGGGCCGCGCACCGGACTCGGCGAAATCCAGCTGCCGCCGGTGCAACCCGGCTCGTCCATCATGCCGGGCAAGGTCAACCCGGTGATGTTCGAGATGCTCAACCAGGTCTGCTTTCAGGTGCTGGGTCAGGACGCCGCCGTGTCCTACATGGTGCAGGCCGGGCAGATGGAACTCAACGTGATGATGCCGGCGCTCGGCAGCGCGCTGTTCGACGCGATGGACTGGCTGACCAACGCGATGAACGCCGCCACCGAGAAGAATCTCAAGGGGATTGTCGTTAACCGAGAACGCTGTGCGTTCTTTATCCACCAGAGCGTCGCGCTCGCCACCCTGCTCAACACCCGGATCGGCTACAACCAGGCCGCCGAAGTCGCCAAGGAATCCGAGACCTCCGGCCGTCCGGTGCGCGACATCGTCGCCGAGCGCGGGCTGATGAGCGCGGCGGACTTCGATGCGCTGGTGTTGCAGGCGGCGCATGGCGTCGGCAGCGGAGGGGGTGCGGGTTAAGCCGGGATTATCCTGACTTAAGCTGCGGAGTTATGGCTATTCAGTGGTTCCCCGGTCACATGACCACCGCGCGCAAGAAAGCCGCGGAGACGATGGCGCAGATCGACGTGGTGGTCGAGGTGCTCGACGCGCGCCTGCCGGAAGCCGGCAGCAATCCGATGATCCACGAGTTGCGCACGCATCGTCAGCGTGCCTGCCTCAAAGTGCTGAACAAGGCCGACCTCGCCGACCCGGAGGCGACGCGCGCCTGGCTGGATTATTTCAACAGTCAGCCCGGCGTGCTGGCGGTGGCGATCTCGGCGAAGAAAGCCAGCGACGTGACGAAACTACCGGCGCTGGCGCAGAAGCTGGCGCCGCACCGCGACGACGTCTTCAAGCCGCTGCGGCTGATGATCATGGGCATTCCCAACGTCGGCAAGTCGACGCTGATGAATACCTGGGTCAAGCGCCGGGTCGCGGCGGTGGGCGACGAGCCGGCGGTGACCAAATCACAGCAGCGCATCAATCTGTCGCCACGGCTGATCCTGGTCGACACGCCGGGGATGACCTGGCCGAAAATCGCGCACGATGCCGACGGCTTCATGCTGGCGGCCAGCCATGCGATCGGCCGCAACGCGGTGATCGACGAGGAAGTGGCGATTTTCCTCGCAGGCATCCTGCTCGAACGCTATCCGGCCTTGTTGCAGGCGCGCTATGGATTTTCTCTGGACGGGCTCGATCCCACCGGGGTGCTCGAAGCGGTAGCGAAAAAACGCGGCTGCCTGCTAAAGGGGCGTGGCGGCGAACTCGATCTGGAAAAGGCGGCGATGATCCTGCTGACCGATTACCGCAGCGGCACGCTCGGCCGCATCAGTCTGGAAACCCCGGCGTCGCGCCAGGCGATGCTGAAGGGGGGGCGCGGCACGGCACAATCGACCGAATAATCAGTCGTCTGCCGGAAAGGCCAGCGCATCGACCCAGGCGACAGTTTGCTGCCGACCGTGCACTGCCGCCACCGGAAGTGTCTCGCCAGACGCCCAGCGCCGCAACGCATGCCGCTTCCCCGGCCCGGTGATCACGAACTACACCCGTTCGCTGCGATTGAGCCGCGCCGCCGACAGGCTCACCCGTGACGGCGGCGGCTTGGGCGCATCGTGGACCGTCAGTACATCCGCGCTATCCAAACCGCTGCCCCAGTCGCGCCCCGGGAACAGGCTCGCGGTATGGCCGTCCTCGCCCATGCCGAGCAGCACCAGATCGAACTTCGGGATTCCGGCCAGCCAGCCGGCGTACAGCGTCGCCGCCTGGTGCGCGCCACGTTCCGCCGGAATCGGGCGCCGGTTGGCCGCGGGAATATCGGAGCCGGCGAGCCACGCCGCCTCGATCATGGCGCTGTTGCGATCCGGATCGTCCGCCGGCAGGCAGCGCTCGTCGCCGAACCAGACATGCCAGCGCGCATCGCCGGCCTTGCTCGCGGCGAGTGCGTGGTACAGCGCAAGCGGGGTGCTACCGCCGGCCAGCACCAGGTGAAATCCCCCGTGCGCCGCAATCGCCGCCTCCGCCACCTCGCACAGGTCTTGCGCCAGCCGCTCCACCAGCGCGTCGGGGTCTGCAAACACCCGCCATTCGGGTAGCGTCATAGCTCGTCGCGCCAGGTCTGGTCGTCGTTGTCGAACAGCCGGTTGGCTTCGGCCGGCCCCCACGAGCCCGCCGGATAGGTGGGGATGTATTCGCGCTCGACGGTCCAGTTCTTGAGAATCGGATCGACCACTCGCCACGCCCATTCGACCTCATCGAAACGAATGAACAGCGAGCGGTCGCCTTCGATCACATCGAGCAGCAGGGTTTCGTAGGCGTCGAGCGTCTGCTCGTCGGTCTTGAGGAAACTTGCGTTCATCTGCATCACCCGCGTATCCATGTCGAGTCCCGGTTGCTTGACGTGGATCTCCATGCGCATCGACTCCTCGGGCTGAATCGACAGCAACACCCAGTTCGGCGCAATCGACTCGATCGGCGTCTCACGGAACAACTGCTGCGGCGGATGGCGAAAACGAATTGCAATCATCGAGCTCTGGCTCGCGAGACGCTTGCCGGTGCGCAGGTAGAACGGCACCCCGCGCCAGCGCCAGTTGTCGATGTAGAACTTGGCGGCGGCGAAGGTTTCGGTAATCGAGTTGGGTTCGACGTTTTCTTCCTGCTGATATCCCGGGACCGGCTGGCCGTCGATGCTGCCGCGCGCATACTGCGCGCGCACGGCGTGGGCATGGACCGCACGCTTGGCGATCGGCCTGATCGAACGCAGCACCTTGACCTTCTCGTCACGTAGTGCGTCGGCCTCCAGCGCCGGCGGCGGCTCCATCGCAACCACGGTGAGCAGCTGCATCAGGTGATTCTGCAGCATGTCGCGCAAGGCACCGGCGTGGTCGTAATAGTCGGCGCGCTTCTCGATGCCTATCGACTCGGCCACGGTGATCTGCACGTGGTCGATGAAATTGCGATTCCACAGCGGCTCGATCAGGGTGTTGGCAAAGCGGAACACCAGCAGGTTCTGCACCGTTTCCTTGCCGAGGAAATGGTCGATGCGATACACCTGCTCCTCGTCGAAGTGCTGGTGCAGCAGCCGGTTAAGCATCTGTGCCGATTCGATATCCTCGCCAAAGGGCTTCTCGATCACCACCCGGTTCATTCCGCGCGGCTTGTTGAGCCCGACCGTTTCGAGGTTCTCGATCACCGCCGAGAATTCGGCGGGCTTGATCGCGAGGTAAAACACCGTGCTTGAGCACTCCGCCTCGGGCGGCAGGCGCTCGGCAAGGGCCCGATAGGATTCGACGTCGTTGAGGTCGCCGCGCAGGTAGCTGAAGCGCGCAATAAAACGCTCGAACACCGGAGTGTCGAGCGATCCCTTGATCTTGTCCGCGAGGACTTCACGCATGTGTTCACGCCAGTTCTCGGTGGTCCAGTCGCGGCGCGAGAACGCAATGAGAGAAAGCGATTCGGACAGTCTCGCCGCCGCTTCCAGGTGAAACAGGGCGGGCAGCAGCTTGTTCGACGCCAGGTTGCCGGTTGCGCCAAAAATCACGAACGAGCACGGCAGATTGTCGGACGAGGTATTTTTCCCGAGATTCATCTCAGCTTTCCTTCACCGCGTGGCCGCCGAAGCCCTGCCGCATCTTGGCGAGCATTTTCGCGGCGTAATCGTTCCTGCCCTGGCTGGCGAAGCGCATCATCAGCGCCAGCGACATCACCGGGGTGGGGATGCCGAGATCGATCGACTCCAGCGCGGTCCAGCGCCCCTCGCCCGAATCGGCGACGAAAGGCTCGATCGATTCCAGCGTCGGGTCCTGCGCCAGAAAATCCGCCGACAGGTCCAGCAGCCAGGAACGCACCACGCTGCCGTGCCGCCACAACTCGGCGATTTCGCCGAGGTCGAGCGCGAAATCCGGCTTGTTCTTCATCAGCGCGAAACCCTCGGCCAGGGCCTGCATCATCCCGTACTCGATGCCATTGTGAACCATTTTGACGAAGTGGCCGGAGCCGACCGGGCCGGTGTGCAGCCAGCCGCTGACAGGCGTGGGCGCCAGCGCTTCCATGTACGGCTTGAGGCGCGCGGTGGCGGCAGCGCTGGCACCGAACATGATGCAGTAGCCGTTGTCCAGGCCCCACACCCCGCCCGACACGCCGGCGTCGGCAAACTCGATCTGCCGTGCCGCCAGCAAGCCGGCACGACGCTGGCCGTCCTTGTAATACGCATTGCCGCCGTCGACCACCAGGTCGCCCGGCGCAAGCAGCGGGGTCAGCGTCGCCAGCGTCGTTTCGGTGGCCTCACCCGCCGGCAACATCAACCAGACGATGCGCGGCGCCGGCAATGCATCCACCAGGTCTTGCAACGTGGCGCAGGCGAGATGGCCGGTTTCTGCGGCGATCGCCTCGCTAACCTCATGGCTGCGATTGCTGATCGCGATTTTGATGCCCTTGCGCGCCAGCCGCCGCGCCATGTTGCCGCCCATGCGGCCCAGTCCGACCATAGCGAATTCCATGCTGTTCCTCCGGGAAATAAAGTTCTGAACGGTTCCGTCGCACCCCGACTGCTATTCAGGCTAGCAAACCCGGAAAAAGTTTGCCCAGTCCGGATGCGATCATTTCGATCGAGATCGCCGCAATGATCAGCCCCATCAAGCGCGTCACGACGTGGATGCCGGTCTTGCCCAGATGCCTGGCAATCGCGGGTGCGGTACGAAACGCCAGCCATACCGACAAGGCCACCAGCGTCACCGGAATCAGCAGCGCGGCCTGTTGCAGCGGTTCGCCGTGGACCGCCCCGGCCGCCACGATCACATGGGTCATCGCCCCCGGTCCGGCCAGCAGCGGGATTCCCAGCGGCACCACCCCGACCGCGTCTTTTTCTTCTGCCTCGACCGCCTCGTCCTGCGTCTGCCGCTGCGGGCTGACATGCGCCTGCACCATCGACAGCGCCAGCAACAGCAGCAGCAATCCCCCCGCCACCGAGAACGAGGCCAGGCGAATATCGAAGAAGGCAAGCATGGGTTCACCGACGAAGACCGACGACCCCAGCACCCCCAACACCGTCAGCGCGGCAATGCGCGCCGCGCTGCGCTGCTGGATCAGCGTATAGCCTTGGGTGGCGAGGAGAAATATCGGGATGACGCCGACCGGGTCGACGATGGCAAACAGCGCGAATGTAGATTTGAGGAGGGCGAGGATTTCCATCCCAACATCATAGCCGCACGCCCCGGCGATTCCTCAGCGCCGGCAGAACACCAGATCCCACACTCCGTGTCCGAGGCGGATGCCGCGCTGCTCGAACTTGGTGAGCGGGCGGCTGTCGGGGCGCGGTGCGTAATCGGCCACCGTGTTGACCAGCAGCGGCTCGGCCGAAAGTACCGCAAGCATCTGCTCGGCGTAGTCCTGCCAGTCGGTGGCCAGGTGGAGGTAGCCGCCGGGCTGGAGACGGCTGGCCAGCAATTTCACCAGCGGCGGCTGGATCAGTCGGCGCTTGTGATGACGCTTCTTGTGCCAGGGGTCAGGAAAGAAGACATGGATACCGGCAAGGCAGGCCGGCGCCAGCATCCGGGTCAGCACTTCGACCGCGTCGTGCTGAATGACCCGCACATTGGTGAGGCTGCGCTCGCCAAGCTGCTTCAACAGCGCGCCTACGCCCGGGGTGTGCACTTCGACCCCGAGATAGTCGTTTTCGGGGTGGGCCGCTGCGATTTCGGCCAGGCCCTCGCCCATACCGAAGCCTATTTCCAGAATCCTCGGCGCGCTCCGTCCGAAAGCTTCAGCGAGGTCGAGCTCGGCGGGCTGATAGGGCAGCAGGAACTGTGGCCCAATTTCGGCCAGCGCACGCGCCTGCCCCGAGCCGACGCGCCCGGCGCGCAGCACATACGAACGGATGCGCGGATGCGCGCCGGATTCGTCGCTCATTCGCTTACTTGCTGCCGGCGCTTTTGTTTTCGGTGATGAGGCCGCTAGTGGGCGAGCTTGGGCTGGCCTGGTAGATCTTCTTCGGCATGCGGCCGGCCAGATACGCTTCGCGTCCGGCTTCCACCGCTTTCTTCATCGCCGAGGCCATCAGTACCGGATTGCCGGCGCCGGCGATCGCCGTATTCATCAGCACCGCGTCGCAACCGAGTTCCATCGCGATGGCGGCGTCGCTGGCGGTGCCGACACCGGCGTCGACGATCACCGGAACCGACAGCCGGTCGACGATGATCTGCAGGTTCCACGGGTTAAGAATACCCATCCCGGAACCGATCAGGCTCGCCAGCGGCATCACCGCGACGCAACCGATATCCTCAAGCTGTTTGGCGGCGATCGGATCGTCCGAAGTGTAGACCATCACCTGAAAGCCGTCCTTCACCAGCACCTCGGCGGCCTTCAACGTTTCCGCAACGTTGGGATACAGCGACTCGGCGTCGCCCAGCACTTCGAGCTTGACCAGGGTGTGGCCATCGAGCAGTTCGCGCGCCAGACGCAGGGTACGGATCGCATCGTCGGCCGTATAACAGCCTGCAGTATTGGGCAGATAGGTGTACTTCGACGGCGGCAGTGCGTCGAGCAGGCTCGGCTGCCCGGCATCCTGGCCGATGTTGGTGCGACGGATGGCGACGGTGACGATTTCCGTGCCCGAGGCTTCGACCGCAAGGCGGGTCTGCTCGAAATCCTTGTACTTGCCGGTACCGACCAGCAGGCGGGAGACGTAGGATCGGCCGGCGATGACGAGAGGGTTCATAAATCAGGGGTTTGAAGTCAGAAATAAGTGCGGTTCAGCCGCCGCCGACCGCGACCACGATTTCCAGGCGGTCGCCGTTCGCAAGCCCGGTATCGGCGTGCCGGCTGCGCGGGACGATCTCGCCATTTTTCTCGATCGCGATGCGTTTTCCCGCCAGCTCCAGCGACTCGATCAGCTGGGCGAGGGTAAGCGGTGCAGGGAAGCGACGGGGTTCGCCGTTGATGGCCAGTTCAATCACAACTTCTATCCGAACGTGAGTTTCAGTATCATTGCGGATTCTACCCCGAAGGGTGCAATCCCCGAAGGCGGGCGTCGTATAGTGGCATTACCTGAGCTTCCCAAGCTCATGAGGAGGGTTCGATTCCCTTCGCCCGCTCCAAAAAATGACGTACCAACACCATCCCTGGTTGACCGCAACTCAATAATTTGCTGCGATTGACCGATATTGGCTTGACCGATATTGCAATCAGGCCATGACTATCCCGTCCGATTCTCTTTCCGCTGAGGCCCTGCTGCACGAGGTGGACACGCGTCTGGTGCAGGCGCTGGACAATTTTTTCCAGCGTAGCCGCTCGCTCGTTCAGGAAGCCATTCTGCGCGCGATCGGGCAGCAGATGACGCCCTCGATGCTTGCCGCCGGCCAGTCCTGCCTGGACTGGCTCAATGCCAATCCGGACGAGTTGTCGACCGCATTTGCCAAACAGTTTCGCAGCCATCTTTCGCGCCCCGACACGCCTGTGGCGCGGCAGGACGGCCAGCCAGCCAAAATGGAACTGGAGCTAATGGACGATGCGCGGCTGGCCCTGCAACTGGCGGAGGACAAGGCCGTCACCCAACTGATCGAGGCCCTGCGACCCGAGATGGTGCTGCTGTTCGGCCGCCTGCGGTCCTTGCGTCACGGCAGCATGGACGACGACAGCCGCGACCACACCGATCTCTACGGTCCGCGCCCGGTCCTGCATGCCCTATCGCGCGCCCTGGATTCACTCGGTTTCGATGCGCAGCGCAGCACCCTGATGGTCCAGTGCGCGGCGCTGCCCCTGCGCGACACGCTCAAGCACACCTACGCTGCGCTGAACCAGTATCTGGGCACGCGGGGCGTGGAAGCCCATACCGCCGTGCATTCGCCCCCTGTGCCTGCACCTCTACCGCAGCGGGGCGGGCCGGATATCGGCCAGGAAATCCTCAACCATCTCCACGCGGCCGCATCACCCTTTGGTGCAGCATTCACAACCGGCGAACAGGCGCCGACCGGCACACCCGCGGCAGAGGACGACGCATCGATTCCCGCCCTGCTGCCACACTTTCCCGACCACCTGAAAAGCTGGCAGTCCCGTTTTCAGGGCCTGCCCGCTGCGACCCCAGGCGCCACCGCGGTGGTGCTGCGGGAGTTGCAGAAGGATGCCCGCCGCACCGATGCCGGCAGCTTCGATCTAGCGATGCTGGATGCGGTGGCGAGCCTGTTCGAATTCATCCTGGAAGACCACGATGTCTCAGCGCGCTACAAGTCGGCAATTGCGCAACTGCAGATCCCGGTGCTGCGAGCCGCGCTCGCCTCGCCCGACTTTTTCAGCGACGACAATCATCCGGCGCGCCAACTGATCGATCTGCTGGGACTGTTTTCGCGTCGCTTTCCCGAACACAATCCCTCGCACCCCCCGGCACTGGCGCAGATCGAAGCTGCCTGCGCCGGCATCCTCGACGAGCCCGATCATCCGGCCGAGGCGTTTGCCCGGGCGAACGGCACACTCACGGACTGGCTCGGCGACGAAAACGCCCGAGCCGAAACCGAGCTGGCGGCGGAAGTGGCCGACCTGGAGCAGATCGAGCGCCAGGAACTCGGCACCCTGCTGGCACTGGAGAATCTGCACGATCTCAGCGCGCGCTACCCCGCGCCAGAATCGGTGCTGCGACGACTCGAGGCTGCCTGGGTTCCCTACATGACTTCGCTGTATTTGGAAGAAGCCGGCGAGGGTCCCCGCTGGCGGGCGGCCTGTATAACGCTGCTGCAACTGTTTCGGAGCCTGCAGCCCCCGGACAGCGACGAAACCCGGGAAACTCGCCTGCGATCGATCCCCCAAACCAACACCGAATTGCGCCACGGCCTGCTGGCACAGGGTGCCGAGCCACCGCAGCTGAAGGACTTTTTTGGCGCCATCACCGCCACCCAGGAATGCTGGGTCCGCCCTGCCGTGGGTCAGCCGCAGGCGATGGTCGGCAGCTTCGTCCCGCAACCCGTCTCGCTGGAACAGATCCAGTCGCTCGCCCACGAATTGAAGGGAGTCTTGCCGGAAGAAGATCCCATGCTGCAGCAGGCGTGGCAACTGCAGGAAGGCGACTGGGTGGATTTCGACCCACCCTACGAGGGACTCGCCACCGCACGCGTCGCCTGGGTCGGCGTACATGGCTACATGCTGTTTTGCGACAGCGAGGGCGAGCAGCGTTTTTCACTTGACAGCGACCGTCTGGCAGCGGAAATTCGTGCCGGCCGGGCGCAGATTCCGGAGCAATCGCTAACCCGCAAAGCCATGCTACGCCTCAAGACCCACCTGTCTGGCAACACGGACTGAATTTTTTAGTCCGGGCACTCAAGTTTCCCCCCGCACCAGCCGATACGTCAGTTATGCGGTTGTGTGTCAATTTTTTGACACTTCCGTCGACCACCGAACAGGGCAAACCCGCCGCGAGGCGGGGACGCAAAGTTTCCGGTCTCGATATGGCTGCCCTTCTCCAGGTTTCCACGGGCGCACGAGACAGCGGGACTGCCGGCAACACTCCGGTCACGCACTCCCCCTTGGTTCCGGTCGACCCACCGCCGATACCGCGAGGTGATCACTATGGAGCGCGAGATGCCTGACAATTCAGTCGTAGTTAACCTCAACCAGTTCGAGCGTGCGCGCCGTGCCCAGGTTTCTGCCGAGACCCTGACGGCCCTGCACGGCAGCCGCGATCTGCTGATCGAGGGCGCAACCCGCGTGCTGACGCGACAAGCCGAAGCAATCGAAACCACGCTACTGGCAATGGCCGAGCGCTCGCCGCTGCTGGACACGCGCAACAACTATTACGCCGCCCAGGGAATCCTCAACAAACAGGCCAACGAACTGCTGAGCGCCTGCAAGGACGAGTATTGCCAGACCTTCAACGACTTCGTTCACAACCGCGACAAGACCGCTGCGCCGGAGTCGCTCGAACTGTCGCTGGTCGGCGACCAGGATTTCGAAATTACCCTCGCGGTCGACAAGGCGACCTCGCGCCTGCGCTACAACTGCGCCGAGGAACTGGTCGCGCTGGATGCCCGCATCGCACACCTGATGGGGCGTTCCGACCTGACTGAAAACGACAACCCGCTCGGCCCGCGGGCGCTCTGCGAAGCGCTGCTGACCGGCATCAGCCGGATGCAACTGGAGCAGAATGTCCGGCTGGTGCTGCTGAACCAGTTTGACCTGGTGCTGACCACCGAGCTGGCGAATATCTATCAATCGATCAACCGTTATCTGGTCGACCGCGGCATCCTGCCCGATCTCAAGGTCGGCACCAGAAGCCGCGCCCACAACGCTGCAGCTGCTTCGAACGCGTCATCCGCTGCACCGGCGCAATCGGGCGACATGTTCAATCTGTTCGAGCAACTCGCCGGAGCGGGCGGCCAGGCACGCGGTGGCGCGGGCGGGTCTGCCGGCGGAGGCGCGGCAGCGGGCCCAGGCGGCTTCAGTCTGCTCGACTCGCTGAGCCAACTGCAGGCCGGCGCCATGAGCCTGCCTGGCGGCGGCCGCTTCGAACTGCCGCTGCTGGAAGCGTCCAGCATCCAGAACGTGTTGCGCAGCCTGCAGCAGAGTCCGGTGATGCAGTCGGCCAGCCCGCTCGATGCGGTGCTGGTGGACGCGGTGGCGATGCTGTTCGACGTGGTGTTCGACGAAGCCACCATTCCGGACCGCCTCAAGGCGCAGATTGCGCGCCTGCAGATCCCGGTGCTGAAGGCGGCGATGCTCGACCGCAGCTTCTTCTCGCAGCCGAATCACCCGGTACGCCGGATGCTGGACGCAATCGCCACGCTGGCGGTCCACCTGCCCGACAACGCGGACGGCCAGGCTCGCCTGGAAGCCATTTCGCAGGTGGTCAGCCGGGTGCTCGACAATTTCGAGAAGGATCTCGCCATATTCGAGGGCGCCGCCGCCGAACTGGAGGCAATGGGCTCCACCCTGGAAGAAACGCTTGAGGAAACGGTCGACGCCAGCCTGCAACAGGACATCGTCGAGATCAGGCAGTCCGAGCGTGCCGAACTCGCGCCGGTGATCGTCCACGACTTCATCAATCGCGCGCTCAAGGACCAGCCGGTGGCCGAGGCGGTGCGCGAATTCCTGCGTCGCGACTGGGCGCAATTGCTGACCACGGATTACGTCAGCGGGGGCGAGCAGGGCGCACATTTCAACAGCCACGTCGAAACCATGCGTGAACTGGTGTGGAGCGTGCAGTCCAAGGCCGATATGGATGCGCGCCTGATGCTGGTGCGGATCCTGCCGGGTCTGCTGAAGCGCCTGCGTGAAGGGGTGGCCGAAATCGATCTGCCGCCCAAACTGGCCGATCGCTTCTTCGCCAGCCTGGTCATTCTGCACGCCAACGCGGTGCGTCCCAACGCACAGCCGGTGCCGCTACCCGAGATTACGCCCGAAGAAGTCGAGGAAATGGCGGCCGAGCGAGAAGCTGCCGCCGCTGCTACCGCTGCCGCTGCCGCTGCCGCCAGTGAGGCCGCACCTGCGCCTGCCGCCCCGGCCGAACCCGCGGCGCCCGAAGTCGAGGACGAGTTCACGCTGCGCGCGCGCGCGCTGAACAAGGGCGACTGGGTGGAATTTCATTACGACGACGGCACCTTCCGCTGGGCCCGGCTGGGCTGGGTGAGCGGAGTCAAGAATACCTACCTGTTCTCGGATCAGGACGGGATGAACAGCTTCTCCATCGGGCTGCACCGTCTGGCCGACAAGTTGCGCCACGGCGAGGCGGTGCTGGTCGAACGCAAGTCGATCACCGAATCGGCATTCGGCAAGCTGATGAACCTGTTCCGCCAGAAGCTCGGTCACGCCTGAGGCGTGCGGTCTCGAAGCATACGGCCCATGGGTGGTTGCGGCACCCCTCGCGTCACCCCCATTGATTCACCCCTTCACCCCGGCTACCCTGCCGGGGTGAAATCGTTTGCATCCCGCATCATCCACTGGCAACGCCGTCACGGCCGGCATACCCTGCCCTGGCAGGACAGTCGCGACCCTTACCGCATCTGGCTGTCCGAAATCATGCTCCAGCAGACCCAGGTTGCCACCGTCGTCCCCTATTTCCAGCGTTTTGTCGCGCGTTTTCCCGATCTGCCGACGCTGTCCGCCGCGCCCGAAGACGACGTGCTCGCCCTCTGGAGCGGACTTGGCTATTACACGCGTGCGCGCAATCTGCATGCAGCCGCGCACGTCATCGTCGAGAAGCATGACGGGCGGTTTCCCGCCACGGCCGATGCGATTGCGCAGCTACCGGGAGTGGGCCGCTCCACCGCCGCTGCGATTGCGACGCTGGCATTCGGCCAGCGCTGCGCCATTCTCGACGGCAACGTCAAACGCGTGCTGACACGCCACGGCGGGGTGGCCGGCTGGCCCGGTGACAAGAAAGTGGAAGCGCTGCTGTGGCAACTCGCCGAATCGCATCTGCCGCCGCGCGGCATCGAAGCCTATATCCAGGGCATGATGGATTTGGGCGCGCTGGTCTGCACCCGCAGCCAGCCGGCCTGCGGCGCATGCCCGGTCCGCACCGATTGCCATGCCCATAGCGAAGGGCGCACGGCCGAACTGCCGACCCCGCGGCCGAGGAAAATCCTGCCCGAAAGGCAGGTCCAGATGCTGCTCCTGCTCGACCGTGGCGAACTGATGCTGGAAAAACGTCCGCCACGCGGCATCTGGGGCGGGATGTGGAGCCTGCCCGAAGTTCCGGTGGGCGACGATCCGGCCGACCAATGCCGCGATCGCTTCGGTTTCGTCACCCGGTCGCAGCAGGCGTTGCCGCAATTCGAGCACAGCTTCACCCACTTCAAGCTGCAGATCCGGCCGGTACAGTTGCAACTCGCTCCGCGTCGCGCCACCCCGAGCGGCCAGATCTGGCTGCCGCCGGTCGACGCGCTCGACACTGCGCTACCCGCACCGGTGCGCAGGCTGGTGGCGCAACTTGCCGGCAACTGAGCATGCGCAAATCTGTTTTGACCGACGTCGTGCTATAAAACGCCACCCGATGACAATGATTCCCGGTATCTCGTGACCCAGCTGCGACCTGCTTTCTGGCCCCTGCTGGTGCTGGCCCTGCTGGCGAGCCCGCTTACCGCGGTGGCCGGGATCATCGTCAACCCCGGCGTCGAAGGCCGCAGCATCAGCGCAGCCAGCCTGCGCAATATTTATACGCTGCGCCAGATACTGTGGTCTGACCGCCAGCCCATCGTGGTTTTCGTGCTGCCAGGCGATCACCCGGTGCACATCGTATTCGCCAAGGAAAAACTCGGTCTCTACCCCTACCGGCTGCGCCAGACCTGGGACCGCCTGAGTTTCAGCGGCATGGCCAGCGCTCCGGTTGAAGTGAAAGATGAAAACGAAATGCGCGCGCGGGTGCGCGCGACCCCGGGTGCAATCGGCTACACAGGCAAGGACACAGCGTATGACGGCATCAAGACTCTCAGGCTGGAATAGCCTGCTGCTGGGCGGCTTGCTGGCAGTTTCAGGCGCCTGGGCAGACGACCGGGGCGATACCCGGTTCCGCCTCCAGGGGTTTGCCGCGCAAGGGCTGATCGGCAGCACCCACAACAATTTTTTCGGCGACAGCCGCGACAGCGTCAGCACCGAATTCACCGACGACGGGCTCCACGGCACCTGGCAGCCGCACGCCGACCTGCGCTTGTCGGGTCAAGCCCTGTATCGTCGCGCCGGCGAAAGCGACCAGGACGGCCTGCGGCTGGACTACGCCCAGGCCGACTGGCAGTTCCATCAAACCGAGGTGACCCGGCTCGGCCTCAAGCTCGGCAAGGTCAAACTCCCCTACGGCCTGTACAACGAAACACGCGACGTGCCGTTTACCCGACCCGGCATCCTGTTGCCGCAATCGGTCTATGTGGATAACGGTCGCAGCCTGCTATTGGCCGCACCCGGCTTTTTCGTGCACGGCGCCACCACCCAGAAATATGGCACAACCGAATTCCTGTTTGGCTGGGTGCGCCCGGATTTCGACAGCGAATCGGTCGAATACGGCTTTCTTGGAACCGCCAGACCGGGACACCTCAAGGGCCAGGGGGCGCTTGGCGCCCGTCTGCGCTGGGATACGCCCGCCGACAGCAGCCTGATACTGACCTATGCCGACGTCCGCACCGACTACTCGCCGGGCGGCGTGGACAGCCTGCAGGCGGGCGAGGTGCGGTTCCGCAATCTGATCGTGACCGCCCAGCAACGCTTCGATACCCTGACTTTCACCACCGAATACGGCGAGCCCCGGGGTCGTTTCAGCGGCTTCGGCGCGGTGTTTCCGGACAATTCGCGAACCGCGCAGGCTTATTACCTCCAGGGTGAGTGGCGGTTTCATCCGGATTGGGAATTGATGCTGCGCCACGATGTCTTTTATCGCGACAAGGAAGACAAATCGGGCAACCAGTTTCATGCCCTTACCGGCTTGCCGGCGCACGGCATGTTCGCCCGCGACTGGAGCCTGGGTCTGCGCTGGGATGCCACGCCCAGCCTGATGCTGCGGGCAGAAGTCCATCATGTTGATGGCACCGGCTGGCTGCCGGGTCCCGACAACCCCGATTTTCTCAGCCGCGAACGAAACTGGAACATGTGGTTGCTGCAGGGCGCGTACCGGTTCTAGCGCAATGAGTCGGCCCCGGTTCCTTAGTCTCAAGTGGAAGCTGCTGCTGCCGCTCACCCTGGCGATGGCGGCGGGGACCGTCGCGCTCACCTGGATCAACGACCGCAATCTGCGCCAGGCGGTCGAGCAGACCCGGCTCGACGACCTGACCCGCAATGATGCACTGATACATTTCCTGATTCGGCAAAACGAACGCCAACTGGTCGATGCCGCGGCGGTGCTGGCCGATTTTCTGGTCGCCAGTCACACCGAGTCGCTCGGTCTGGAATCCGGTTTCGTCCTGCAGCCGTACTGGGAACAGCTCAGTCTCAACCAGGGCTTCGACAGCCTGCGCCTGTACGACACCGAGCAGCGGCTGATGACCGGCTTCGGCAGCGCGCCGGCGCCCGACGAACTGATCACGGCCCGGCTGACCGAAGTGCTGACCAGCGAACACCCGTCCAGCGGCCTGCATTGCGCCGAGCGTTGTCTGTTCTACGGCATGGTGCCGGTGCTGCGCGAAGGCGTCACCGCCGGCGTGGTGGTCGTGGCAATGGATCTGTCCAGCCTGCTGAGTGCGTTCGGCCAGAGCAGCGGACGCGACCTGGCGGTGGCCCTCGACCAGCCTCCACCGCTCCGTCTGTATGCGACTACCAATACCGATATCGGGAACCGGGTCGGGGGAGCCCGATTCGAGGCGCACCCCCTCTATCCAGGCTTCGAGCTGGCGCTCGGACACGCCAATGGAAAAATCTACGAGTGGCAGAAACTGCAGTCTCTGGCCGCCGCCCCCGGCACCCCGTTGTTCATCACGCGCAAGGACGTGACCGAAGCCGAACACGCGATCGAGCATGCGTTTCTGACCAATCTGGCCACCGGCGTCGGCGTCTTCATCCTCGCCGAGGGCGTGCTGCTGATTTCACTTGGCTGGCTCATGCGCCGGATGAACCGCGTCAGCACCGGGCTGCCGCTGCTGGGCGAAGGCCGCTGGCGGGACGCTCGGCAGCACCTGCAGTTTCGCAAGCAGACGCCGCACGACGAACTTTCCACCCTGGAAGATGCCGCGCTCACCCTCGCCGGCCAGCTCGAATCACTGGATACGGCTTCGCGCACACAGCAAGACGACCTGGCCAGGCTGGTGGACACGCTGTCGCATGAGCGCGACTTTATCTCCGGCCTTCTCGACACGGCACAGGCGCTGATCCTGACCCAGGATGGCCACGGAGTGATCCGGACGGCCAACCACTATGTCGAGACCCTGATCGGCCTGCCCGAAAGCCAGTTGATCGGACAGGATTATTTCGAACGGATGATCGCGCCGCAGGAACGTCAGGACTGGCGCGCGCGACTGCTGACGCACTTCGGCCGCGATCCGTCGCCACTACGATTCGAGGCGCCGCTCGTCACCCCGGACGGCCTGCGCAACATCACCTGGGTGCATTCACTGATCGGCCAGCAAGGCGCCCTGAAGGATGCCAGCGGCAGCGGACTCCTGATCCTGTCGGTGGGGCTGGACCTCACCGAGCTCAAGAGTGCGCAGGCACGCGCCAGTTATCTGTCCGATTACGACACCCTGACCGGCCTGTACAACCGCCAGGGCTTCCAGCGACGGCTGGCGCAAGCCATGCTCGGCGCCGACGGCAGCGCGCTGCTGCTGATCGATATCGATGATTTCAAGGCGATCAACGACCTGGCCGGCCATACCGCCGGCGACGCGGTGATCCAGCACATGGCCGACCGCCTGCGCGGACTCAAGCCCGAACCGCAGCTGGCGGCGCGACTCGGCGGCGACGAATTCGCCCTGTTCTTCGAACCTCAGCCGGATGCGCAGTTGCTGCAAACGGCACGCCTGTTATGCAAGGGCGACCAGGGCCAGCATATCGCCACCGCCTGCGTCGGCATCGCCGTTCTGCAACCCGGCTGCAGCACCGAAAGCCTGCTGGGCCATGCCGATCTGGCGCTGTCGCAGGCCCGGGTCAAGGGACGCTCCAACTGGCACCTCTACAATCCCAAGGACGGCATCCGCGAAAGCCTGCTCGACCGCACCGAACAGCTTGCCCTGATCACCGGCGCGCTGCGCGAGGACCGGCTGACACTGTTCCTGCAGCCCATCATTGCGGTCCAGACCGGGCAGCCCGCACACTATGAGGCGCTACTGCGGGTGCGCGCACCCAGCGGCCAGATTCTCGCCCCCGCGCCGCTGATTGCGGCAGCCGAAGCTTCGGGTCTGATCCGCGAAATCGACCTGTGGGTACTGCAACACGCGATTGCAATGATGGCCGGGCGGCCGAACCTGCGACTGGCGGTCAACCTGTCTGCCCGAAGTCTCGACAACCCCGAGTTGCCGGCGCTGCTGCAGGCGCAGTTTCAGCAACACGCCGTCAAACCGCAATATCTGACGCTGGAAATCACCGAAACCGCCGCGCTCAACCAGCTGGATCATGCAGAACTGCTGCTCGGCGGCATCCGTGCGCTCGGCTGCAAGCTGGCACTGGACGATTTCGGCGTCGGCTTTTCAACGTTTCAGTATCTGAAGCATCTGCCGGTGGATTTCGTCAAGATCGACGGCTCGTTCATCCGCACCCTGGATGACAGCGAGGATGACCAGTTGTTCGTCAAGGCGCTGGTCGGGGCGATTCACGGCTACGGCAAACTGGCGGTGGCGGAATACGTGGAGAACGAGGCAATCCTGCGCTGGGTAAGCGAACTCGGCATCGATTACGCCCAGGGCTATCATTTCGGCCGGCCCCAGCCGGCCGAAATCGTGCTCGGAACTGGCTGACCGCAGAGCGGGTGCTATACATAAATTCATGCCACCACCACAGGAGCCACCATGGATTCCCCTCTTGGAACGTCCAGCCCGGCCATCTTCGATGGCGACGGCTTTCTGATCGACCCGGACATGTGGAGCGAAAACCTGGCTGATCGGATCGCGCAGACCGACGGTCTGGGTCAGCTCAACGCAGTGCAGCTCGACCTGCTGCAACACTTGCGGCACGAGTTCGCCAGACACGGCTCGGTCACCGCGCTCAGTCATGTCTGCCACCTCGCCGGACAGCGCCCCGATTGCATGCAGCACCTGTTTCCTACCGCGCGCGAAGCGTGGCGCGTGGCGGGTCTGCCGAATCCGGGCGAGGAAGCGAAGGCCTATTTGTAGGTCTTTGGCCCAGCCGGTCCGCAGGCCGGGTTGTGTGTCGATCGCCGGCCTGCTTGCGCGCGAATGTGCACCCTATAGCTAGAAGCGGGCAAGCTCCTCACGCGTCGCGTCACCGTCGTGCGTCGCCCCGGCCGCGTCGTAGCTGCGCGCCGCCAGTGCCAGCCAGCGGCCGGCCTGCGCCCAGTCCCCCCGGTCACGCGCCAGCCAGCCGTGATAGCGTGCCGCGACCGCCTGCCAGTACTGGTCGCCTGCCCGCTCGATCAAGGGCGCGCCTTCGTCGAGCAGGGCCTGGGCCTGGTCGAACTTTCCGGCTTCGCGATACAGATTGGCCAGATTCAGCAGATGCTTGCCCAGATGGTGAAAATGGCCTTCCGCCCGGTTCAGCGCGATCGCCTGTTGCAGCCATTGTTCCGCGGCCACGGAATCGCCCTGCGCCTGGAGAATCAGGCCCAGATTATTGAGGCTGGCCGAACGCTCGGACGAGTCCGGATTGAGCGGGATCGATTCGCGATAGAGGGCCAGGGCTTTCGCCGCATCCCCCTGCGTATAAGCCAGCCCGGCAAGATTGTGCAAGGCCGTCGCCAGGTTCTGCCGGCTCGATTCGCGCCGCGCCCACGCCAGCGCCGCCTGGCCAAAACCCAGCGCCTCGCGGTCGCGCCCGAGCTTGCGCAGCGTCACCGTCAGCCAGTTGTAGGCATAGGTGCGCGATTCCGCCTGCGGATGCTGCAGCTCGACCGCTCGCAGATGCAGCAGCGCATCGGCGAAATGTCCCGTTTCATAAGCGGCGCGGGCGGCGCACATGCGCGCGGTGGCATCAGCGGGCGCCGCCATCAGCCGGGTCTGCGCCAGTTGGGCAGCCCGGACATAGTCGAAAGCGGCAAGCGCGTCATGGCAGGCGTCGGCGTGCGCCTGCGGCAGGTACAGCAGCAGCACGCAAGCCATCCATTTCCATCGCATATTGCTCTCCTTCGTGGCGACATCGTGCCATAAAGCGGGGCCATGCGATTCCATTCTGCAGCCTCGGCGCGCGCGGAATCCGGTAAAATCCTGGTTTTCCATTCGCAAAGAGATTCTTCACCATGTCCATGGCCGACCGCGATGGCGTCATCTGGTACGACGGCAAGCTCGTCCCCTGGCGCGACGCCACCACCCACGTCCTCACCCACACCCTGCATTACGGCATGGGCGTGTTCGAGGGCGTGCGTGCCTACAAAGCCGAACATGGCACGGCGATCTTCCGCCTTGAGGAACACACCGACCGGCTGTTCCGCTCCGCCCACATCCTCGGCATGAAGCTGCCGTTCGACAAGGCTGTGATTTCCGAGGCCCAGCGTACCGTGGTGCGCGAAAACAAGCTCGAATCCGGCTACCTGCGCCCGATGGCGTTTTTCGGATCCGAAGCCATGGGCATTTCGGCCAAGAATCTGTCGGTGCATGTCATCGTCGCCGCCTGGCCGTGGGGCACCTATCTGGGCCAGGAAGCGCTGGACCGCGGCATCCGCGTCAAGACCAGTTCGTTCTCGCGCCATCACGTCAACGTCACCATGTGCAAGGCCAAGGCCAACGGCAACTACATGAACTCCATCCTCGCGCACAAGGAAGCCGAGATGGACGGCTACGACGAGGCGCTGTTGCTCGACGTCGACGGCTTCGTGGCCGAAGGCTCGGGCGAAAACGTCTTCATCATCCGCAACGGCAAGCTCATTACGCCGGATTTGACCAGCGCGCTGGAAGGCATCACCCGCGACACGATCATCCAGCTGGCATCCGAAATCGGTCTGCAACTGGTTGAGAAGCGCATCACCCGCGATGAAGTGTATTCCGCTGACGAAGCTTTCTTCACCGGCACCGCTGCCGAAGTCACGCCGATCCGCGAGCTCGACAATCGGGCCATCGGCGAAGGCACACGCGGCCCACTCACCGCCAAGCTGCAGGCGATGTATTTCGACTGTGTGCACGGCCGCGCGGCCAACCACGTCGACTGGATCACTCCAGTCAAATAAGCGAGGTCAGCATGAGCGAACGGCAAGACAACACCCAGCGTGTCATCGAAGTCAACGAGCACGACCTGCCCCTGCATTGCCCGATGCCCCAGCATGCCGCCTGGAATAGCCATCCACGCGTGTATCTGCCGTTTTCGCCGCGCGGCGATGCCCTGTGCCCGTATTGCGGCACGCTGTATCGCCTGAAAGGCCAACCCAGTGGGGGCGGGCACTAAGCACCACTTGCTGGTGCAGCATATTGCACCAGAACGGCAAGACATTTCGCCCATGTGCCCCCCTGATCCGACCAACTGATTTCACCTGACCCGAGCAATGCCTTTCCTCTCCCCCGAATCGGCAGAAACCGCCTTCTACGCAGCTTTCGAGACCCGGGACCTCGGCAGCATGATGGCAGTCTGGGCCGACGATGACAGCATCGCCTGCATTCATCCCCTGGCGGCGCCGCTCGATGGCCGCACGGCGGTAGCCGCCGGCTGGCGCAGCATGTTCGAGGCTGCAGGACAGTTTCAGGTACGCATCGAAGTTGCACACGACATCCGCGAGCCGAACCAAGTGATCCGTATCGTGCGCGAATACCTGACCATTGGCCAGGAAACCGAACCTCGCTCACCGATTCTCGCCACCAATGTTTACCGCAAGGATGACGCAGGCTGGCACATGATATTGCACCATGCTTCACCACTTCACGTAGGCGACACCTCCCCCACCCGCACGCCCAATATCGTTTTGCACTAAGCCATCGTGGCCGAGATGCCCACCCCGGAAAACATGGCATACTGCGCTCCTGCCTGGCTGCCCGGCGGACACCTGCAAACCATCTACGCCAGCCTGTTCATTCGCGCAGCGTCGGTGAATTACCGGCGCGAGCGGCTGGAGTTGTCCGATGGAGACTTTCTCGACTTTGACTGGATTGACGGGCGCAAGAGTGAGCCTGTACTGGTGCTGTTTCACGGGCTGGAAGGCAATGCCGGCAGCCATTACGCACGTGATCTCATGGCCATGGCCCAGTCGCTCGGCTGGCATGGTGGCGTGGCGCATTTTCGCGGCTGTTCGGGTGAGGATAACCGACTCCCGCGCGCCTATTTTGCGGGCGACAGCGAAGACATCGACCGTATGCTGCGGCATGTCAAATCGCAGCATCCCGTATCGCCTGTTTACGCGGTCGGTGTTTCGCTGGGCGGCAATGCATTGTTGAAATGGCTGGGCGAGCAGGCTGACACGGCACACGCTCTGGTCGAACGTGCAGCGGCCATCTCGGCGCCGGTCGATCTCACTGCTGCCGGCAATGCACTCGACCATGGCTTCAATCGACAGGTCTACACCGCACGCTTTCTTGCCACGCTGAAGCAGAAGGCCCTGAAAAAGGCCGCGCAATTTCCCGGCATCCTGGATGCAAAGGCCATCTCGGCCTCCACCACCTTCCGTGAGTTTGACACGCTGGTCACCGCCCGGCTGCATGGTTTTCGTGATGCCGACGACTACTGGGCCAAGGTCTCGTCCAAACCCCTGCTGAAATCGATTACTGTCCCCACGCTGATCATCAATGCGAAGAATGACCCCTTTCTGCCTGCTTCGGCATTGCCAACGTCTGCCGACACTTCACCAGCCGTCACGCTCGAACAACCTGCAACCGGGGGGCATGTCGCTTTTCCATCCGGTCCCTTTCCGGGCAATCCCCACTGGCTGCCGCGGCGCCTGATTCAGTATTTCGATAATCGAGCGCGGTAGAATCGCCGCATCACCATTCAGGGAGCGCGCAGTGGAATACCCCAAGGAAATCTTCAAGGCATACGATATTCGCGGCATCGTGGGCAAAACGTTCACAAAGGAAATCGTCGAGGCCATCGGCCACGCCATCGGATCCGAAGCCGTTGCGCGCGGCCAGAAAGAAATCTGCATCGGCCGCGACGGCCGTTTGTCCGGCCCTGACATGGCCGCCGCGCTGGCACGTGGCATCCAGAAAGCCGGCATCGGCGTGGTCGACCTCGGCATGGTCGCCACGCCAATGACCTATTTCGCCGCCTACCAGCTTGGTACGAACAGCGCAGTGATGGTCACCGGCAGCCACAACCCCCCTGACTACAACGGACTGAAAATGGTGCTGGGCGGCGAAACCCTGTCCGGCGACACCATCCAGAAACTGCGCGAGCGGCTGGTGAACAATGACCTGGCCAATGGCAGCGGCGGCTACCGGCAATATGATATTGCCGAGGAATACCTGACACGCATCGTCTCCGACGTGAAGCTCACGCGCCCGATGAAAATCATCATCGACTGCGGCAACGGCGTGCCAAGCGCATTCGCCCCCAAACTCTATCGCGACATGGGCTGCCAGGTGGAAGAACTGTTCTGCGAAGTCGATGGCAACTTCCCCAACCACCATCCCGATCCCTCGCAGCCGAAGAACCTGCAAGACCTGATTGCTGCGCTGAAAACCAGCGATGCCGAAATCGGCCTGGCCTTCGATGGCGATGGCGACCGGCTCGGCGTGGTCACCAAGGACGGCACCATCATTTTTCCCGATCGCCAGCTGATGCTGTTTGCCGACGACGTGCTGAGCCGCAACCCCGGCGCCGAAATCATTTTCGATGTGAAATCCACCCGCAACCTGTTCAGCTGGATCCGTGAGCGTGGCGGCAAGCCCCTGCTGTGGAAAACCGGCCACAGCTTCATCAAGGCCAAGATGAAGGAAACCGGCGCACTGCTGGCTGGCGAAATGTCCGGTCACGTGTTCTTCAAGGAGCGTTGGTTCGGCTTTGACGATGGTCTCTACGCCGGCGCGCGTCTGCTGGAATACCTCTCCAAGCAGGCCGACATCAACGCCACCCTGCACGGCCTGCCCGACACGGTGAATACGCCCGAACTCAACATCAAGATGGCCGAAGGCGAGCATTACACGCTGATGGACACGTTGCAGAAAAACGCACACTTCCCCGATGCCAAGGAAATCATCACGCTCGACGGTCTGCGCGTGGAATACGCGGACGGATTCGGCCTGGCCCGGCCCTCCAACACCACGCCCGTGATCGTGCTGCGCTTCGAAGCCGACAACGCCGATGCGCTGGAGAGAATCCAGGCCGATTTCCGTCGCGTGATCCACCAATCCGCGCCAAACCTCACCCTGCCATTTTGAGTCACGCCGCGACACCATCCAAATCCTTGTGCTCATGACAGCAAGGTGCGGTGGCGAGCACTTCCATTCGGCGCGTGAATGTACGAAAAGCTATAGATGGTAATAATTAACGCACCATTTGGGCCATGCCCACAGAAAATACAACCGGGGACAGGATCACATTTCGCAGTCTAGAATCAACGACTGATCTTCCCGGCATTTCTCAGGAGCCATCATCAACTGCCTGCTTTTTCAGAACTCGAAAGCCCAGACCCTTGAGTTTGAGGACATCAGCGAACATGTCGGCCAGCCCGGCCGATTCATCTGGATCGAGTTGAAGTCGCCCGACAGCCAGACCATCACGCGTCTGGGGGATGAATTGGGGCTGCACGCGCTGGCGCTGGAAGATGCGATCTCCACCCATCAGCGCTCCAAGCTCGAAGAATATGAGAGCCATGTATTCATTGCCACGCGCACTGCGCAGTTGTGGGAATCGCGCCTGGAGTTTGGCGAAACGCATATGTTTGCCGGCAGCAATTTCGTCGCGGTCATTCGTCACGACAACGGCAACGGCTACCAGCGGGCAAGCAATCGCCTGCAGCGCCTCCCGGACGGCATCAAGGCCGCTCCGCCTTACGCGCTGTATCTGGTGCTCGATCTCATCGTCGACCAGTTCAGGCCCGTGATCGAAAGCATGCAGGAGCGCTTCCAGTCGCTGGAAAGCCTGATGCTCAGCAGCTCGAAGACCGGGCGCGATGTGCTGGAAAAGCTATATGCAATGAAGCGCGATTTGACCGTACTGCGCGACATTGCCGAGCCCATGCAGGACATCACCCAGGACCTGATTCGCCAGCATCCCGCCTTATCCATCAAGGAACTCAAGGCGTATTACCGCGACATTCACGACCACACCGTGCGGGTGTCGTCAGCCATCGACCGGCTGCGTATCTCAACCTCGGACGCGATGCAGTTTCATCTGGCCACCCTGTCGATCAAGCAGAACGAATCGGTGCAGAAACTGGCCGGGTGGGGTGCCCTGTTAGCCCTGCCCACCGTAGTATTCAGCCTGTACGGCATGAACTTTGTGGACATGCCCGAACTGAAATGGCCATGGGCGTATCACACGCTGCTGCTGCTGACCGGCGCGGGTATGCTGGTGTTGCACCGGCGTCTGAAACGGCGCGGCTGGATTTAGCCAACCGTTCCGAGACAACTCAGCGCTGCTCACCACGCGCATAGCGAAGCCGCGTAACAGCCTTATCGTCGCGATCCAGCCACACCAGATGCAGGCGCCCCTCGGCATCCAGCGCCGCCACCGGGTCTGACTGTGCGCCTGGCCCGGAAGCCGCGGGCACCACTTCATCGTCGCCAAACGCCTTGCCGCGCCAGTCGGCCAGCCATACATCCGGCGTGCCGTCGCGCGCATCGTCCCACACTGCCAGCAAGCGACCCGTGGCATCGCCAACGATCTTCGCATGCCACTGCGTCATGTTTTCGCCAAAGCTGTCCTGCACCTGGAGGTTGCGGCCAAAACGGCGGGTTCCGCTCTCCAGCGCCGCGTAGACATCATAGCCAGAGAGGAAATCACGCTTGTCGAGCCACGCTGCTGCCGTCCCCTGCTTGCCCCAGACGCTCAGTGTCGCTCGCATCGCCCCACTACCTGCCCCCAGACCGTTCACACGCTCGCTCTTCTTGTCGCTCAGGCGGGCCGGCGGTTTGAAATGACGACCATCCCGGCTATGGCTCACCATCGGCACAGTGTGGCGGGCTCGACGGTCTTCCCATGCCACAGTCACGCTGCCATCCGCAGCCACGGCCAGCGCCGGCCAGCCCTGTTCGTCCTTCGGTGGCCGGG
>JACDJC010001105.1_pt1 | contig 25534 bp, 49 predicted proteins | sample 7454191 | NCBI WGS metagenome assembly JACDJC01 (sample SAMN14253291, study PRJNA609438) | sludge metagenome | isolation source: sludge after 25d culture with pyrite and EDTA | collected 2018-12-20 | reverse complement strand
CGGATCCAGCTGAGCTTGGTGTTGTCCGCGATTACATAAATGACTTCTTGGTCGCCGGCCGCGAGGTAGCTGCCTGTGGCCGCCGTGACGTCCGTCGAGCCCAGCTTCCAGTTAACCGGGGTGCCCTGAGCAGCAATCTTGTACAGGCCCGCGTTGAGGGTCACGGAGTCCACAACGGCCGTGGCCGTGTCCGTGACGCCGGGATCGGTGTTGCTAGAGATCGTGTAGTAGTTCATCAGCCGGTTCGGAATCGACGACATCAGGCACCACCTTTCTGCACTTTGGCCTTGACCTGATCATACAGCTGCTGCGGCATGATGAGGCCTTGAATGACTGCACCGGCGAAGTCCACCCGCTTGATTCCGGTTCCGATTTGGAACTGGCCACCCGTCGGGATTCCGCTGCTGTTCAGGGTCGACACGGGTAGGATCGAGAACGCGACCTCGAAGCGTTTGCCCGCGGGGACTGCGATGGTGTGGAGGGGATTTTCGACCATCTTGATGTCGGTAAACGGTGTCGCCGTGATCTCCGTAAAGCCGTTGCTACCCTGACGGTCATTGTTGTTCAACGTGCCGCCGGAGGTCTTCGGCGAGTTGAAGTCCAGGTTGACTTGGTACGGGGAGTTTCGGTCCACGAGGGGTTGGTACGAGAAAAACCCATTGGCTTCCTGCCCGGTCAGGTACCGAAAGCTCTCGTTGGTCAGACCCACGGACGTGCGCTCGCACGCGTAAAAGGCTAGCCCCTTTACGACGAGGCACTGTCCCGGAGGGACATCGTAGGCCAAGACTACGTAGCGATTCGTAGAGATGATCGGGACGTTGCTGGCCTTGAGGTCAACGCGCTGATCTCTGATGAATGGCTTGACCTGGGGGTCATCCAAAATGTGCTGTGGGAGTAGAAGAATGCTCATAGTGCTCGTTACGGGATTAGGGCGCCTTTGCGCATTGCATCTTGGTCGGTGAAGAACCGGGTGCCGATGAGTTCTACCGTGACCTTCAGGGCGTTGTTGCGTTTCCCGTTTTCTAGGTCGGTCGTGTACGCTTGACCCCCTGCATTGGCGTCGCGCTGTACCAAATCTGTCACGGGCCTGAACTTGAAGGTCAACTGTCCGTCGCGTTCCAGTACCAACGGCGCGTGCAGTGTCAGGTTGCCTCCGTCGGCAAAAAGTCTTGAGCCCTGAGCCAAATGTAGGTCTGGCACTAGGTCGTCCGCGTACTTTCTGCCCGACCGGGGGTCCTCTAGATTCCAGAAAAACCCGACGCTGCGATTATACAGATAGTTGGTGTTGGTGTCCCAGATCTTTTGAGTCGTGGCCCCAATGCTCGTAGCATTCGGCAAGGTAAGCCCTGGGTACGTGACTGTCTGCCACGACACACCATTCGTCTCGACAATCCGAACCTTCAGGGTAACCGCCAGACCGCGCACAACAAAAATACCCGGATTATTATACGGAACTTCGATATCGTATGTCTGCCCGGATCTCAGAATGTAGTTAACGTTGTACGGCGCAGTGTTGTACGCAACATCGACGCTTTCCACTGCTGTAGAGGGTTCGAACAGCCGCTCCCCCTTCACGATGCCTGGGATATGCTTTAGGGCATCTTGCCGCACCCGGCGTTGTACGGCGCGTACTCTTGCAAGGATCTCCTCTTCGTCCTTAGACGGAACCCACCCGGGCGTTACCACCTCTGGGCGGTTTAGAGGTCGCGACTTTTTAATGGGCCATCTCATTGTGAATCCCTCAACCCGTGCAGGATTGCTTCTACCTTGAACTCGTTTCGCCTGCCAGTCGTAGGGCTGGTGGAGATGTACGTCGGCGTAATCTGTACGGATAGGGCACTTCCTCCGGACAACGTCCAAGGGGCGTCAAACATCAGCATGCCGGGAAACACAGAAATTCCAGAATCCTGCCACCCGTTTGCTGACCCCGAAAACGCTGTGACTACCGAGCATGGTGCAGTCTGATAGTCCCTGGTGCCGACCTCTGACGTCTCAGAAATCTTCCAAAGGACATCCAAGGCATTGTATGCAAACTGCGTGCTGACGAACTGCACGGTACTGTCCGCCCACACTGCAGGCGTGTACACCCCGTCGTTCGGGCCGGCCGATGACCTGTCAATGCTGACCCTCCGAAAATACGGGATCAAGCTCAACCCCACTGCAGTGAAGCGCTGCCCCTGTGGGATGTTGAATACCATGTTCTGGCTAGACAGCTCACCCTCACCAATCAAGACGGAGCGCATCAGCATCTGCTGTGCCGTGTTATTCATACGAATACCCCATGAGGGTCAGGTACGCCACTCCACCCAGCGATCTCCCAAATGTTCCTGGGTTGCTCGCAGATTGCATGTCCACTTGGACAATCCCGTTGGCGGGGATCTCACACTCCTCGGGAAGAGGCGGAAAATCAAACTGGAACAGCCTACCTATGCTAGATCGACCAGAGATGATTCCGCAGAACATCTCCGCCGGGAGCCAGTCGTTGTCAATCCCATTGTTGTTACACTGAAAAAGACGCCTACCCGAGGACAAGTCGGTCATCCTAATTTCCAGGTCTATTGCAGTGCTGGTTCCGCATCCGTTACACGGGCCTGCAACGCCGTCCTGTAGCACGAACATGACCTTGTTGAGAATGAACGGTGAATCGAGATCGATGCGGATAAACCCCGTGCCAGTGCTCACCATTCCATTTCTGTTCGTGCCGGATGCTTGGGGGCTTTGCAGGGAAAACATGTATAGATTACGCATACGACCTCGCACCAATCATAAACATCTTCACCGTGAACGTAGGGGTGCCAGTGTACGCAAACAGAACCGTCGGACGTACAGAAATTCGGACGCCCTCACCCAAGCCGAGCGTGAAGGGGGCGTTTTCCCAACTACGCGCCTGAGAGTAGGACCCCAGCATCGTGCGCGTCATATATGCGTTTGAAGAGTTGTGTCCGCCCAGACCCACCGCCGCACTACTCGACAGAAAGTTCATCTGCCACTCGAAGTCAAAACTCCGCTCTGAGGAGCGGGTGAACCCAGAAGTACTACCAACAGACAGTGATGGCAGATAGTACGATGCAGATCCCTCTTTCCGAGAGACGTTATACCCAATGCGGTATAGCCGGAGTTCACCAGGGGCGGCATTGAAAATGGTCTGTGTCTTTTCGGACTCCAGCGTGTCCGTCCCAAATACCCAAGAAAATGTCATCGCCCCAAAGTACGGAACCGGACGATACTCAGGCTTACGGAATGACCTTGATTCCAGTGCGGCATCCACTTCTTTCGCCACGGACTCCAGTAGAGTGCTCACGCTGCCTCCAATCCTGAAAACGACACTTCTACAGTGTACTGGGAGACCGTGATAAACACGGGGTCTGCATCCACGTACCTTCGAGATACGATGGGCAAGACGGTCAGGCGCAGTTCGTCCCCCGCAGGCAGATGCGCGCGCTTCTCTAGGGCAAGCGGGCCTGCCCACGGATTACTATGCAAGAAGGATGACGGTTGCCACCCCCTAGTCCACTCTCTCTGTCTTTGCGTGTCGGTGAGCGTCCACAGAAAGTCAAACCAATAGAAGTCTTCAGAAACCGTACTGAACTGCGTCGTCATGCTCACGTTAAAATACGCGGCGGGGAAAGACCCGCCCGTGACCTGTCCGGTCATGCGTACACAGGCACTAATGCTGGACAACTGGAAGTCTCTATCAATCGTAGCGGATTTGGTCTGCGCTGCGAAGTCGAAAGAAGTGCCCGTTGCGCTTGAATCCGCGAACGGGACATTGATGACGTATCGCTTGTTGCGGTAGTTCATCGTAGCTCCGTGAATCCGTGAAAGACTACAATCGGCCACGCTTTGAAAATGGCGGCGTTGATGGATGCGTCTGTCGCGTCTGCCGGCATCCCGTTCATGGCTCGGACGTAGATTCGTGGCTCAATTTCAGAACCACCCTCCCACACAGAATTGACGGGGATATCTTTGTTGGCTGCAGCCTGCCCGGAAAACATGATCGTAGGTATTGGGAACTCGGTCATCTTGCCAGCCTTGTTCCGGTCGTAAAGATCCAAATCCAGCCCACACCCCTGCAGTGCCCCAGTCGCCAAGTCGTCCGCCAGATCCGTTGACAATCGGGGGTCCGCCAATTGCGTGAGCGGAATGCCTCCGCCATTGGAGGGAGCAGGTACAGGGGAAAACAAGTCCCCACCACTGGAGAAGGTGGCCACGGTGTAGCTAGACCCGGTTCCGTATGTCAGGGAATAGTACACGTACACGGACACGCCGCACAGCCAAAAATCCGTATTGACGGACACATTGATGTTCCCGTTCAGGGGCAGTAGGTACTCGTCGGGGGTTGCTACAGTACATAGCCCCTCGAACCCTGTTGATCCGTTCCGGCGTGTAACGGTAATGGGCACAGGCCCATACCTCTTGGAGTACGCGAACGGAACCCGCTTCCCTGGGTACTGGTCCATGAAGGGTGGGGGGAAGCCGGCATCGTCCAGCTTCAGGTTGAGCTGATTGATTTTGCGACGGAGGCTGTAAACATCTGGCCTCTTTCTGCGCCGGGGTCCCTGCACCTGCTCGCCGGAGGCTGGTCTCTGCCCATCTGGTTTCCGTGTCACTACTCCTCCGAGACCCACAGGTGGGTCAATGCCTTGTGCTCTATTGTACTGAACCTGCCAGCCGGGCAGGGGGCGTTTACTTTTAGTCAGAGCAGAAGTCTAAGGAGTATTGGGTGTGTCGCGAAGTCCACGGTCCTCCCGGCTCGGAGTGGTTGGCATCCCCGTCAAGGCTCGATCCTAGCAGCGCGACATGTACAAGTTCATGGGGCAACGCAGAACAGTCTAGATTGCGGTTGAACTTGCTTCGACCTGCCAATCGAATATTTCCACCCCAGGTACGCCCGATGACCATCGGTTCAAGCTCCGCAACGTCCTCTACCTCAATCAGATACGGCAGCAGCGGCGCCTCAGCGGCCCACTCATCGGTGTCGGGGAATGTCTCCCGCCAAAGGAGCACGTGCTGCCGGAGGAAGGCTTGGACTACTTCGGGGCGCCAGGGTAGGCAAGGGTCTCGTGTCGGGTCCGGCGCTTCGAACGTTGGTTCTTGCGGCAGGAGCTGGCACTCGACTCGGACCTCGTGGGGGCTAGGGTTCGGGAGCAGGGCGCAGGCACAGGCACAGATCTGGGATAGACCACAGAAAGTTAGGAATGCGAATGGCCTGGATGTGCAGTGAAATACCCTAGTCATTTCGACACCTTGGAGATTGGGCGCGACTTCTGATGCCGTAAGTACCCGAAACGCGTACAGAAAATAGGGCGTTGCGCGCTTGCCCCGGGCACGGACGCTGTGTACTCTCTTTTCTGCCGGGCGCAATCCGGCAGAAAAGAGAGTACGCGATGCCTTGTGGCATTTACAGGATCGGCAACACAGTAACCAACAAAGTCTACGTCGGACAGTCCTCCGACATCTACCAAAGATGGAGACAGCACAGACACCTGCTCGACACCCACCGACACAGCAACAGGTACCTGCAGAGTGCGTGGAACAAGCACGGGCAAAGCTCCTTCACATTCGAGATTGTACTCGAATGCCATGAGGATACCCTTGAGGCCAACGAGGTGCAAGAACTGGACAAGGTTCCAGCCGCGCTGCGCTACAACTTGGGCCCCGCGGGGGCCTGCCCTACCCTGGGCATCCAGAAGACGGAGGACCAAAAACTGCGCGTCAGCCGAGGTGGTGGCGGGCGACCGTTCTTCGCACGAAACCGCACAACGGGGGAACTGCTTCGTTTCGAACACACGGGCGAGGCGGAGAAACTGGGGTTCTCTCAGAGCAAAATGTCTTTGTGCCTGAACGGGCTCCACCCCAGCCACAAAGACCATGTCTTCTTTTACGACCCGGAAGTTCCTGCAGTCGTGAAGGTCCCGAAGCCGAAGGGTCAGGTCGAGAGGCGCAACCGGCGCATCATTGGCACCAACCTCGTCACAGGGGAGGAACTTCGGTTCGAGTATGCCTCCGAAGTGTCCGGTAAGGGCTTCACACGCACCGGGGTGTACAAGTGCCTATCTGGGGAAATGCACCAGCACAAGGGACACACGTGGCGGTACGAGGACGGCCTTCCACACGTGCAAATGTCTGAAGAGTCCAAAGCTCGATTGCGCGGCGCCCGGGCGGCCCTTGGCGGCAGCAGGCCGGTCTACGGTATCCACCTAGTGACTGGGGCCAGGCTGGACCTTGACTACGTGGGGCAGGTTAGGCACGTGCTAGGTAAACCTCCAGCGTTGGTGCACAACTGCCTGGCGGGGTACCCGAAATCGGCCTACGGCTACACATGGCACTACGCCGACGAAGAGAAGAAAGAAGGTGGCCAGTGAGCGTATTTGGAGTGGCGGCCACGGGGGAGCGGACCCCCGTATTCAACACCCCGGGAGAGCTGGTCGCGGCTGGGTTTCATGCAAAGCACGTGGCGTCCTGTGTCCGAGGGTCTCTACCTCATCACAAAGGCTACGTGTGGTTTAAGGCGGGGTGTGAAGTCGACATGGACGACGTCAGGTCCAGAGCGCCGGCCGCACCAGGTGTCCGCGACAAGCGGAGTCGCCGAATGGGTGCTACTGCTCCCGACGGGTCGGAGGTTGTGGTCACCGGTTTTGCCGACGCGGCCAAGCGTTTCGGGCTGGACCGTAGCAACATCACAAGGGCTCTGAAAGGAGAGTTGCCCCACGTTCGGGGCTTCCGAAACTGGAGATACCTAGACTAGCTGACTGACTGACCAAGAAAAAGGGCCCCGCAAGGGGCCCTTTCCAATTCAGGTACCTAAGTTAAGTACCTGAATCTCTTCATTGCACGTCTCTGGTCCTGATCCCATCCAAAAACACTTGCACGAGTTTGGCCCCGTCAAACTGGTTGAGGTAGTCAAGCGGGCTGAGGTCCGCGCCGATCGCGCCGCCCTGGCCGTTGCCAAGACGCGGGAAGGGGAAGAACTCAATGGTCACGGCGATGTTCTGGCGAGCCGGAACATGGATGTCCTTGGCGAGAAGCATGATCGCTTCCTGCGAGGGCACGCCGTTGCTCAGAGCGTGGCGGCTGTTTTCAGTCGTCACGCCGCTGATGCCACCACCGGCGGGGGTGTACCACAGCGGAGCGTAGAACTGCGGCTTGTCACCGGCAATGAACTGCAGGTACGCGCCGTACGCGAGCAGGCTGTAGAGATCTTCAGCGCGGCTGTTGGTGCCGGTCACGTTCGTGTTCAGAGCGGTGAGCGAGCCGAACGCTGCGAATTCCGAGTCGGCGAGCGACTGGAACCACATCGCGCAGCGCATGGCCTTGACCACATAGGTCTGGTCAGAGGCGAGCACGCCGGGGGTCTGGAGGTTGGTCAGAGCCCGGTTACCGACGTTGGCGTTACCGAACAGCTGGGTGAGGTTGTTGACCGTACCGATGCCGATACCGCGGGTAAGCGTATCGAAAATCGGCTGGTGTTGGCGTTCGCGGACGCCGTCTAGCTTAGGCATTTCGTTTCTCCTCGGCGTTTATTATTCTGGGTGCCGTCCCAGGTTAGGAGAGGGGGCTGGACCATCCAGCCCTCCTCGAGGTTTCAAGTTCTCAGAACATCTTGCCGGCGAGGATCCCGCCTTCGCCCGGGGCGAAAGGAGCGGCGTCATCCATGCCACGCAGGCTGTCTTCGGCGAAGACCGACGCGTCGTCCATACCCATCAGGGCCATGGGGCTACGGTCGTCGAGGCCACCCACGGTGGTGTACTCGCCCACGGTGGTGTACTCACCAACGTTGGTGTACTCACCGAGGATTCCTCCGGGCTGGCCCATGCGGACCGGACCGGCGAGACCCGGGAGGCCAACGGTGGCCGCGAGGGACTTGTCGCCAATCTTGACCGACTGGGCAAGCAGCAGGGCCGTGGTCACGATGCCGCCGATGGCGACGCCGCCCTTGACCTTGCTGAGCTGCGGAACCATCGACGCGACTGCGTAGACGGCGCCCGTGAGCAGCGCGGCCGTGATGGCCTTGCTGTGCGGGACCAACTTGCCTCCGACACCCGGCACCATTGCGAGCGCCTTGTCGACGGGGGACTCGCCGGGCTTGCCGGCGAGCTTGCCGACGAGGAACATGTGCGCGGCAACCGAGGCGGTGGCGGCGAGGGCCTGGGGCGCAAGCGCCTTCAGGTCCTGCAAAACGCCCTTGAGCGACGGATTGCGACGCATTGCCATCGCGGCGTGCAAGCGGCTGTGCTTGCGACCGGCCTTGCGGGACCGACGAGCACGCGACTTGCGCGAGCGACGCTTGCGGCTCGGGTTACGACGGGCCTTGCGGGACCGGCGACGACGGCGAGGATTCGCACGTGCAGCCACGTGCACCGCGCGGGAGCGCCGTTTGGCGGACTTGCGGGCCTTCTTCGCCTTCTTACGGCGGCGGCGGGGCTTGATGGCGCTGGCGACGGACTTGGCGGAAGCCTGGCTCCAGCCGCGGCCCTTACGGACCAGCACCACTTCACCGCGCTTCACACGACGACGAGCGGAACGCTTGCTGATGGGCTTCGCGCGGCGCTTTCGCTTACCGGACTTTGTCCGGCCCAGCCACGAGAACCTGGCCTTCTTCCCCGCGCCGCGCATGATGAGCGGGTTGCGACGGGACTTCCGGCGCTTACGACGCTTGGCCGGGTTGCGACGAGCCTTGCTCGACCGACGCCGACGACGCTTGATGGGGTTACGACGAGCCTTGCGGGCCCGGCGCTTGGCGTGCTTCGACGCCTTGCGCTTGCTGCGCTTGCGGCGCTTCTTGATTGCCATTGCTGACTTCCTCTTCGCCGGGGTCTTTCGAGCCGGCTTGCGCGCCTTGACGGTTTTCTTCGCCTTGACCCGGCGCTTTGGGGCGGGGCGAGCCTTGGGCCGAACGGCCTTGTGTCCCGGATTGGGACGTGCAAATGCCGGCCGGGCAAGGCTCGGCCGACGGAAGGGTCTCCGCACCACACGCGGGGACCCGGAACGGGGTCGGGGGTTGACAATCAGGAGTTCGGCCGGGTTACGGCGAGCGGATCGAAGTCGCATGATCAACCTTTGAAGTGGCCAGGGACCTCACCGGAGTACAGTGCGTACTCGCCGAGGTTTGGGATGGTGTACGTTGGGAACCCGTTTACGGCGGCGTTCACAGCAACAGTTGCTGAAGGGCCCGTAAACCGGTCCACCAAAGCGGTTGCAGCTGCGCTGGCACCCGCCGTAAGAATTGGTAGAGCAAGGTTTTCGTAACCGGCACCCCGCGCCATAGCAAATCCTGCAACACCGACGGCACCTAGGATGGCCGGACCGACCGGCTTCGGGAGGGAGCGGAGAATCTTGTGGTCGGCAATGACTAGGACGGACGACAACGTCGCCGAGACCAAGACAAAGGCTGCCGCCTCGCCGACACTCTTCACTTGCCATCCTTCTTGGGTTCAATCACACCGGCGAGGATGTGCGCTGCATCGGCACGCGCGCGGGCCTCGTCGTCGTCTTCCGTAGAGGGGGTCTTCGCGGCTGCTGCGAGCTGCTTGGCAGCCCAAGACCGGATGGCCAAGGCAACGAGTCTGCGCGTCGCTTCTGACGTCAGGATGCCTAGCACGAAGGGGATGATGTTGGCCGTAGTGAAAAGGCCGACGATCTGCTCAATGTTCACAGCAGATGGTATTGAGGCCCTAGTGCCCCCACCAACCGCTTTACTTTTGGTCTATTGTCCCTCTTGACCCAATGCCTATGCTGGAAACATGCTCAAGACCTGCGGCGGCTGTGCTAGGACCTTGCCTGTTACTTCCTTCAATAGACATAAGGGCGGATGGCAATCCCGATGCCGGGAGTGTCATGGTCCAGTTGTAAAAGCCAACTCGAAAAAGCGCAGGGGCATTTTCAGGGAGTTCTTGGCGGGTCTAAAGGCGCGGCGGGGCGGTGCGTGTGAGCTGTGTGGTAGGTCCGACCGGGGTCTTGAGTTCGACCATCGGCGTCCGGAAACGAAGAAGTTCTGCGTTAACTTCTCCGCGGCCTCTAGGTCTTTTGCTTCCATAGAGCTAGAGGCCGCGAAATGCCAGCTACTGTGCCACACCTGCCACAATGCTAAAACTCAGGCAGAGAAGTCCATCAGAAAGGATACGCTCTTCGCACCTGTGCCAGATACTTCTCCTGGCATAAGCTGCTCTCGCTGTGCCCGACGACTCGACGCGTCGGCGTTTCGCGGGACTGCCGCGATGTGCAGGGACTGTCAGGCTAGGAGACGTCGGCAATTTGCTGTAGACCGGCGCGCCTGGATAAACTCGTTCAAGGATAAGTGCTGCGAATGCGGTTCCGATAAGGACTTGGAGTTTGACCACGTGCGAGGGGGTAAATGCTATGACCTGTCCAAGATGATCACGTGCTCTCGCGCCTTTATCCTGAGCGAGATCGCCAAGTGCGAAGTCGTTTGCAGAACTTGCCATTGCCGAAGAACCGCAGCCAGACGTTCAGTGCACAATGCCCCGGGACTCGACAACCATCTTGCCCCCCCGCACAACGATTAAGCCGCGGCGGTCAAGAATAACCACAGACTTGCAGTCTGGGGTGGCGCACAGAACGGGGTTTCCGGTTAGACTAAGGGTATGCTCTTCCCCCGATTCAAGCTCTATAGTGAGTTCTAGGGTGGTACCTAGCTGTGTCAGGGGGATCGTGTCCAAATCAGGCCCAAGAAGCCTTTCGGCGACCACCTCAGAATCCGAATCCGCCATCGCTGACTCTAGATAGACGTTGGGAGAACTGTCAAAGGTGTGTATGTAGTCGTGCATAACGCGAAGCTTGGACTCCCATTTATTGGACTTATACAGTATCTCCTTGGCTGTTCCGACACAATAAAATACCTCGGGAATACTCTTTTTCCGACGGGTAACACGACGGGGGTCCCGTTGGTGCCACTCCTTGTAGACTTTTTCGGCCTTCTTGACTTTGTCCGACATCCTCAATCCCACAACTTCTTACGGAGCCACTTGCCGGGTTTGCTCTTGGAGAGAGCCCACACTGTAACTGCCGCACCAGCGAAGAGCCCTAGGGTGCCGAGGACGGCTACCACCGTAGTGGTTGACGTAGATACGGTTACATCTCCTAGGCCTCCCAAGGCGGAGCTACCTTGCCGGCAAACGATACCTTTTGGCACGGGGCCGGAGCCGATGAACGTAGCTCCGTCGGGGAGCGGCATACCAAGACTCTCGGGCGCCTCCCCGATTGGGGACCCGTAACCGGACGGGGCTCGTGTTGGCCCGCCAAACGACAACCCAAGTTGGGACTTCGACGGCAAGCGGAAATAGTTGAATTCGCGGGTCGAAAAATCGTACACTGAACCGATCATTGGTCACCTGCATGGGAAGAATTTGGCCTCCACCACGCGGTGGTGCATAGAGTGCGTATTCGGGCCGGCCACGGGGTCGACGGTCACCCACTTGCCGCCAACGTAGGTCTGGCAGAACACGTGGCTCGGAATGCCCTTCTGGAAGGACACAACACAGAACCGGCAGGGATTGCCCACGGACATCAGGAGGGCCGCGAGTAGGACGGCGATGTCGTCGCAGTCTCCGGATCGCGTGCGGAGCAGCACGTCGGGGGCCTGAAGGTACTCGACGTCGTGGACGTCCCTCAAATACTTAACGTGCGCGCAAGTCCAGTAGTAGATGGCCGCGACCTCCGACGAGTAGTCGGATTGTTCGATTCCGGCACAGATTTGCTCCGCCGCCCTGCGGACGGTCAGGTTTTTCTTGCCTTCTTTTGCCAAGTGGGCCATGGCCTTGAGGGTGTCCTCAAGGGTCGGATTTTTAAGGCTGAAGGTCTGCATCAGGACATAGTACTGAGGGCCGAGAGGGGTCGTTTCAGGCAAAAAGTAAACCCCCGGTCTCCCAGGGGTCTACAGCCGGCCTGTCAGTATGTAACGAACTCAAGTTTCGTTAGCGATTTCGTGTAGTTCTCGAAGAACCTTCTCCCCGTTGGGTGAAGAGATGGCCCACGTCTGCGGGACACGGTCCTCAACAAACTTGACCAGCTCGTCTGCGGAGGCCTTCTTAATCATGAAAATCACCATTCCGAACTCCTTCACGAAGTGCGGAAGGACCTCGTCGGCGATGTCCTCGGCGTCCTTGCCCTGCTGGATGGCCCAGTCCAAATTTTTCAGCAAGCATGTGACGACCTCTGTCATGTCGGCCCCTTTGACGGGGAAATGGTACTCGGTGAAGTCGTTTGCTGCGGCTGCGGCCTTTGCCACGTCTTGCTCCTCGGTTTCGAAGGGATCGTCCACCAGTCCGACCGTCTGCGGCTGCGTCTGGATTGGCTGCTGTGGGAGTTCCACGAAGCCGTTTCGGGGTTGCTGTACTTGCTGCTGCGGTTGCTGCTGAACCTGGTGCGGCGGGAGAGCCGGGCCCTGGTCCACGATGGCCATGCGCGAGACCTGCTGCGGGACTGGAGCCTGGGCCGCCTGGGGCTGCCGCGATGCCATGATCGACGCTGCAGCGGTGGCAAGGGATGGCACAAATGCCTCAACCCGGTTTAGGATCTTTTCGGCGGTGCTCTCCTCGGGGCCATCATCGTCACCGTTGAGGTCACGCATCACCTGCTTGAAGGCCACAAGTTCCTGCGCTGTCTCGGCGAGGCCGCCCTTCTTGGCACTCTTGGCTTCACGGAGAGCCTCGCTCATTAGGGTCATTTGAAAACGGGACGCTTCGATGGCCATGTCGGCGGCCTGTTTCGAGGAGGTTTGCATCACCTCGAACTGCATTTTTGCCAACTCGTCCTGACGCTGCTTCTCGAACCGCGCTCGCTCCTGTTCTTCTTTGCGCGAGGTCTCCATGAACTTCAGCATGACCTCGGTCAGCTTGCCGCCTTCTGCTGACTCGTGCTTCGAGCGGGCCTCGAGCATGGCCAGTTCCTTTTCGTGCTGGCGCTGACGCTCGGCCACCTCTTCCCGGTAGCGGCGTTCCTCCGCCTCTCGACGGAAACGCTCGGCTTCCCGCTCTTCGGACCGACGGCGTTCCTCGCGCTCGCGCTCTTCGCGTCGGCGCTCCTCGTCCGCCCGGCGTTCCTCGCGCATTGCCTGAATGAGTGCGGCGGCGCTGTTTTCGCTCTTGCTTTGCTGCTCCTTGATTAGGCCGATCACGGTGGCCATCACCGCGCCGTCGTCCTTAGGCTTGAGGGCTGTCTCGAGCAGAAGTCGCTGTGCGTCTCGCGCTTCTTTTGCTAGACGCTCCACTTCGCGCTCCTTGCTCTCGAGCGCCTTGATGAACAAGTCGGCGCGCTCATCCGGTTTTTCCTTGGTTTCCTCGATGTCACTGGCCAAACGCGGCTTGCCGGCGATGCGTACCTTGTCTCGCTTGCGGATAGCGAGCTTTCGCCCAGACATCGGGTCGGGCCCCATGATGATCAGTTCGTACAGACCGCCACCGAAGGCTTTCTGAAGCTCCTCGACGCCCACGGGCATGTAGTAGGTCTTCAGGTTGCCCGAGATGTTCTCGCCCGTCTTTGGGTCGTGCGTGGGCTCGAGGCGGTTCACGACGATGCGGTGCTGGTCCTCCCCGAAGGAGAGTCCGGCGAGAAACTCCTCAAGTTCCTCCTGAGCGCGGGCGGCCTTCTGCATCACGGCGGCGTTCGGGCCAGCGGGGCGGGCGGGACGGGGCGGCGGTTTCTTCGCTTGGCGCTTGGGTGGCTCGACGACGGGCACGGCCACCACTCGCGGCGCAGGTGGTGCTGGGGCAAGGTCCTCGTCTTCGTCCAAGTCGTCTTCGTCCTCGAAGCCCTCGATGCCGACATCGTCCATGTCGTCGAGGGCGTTTTCTGCTGCGGTGCCGGTCAAAGGGAACTCCGATTCTTTCTTCGTAGGGTGGTCGTCAGGTACTCGGCGAATGGTGGTCACAAGACCTCCTCAGGCCGCAGAGGCCTCGGTGGGAGCATCAGTGTCGCTGTCCTCGGTGGCGTCTTCTGCCTCGTCGTCGCCTTCCTCTTCGTCCTCCTCGGAATCCTCGTCCTCATCCTCATCCTCCTCGTCCGTGCCTTCGGCAGCGAGGGCGTTCAGCGCTCCCACAACCTGAACCTGCAGAGCGGAGAACTCCTCGAGGAGCCCCGGCGGGGTCTTGTCGGTCGCCTTCACGGCGGGGCCCTGGGGGGTGTCCTCGCGGGCAATAACGCCTGCGGCGATTAGCGACTTCTCCACGAACGCTGCCAAAGCCACGATGGCCTCGCTGGCCTGCTGTGCCGCCTCAAAGTCCACGCCATCACCCCCGCCTTCGGCGATTTCGTCCGACAGATCGTTCAGGGTCTCGTCCAGCTCGTCGTGCAGCGTGGCGAACAGGGGCAGGATGTAGTGTGTCAGCAGGTCCTTCGCCGGGATGTGGCCGGTGTTGAGCTTGGCGACCTTGGTGCGGGTCTTGAGGATGAGGTCATAGAACTCAGGGAGGCTGGATTCGGTCTGGTCGGTCACTTTTCGTCCTTGAAAGACCCGAGGAAGTCCTCGAGGTCGGTTTCGGTTGCATCGGCTTGGCCAACGATGGGGAGGCCCTTTTTGTTGGCTTGGTGAACTTGTGAAGCGAATCGGGAGAATTCATCCACTTCTGGTAGGGGCACGGGCTCGTCACCCGCCCGCAGAGCCCGGACCTCTTCGGGGGTCAAGGGGTTGTACTCTTCCTGGCTGGCGTCATAGGTCTCTTTTTGCCCAATGAGGCCTCGCAGGCCCGCCTTCTTTCGAGGGGCGTATTGGTTGCAGACATGTGGGATCTCTTCGTCCGAGAACTCCACGGGGAATCCGGGGCTGATGAGGCATGCCCGGTGCTTTTCACCGGAGCGAAGCTCGTCGGGATTGTTGCTTTCGACTTTCTGGGTGTGGAACCAATAGTGTTTGCAGGGGTGCCCGGTTGCCTGCCCATTGCAGATACTGGGCTTTTTCAGCATTAGGCTGCGGTCTTTTGCTTTTGGGTCGTCAATTAGCACAAGGGAGAGTAGCGAGGGTTTGGGCAAACCCAAGCGCAAACGTAAACATACCGAATATTTCCCTTGTGCGATATACTTCTCAAGAAAAGCGGAGCTGAAACCTAGATGAAAACACTATCGGAATTCGACCTCCAGGTGCGTGACGCCATACTGGCCAACAATGGGGTCATCGGCAGGGCTGCTGAAAGCCTAGGGGTCAAGCCCGCGGCGCTGTATTGGAACCTCAAAACGCAGCGGCAACAGGAATGGTGGATCAAAACCAAGGCCCGTCTTTTTTCGCCGGAGGCGCGACGCAAGGCTCGGGACCGCCGTTACTACGTGCGCAAACGGGCGCGGATGGCTGTCGAGGGGTTCGGGTCACACAATGACACGGATCACAACGGGTAGATCTGCCTGTGGCCCTGATCACAGCGGGTTGGCCCCGTTCCTGCTTGCCGTTCGGCCGTGACTGGGGTCACCCTGGGCGGGCACGATCCTAGCAGGAAGCGGCCGATTCGTTGGGACCCCGACCATCGCCCCGTTCTGGGCTGGCACGAACGGTGCAGGCGCCCGCTGAACGGGCGGCCGGCGGCAGATCTGCGCCCGCTGGCCGGCCGTGATACGGGTCACGGGACCGCATTGAATACCGGCCGGATCCGCACGTCTAAGAGGAAACCGAGGGCGGACGGACCCGGAATCCTCCGGACGGGCTGCCGGCGGGTGTACGAAAGGGTCCCACATGCTGTTTGCGTCCGCACGCGATCTCTACGAGTCTGCCATGCGTGGCAACACCCGTCTTGCCCTTCACCGAAGGCGACGCCGAGAAACCTACCTTGCCGTGGTGGCTTCCCAAGACTTCCCGCGACATGTTGGCACGGTCATCGCTGTCAACAACGCCATGGTTCGGGCGTTGCCCTCGGTCGGCGCAGCCGTGGATGCTGTGCAGATCTCTCGAATTCGAGAGGACGCTGTCGGATCTCTTGGGTTCCTGCTGAATACCTAGCAGATCGGAGCGTCTAAAGAGCACAACCAAGCCCGCATCGCCCCGTAAGCCGGGGCTTTGGGCGTTAGGAGGTGCTGCATGCTGCTGCTTGAGATCCGCACGTACGAGGGTGAGATCCGGTCCTGCGTGAAGGTGGATTGCCTCGATGCGCTGTCCTTCGCCCTCGAGTCGATGCGAGAGATCGCCAAACAGTGGAAGGCCGAGGGCGGCACGCTCGACTCTTGCCGACTGTTGAACCTCTCATCGACGGGCGACTTCGATGAGGAGGACGGGGAGCCAGACAACGTGGTGGCCTTCGTTGACGAAGACCTCCGTGACCCTGTAGTGTTCGTCGGAAAGCGCCTCGAGGAGGCTCAGGAGATGCTCCGTCCCAACTGACCCGACCAACAACTGGGCCCGCATTGCCCGGTCAGCCCGGGCTTGCGGCATTTGCCGAGAACAAGCAGGAGAAGTCATGAAAAAGGCAACTGCGGCTCTCGTTTTTGTCCTGTGTTCAGCGTGTGCAGCGGCGCCTGAACGGGTCGAAGTCCTCGCCCTGACGGGCGGAACGGTGGCCGAGCGGCTTGAGTCCGGCACCCTGGTGATTCAGATCACTGAATCCGAGTGAATACCGGCCGGATCTGCGCGTCTAAACCCCGAACCCCAACGAAGGAGCCCACATGGACCCGACCGCTTGCCTCCGACGCATCCTCGAGATCTCCGCCAAGCTCCACCACGGGCGCTTTCATCCGACCCTGACCGAGTCGGAACGTGCCGACCTTCAAGGCGAGTTGCTCGAATCGGTGCAGAACTTCGAGGAGTGGCTGCGGAAGGGCGGGTTCCCGCCCGAGGTCGTCGGCATCCGGTCGGATGACGTCGAGGGCTGCTACTACACCGTCGCAAAGTTCTTTGCAGTCTGAGGGGTTGACATGAAAACCTACATCATCAGCAACGGCCGCCGCTACTCGGACCACGAGGTCATCTTCGTCGAGGTGCAGGAGGGCCAAGACTGCGTGATTGCTTTGTTTTTGGACTTCTGCTCTCGGAACCAGGGGGATATCTACGGAATACCAAAGGTCATGGGCATCGTAGATGGTCCCGTGGAGTGGCGTGAGCCGAACTCCAGCCTCTCGGTCCTCAAGTTCATCGACGAGATTGCCTTCTGCGTCTGTGACATGGAGGTTGAATTGGAACTCCAAAAGATCCGCTGGGCTGCCTTTGAATAACGGGCAGATCTGAGCGTCTAACCCCCGAACCCCAACGCAGGAGACCGCATGGACCACTCGAACAATGCCGCCGGCGCACCCGAGCACTTCGACTTCCGCTTCGTGAACTTGAGGGGCGTGAAGTACCTCCGGCTCGAAGACGTGGCCAAGTACCTCCGCCTCCTGGGCACGACCGAAGAGGCCGACGTCCGCGACCGCTTGAACGCAGCCGCAGCGAATCTCGCCTTCGGGGCAACGCGTGCCCCCAAGAACAATGCCGCTGGCGCAATGCGCGCCCTCACTGACGCCATCATAGCGCAGGCGCGTGCGCCTGTGGGGTCGAAGGAGGAATGATGAAGACCTACATCGTCAGCAACGGCCGGCGCTATTCGGACCACGAAGTCCTCTTCGTTGAGGTGCAGGAAGGTCAAGACCGCGTGATTCCTTTGTTTTTGGACTTCTGCTCTCGGAACCAGGGGGAGATTTACGGAATCCAGCCTCTCGGTCCTCAAGTTCATCGACGAGATTGCCTACTGCGTCTGTGACATGGAGGTTGACCTGGAACTCCAAGGATCCGCCGAGACGCCATGTGAAGTCCGGATCTGAACGTCAAACCCACGAACCCCCACGCAGGAGACAATATGCAGGCCCAAACGAATTTCGAGCGCGAGGTGCGCCTTCGCGCCCGTGCCGGCTACGGAGCCATCCTCGTCCCCACCCGTGAACAGCAGGCCGCCTGTGCGGCCATCTTTCGGTCAGTGGACGGCAAGAACGTCATCGTCTGGTCGGTCGGAGAGGGTGCGCGACGCATGACGGCGGACCACGAGTTCATGCAGGCCGAGGGGTCGAAGGACCCTCAAGAGTTCCTCGAGGGCCTCGTGGAGAGCGTGGAGGTGGCCGATGGCGCCCTCGTGGTGCTCTGCGACCTCGACCCCTACCTTCGCGACGCGCCTCTGGCCCGGCTGCTCCTTGAGCGCATCTGGTGGGCTCGCACGGCCGGCGTGCTGCTCGTGCTCCTGCAGCGCTCCTCTGAGCTTCCGGCGACCCTGCAGGACGAAGTGGCCACGGTTGAGCACAAGCTCCCGACCCGCGAAGAATCTGCCAAGGCAATGGCCGACCTTCTCAACGGGGACTTCGATGCCCCGACCGAACGGCACCTCGACAACGTGATGGGCCTGACCTCCATCGCCCGCGACAATGCCGTGGCCCTCGCCATGCTCGACGCCAAGGAACGCGGGTTGTCCGCCCTCGACACCAAGGTCCTCCGCCGCATCAAGGAAGAGGAGATCGGGAAGCGCCCCTACCTCCGCGCCATCGAGCCGAAGATCGACCTCGGGTCCATCCTCGGACATGACCTGCTCAAGGGCTGGGCTGGTGTGCGTGCTCGGGGCTTCACCGAGGCCGCCCGTGCAAAGGGAATCAAGCCTCCGAAGGGCATGGCTCTCGTGGGTCCTCCAGGTACCGGAAAGTCAAGGTTCGCCGAGGCGCTCGGCGGTAGCTGGGAGATGCCCGTTCTCGTCTTCGACGTCGGCGCGGCCTTTGGGGGTATCCTCGGCGAGACCGAACAGAACGTCGCCGACGCACTCGCCGTGGCTGAAGCGTGCGCCCCGTGCATCCTACTCGTCGACGAGGTCGAGCGTGCCTTCGGCTCCGGCGGCGAGCGTGACGGCGGGACTGCGGAGCGCATTCTTGGCAAGTTCCTGACCTGGACCGCCACCAAAACCTCGCCGGTGTTTCTGCTCTTCACGTCCAACTACCCAGAGCGTTTGCCAGCTGCCCTGATGCGCAAGGGTCGGCTCGATGAGATCTTCTTCCTTGACCTGCCGTCCGTCGATGAGCGCTTTGAGATCTGGGCGCACTACCTCCGCAAGTCTCCGATTCCGGGGGATGCTCTCGACTGCACGAACTTCGCCGGTGCCTCTGAGGGCTGGAGCGGTGCTGAAATCGAGGCCGCCGTCGAGGCTGCCACGTTCCGCGCCTTTGCCGAGGGCCGCGAGGCGCTCGTCTCCGATGACGTCCTCGCCGAGGTTCGCTCCACGCGGCCGGTTTCGGAGTCGAGGAAGGAGGATGTGGCTGCCATGCGCGCTTGGGCGATTGGCAATGCCCGAGCCACGGCGGTGCCTCGTGCACAGGTTGCGGTTCCGACTTCGAACAAGCGCAAGGTGAACGCATGAAGAACATGCGATGGCACTGTGCCTGTTGTGGTGCGTCAGGCTGGGATTCAGCCCTGACGGGCTGGTGGCGCAAGGATCATGACAGACCGGACGGTCGTATTTGTCGACGAGGGTCCAAATGAAACGCAAGGAGAAGTTCTACAGGGCCCCGAAGGGCCGCTGCAAAGTGGCTGGGAAGGTCTCCATCCCCGAGGAGGAGGTCGACCACGCGGTGCGGGCGCTGCAGACCCGCAACGGGGCTCGAGCCTACTACTGCGAGCACTGTGACGCGTACCACCTGACGTCGATGCCCCTCGAGCGGGCCGTGGAGCTGATCTATGCGCAAGGCGAAGAGACCGGCTTCATCAACGATCGTCACTGATAGGAAGCCGACGGGGAAAGACCCAGATGGCCGCTACCGGGTCAGGTCCGGGGCAAGGGAAGAAACCTACGAAGTCATCCGCGGCATGGTGCTGCGGGTTGTGGAGTGACCATGCGAACCCGCTACTGCACCGAAACCAACCTCGACAACTTCGCTGTGACCCAGTCCTCCGGCATGTTCGCCCTTCGGGCGTTCCGGCTCCACGAGCGTTCGAAAGCGGCTGCGGTCCGCGGGAGGCACCGGCGCGCGGACTGGCTCTCGCTGCTCTCTCAAGCCTACTCCAGCCGGGGTATTGCCGTGGAGCACCGCCTGATGGGCAACATCGAGACCGCCCTCCGCCTTGAGCGCATGTCCGAGACACTGCTGGAGGAAGCCAGATCTGTGTGAATATCTGTCGGGCCCGGCCGTCAAAGACCGAAAGAAGGATGCCACAATGCCCGAAATCAACGCTTCCGAAGCCGTCTCTGACATCGCCCGCGCGGGTTGCTTGGTGTGGCTCAACGTCTCGCGCCCCAGTCTGACGGTTCGCCTGTCTGCCGAGAGCTTGGGCCTCCCCCAAGGACTCGAATCCGTGGCCTCCACGCCGACGGTGCGTCCGCCGGGCGCCTCCTACCAGACCTTTTCCTCCCTCGAGCAGAAGGCCCGGTCGGCTTTGGCGAAGGCGGCCGTGTCCAAGGGTGACGGCAAGTTCGTCCCCTACGCCCTCCTCGATGCTCTGGTTGCGGAGATTGAGGGAATCAAGGCGCAGTACCTCGCCCACGTCGAGACCTACCTCGAGACCTATGACCGCGACGTGGCGGTGGCGCTCGATGCGTGGGGCAAAGAGGCCCACAAGATCTATGACCGCCTCCGCCGCGAGAACTCCGAATTCCGCGAGAACGACCGTGAACTCTTCGTGGAGAACCTCGTCGAGCAGGTCCGTCGTGCTTGGCCCAAGGCCGACACCCTCCGAGACAAGTTCGGCATGAACCTCCGGTGCCTCGCGTTCTCGATTCCGGGGGTCGGGTCCGCGTCCGATGCCTCCCTCGTGGCTTCGGCGGCTCGCCGGATGGTCGAGGACACCCTTGCGGGGTTCACCTCGGAAGTCCTCGGCGAACTCCGTGCTCGCACGGCCGAGACGATGGAGGGCGTTCTCGCCGCCATCCGAGGCGGAAGCACCTTCCGGGAAAGCTCCTTGACCCCCTTGCGCCGGTTCCTCGACCAGTTCGAAGCGCTGAACGTCCTCGGGGACGACGAAGTCGCTGCTCGGGTGCGCAACGTGCGCGCTGTTCTCGGCGGCAACACGGCTGTTGAGGTCCGCTCCGACGTCGGGTTCCGTGAGCGCCTCGAGGGGGCCCTTGCGGAGGCTGCGTCAATCGGGCAAGATCTGGCGAACCGTGCTGGTGCGGATGCTCAAGAAATGCTGTCCCGGCGCTACGGCGGCGGGCGTAGAAAGGTGGCTGTCTGATGTTTTTGCCCAGCGATTCCGACGATGTAGGCGACGTGGTCGGGACTTTGTTTGACTTGCTGTCCCACGCGAAGGAGCGTCTGCCAAAGACGCGTGAGGTCGCTCTGACTTTGACCAAGATTGAGGAGGCCCTCATGTGGGCCAAGAAAATTCAAGAAGGTGGCCGATGAAAAGCGTGTTTAATCGTCTCAAGGGCTCCAACGTCATCCTCGACCTTGTCAATGGTAAGACCATCTCTGGGCGGGTCGGGACATCGGAGATGGATGCCGTGGAGCTTCACGTGACGTCCACGGACCCCGTGACCAAGGAGCCATTTCCCGAGGTGCTTTTCATCAGCCACGCCGTGATCGGCATCGTTCGAAAGGCCCGATGAATGAACTAGCGTGGACCCTCGTCCTATCTGCACAGGAGGCGGACCCATCATGGCAAAGAATCGCAAAGGCCTTGAGATCGTGGATGACTTCGCCATCGACCTCGAAACGGGGGCGGTGACGAGCTGGGCCTGTGCCCACAACGAACTTCTCGCCGGTCAGGGTTTCGCCAAAGGGGAGAGGCTCAGAGAATGTCCGGCCCCGCTCGGGGCCTGCCCTCGGGGCATGACCCAAACGTTCGAGTGCCGGGGGCTTCGATGAAAAAATTGATTGTGGTGCGCTTGGACGACTCCCATCGGGCCACACACAGCTACACGGGAACGGTGGTCCGTGTTTTGGACGGTACTGTCTCCGATTACCTCCGAAGTGGGTTGGATGCTGACAAAGACGGCGCAAGATCGGACCTCATCAGACTCTGGTCCAGCTACCCCGGCGCAAGGGTGGGGGATCGTGTGGGACTCCCATGATCTTCGTCTTCGAGGCTCTCGACCTCGCCGGGTGGATCGCCAAATACAAGGCTGACATCCGCGTCGTGGTGGACTGGGTGGCCCTGTCCGATTCCGGCGTCTCCGTCGAACAGGCCTGGTACGAGCCGGGGCACCCTCGGGGGCTCCGCTTGGAGTACCCGTGGTACAAAGAGGGCGGTTGGATGCGGGAGAAGAAGGTCCGCAAGTTCGTCGACTACCCGGCTAACCAATGTTCAAACATCGTCGTCAGGGCTCCCGGGGTGCGGTACTCCTCTTCGGGAAAGGCCCAGTCCCTTCTGCTCTTGGACCGCTGCCACCGGGTGTCCGAGCTAAAGCCTAGACTGGTTGTGCTCGACACCTTGGTGCTCAAAAAGAAGTCAGATCTCCGGATCTTCGGGGACCTTCTCTGAATATCCTGCCGCCCCCAGCGTCCAACCCTCAGGAGCAACCATGAGCCTCTTTCGCCGGATCGCCCACAAAACGGAAGTCGACAAGTCGGTCCACCGGTACTGTGCCGACTGCGATCACAATGTGGTTCGCGGTGAAGACCCAGCTTCCGGCTCCTTCTATGTCCTGTGGGGGGAACGTATCTCGTCCTTTGATATCCCTTTGACGGATTCGTCCTTGGACGAACTTTCCCGCGTCGTCATCGCCCTGTGCCACCAATGTTCTGCCGAAGAGGAGCAACCATGAGTCACAACACCACGGTCGAACTTGAGATCAAGGACCTGAACATCCTCAAGAAGGCCCTCGTAGACGCCCTCGGCCTGCAGGAATCCGACGTTGAGGTACACAAGGAACCCGTCGAGATTCAGGACTACTACCGGCGTGAGAGTCGCCCGGTGCATGTCGTGGTCCGAAAGGCTGCCCTGAAGCGCGTCTTCGGCGAGAGGGCTGGCTGGGCCGACGCCGGAGTCTTCGTGGAGAAGGGTGTGGGCAAGTTCCACCATGACGACCTCGACACGGACCTGACCAAGCTCCACGGTCGCATCAAGGCTCAGTACGCTCGGCACACGACCCTCGAGGCCGCCCGCAGATCTGGGCGCAAGGTTGAAGAACGGGTCGAGAACGGGCGTCTCATCATCAAGGTTGCGAAGTAGGAGCCGGACGTATGACCAAAGAATTCGTTGAAGTCCGAATAGACATGGAGACCGGCGAGGCTGAGGTTGAAGCATTCAACTACACCGACGGGCGCTGTCGGTCGGCCACCGAGACCATTGAGAAGGCCCTCGGCAAAGTTACAGACCGAAAGGTCAAGAATCAGGACTGCGGTCCGGCAAAGGTCAAGGTGGGGAAATGAACCGCGCATTGTGGACAAACCGGTGGTTCGGTTGGACTTGGACATCCGAGCAAGGGGTCAAGAAATGAGGGTCATCGTCACACGAGACAACCTCTACACGAACATTGATGGTCTGACCTACCGGGAACTTAGTCGGAGTGAGAAGGCTGACATCTTCGCCAATGTCGAGGGTTGGATCGTTCCCGACAGCGGCGCGTTGCACATAGTTGGGAAGGCTGGCGTGATTTTCACGTATGCCATCGGCCGCTGGAACACCGTCGAGGAGCACCCGGAATGACCGACTTCGAGGACCTGCTGGAGACGTCCCGTGCCCGAGTCGCAAAGAGACGGGCAGATATCGAGGCGTTCGAAGCTGAACAGGACCTACTGCGTGCCGCACGGCTACTATCGTTTCCAAAAGACCCAAAATTGGAAACCGTAGTGCCCAGTCCAGCCCAGGACCAGATCACGGTCGGGCAGCTGAAGGCCATGCTGGCTGAATATCCGGACGACATGCTCGTCCAAACCGAGGGTTGCGACTGCTATGGCCCATGCGACGGGGTAGACCTCCTGGGTGGTGGTGAACTTCTTCTGACTCGGGGACGCGGATGATCGACGCCAACACCATCAACGCCGACTACCTTCTAGAACGAGGGGAAAAGCCGTACTCTCGAGTGGTCGAAAAGGGGGTCTTGACCGTCATGCACACGAAGTGCTTCGCCAAAGGCCTCAAGGCTGGGCGCCGACGAGGGTCCTCGGTCGAGTTCGTCTGGGTTCGGCCAACCCGCACTCCCTGCCCTGGTTGTGGCCATTGAGTTCTTTAGGCAACATGATGCTGGTCAACGCCCTGATGGTGTGCCTTGAGAACTCTGCTGAGAAGGGCCGCGGGTATATTTCTCCGGACGTGCTAGAAGACCTTTGTGATTACCCTGATTTCCCTACCGCGAGGGCTTTTCTTTTGTACAAGAAAATGGCCAAGAAGGTTGAGGTGCTGGCGTGACAACTAAGACCCGCGTGGTTCTACAGGCCGAGAATGGCTTCCTTCAGGCCGAAGTGCAGATGGACGCAGTGACCTTCCAAGACACTAGGAGCGGCAACTTTATTGTTGCCAGCAAAGAGTTCTTTGATGACGTTGTTGACACCGTCATCGAGGTCACGGGCGACGACACCTACAAGGCCTTGGAGGCCCAACTGGCCGCGGAGACCGAGCGTCGTCGAGTGGCCGAGGCCACCGTGCGGGCCCTGGAGGGTCAACTTGCCGGGATGCGGGCACTGCTTCAGCCGAAGCCAGTTGAAAAGCTGGCGGATGTGGAGGATTGATGATCGTCAAATTCTTGTTCGCTCAGTTGTTGCTTGTTGGGTGCTTTGGTTTCACCCTTTTTCTGAACGAGGCCATCGGCGCCGCTTTCAAGCGGGACCGGGACCCCGGCCTTCCGATTCAGGCGCTTGTGGCCGGGGGCTTGTTGGTCTTGCTCGGGCTCGGGGCCGGAGCTGGGTTGTTTGGATCGATCGCTATTTTGCTAGAATGAGGATGTGCTTTCGTAGCTCAATTGGATAGAGCACCAGCTTGCGGAGCTGGGGGTTGTGCGTTCGAGTCGCACCGAGAGCGCAATGCGGGGTAGCTCAGTTGGTAGAGCCTCGGTCTGTTAAATCGAAGGTCCCAGGTTCGAAGCCTGGCCCCGCAGCCAGATGTGGACGGTTTTTTTGATCTTTTGTGACCGCATGCAGTACCTTGGGTGAGGGAAGTGCCACAGAACACCCAAGTGGGGTCGGACTTGTTCCGGCCCCGCTTTTTTGTTACCTTGCTCTGTTGGCCCTGCTCTAGAGAGGCTTGAATGAGCAAAGAAAAGAATCTGCCCGCGCACGACGATCTCCCTGACCACCTGTTTGGACACCAGAAGTTCAGGCGTTTGACTTTCCGCGAGCACATGCTCGAGGAATATCCGGCTTTTGCCGACCGTCTGCGGGAGCAGTTTGCGCTAGAGGACCTAGAAAAGGACTCTGCGAAGGCGGCGGTACAATGACCGGCTTTGGCGGTGGGGATCCTCGGTCCATCTTCAACGCGGATGGAGACCTGCGCCCGACTGGCGGCGCTGTCAACGTCGGCGACTACGTGGACGTGCGCAACGTGGAGTGGCCGAAGGTGCCCGGTTACGACTGGGACCATGCGCGGCACACGGCGCAACTGACGGACCATCTGTCTGGTATTCATCCGGACCGGGGCGGAATCGCCGTCTTTTCTCAGTCCGACATCCGAATCATGTCCGCCGCGGCGCTGCTGCACGACGTCGGCCGAACCTTGGCGGGGAAT
>JACDJC010001103.1_pt1 | contig 25577 bp, 24 predicted proteins | sample 7454191 | NCBI WGS metagenome assembly JACDJC01 (sample SAMN14253291, study PRJNA609438) | sludge metagenome | isolation source: sludge after 25d culture with pyrite and EDTA | collected 2018-12-20 | reverse complement strand
GATGGCGCAGGCGATGTACACCGCGTTGAAGCTCGCCAGCGAAATCAGGAAGCCGCCGAGAAACGGCGCGATGGAACGGCCGACGATGGTGACCGATGAATAGGTCGAGAGCCGGGTCGCGCGGTCGGTCGTGTAGCGCTCGGCAATCGCCGCGCTCGCCACGGTGCCGAAAATGGCGGTGGCAAAGCCGTGATAGAAGCGCACCGCCATCAGCTGCCAGGCGTTGTCGATCAGCAGATACAGAAACGGTGCGGTGGCGAACACCACCAGCGACGCCAGCAGCAGCCGTCGTGCGCCGAGGATGTCGGACAGCGCGCCGGCAGGGTAGCTGATGAGGATGCCGGGGATCGTCGAGGCGATGACGATCCAGCCGATTTCCGCCGGGCTGGCATGAAGCGCATGGGCAAACAGCGGCAGCACCGGCGTTTTCGACAGGGTGGAGCTGAAGATGGCCAGCCCGCCGATGAGCGCGATGAGAACGAAAAAGGATGGTTTGGAATATTTCATCAGCGGTTGGACGGTTCGCTTCGGGATGTTCGAGAATGTAGTGCGAAATCGCGCGCTGCGCGAATCGAGGTGAGTCATGAGGACTCCGCGATCGGCCGCCGGGGGCGGGCGGCCATTGAAGCCGCGGCCATTCCCTCGCTGACGCTGTTCGGCGTGTTCGATGCCACAATTTTGGCGACCTGCTGTTCCCGCACCGGATAAGGACCTTGCTGCTGGCGCCATGAATCAGCCCGATCTGCGGGTCTTGCGTAATACTTTAGGCATTCCACCGACTCCCGCACTAGCCGCCTGCCATGCCGATTGCCACCCTGCTTCCCGCCGAACTGCGCCTGACCATCGATCCCGCTTCGCTGGGGTTTACCGATACCTCCGAACTGGTGGGCGAGCCGCTGCCGTGGATCGGCCAGGCGCGCGCCGAAGCCGCTGCGCGTTTTGGCCTGGGCATGGATCAGCCCGACTACAACCTGTTCGTGCTGGGCGAAGTCGGTAGCGGCCGCTCGTCGCTGCTCGGGCAGGCGATGCGCGAAGTGGCGGCGAGCCGGCGGGTGCCGCCCGACCTGTGCTACCTGCACAATTTCGACGCGCCGGAACGACCGCTGGCATTGCGGCTACCGGCCGGCGAGGGACGGCTGCTGCGGCAGGCGCTGGCGCGCACCGTGGCCACCTTGCAGGCCGAGATTCCGCAACGACTGAAGGGGCAGGATTACAAAACCGGGAGCGAACGCCTCGAAAAAACCTGGAAGGACGAGGTGGCGCGCCACTACAGCGAGCTGTCGGCATTTGCCGAGGCGCGCAGCTTTTCGCTGCACCGCGAGGCGGGACACATGCTGTTCACCCTCACCGGCAAGAAAGGCCAGGCGCTGACCGAGGACGAAGTGCTGGCGCTACCGAAGGCGCGCCGTGCCGCGGTGGAGCAGGGCGAGCAGGAACTGCGCGCCGAGATCGGCCGCTACATCGAGAAAACCCAGCCGCTGGAGCAGGCGATGAACGACGCCCTGGCGCTGTTGCGGCGGCAGGTGGTCAAGCCCTTGCTGGAGCGTGAACTGCAGACGCTACGCGATGGGCTGAAGAAGCAGATCAAGGACGCGGCCAAGCTCAATACCTATCTGGATGCGCTGGTCAAGGACGTCCTGGACAAGCTGGAACTGTTCCACGGCGGCGAGCCCGACGACGGTCGACCGGAGGCGCTGCAGGCCGCGCTGACACGCTATCGCGTCAACCTGGTGGTCGACAACGGCGGCCTGACCGGCGCGCCGGTGATCGTCGAGGACAACCCGCTGTTCCGTTCGCTGTTCGGCAGCATCGAGTATCAGTCCGAGAGTGATGCGCTGATGACCGATTTTTCGCGGATCCGTGCCGGCAGCCTGTTGCAGGCGCACGGCGGCTTTCTGATGCTGCATCTGCGCGACGTGCTGGCCGACCCGCTGGTGTGGGAAAAGCTGCGCCGTTTCCTGCGCAGCGGCCGGCTGCAGATCGAGGAGCCGGGGGTGTCGTTCACCCCGATTGCGGCGGTGTCGCTGGCGCCCGAGCCGGTCGATGTCGAGGTCAAGCTGGTGCTGATCGGTTCGCGCGAGCAGTACTACGAACTGCAGGAACTGGCGCCGGAGTTCGCCCGCCATTTCCGCGCCAAGGTGGACTTTGCCGACAGCTTTGCGGCCAGTGCCGACACCCGCCGGGCGTCGTCGATTTTCGTCGCCCATGCCTGCCACGAACACGGCCTGCCGCATTTTTCGGCAGCGGCGGTGGCGCGCCTGATCGAGGAGTCGCATCGTGAAGCCGGCGACCAGTCGCGTGAGAGCGCGATTTTTGCCCGCACCGAGGCGCTGGTGATGGAAAGCGCCGCCATCGCGACTCGCCGCGGCCCGGGGATCGTCACCGCGGGAGACGTCGCGGCCGCGCTGCAGGCGCATATCCGGCGGCACGACTATCCCGAGCAGCGCCTGATGGAAGGAATCGCCGAGGGCGACCTGCTGATCGAACTGCGCGGCGAGCGGGTGGGTCAGGTCAACGCACTCAGCCTGGTCGATTCGGGCGACTACCGCTTCGGCCTGCCGGTGCGGCTGTCCGCGCACACCTATGCGGGCGAGGATGGCCTGCTCAACATCGAGCGCGAGGTCGAACTGTCCGGCCCGCTCCACGACAAGGGCGTGTTCATCCTGCAGGCCTATCTGGCGGCGCTGTTCGCCCACCTCGCGCCGCTGTGCCTCAATGCGTCGATCGTCTTCGAGCAGCAGTACCACGGCGTCGAAGGCGACTCCGCGTCCTGCGCCGAGTTCTACGTGCTGCTGTCGGCGCTGTCGGCCCTGCCGCTCAGGCAGGGCATCGCCGTCACCGGCGCGGTCAACCAGCACGGCGAGGTGCTGCCGGTCGGGGGCATCAACGAGAAGATCGAGGGCTGGTTCCGGGTGTGCGAGGCCGCCGGTCTGGACGGCAGCCAGGGGGTGCTGATTCCGGCACGCAACCGGCGCCATCTGATGCTGGCGCCGCGGGTGGTGGAGGCGGTCGCCAGCGGCCGCTTCCAGATCCACACCGCGACGCATGTCGCGGAGGGGATTGAACTGCTGACCAGCGTCCCGGCGGGACGACTGAACCCGACCGGATCGTATCCTCAGGACAGTGTGCTGGGGCACGCACAGCGCGCCCTGCGTGCGTTTCGTCGAGCCTGCCAGTTACAAAATCATTCCCGGGCACCGCGCCGGCGTTTTCGCACCGGCGCGCCTTCCACGCGGCGCTGACGCAGGGTTGGGCCGTCACGCAGCCGGCTGAGGGTGAACTATAGTGAGAGTCATTCAAGCATGTTTGCAAGGAGCCGATCATGAACCCACTACATCGTATGGAGCGTTTTCTCGACCAGCATCTGATTCCGTTCGACATCATGGTTCACCCGCACACCCAGACCAGCGCGGAGACGGCGCGCGCGGCGGGGATCGCCCCCAGCCGCGTGGCCAAGGGCGTGCTGCTCGACGGCGTCGACTGTCAGATGGTGGCGATGATTCCCGCCGACCGGGAAATCCACCTCGGCAGGCTCGGACTGCATCACGACATGGAATTCAGCCTGGCCGACGAGGCCAGCGTGAGTCAGTTGTTCAGCGAGTGTGAACCCGGTGTGGTGCCGGGGCTGCCGAACGCCTGGGGGGTCCCGCTGGTGTGGGACGACAAGCTGATGGCGCAGCCGGACATCTATCTGGAGGCTGGCGACCACGAACGTCTGCTGCACGTCGAAACCCGCTATCTGCGTGAGATGTTTGGTGATGCACCGCATTGCCATTTCAGCGAGCCGCGGATGCAGCACCTCGCGTGAACGGGCAACCGTCAGCAGTGACGCGAGTGGAGAGTACCCACCCGGCGGTTTCCTGCGCGGTAGATTTGAATTATTGATTCGGCCTGATGAAGTTTGAAGTGATATTGAAAGCCGACTTGCCCAGGCTGTGTGAGACAGTGCGGGAGGACGAATCAATAACCATTAAAAACAGCGTTCTATTGAGGCGGCCCCACGAACTGGCCGACTCAAGGCAACGCAAGAAACATTTTACGGGTTCAAACATCACCTGGCCGCCTCAATAGGCTTGGGTGGCGGCGTCTTGCCGCGCGCAACGAACGATCAAGCCGCTACGCTGTCCCACCCGTCGTGAATTCAAAACAGCCCGCCCCCTCCGATAACCCGCATCGCCCACTCGGCCGCGGCATGGCATTCGTCGCCACCCTGCTGGTGCTGGGGATGTTCTATCTTTATTTCGAAAACAGCCTGCAGGCACGCAACAACCCCAACCGCCAGTTGCAGGTTGCGCCGGGGACCGAACTGGTGCTGAAACGCAGTGTTGACGGCCACTATTTCTTCCCCGGCACGATCAACGGCCGGCCGGTGAGCTTCCTGCTCGACACCGGTGCCACACTGGTGTCGGTGCCGGCGCATCTGGCGGGCGAGCTGGGGCTTAGAGCCGGTGCGCATCAGCAGGCGATCACCGCCAACGGCACCGTTTCAACTCGTGCCACCCGCCTCGATGTGCTGGCATTCGGGCCATTCGAACTGCACGGCGTCGCCGCGAGTCTCAATCCGGGCATGGCGGGCGACCAGATATTGCTGGGGATGAGCGTGCTGAAGCACCTCGAATTCACCCAGCGTGGCGATACACTGCAGTTGCGCGCGCTGGGTCAGTAAGGAAAAAGCGCTTTGACATCCGATTCTTCTGTGTTATTTATACGCCATCTGTTGGATTCAAGCTTTAAATTGCGGTACCTCTGGTAAGCGTTTTCCTTGAAATTCGATCGATAGAGCATGTCGCTCAATTTTTTTTAGATAGATAGGAAACAAGATGGAAACGGGTACTGTTAAGTGGTTCAACGATGCAAAAGGTTTTGGTTTCATTACTCCGGATAACGGCGGTGAAGACCTGTTTGCACATTTCTCTGCAATCAATTCCAGCGGCTTCAAGTCCCTGCAGGAAAACCAGAAAGTCAGCTTCGAAGTGACGACTGGCCCCAAGGGCAAGCAGGCTTCCAACATCCAGATCATGTCGTAATCACATCGATCCGATGTGAAAAACCCCGGTTCGCCGGGGTTTTTTTATGGATGCCTACCAGGCAGGCACGGAGTTTTTTCATGGCGCTCAAAGCCACCATCTACAAAGCCGATCTGCAGATCGCAGACATGGACCGGCACTACTACGCCGACCATGCGCTGACCATCGCCCGTCATCCTTCCGAAACCGACGAACGGATGATGGTACGGGTGCTGGCCTATGCGCTCTACGCACGGGATGGCATCGCCTTCACCAGAGGGCTGTTCGATGTCGACGAACCGGAGGTGTGGGTGAAAAACCTGGCCAGCGAAATAACCCTCTGGATCGACCTGGGGCAACCCGACGACGCGCGCATCCGCCGCGCCTGCAGTCGCGCCGATCGGGTGGTGGTGCTGTGCTACAGCAGCAGTTGCGCGGTGTGGTGGAAGCAGATCGCCGCCAAGCTCGCGCGCCTGACCAACTTGAGCGTGTTGCAGCTGCCTGCTGCGACCAGCCAGGCATTGACCGCGCTGGCGGAACGCAACATGCGCCTGCAATGCATGGTTCAGGACGGCGAAATCTGGATCAACAGCGACACCCAAAGCGTGCCGGTGAAGCTGGTGTCGTTGCTGCCCGCGGGCTGATTCACCTGGCCGGCGGGCAGTTCTTGATGCACACGGTTTCGCTCAGCCGCTGACCGCCACAGGCGACAAAACAACTGTCGTAAGCCGGCAGACAGCCGCAGTCCGACTCGCAGTTCGTCTGCTCCAGCTGCGCCCGTACCTCCGCCCGCGTCGGCATCGACGGCTCGGCGTAGGGCGGCGGAAAATACGCAACGGGCCAGGGATCCCACCAGTAGAAACCACGGTAGGGGTAGCTGTTCATCCAATCGAAGCGCAGCTGCATGTCGTAGTGACGCAAGGCTGTGGCGTAGCGTTTCAGATCCAGCTCATACTTCTTCAGCGCGTCGGTGTAGCGCGCTTCCACCTGGGGCTCGAGGGTTTTCACGCAGGCCTGGTAGCGGCTCTGGCAATCGGCCTGGCACGCGTCTTTCTGCACCTCGCACGCCTGCACGCAGGCGCGGCCGGCGGCGTCGGCCGGCGGAATCAGGCGGACCGTGGTCTGGTACTGCGGTGTGGCGCAGCCTGCAAGCACAAGAAGCAGGGCCAGCGCAGCGAACTGAAGGGGCAGGGCGGGCAGACGCATGATTCAACTCGCAAAAACAACGACGTTGATAAGAGCATAGGCCTTTTCAGACGGGTTGCAGGTCGAGAAAGCGCGCTTCGAGCTCGGTCAGGTTGAGTTCCTGCAGAATCTGCTGCAGGCGTTCGCGTGCATTCCGGCGCGGCGAGTCTGAGCGGGTGGCGATGATGAGTTCGTTCTTCAGCGAATGCTCCCAGCCGACCAGTTCGGTGACGGTGAGCTGGTAGCCGTGCGATTCGAGCTGCAGACAGCGCAGCACGTTGGTGAGATGGCTGCCGAATTCGCGGGTGTGGATCGGGTGGCGCCAGATTTCCGACAGCGGTGTTCTGCCAAAGGATTCGTTCTTGTGCTTGCGCAGCAGCGCTGCGACCTCGGCCTGGCAGCAGGGCACCAACACGATGTGACGCGCCTGTTTGGCGAGCGCAAAGCGGATTGCATCGTCGGTCGCGGTATTGCAGGCGTGCAGCGCGGTGACGATGTCGATGCGCGGCGGCAGGACGTCGGTGACGATCGATTCCGCCACCGTCGCGTTGAGGAAGGTCATGCGCTCGAAGCCGAGCCGCACTGCCAGTTCGCGTGATTTTTCCACCAGTTCGTCGCGGGTTTCGATGCCGTAGATTTGGGCGCCCGGGCGGGTCTTGAGGAACAGGTCGTAGAGGATGAATCCGAGATACGACTTGCCGGCGCCGTGGTCGGCGAGCGTCAGCGTATCCTGCCGTTCCAGTACCTCGTTCAGTAGCGGCTCGATGAAGTTGTACAGGTGATAGACCTGTTTCAGCTTGCGGCGGCTGTCCTGGTTGAGCTTGCCGTCGCGCGTCAGGATGTGCAGTTCCTTCAGCAGTTCGATCGACTGGCCGGGACGCAATACCTCGGCCAGCGGGTCGACGTAGGCGGACTTGGGGGATGCGGTCATTGATGGTCGGATGCGTTTCATGAGGTGCCGAGTCGTCGTGCCTCGCCTTGCCGGGGAAGGCCGAAGGGTACCAAAAATCAGCGGCCGGCCCGGGGTGGCTTCGTAACAATGGCGACTCGCTGAAGGGTGGGTAGGCGTACCGGTGGCCATATCGCCTGCCCAGATTCGGTAACTTCGGCGACGACGACGCGGCTTGTAAAAAAGAGAATGACCGTTTATTCTTTTCCGTTGTTATGCCGTGAGCCTGGCGGTGAATTCATTCAAACCCAGGCGCTTTTTTTTTACCGCTCTCCACTCCGGTCACCCACCATGTCCATTGCCCTAAACCCTGCGATTCTTGCCCTGATATCGCTGTCGATGCTGGCCGCGTGCAGCCCGCCGCCGCCCGCGCCGAGCGCGCCACCGCCGCCCGAAGTCAGCGTCGTCACGCTGCAGCCGCAGACGGTGACGCTGAGCCGTGAGCTGGCCGGGCGGGTCAACCCGACGCTGGTCGCCGAGGTGAGGCCGCAGGTCGATGGCATCGTCTTGCGGCGTCTGTTCCAGGAAGGCAGCCGGGTCAAGGCCGGCCAACCGTTGTATCAATTGGACGATGCCATTCCCCGCGCCGACCTCGCCGCGCTCAAGGCGGCGCTGGCGCGCGCCCAGGCTTCGCTGAACAATGCGCGTCTGAATGCCACGCGCACCGCCGAACTGGCGAAGATCGACGCCGTCAGCACCCAGGACAACGAAAATGCCATCGCCACGCTGCAGCAGGCCGAAGCCGATCTGGCTTCGGCCAAAGCCGCGCTGGCGCGGGGCGAGGTCACGCTGCGCTACGCTCGCATCATCGCACCGATCGGCGGTCGCATCGGCGAATCGTCGGTTACCGCGGGCGCGCTGGTGACGGCCAATCAAACCGCTGCGCTCGCCACCGTGCAGCAGCTCGACCCGGTGTTCGTCGACGTCACCCAGTCCAGCGCCGAACTTCTGGCCCTGCGCAAGCAGGTCGCGGCGGGCAAGCTTGCGCAGGCGCGCGACCTGCCGATCTCGATCGTGCTCGAGGACGGCAGCGTCTATGCGCACAAGGGCAGGCTCAGTTTCGAAGGCGTGACGGTCGATCCGGGCACCGGCAGCTACCTGCTACGCGCGGTCGTGCCCAACCCCGACAATCTGTTGTTACCGGGGATGTACGTGCGCGCTGTCGTCGGCAGCGGCGTGCGCGCCGACGCCTTGCTGGTGCCGCAACAGGGGATCGCCCGCGACCCGAAGGGCGACGCCTTTGCGATGCTGCTCGGCGCCGACGGCCAGGTCGAACAGCGCACGGTCAAGGTCAGCCGCACCGTCGGCGATCAATGGCTGGTCGATGACGGCCTCGCCGCCGGCGACCGCGTGATCGTCGAGGGGCTGCAGAAAATTCGTCCCGGCGCACCCGCCCGCGTCGCCGCGCCGCCAGCGGCTCCGGCCGCTGCCGGCGCGCCCGGCGATCTGTAAAAGGCGACCGCCATGGCACGCTTTTTCATCGATCGTCCGATCTTCGCCTGGGTCATCGCCATCATCGTGATGCTGGCCGGCGTGATTTCCATCCTGCAACTGCCGATCTCGCAATATCCGCCGATCGCGCCGCCCACCATCACCATCAACGCCAGCTACCCCGGTGCCTCGGCGAAAGTCGTCGAGGACTCGGTTACCCAGATCATCGAACAGAAGATGACCGGCCTGGACGGCATGATCTACCTGTCGTCGACCAGCGAATCAAACGGCACCGCGGCGATCACCCTCACCTTCGAAAGCGGCACCGATGCCGACATCGCGCAGGTGCAGGTGCAGAACAAGCTGCAGCTGGCGACGCCCTTGCTGCCGCAGATCGTGCAGCAGCAGGGTCTGCAGGTGAGCAAGGCGAATCCGGGCTTCCTGATGGTCGTCGGCTTCGTTTCCGAAGACGGCAGCATGGCGCAGCGCGACATCGCCGACTATATCGTCACCAATCTGGCCGACCCGATCGGGCGCGTCGCCGGGGTCGGTAGCGTGCAGGTGTTCGGCTCACGCTACGCGATGCGGATCTGGCTCGACCCCGACAAGCTGATCACCTACAAGCTGACCACTGACGAAGTCATCGCCGCGCTGCGCGCACAGAACCAGCAGGTCGCCATCGGTCAGCTCGGTGGCACGCCAGCCGTTCCCAACCAGCAGCTCAACGCCACCGTCACGTCGCAGGGCCGGCTGCAGACCGCCGAGCAGTTCCGCGCGATCGTTGTCGCCAGCCGGCCGGATGGCGCTGAATTGACGCTTGGCGACATCGCACGCGTCGAACTCGGTGCCGAGGACTACAGTGTGATCGCGCGCTACAACGGCCAGCCGTCGTCGGGTGTGGCGGTGTCGCTGGCCACCGGGGCGAATGCGCTGAATACGGCGCAACGCGTCGAAGCCCTGATGAAGCAGTTGCAGCCGTCGTTTCCGCCGGGCCTGAAGGCGGTGGTGCCGTTCGACACCACGCCCTTCGTCAAAACGTCGATCGAAGGCGTGGTGATGACTCTGCTCGAGGCGGTGCTGCTGGTGTTCGCGGTGATGTATCTGTTCCTGCAGAATTTCCGCGCCACGCTGATCCCGACCATTGCCGTGCCGGTGGTATTGCTCGGCACCTTCGGCATCCTTGCCGCGCTTGGACTGTCGATCAACATGCTGACCATGTTCGCGATGGTGCTGGCCATTGGCCTGCTGGTCGACGATGCGATCGTCGTCGTCGAAAACGTCGAACGGGTGATGGCCGAAGAGCACCTGTCGCCGCTCGAGGCGACGCGCAAGTCGATGGACCAGATCACCGGGGCGCTGGTCGGCATCGGCCTGGTGCTGGCAGCGGTGTTCGTACCGATGGCGTTTCTGGGCGGCTCGACCGGGGTCATCTACCGGCAGTTCTCGGTGACGATCGTCTCGGCGATGGCGCTGTCGGTGATGGTGGCGATCGTGCTCACTCCGGCACTGTGCGCCACCATGCTCAAGCCCCTGAAACAGGGTGGGCACGCTCCCAAGCGTGGTTTCTTCGGTGCCTTCAACCGTGGGTTTGATCGCGGCGCCGACGCGTATCAGGGCGCCGTCAAGGGTATCGTCAGCCGGCCCAAACGCTTCATGCTGGTGTTTGCGCTGATGGCCGCGCTGATGGTCTATCTGTTCCTGCGACTGCCGACGGCTTTCCTGCCGGACGAAGATCAGGGCATCCTGTTCGCACAGGTGCTCGCACCGGTCGGCGCGACCCAGCAGCGCACCGACAAGGTGATGCGAAAAATGGAACAGCACTTCCTCGAAAACGAGAAGGATGCGGTTGCTTCGCTGTTCACGGTGCAGGGCTTCAGCTTCGGTGGCAGCGGCCAGAACACCGGCATCGCCTTCGTCAGCCTGAAGGACTGGTCGCAACGCAGCTCGCCTGAGCTGAGCGTCAATGCCGTTGCCGGACGGGCGATGATGGCTTTCAGCCAGATCAAGGATGCCTTCGTCTTTGCGTTTGCACCGCCTGCGGTGCTCGAACTGGGAACATCAGGTGGGTTCAACTTCTACCTGAAAGACAACGCCGGCCTCGGCCACGAGGCGCTGACGCAGGCGCGTAACCAGTTCCTTGGCGCCGCTGGGCAAAGCACGCTGCTCGCCAATGTGCGCCCCAACGGTCAGGAAGACGCACCCCAGTTCCGGATCGACATCGACGAGCAGAAGGTCGGTGCCCTTGGACTGTCTCTGGCCGATATCAACAGCACGCTGGCAACCGCCTGGGGCAGTCAGTACATCGACGACTTCATTGATCGCGGCCGGGTCAAACGGGTGATCATCCAGGCCGACGCGCCGTTTCGCATGCTTCCCGAAGACTTTGCCCGCTGGTCGGTGCGCAACGACCAGGGCCAGATGGTGCCGCTCACGTCGTTTGCCTCGTCGCACTGGGACTATGGTTCACCGCGGCTGGAACGCTATAACGGCGTGTCGGCACTGAACATCAACGGCCAGGCCGCGCCGGGGGTCAGCTCGGGCGACGCCATGAACGCGGTCGAAGCGATGGTGGCCGCGCTGCCGCAGGGTATCGGCATGGAATGGACCGGTACCTCCTACCAGGAGCGCCAGGCCGGTGCCCAGACGCCGATGCTCTACACACTGTCGCTGCTGGTCGTGTTCCTGTGTCTGGCGGCGCTGTACGAGAGCTGGAGCATTCCGACCGCGGTGCTGCTGGTGGTGCCGCTGGGCATTCTCGGAACCACGCTGGCAACCATGCTGCGCGACTTCGACCGTGACATTTACTTCCAGGTGGCGATGCTGGCAACCGTCGGCCTGTCGAGCAAGAACGCAATCCTGATCATCGAATTTGCCAAGTCGAATGTCGAGCAGGGCATGGAGCTGATCGAGGCGACGCTGCTGGCGGTGCGCCAGCGCCTGCGCCCGATCCTGATGACGTCGCTGGCCTTCGGTCTGGGCGTGCTGCCGCTGGCGCTCGCCTCGGGTGCAGGTTCCGGCGCGCAGCGCGCGATCGGCACCGGCGTGCTCGGCGGCATGGTCGCGGGCACCTTCCTCGGCATCTTCTTCATTCCACTGTTCTTCGTGGTCATCGAGCGTTTGCTGGTGCGGCACAAGCCGGCCGTCGACGCGACCGCGCACCCGATACAGGAGCCGGCCGATGAATAGCATCGCACGCGTTGCCGCCGTTTCGCTGGCCCTGTCGCTCGGCGCCTGCGCCAGCCTGGCGCCGCCGCTACCCGAACCCGAAGCCGGACTGCCAGCTGCATGGCCGCTGCCTGCGACCACACTCGAAGCCAGGGCGACACCACCTGATGCCGACGCTGCCACGCAAGGTGCCGCCGCAGACATCGGCTGGCGGGATTTCTTCGTCGACCCCGAGTTGCAGTCACTGATTGCCCGGGCGCTCGAAGCCAACCACGACTTGCGGATCGCAGCCTTGAATGTCGAACGTGCGCGTGCGCTATATCGCGTCCAGCGCGCCGACCAGTTGCCCACACTCGGTGTCTCGGGCGTGGCTGCACGTGGCGGTGGCCCCGGCAATCCGGTGACCGAGGCCTACAGCGTGAGTCTGGGCATCGCCGATTTCGAACTCGATTTTTTCGGCCGGGTGCGCGACCTGAGCCGTTCCGCACTGCAGCAGTATCTGGCGCAGGCCGAGACACGCCAGACCGTGCAGCTGATCCTGATTGCCGAGGTGGCCAACGCCTATCTGCAACTGGCAGGCGACCGTGCGCTGCTCGACGTGGCACAGGCCACTCTGGTCAACCAGGAAGCCGAGTTCGCCCTCACCGAGCGGAAGCACGCGCTGGGAGCCGTTTCGGGTCTTGATCTCGAACAGGCCCGCACCACGGTCGAATCGGCCCGTGCCGATGCGGCGCGTTTTGCAGGCCAGGTGGCACAGGACGTCCATGCTCTGAACCTGCTGACCGCCACGCCTGGCACAGTGCCGCTTGCATCTGATGAAAATGTCGAAATCGCTGCAGTCTTCGGCATTCCCGTGCTGCCCGCCGGGCTGCCCTCCGAGGTGCTGCTGCGCCGGCCCGACGTGATCGCTGCCGAACATCGCCTGCGTGCCGCCAATGCCGACATCGGCGCGGCGCGTGCGGCGTTTTTTCCGTCGATCCGGCTCACCGTGTCGGCCGGTACCGCCAGCGATGCACTGACACGCCTGGCCCGCGGTGGAACCGGATTCTGGATGCTGCAACCCTCGATCAACCTGCCGATCTTCGACAACGGCCGCCTGCAGAGCAACCTGGAGGTGGCGCGGGCGGATCAGGCAATTGCGCTCGCGCAATACGAACAGGCGATCCAGAGCGGATTTCGCGAGGTTGCCGACGCGCTGGCGTTGTCGCGTACCCTGGCGCAACAACGCACCGCGCAACAGGCGCTGGTCGAAGCGGCCTCTCGTGCCAACGCGCTGTCGCTGGCGCGCTACAAGGCCGGCCGCGACAACTACCAGGTCCAGCTGATCGCCCAGCGCACGCTGTTTGTAGCGCGGCAGGCGCTGGTTTCCACCCAGTTGGCCGAGCAGATCAACCGGGTCACGCTCTACAAGGTGCTCGGCGGCGGCTGGCAGGAGCATGGCCGATGAGCGCAGCACCCGATCCGGCGGTGCGCAATCTGGCCAAAGCCAAGGAAGGTCCGCGTGCGGCCGCGCAGCGTGAACGGATCCTGGCGGCGGCACGGCAGTGTTTCATCGACAAGGGTTTCCACGGCGCCAGCATGGCGCTGATCGCCGATACGGCCGGGATGAGCCCGGGTCTGATGTACCGTTATTTCCCGAGCAAGAACGCCATCGTGCTGGAAATCATTGAGCGCCAGCTTGAACGGTCGCGCATGCGCATCCAGCAACTCCAGGGCGCGAACGAAGTGACGGCAAGGGTGATCCAGTTTTTGCAGCGCGGGCGTGAAGGCGACCCCGACGCCATGCATGGCGCGCTGTTTCTGGAAACCAGTGCGGAGGGAAGCCGGGATACGCAGATCGGCGAGGCCTTGCAGGCGTCGGATCGCCAGATCCGCACTGAGCTGCTGTCATGGTTTGCCGCGAAAAACCCACAGCAGCACGCGGCGCTCGAATCGCGTGCAGTCGTGCTGCAGTGCCTGCTCGAAGGCCTGACCGTTCGGCTCATCCGCGAGCCGGCGCTCGACCTGGATGCGCTTGCGCCTGTACTGCGTGAGTCGATCGAACACCTGCTGGGTGCCTGACGCGGAGGGTGCTGGACCAGGGTGCAGGCGAGCCATCACAAGCTCACAGCAGCCACTCGATCGGCAGCATGCCCAGGAAGCGAATCCAGCCACGCTGCCAGACGCTGCTGCCCGGTTCGGTCTCGCTTTCCACGAGTCGTCCGCCGCCGCGGTCGATCCACCTCAACTGCCCATCGTCTGACAGCTGCACCTCGTATGCGCTGGCGGGGACAATCGTATCGAAGGTTGCGTCGATTTCGCGCGCCATCGCCGGGTCTTTGATGATGAAACCGAGTTCGGTATTCAACTGCGCGGAACGCGGATCGAAGTTGAACGAGCCGACGAAGACGCGCGCGTGGTCAACCGAAAAGGTCTTCGCGTGCAGGCTCGTCGCCGAACTGCCGCCGAGGAGCGTGCCCGCCCGGCGCGGTGCCTTGCGCTTGTCGGCGATACCGTTGTCGGAGATCCCGGCGCTGCGACGCAGTTCGTACAATTTGATCCCGGCCTCGAGCAGCGGCTTGCGGTATTTGGCGTAGCCGGCGTGCACCACGGCCACGTCGGTGGCCTCCAGGGCATTGGTCAGCACCGTGACCCGTACGCCGCGCGCGGCCAACGCTGCGAGCGCTTCAACGCCGGCGCGGGTCGGGACGAAATAGGGCGACACGATGTTCAGGCTGGTTTTCGCGTCGCCGATGACCTCCAGCAATCCCGGCAGTAGCATCGCATTGGCATTTGCCAGCCCGCGCCCCTTGTCGGGCGAGTCGCTGAGCATTCGCGTGGGTGACCATCGCAGGCTGAACCGGCCCGCCAGCAAGTCGTCGATGAAGGGCGATTCGCGCACCGCCATCCGGTACTCGGCGGCGGCCGGATCGTCGGCCACCTGTGAGGCGGCAAGCCGAAATTCGCTCAATGCTGCTGGAGAGGCGGGCTTGAGCAGACGCGCCAGCGGATAGGACGACCCGCTGGCCCAGTAGCGATCGAAGTCCTTCGACACGTCGTCGACCACCGGGCCGATCGCGATGACGTCGAGATCGGCGAACAGCACGCCGTCGGTGGCCCCGAAATACTCGTCGCCGACATTACGTCCGCCGATGATCGTCGCCTGGTTGTCGGCGGTGAACGACTTGTTGTGCATGCGCCGGTTGGCGCGAGAAAAGTCGCTCAGGTACGACAGCGGGCGAAACCGGCGAAAGACGAAGGGATTGAACAGCCGCACTTCGATGTTCGGATGGGCATCGAGTGCCGTCAGTGTCGAATCGAGCCCGGCGGTATTGTTGTCGTCGAGCAGCAGGCGCACCCGCACGCCGCGTTCGGCAGCAGCGTGCAGGGCTTCGAACAGCAGCGTGCCGGTGAGGTCCTTGCGCCAGATGTAATACTGGACGTCGAGGCTGCGTTCGGCAGCGCGCGCCAGCAGCATGCGCGCGGCAAAGGCGTCGTGCGCATCGGCCAGCGCGTGAATGCCGGATTGCCCCGGGTGCAATGCGAGCTGCGGTGAAGCGGCCCTGCCGAGCGTGGTGGATGCGGTCTCGGTCAGCACCGCGGATTCACTTCGACCATCGAGCGAGGGCAGGCCGGTACAGCCTGCCAGCAGGCTCGCGCCGACGGCGAGCACGATGCTGGCGCGCTGGACAATGCGGCGCCATGTTTGCCCGCGGTTCAACGGGGCGCCATCCAACGCAATGGGCGGGGGTCATGCATGACCAGCGGCGTCGGCTGAGCCATCGGCAATGGGCTGACGTGGGCAAGGGCTATCGCCGCGCGGTGAGGGTCGATCCATCCGCAGCCAGAAGAATCAGCGCACCAGTCGATGCGATAGCTTGTGACGCTCGCGCAGCGCCGCTGCCGTTGTCGACCGCCACGCTCGGCATCAATTCGCGGAAATGGCACACGGTTCAGCGCAACCTGGGAAACGCGAAGTAGTCCGGATCGGTGAAACGGATCAGCTTGTCGGCGGGTGGCGGAAAGCCCTTCATCCAGAGCATCACTCGTGGGTCGGATTGCTGCGCCGACAGCGGCTCAGTCGGCTGCGCCATCGCCAGACCTGCGAGCGAGAGCAGCGTCGCCAGTACAAAGGTGATCAGGGTTTTCATCTGTTGGCGTCCTCAATCCAGTTCCTGCACCCCGCCGCCGGAGACGGTCAGGATCTGACCGCTGATCCAGCCTGCCGCGGGTGCGCACAGAAACAACGCGGCGTTGGCCATGTCCTGCGGCTCGCCCAGCCGCTTGATCGGCGTGTGCGCCAGCATCCGCTTTTCGATGTCGTCGTTGAGCACCGAATTCAGCGCATCGGTGCGCGTGGCCCCGGGTGCGATGCCGTTGACCCGGATGTTCCGCGGGCCGAGATCGAAGGCGATGTTGCGGATCAGGTGATTGGCCGCAGCCTTGGATGCCCCGTAGGCGGCCATGCGCTGGTTGGTGTTGTCGCCTGCCATCGAGGTGATAGCCAGGCCCGCCTTGTCCATTTCGGTCGCGGCAAGCTGAGCCAGCCGGAACAGCGAGAACAGATTCAGATCGAATGCGCGGCGGAAGTCGCGCATCGGCATCTCGAAGGGCTTCGGTCCGCACCCGCCCGCATTGCTTACCAGCGTCGTCAGCTTGCCGAATCGCTGCACCGTATCCTGGACGAGGCGGGCCAGTTCGTCCTCTTGAGTCACGTCGCAGCGTATTGCAGCGGCTTCCCCGCCTTGGGTCTCGATCGCCTTGACGACTGCCTGGGCGGCGTCGAGATCGAGGTCGCTGACGACCACGGCGGCCCCTGCGGCGGCGAAGGTCTCGGCGATGGCGCGGCCGATTCCTGCGCCCGCACCGGTGATGACGGCGACCTGGTCGTCGAGCCGAAAGTGAGTGGGGTCGTAGCGCGTGGCATTCATGCGACCACTATAGCTGACCAGCTGGGCGCGAAGCGGTTACCGGTCGATCAGCGCCCGCGGGATGATTCATCCCAGCGCCCGGATCGACTGCATCGGCGGTACCCGGGTGATGTGCCGGGTGGTGAGCCAGCCGCTCATCCCGACCAGCAGCGCGCCCGCCAGCGGCAGCACCAGCCACAGCCAGGGATGCAGGCGGGCGGGCAGTTCGAACAGGCGGTCCGAGATCAGCGCCATGGCGATTTCGGCACAGGCACTGGCGAGCAGGCCGGCGAGCAATCCCAGCACGAGAAACTCGCTCCACAGACTTTTGGCCAGATACGCGCGCTGCGCGCCCAGCGTGCGCAACAGCACGGCTTCCTGTTGCCGCGCATCGAGACTCGCCAGCAGGGTGGCGACGACCACCGCCATGCCGGCGGCAAGCAGGAAGCCGAGCAGCAGCTGGATCGCGCCGATGATCTGGTCGAACACCGCTTCGATATTGGCGATGAGTTTGTCGAGCGCGAGCACGGTGACGCCGGGGAAGGCCTTGACGAAACCAGGCAGCATGCCGGAGGCGCCGGGCGGCACGTAGACGCTGGCGATGGAACTCGCTGGCAGATTGTCGAGCTGGCCCGGCGCGAAGATGACGAAGAAGTTCGGCTGCATCGAATCCCATTTCACGCTGCGGATGCTGGTGATGCGCGCGGCGATCGTCTGGTCGCCGATCTGAAAGCCGAGCGTGTCGCCCAGCGCCAGATGGAGCCGTTCGGCCATGCCGGATTCGACCGATATTGCCGGGGAAGGGTGATCGTCGTGCCACGTTCCGGACAGCACGGCGTTATTCGCGGGAAGCTCGGCGGTCCAGGTGAGGTTGAGTTCGCGCCGCAGGCTGTTGGCGTCGCGTGCTTCCGGCGGCAGGGTGGAGACGATGGGCATACCGTTTTTGGTGGTGAGACGGCCGCGCACCATGGGGTACAACGCCGAGGCCTTGAGCCGGTGCTGCGACAGATACGCCGCCACCGGTTCCTGCTGATACGGCGCGATGTTCACCAGAAAGTAGTTGGGCGCCTCGGGCGGCAGTTGCTGGCGCCAGCTGCTGATCAGGTCGCTGCGCACCAGCGCCAGCAGGGCCACCAGGAACAGCGCCAGGGTGAAGGCACCGAGCTGCAGGGTGCTGTCGAAGCGGTGGCGCAGCAACTGGGCAAGACCGAAGCGTAGCGGGCCATGGCTCATTTTCTGGACGCCGCGGCCGGCGAACAGCGCCAGCCGTGCCAACAGGATCAGCACCACGATCAATCCGCCGAGCGCGCCGACAAACATGCCGACCAGCCGGGTGTCACCCGCATACCAGGCGATCAGCAGCAGCAGCGCCGAGCCGCTGACGACAGCGCTGAGCCACGCGCCCAGCGGCAACGGCGGCAGGTCACGGCGCAGCACCCGTAGCGGCGACACGCGGATCAGCCGCATCAGCGCGGGCAGGCTGGCGCCCGCCAGCGCCAGCAGGCCGCTGACGATGGCGGCGCCGACCGGCGCGAGGCCGAGCGTGGGCAGGCGGGCAGCGGCGTCGGGCACGACCAGCGCCGCCAGTGCCTGCTGCATCAGCGCGCCGATGACGACCCCGAGCAGGCTGCCGAGTATCCCCAGCGTCAGCAGCTGCACCGCGTAGAGCGTGCGCAACTGCCCGCTGGTGGCGCCGAAGCAGCGCAGCAACGCGGCCTGGTCGTAATGGCGCAGCGCGTGACGATGCGCGGCGATGGCGATGGCCGCCACCGACAGCAAGAGGCTGATGAGCGCGGTGAGCTGGATGTAACGGTCGGCGTTGGCGAAGGCGCCGCGCAGGGTGTCGACCCCGTCGCGCGAGCCGATCAGGCGCTGGGTGCTGTCGAGTGTGGGTTTGACCGCAGCACTGAACGCGGCGAGTTGATCGGGCTGGCCGGCGAATTGATAGAGATAGCTGACGCGGCTGCCGGGCTGCAGCACGTGGGTCCGGGCGACCTCGTCGGCGCGCAGGAACACCCGCGGGGCGAGGCCGAACACACCGCCGAGCTGGCCCGGCTCTTCGGCCACCACCCCGGCGATGGTGAAGCTTGCCTCGCCGATCTGCACCCGGTCGCCGACCTTGGCTTCCAATAACGGCAGCAGGTCGGGCGCGACATAAATCGAACCGGGCGGCGGCTGGGCCGGACGCGGGGTGCTTGCGGCGAAGGCTTGCGGCGCGATCAACACGCTGCCGCGTAGCGGGTAGGCGGCGTCGACGGCGCGCACGGTGGCAAGCTGAAAGGCGTCGCCCTTGGCGAGCATGCTGGGGAATTCGAGGGCCTGGCTGGTGGCAAGCGAATGATCAATCAATCCAGGCCAGCTTTCGATCGGGTGTGGGCTGGTCACCATCAGGTCGGCGCCGAGGAAGCTCGCGCCTTGTTCGCTCATCGCCCGCTTCAGGCGATCGCCGAGAAAGCCGGTGGTCGACACGCTGCCAACACCGATGACCAGCGCCAGCAGCAGCACCCGCCATTCGCCGCTGGCGCGTTCGCGTTGCAGCAGCCAGAACCCGAGTTTGACAAATCTCATGCGGCGGCGACCTCGCTCATCCACCCGGCGACCAGATGCAGCCGGCGCTGACAGCGTGATGCCAGCGCATCGTCGTGGGTGACCAGGATCAGCGTGGTGTGGGCGGACGCGTTGAGTTCGAACAGCAGGTCGATGATGCGGGCGCCGGTGTCGGCATCCAGATTGCCGGTGGGTTCGTCAGCAAACAGGATTTGCGGGTCGGTGGCGAACGCACGCGCGATCGCGATCCGCTGCTGCTCGCCGCCCGACAGCTGGCGCGGGGTGTGACTGGCGCGTGCCGCGAGGCCGACACGGTCGAGCCAGTGCGCGGCGCGCTCGCGCGCGTCGTCGCGGCCGGCCAGTTCCAGCGGCAGCAGGATGTTTTCCAGCGCAGTGAGTGCGGGCAGCAGCTGGAACGACTGGAATACGAAGCCGACCCGGCCCGCACGCAGGCGGGCGCGGGCATCCTCGTCGAGATCATTGAGGCGCTGCCCGAGCAGAAAGATTTCACCCGCGGACGGCTGATCGAGTCCCGCCAGCAGTCCCAGCAGCGTGGATTTGCCGGATCCGGATGCGCCGGTGATGGCGATCGTCTCGCCGGCTTTGACGTCAAGCTCGACTTCGCTGAGGATGGCGAGGCTGGCGTCGGCGGTGGTGACGCGTTGCGACAGGCCGCGCGCCATGACGATGCTGGCCGATGGTGGTGAACGGGTCGATCCCGCGGGGAACCGGGCGCTGTCTGGGGGTGTCATTGAGTGGGGTTCGGTTTAAGGTGAACGGTTAAGGTGGATAAGTGAATTATCGCGCGTGCGTGCTGTTATTGCTGTGGTTGCCGGGGTGGGCTGCGGCCGCTTCGTGCTCTCTGTTGATCGTCGGCGACAGCCTGAGTTCCGGCTATGGCCTGGCAACCGGGTCGAGCTGGGTGGATCGGCTCGATGCACGGCTGAAGCAACACGCGCCGGACTGGCGCGTGGTCAATGCCAGCGTGAGCGGCGACACCACACAGAACGGTCTGCAGCGGCTCCAGCCTGCGCTGAAACGCCACCACCCGCAAGGCGTGCTGATCGAACTCGGCGGCAACGACGCCCTGCGCGGCACGCCACCCAGGGTGATCCGGGACAATCTGCTGACGATGGTCCGTCAGGCCAAGGCCGCAGGCGCCTGGGTGGCCTTGCTGGAAGCGCCGGTGTTGCCCAATTATGGCAAGCCCTACGCCGATGCGGTGGCGAGGCTGTATGGCGAGGTGGCGCGGCAGGAGAAGATTGTGTATGTGCCGTGCTTTGTCTGCGAGGTGGGCGCCATACGCGGCATGATGCAGGTCGACGGTATCCACCCCAACGAACAGGCGCAGGCAGCGATGCTCGACGCGGTTTGGCCGTATATCGAGCCCAGGCTGCGTTGCGAGACGGGTAAACGATGAATGCGCAAGCGTGTCCGTGCGGGTCGGGGCGCGGCTATCCGGCCTGTTGCGGGGAGTTTCATGACGGCGTGGCGGCGCCGGATGCCGAAAGCCTGATGCGCTCGCGCTACAGCGCCTTTGTGCTGGGGCGGGAAGACTATCTGCTGGCGAGCTGGCATTCCGATACCCGCCCGACTGGGCTGGAGCTCGATGCCGCGCCGCTTCCGCAGTGGCTGGGGCTGGCGATCGAGTCACATATCCAGCAGGATCAAAACCGTGCCACGGTCGAATTCATCGCCCGCTACAAACTCAACGGCCGTGCGTTCAAAATCCATGAGATCAGCCGCTTCGAACGGGTGGCGGGGCGCTGGCTGTACGTTGACGGCAAGATTCGCGAATGAAGGCATGCATTTTGTGATCACCGCGTGGCGCTGGCCGGACGCTCAAGCCGCAAGCCTTCAGCGGGCGCTCAGCATCAGCCACAGCAAGCGCCGCGCCATTTCACGCTTGCGCGCGGGATAGTCGGCCACGCCGGGCTCGGCGTGTTCGCCGGGGCCTGCGTTCGAGTGCGCGCCGTGGGTGCTGCGTTGCGGTTCGTTTGAAACCAGCCCGACCCGGTCGAAGCCCGGAGCGGGTTTCACGGTTTCGGCGTGCGCCACGCCGAGGCTCATCAGCATCGACGTCATCGAAAGCATCATTGCGGTTTTCATCATTCGCTCCTTGCGTGTGGGGTACTGCGCACCGTGCGTCAGAACATGGTGCAAGCGTAGACGGCGAAGGAGGGCGGGATAAGCAACCGGGTCGCAACCGGGACGGCCAACCGGGTTGGGGCGGATGGCAGGCGGGCAGAAAAAAGCCCGCGTCTGGCGCGGGCTTGAAGCAAATAAGGTGGGGTGGATGATGGGACTCGAACCCACGACGACAGGAATCACAATCCTGGACTCTACCAACTGAGCTACATCCACCATTGTGCTGCCAGCCAGGCTGACAACGGAAACTCTGGCCTGCCCGACAGGAATCGAACCTGTAACCCCCAGCTTAGAAGGCTGGTGCTCTATCCAGTTGAGCTACGGGCAGAGACTCACTTTTCGGGCGTGGCCTCTTACGTGTCGGATAGGGGGTGGTCGGGGTGAGAGGATTCGAACCTCCGACATCCTGCTCCCAAAGCAGGCGCGCTACCGGGCTGCGCTACACCCCGAAATCCAATCAACGCCTGCAACCACCAGCCTATTGGCAGGCGCATTTCGGAGAGGCGAGACTATACCTTGGCGAACCGGCCGGGTCAATTTCCACTTGAGTCGGATCGGCGGTTCCGGGAAAATCGCGCTTTTGCTTCAGGGTTATTCAGATGAGCGCACGTATTCTCGACGGCAAGGCCATGGCCGACACCATCCTCGCAGTGATCCACGACAAGGTGGCCGAACGCGAGGCGCAGGGCAAGCGCCGGCCTGGCCTGGCGGTGATCCTGGTCGGCGACGATGCCGCCTCGGCGGTATACGTGCGCAACAAAAAACGCGCCTGTGAACGGGCCGCCGTCAACAGCGTGTCGTACGATCTGCCGAGCGCGACCACCCAGGATCAGGTGCTGGCGCTGATCGACACGCTGAACGCCGATCCGGCGATCGATGGCATTCTGGTGCAGCTGCCGCTACCGGCCCACATCGACACCGAGACGGTGATCGAGCGAATCCGCCCGGACAAGGACGTCGACGGCTTTCACCCCTACAACATTGGCCGGCTGGCGGTAAAAATGCCGACGCTGCGGCCTTCCACGCCGCGTGGCATCATGACGTTGCTGCGCGCGACCAACGAGGAGTTGCGCGGCAAGAACGCGGTGATGGTCGGCGCTTCCAATATCGTCGGTCGGCCGATGAGCCTGGAACTGCTGCTCGCCGGCTGCACCATCACCGTGTGCCACAGTGCCACCCGTGACCTGGAAAGCTTCGTCCGCTCGGCCGAGATCCTGGTGGTGGGGGTGGGGCGGCCGCGCATGATTCCGGGCGACTGGATCCGCGACGGCGCGATCGTGATCGACGTCGGCATCAATCGCCTACCCGACGGCAAGCTGGTCGGCGACGTCGACTTCGATTCCGCGGCGGAACGTGCGGGCTGGATTACTCCGGTGCCGGGCGGCGTGGGGCCGATGACCGTGGCGACCCTGCTGGAAAACACCCTCGAAGCGGCACTGATGCACAATCCTTGAGTGGTGAGCCGCTTAAACCTGATGGAGCGCTTTCAGGTAGGCCACGTCGATGAAGGGCCGGCCGAGGTCGGGGCCTGCCAGCAGCCGGTTTGGCGCGTCGGGCTCACCGAGATCGGACAGCACCACCGCCGCGCCGGTGAAATCGTGGTCCAGAGTGTAGTCGTTGACCGTCACCAGCGTTTTCAGACCCGCGCCCAGGCTCGCACGCAGGCCGTTCTCCGAGTCCTCGAATGCGAGGCAGTCAGCGGGATCCAAATCCATTTTCTCCAGCGCGTAGTGATAGATGTCGGGCGCGGGCTTTTTCGCCGGCACGATGTCGCCCGCCGCGATGACCTCGAACCAGTCCTGGGTACCGGGACCCAGGCTGTGTTCCAGCAGCACGGTGACGTTTTCCGGGGTGGTGGTGGTGGCGATCGCCAGCCGCAGCCCGGCCGCGCGAGCCTCATCCAGAAGCCGCTTGACCCCGGTCCGTAGCGGGATGCCACCGCGTGCGGCGAGGGCGCTGTAGTGGCGGGTCTTGGCCTGGTGCAGTTCAGACACGCGTTCATCGAAATTGCCCGGTTTACTGTAGTCCGGCCGATAGTGGTCGATATAGTGCTTGATCCGCTCCTTGCCGCCGGTGACGGTGAGCAGTTTGCCGTAGAGAGCGGCGTCCCAGTACCAGTCCAGACCGGCGTCGGCAAAGGCCTGGTTGAAGGCGGGGCGGTGACCGTCGCGCTCGGTGTCGGCGAGCGTGCCGTCAACGTCGAAGAGTAGGGCGTGTAGTGTCATTTGGGTTGCGGTCGATAAGTGATTCTGATATTAAGTCGGGTCGGGTCGGGCCCGGAATGAACCGAAATTTTCGAAGAGAACGACGAGATGGCTGAAACTTTGATGCGCTTCGAGCCTTACAAGGCGAAAAAAGGCGAAGAATACATGAACCCGAAACAGCTCGCGCATTTTCGCAAGATGCTCGACGCCTGGAAAGGCGAATTGTCGCAGGATATCGACACCACCCTGCATTCGATGCAGGACGAGCAGACCGTGTTCGCCGACCCCAGCGACCGTGCCACCCAGGAATCCGACATGGCGCTCGAGCTGCGCAGCCGCGACCGGGAGCGCAAGCTGATCAGGAAAATCAATGAAACCATCGCCAAGATCGACAGCGGCGACTATGGCTACTGTGAATCCTGCGGCGTCGAGATCGGGCTGGAGCGCCTGCAGGCGCGCCCGACCGCAAGCATGTGCATCGATTGCAAGACGCTCGAAGAAATCCGCGAACGCCAGCTTGCCAAATAACCCGCCCCACGCTAATGCATACCATGGCCGACACCGACGAATTTGACCGCTACTATAACGGGATGCTCTACAGCGTCATGCGCTGGGATCAGCTGACGGCATTCTGGGAAAAGGTGGATGCCGGGGCAGGCTGGTATCTCTATGCCGTCGGCCAGCAGGCGCCGCAAGATCCTTCGGCCGCCGACAAGGTGCAGCAGTTCATGCACGAGCTGGACGAGTTGCTGCGTCGCGAGCATCACGAGGATTACTGTGCGATCGTCTATGCCGACAATCTTGAAACCCCCAACTTCATCAAGATCTACGATCCCAACCACCTCGGCAGTTCGTGCGGGTCGAGTGCCACCAAGTCGTCGATCCTGCCGGGCTGGCTGATGAGCCGCAGCCCTCCGCGCGAGCTTGAGATACGGGGCGTCGTCACCGGTCAGCGCAAGCGCTGGTGGCAGAGTTTTCTTGATAAAGCCGTATAAAAAACCGCGCTCTCGGGCGCGGTTTTTTATGGGTTGGAGCAAGCGCGCTAGTCGGCGTTTTCCGGCGCGTCGCTGCTGACCGTGGCGGCGGGTGCGGGTGCAGGTGCCTCCAGCAGTGCCTTCATCGACAGACGCAGGCGGCCTTTCTCGTCGGCTTCCAGGATCTTCACCTTCACGACCTGGCCTTCCTTCAGGTAGTCGCCGATGGCGTTGACCCGCTCGTAAGCGATCTGCGAGATGTGCAGCAGACCGTCGCGACCCGGCAGCACGTTGACGATCGCGCCGAAATCGAGCAGCTTGATGACCGGGCCTTCGTAGACCTTGCCGACTTCGACCTCGGCGGTGATTTCCTCGATCCGTCTTTTCGCCAGCTCGCCGGCCTCGATGCTGGTGCACGCGATTTTCACGCTGCCGTCTTCCTGGATGTCGATCTGGGTACCGGTTTCCTCGGTCAGCGCACGGATGACGGCGCCGCCCTTGCCGATGACGTCGCGGATCTTTTCCGGATTGATCTTCATCGCGATGATGCGCGGTGCGTAAGCCGACATTTCATGGGTCTCGGAGACCGAGGCCTTCATGATGTCGAGGATGTGGAGGCGGCCTTCCTGTGCCTGCGAGAGGGCCGCCTGCATGATTTCCTGGGTGATGCCCTTGATCTTGATGTCCATCTGCAGCGCGGTCACGCCTTTTTCGGTTCCGGCCACCTTGAAGTCCATGTCGCCGAGGTGATCTTCGTCGCCGAGGATGTCGGTCAGCACCGCAAAGCGATTGCCTTCCTTGATCAGGCCCATGGCAATCCCGGCGACGTGCGCCTTCAGCGGCGCGCCGGCGTCCATCAGCGACAGGCAGCCGCCGCATACCGAGGCCATCGACGACGAACCGTTGGATTCGGTGATCTCGGACACCACGCGCATGGTGTAGCCGAATTCGTCCTGGCTCGGCAGTACCGCCATCAGCGCGCGCTTGGCAAGCCGGCCATGGCCGATTTCGCGGCGCTTGGGTGAACCCACGCGGCCGGTTTCGCCGGTGGCGTAGGGCGGCATGTTGTAGTGCAGCAT